>Ga0308157_10000348_pt1 | contig 163986 bp, 131 predicted proteins | sample PhyBR1_FD_201035 | JGI IMG/M metagenome (GOLD analysis project Ga0308157, IMG submission 201035) | Phyllosphere microbial communities from UC Gill Tract Community Farm, Albany, California, United States - DLSLB.R1 | ecosystem: Host-associated > Plants > Phyllosphere > Unclassified | place... | reverse complement strand
TACCTATTATTATCCGACTGAGGAAGCTTCTATTACAAACGAAAATATTCCAGGTAGCACAGAAGCATTTGACCCGAAAGGAATCACTATTGCAAATGAAAAATTGTATGTGATTAACGGAAATGTATTAGAGATTTTTAATGCTCTGACTTTAGAACATATTAAAACAATAAAAGAATATAAAAAAGGAAACACAACTATTGCGCTAACAAGTTTAACATCGGTTTCTGTTGATGCTGGCCGTATTTATGTTGGCAGTACAGAATCGAGATTATTTGTTTTTGATGAGATTACAAATGCTGGAATTAGCACTGTTGGAAATGGTCAGTGGTGGCAGACTTTTGTTCATGTTTTTGGCGTAGTAGCAAAAGACGGATTGGTGTTTGTAAAAGAAAAAGAAAAGAGCATAAAGGTTCTTGACGCTACTCAAATTACAGAAACAAGCGATTGGAATTTAAAGCCTATTGCCAAATTGAATACGTTAAACGGGTATACAGAAGTGTATTCATTGGATGTTTATGATGGAAATTTGGTTGTAGGAGGAAGAGATGCCAAAAGCTATTTATATTATAATATTGCCAATATTAAAGCCAACGCTGCAGCTTCGTTAACAACTCCTATCGAGCCAGAAAAAGTGCAATTTGTAGACGTTAAGCCAATTGCAGTATCTTTTAGCAAAGATTGGGCAGTTACTTCAGAAAATGTTGGAAGTGCCTCTTATTTAAAATTATATCCAAAAGAAGAGTTCATTAAAAAGAATTATAAAGCAGCTTTAAGCGTTTCTGATATTTTAGGGCAAAATGCTTTTGGAACTATTGTTGGAACAGCACAACTTGACAATCGTATTTTCTTATCTGATAATACCAATAAAAAAATCAGAATAATAAAGTTGAATAAGTCAGTAATTGCGGAACAAAATAATTAAATTCCAAAAGTTTAATTATAAAACTAAAAATTCCAAATTCCAATCTAATCCCGAAACTTCAGGAAGAGACAATTGGAATTTGGAATTTTTTATTTGAAGTTTCATTTCTGTTTGGAATTTCAAAATAACCTACTAAATTGATAGGTTAATAAAAGTTTTAACAATTTATACCTTAAAATTGAAAATAACTATTTAAATTTGCACTCGCTATGAAGAAACAGAACCAGAAAATGAATAATTATTATCGTCGCAGTATGAAGTGCTGTGCTGCTGTAATGGTATTTATTGATCTGGCTTAATATATAAAATGATAAAATTTATTTCGAAAAAGCCTTTCAACTCATTAATGGAAGGCTTTTTTGTTTTTTAAACTGTAAAGAATGATTGAATTAAAAAATGTAACCAAAACTTTTCATCAGAAAGACAGAATTGTAGCTGCTTTGTCTGATGTCTCTCTAAGGGTTCCTCAGGGGAAAATTTTTGGTGTAATTGGAACTTCCGGAGCAGGAAAAAGTACTTTGATTCGCTGCGTGAATTTGTTGGAAAGACCAACTTCTGGCGAAATTATCGTTGACGGAAAAGCTTTGATGCAGTTGTCAAATGCTGAATTGGCGATTGAAAGAAGACAAATCGGAATGATTTTTCAGCATTTCAATTTACTTTCTTCGAGAACGGTTTTCGAAAATGTGGCTTTTCCGCTAGAATTGGCTGGAACGCCAAAAACCGAAATCAAAACTCGCGTTTTAGAATTATTGCAATTAGTCGGATTGGCAGAAAAAGCCAATGATTATCCAGCAAGTCTTTCGGGAGGACAAAAACAAAGAGTTGCCATTGCAAGAACTTTGGCTAATAATCCGAAAGTTTTACTGTGCGATGAAGCGACAAGCGCGCTTGATCCTGCAACAACGAGATCGATTTTAAATTTACTGAAAGACATTAACAAACGTCTTAACATTACGGTTCTGCTGATCACACACCAAATGGAAGTGGTAAAATCTATTTGCGATGAAGTAGCGGTAATCAGTCACGGAAAATTAATTGAGCAGGGAAGTGTGGGCGAAATCTTTGCAGACCCAAAACATGAACTAACAAGAGAATTTATTTCTTCTTCGCTTCATATCGAAGTTCCGTCTGTTTATCAGGAAAAATTACAGAAAGAAGACAATGGAAATCTGAATCCGTTATTGAAACTGGAAATGACAGGAAAATCGGTTAACGAACCTGTTATCTCAGAAGTTTCAAGACTTTTTGATACCGATTTTAAAATCGTTAGCGCACAGATGGATCAGGCTGGCGAAGTGAATTTTGGTGTAATGCTGATTGAACTTTCAGGGAAACGCGAAAATTACGATGCAGCAATTCAATATTTTAATTCAAAACATATTAAAACAGAAATTATAGGTTATGTCTGATTCTCTTATAGATTTATTGTTAAAAGGAACATGGGAAACCATTGTTATGACTTTTGTATCGGGCTTTTTCGGGTTTTTGTTAGGACTTCCAACAGGAATTTTATTATTCTTAACTCGTAAAAACCAGATTCTGGAACAGCCAGTTTTAAACAGAACATTATCAGTTGTGGTAAACGTTTTTCGTTCTATTCCATTCATCATTTTAATCGTTTGGATGATTCCGTTTACACGCGCTATTGTTGGGACTTCTATTGGTGTGAGTGCCGCTTTGGTTCCGTTGAGTATTGGTGCAGCACCGTTTATAGCCCGTTTGGTAGAAAATAGTTTGCTAGGCTTACCGTCGGGATTAATCGAAGCAGCGAGAGCATTGGGTGCAACTCCTTTACAAATTGTGTACAAAGTATTATTGCCAGAAGCTTTGCCTTCTTTAATCAATGCAGCATCAATAACTTTAATTACTCTTGTTGGATATTCTGCAATGGGAGGAGCTGTTGGAGCAGGTGGTTTAGGACAAGTTGGGTATCAATACGGATATATTGGTTATGATGCCGTAACAATGAACTCGGTTTTGGCTTTATTGGTTATTCTGGTATTCGTAATTCAGTTTGCTGGAGACAGATTATCAAAACGATTCGATCATAGATAATCCTCAATTAACAATTTATAATTAACAATTTACAATTAGAAATATATGAAACTTAATATTTTAAAAACGGCTGGAGTTTTGGCTTTGGCGCTTGTTTTATCCAATTGCGGAAACAAAAAAAATAACGATCCTCATTTTATAAAAGTAGGTGTGGCTTCTGGTCCAGAACTAAAAGTGGCGGAAGCGGCTAAAAAAGTAGCTAAAGAAAAATACGGATTGGAAGTAGAACTAGTTTCTTTCAACGATTACGTGATTCCAAATGAAGCTTTAAGCCAAGGTGATATCGATGCGAATGCGTTTCAGCACAAACCGTATTTAGACGAGCAATCGAAACAAAGAGGTTACAAATTAGCCATTATCGGGAATACATTCGTGTATCCGATTGCTGGGTATTCTAAAAAAATAAAAAGCCTTTCTGAATTGAAAAACGAAAGCACAATTATTATCCCTAATGATCCAACAAACGGAGGACGTTCGTTATTGCTTCTACAAAAAAACGGATTATTGAAGTTGAAAGATGGTGTTGGTTTATTGCCAAAAGTAACAGACATTGTTGGCAATCCTAAAAACTTAAAAATCTTAGAATTAGAAGCACCTCAATTGCCTCGTGCTTTAGACGACAAGAATGTGTCTATTGCGATCATCAACAATACTTTTGCTTCTGCAGCAGGATTGGTTCCATCTCGTGATGCTTTGTTTGTTGAAGACAAAGATTCTCCTTATGTAAATTTGGTGGTAAGCCGCGAAGACAATAAAAACGAAGAAAAAGTAAAACAGTTTTTACAGGCTTTTCAATCTCCAGAAGTAGAAAAAGCTGCTGAACAAGAATTTAAAGGAGGAGCAGTTAAAGGCTGGTAATTTTTTTAAGTTAAAAGTTAAAAGTTATGAGTTATAAGTTAGGAGTGTTGCCTAACTTATAATTCATAACTCATTTTTTTTTTTGTTATATACGCACATATATTCAAACATAGCCCGTGGTTTCAACCACGGGAACCACGATGGTATTTCACAATTCACAATTCACCATTTACCATTAACAATTATATAAAACAATCTGTTGATTTTGTAATGCTTACGTTTTTTTATTGAATTAAATTAGAGTTCAATTTTTAAAGCAAAAGCCATGAGATCGATTTGGACAGGTTCGGTAAGTTTTGGGTTAATTAATATTCCAATAAAAATGTTTTCGGCGGTGCAGGAAAGCAGTCTGGATATGGATATGCTTGACGCAAAAGATCACGCTAATATCAAGTTTAAACGTGTTAACGAAAATACGGGTAAAGAAGTAGATTTTGCCAATATTGTAAAGGGATATAATCTGGAAGGTAAATATATTGTTTTGGAAGATTCTGATTTTGAAGCTGCAGACGCTATTAAAACCAAAACAATCGATATTGAAAGTTTTGCTTTCGAAAAAGAAATCCAAAGTATTTATTACGAACAGCCCTATTATCTCGAACCCGATAAAGGCGCCATGAATGCCTACGGGTTACTTCGCGATGCGCTCGAAGCTTCAGGAAAAGTAGGTGTTACAAGATTTGTACTGCGAAATAAAGAAAGTCTAGCGATTTTAAAACCGTATAAAAATGTCATTGTTTTAAACAGAATTCGATTTGAACAAGAGATTCGAAGTACAGCAGAATTAAAATTGCCTCCAATGTCTAAAAAAGCGACAAAAGAAATGGACATGGCCGAAAAACTAATCGATCAGCTAACGGAGAAATTTGATATTTCTGGCTTTAAAGATGAATATACCGCTAAGCTTTTGGATATCATTAAAAAGAAAGCCAAAGGAAAACCACAGAAAGCGGCTCCAAAACTAAAAGTCGTGCACAAACAAAGCGACGATTTAATGGAAATGCTGAAAGCCAGTCTCGAAAACAAAAAGAAAAAATCTTCTTAAGCCTTTTGGCTATTTTCTAGTTTGTGAATAATCTTTTTAATGTTGGCGCCTTTCGATAAAACAGGTTTCCATAAATCGCCTTTTTTCTCAAAACGACTTAATACATTTTTGATGGTAAATTGCGACGGATGCAGTTTATCATTTACCTCACTCCATTCTAAAGGCGTAGAAACTGTTGCACCAGGTTTTGGACGAACAGAATACGGCGCTGCCAAAGTTTGTCCGCGTCGGTTTTGTAAAAAATCGATGTACAGTTTATTTTTCCTTTTTTTGATGCTTCTGTCAATCGAAGTAATATCTGGCAGTCTCGAATGTACTTCTTTGGCAATTAATTCGGCTAGAATTTTAATCGAATCATAATCGTATTGGGCGCCAAGCGGAATGTAAATATGAAGTCCAGAAGCACCCGAAGTTTTGCACAAACACTCGGTTTCCAATTCGTCTAAAACTTCTTTTACAACCAAAGCAGTTTGCACGACTTGCTTAAAATCATCTTTTGAAGGATCTAAATCGATTACAAGCCAATCTGGATTATGAATATGTTTGATGGTCGAGTTCCAGGGATTCATTTCGATACAGCCTAAATTGGCCATATAAAGCAGCGTTTCTTTATTATTGCAAATAAGATAATCAATGTCGGCATTGTTGGATTCGGAGAAGATTTTTTTTGTTTTAAGCCATTTCGGAATTTTATCGACATCAACATCTTTCTGATAAAAACTAGGAGAATCAATTCCGTTCGGGAAACGGTTCATCGATTCTGGACGATCTTTTAAATACGGTAAAATCAGTTCTGAAACTTCATTATAATATTGCACAATATCACCTTTTGTAATTCCATCTTTTGGAAAATAAATTTTATTCTGATTGGTAAGATGTAAGGTAGTTTTACCAATTTTTAAATCGTAATCATTCTCAGTTTTGTGTTTATTTGATTTTTCCATTTCAATTAAATTAGAACTCCCATTAACATCGTTTTCCAAATTGATTTTGCCATTGTCATTGCCATTTTCATTACCATTAAAATTCACTTCCTCAGCTTTTTTATCAACCCTTAATCCAAGATAAACAGGATGTCGCAAATGCTGATCCTGCGTCCATTCGGAAAATTTTACCTGACATACCACTTTTGGTTTCAACCATTGAATGGGATCGCGCAAAGAGATTTTTTCGTCAAGCGGAGATTTTTCTAAAAAGTAAGGCTCGAGTTGAGTGTATAAATCTTTCAGCACAGCTTCTGTAAAACCCGTTCCGCATTTGCCAATATATTGCAGTTTTTTACCATGATATTGACCTAGAAGAAGCGCGCCAAAATACTTTCTCGAATTTTTAGGTTCGGTGATTCCAATAATTATGGCTTCTTCTTCATTTGCTGTTTTTATTTTGAGCCAGTTTGTACTTCTTCTGTTTGCAGCATAAGTGCTATCGGCTCTTTTGGCAAGTATACCTTCCGTTTTATTTTTAACTGCTTTCTCAAATTGTTTTATTCCTTCGCCAACGGTATGTTCAGAATAAAAAACATTCGAAAAAGGATATTTATTGAAGAGAATTTTCAGCAGTTCTTTTCGTTCCAAAAGCGATAATTCGGTAATCAGATTTCCATCCAAATTCAATAAATCAAAGACGTAATATTTGAGATTCCCAATTCCGGTTTTCATGTAATTTTGAAGCAGTTGGAAATCGGCTTTTCCTGCATCATTTTCCACCACAACTTCGCCATCCAAAACTACGGTATGATCTATTTGTTGTAATTCTTCGGCGATGGACTTAAAATTATCAGTAAAAGAAAGTTCGTTTCTGCTATACAAATCAACTTGTTGTGCATTAATAACGGCAATAGTCCTGTAGCCATCGTATTTATTTTCGAAAACCCATTCGTCATCATCAAATGGCTTTTCGCTCACACTGGCAAGCATGGGTTTTATAAACTCAGCTATTTTAACTTTCGGATTAGACTTTTTTTTTGCTGTTTTTTTCTCAACTGTTTTTTCTTCTGTTTTTGAAGCCAGTTTTTCAGATTTTTCTATCAGCTGTTCCAAACTTCTTTTAGAAATAACCGATTTATTTTTTTCTAAAATATCTTCAGTAGAAGCATATTTATCATTTTTCTTGATTAAAAGCCAAGCATTTTCTTGTTTGCCGTGAAGTTTAACCAACGAAAATTCGCCTTTTAGTTTTTTTCCTTTTAAAACAAAACTCAAACGTCCTTTTTCTAAATCGCTTAATAATTGTTTTTCGTCGGAAGCTGTTTTTTCATCTGAAGTATACGTTCCATTATCCCACACAATTACATTTCCAGCGCCGTAATTTCCTTCTGGAATTGTACCTTCAAAATCCTTGTAACTATACGGATGATCTTCTACCATCATTGCGAGACGTTTTACTTCAGGATCCATTGACGGACCTTTTGGCACTGCCCAGCTTTTTAAAACGCCATCCATTTCTAACCTAAAATCGTAATGAAGATGTGATGCGGCATGTTTCTGCACAACAAAAATCAATTCGTTAGCCGATTTTTCTACTTTTCCTTTTGGTTCACGGGTTTGTTTAAAATCTCTTTTTTGATGGTATTTAGACAGTGACATAATCTTTCAAAAGAATTAAAGTGGTTAATGAAATAGAGTAAAGCGCCGTTGCCGTGACAGCAAAAATAATATGGGCAAAGAACAGCTGAATATAATAACCTTTAAAATCAATTGGGGGTTGATGATTGGTCATTTTAAATATGATAATCCAGCTGAATATGCCAATTACACCACTGATAACTCCTAATATAAGAGCACTTAGTGGAGAAATTGGTAAAATATTCTTTACCCATACTATATGATATCCCATAACAAATAGAAAACCAATAATGTAATGTATCAGCCATCCCCAAGTTTTCTGAGATTCTTCGGAAAGGCTTGTATTTGTTTTTTTTAGAGCAAAACTCAATAAAACAGGTTCTTTATACAATTCTGTAAAATTTTCCGACATAGCATAACTAAACCATGTCATAGCCGATGTTGCCACAATAGAAATTAAAATTACTTGTATAATGGTGTAAATCATATCGACCTTGTTTTTGAATTAAAAACTCTTTATCAAAGTTACTTTTAAAAAGGCTGTTTTATGTTATAGGATTAAAAAAAGCACTTATATAATTATCAGTAAAATATTGGTTTTCAAATATTTTAAGATTCGAATGTTATAACCGTTAAGTATAAAATTTAACTTGAAAACTAATCTAACTTTGGTTGTCTATTGTTTTGAAAAACCAAAACAATTTTGATATAATTATAAATTTATTTTGACAAGTGAAAATAGCGAAGACAATTATCACCATTTTGTTTATAAAAATATTAGGAAGACATCGTTTCTGGGAAATAGAAATAATACTGTAATAAATTGCAAAAATGGCTTTAGCAAAAGACATCCAATTTTTGTTTTATACGCATTTATATTCAAAAATAGCCCGTGGCTGAAACCACGGGTTATGTTTGAAATAGATATTCATTTTGTATCCTAATGGATGAAAAGATTAGAAACTATTTCTCTAAAATTATTTCAAGACATTCCCTCAAAATAGAAACTGCTTTTTCCATTTCATCTTTCTCTAAATGTCCAAATCCTAAACGGGTCGCGGTAAGATTTTTGGTCTGATATAAAATGGTCTTTGGCAGAAATAAACCCTGTTTGGAACATTCTTTTTGAAACTGAACCAGATTAAAATGATCCAGCCATTCGACCCAGATTGCCAGTCCTCTTGGCGGGATTTTAAACTTAATTCTATCTTTTAGTTTATCGTTAAGAATCGAAACAAAATGATCGCGTCGTTCTTTGTAGATTTTTTTATTTTTCTTAGAAAGACGATGCACTTCCCCCTCGGTAATCCATTCAGTAAGAACCTGTTCTTTTATGACATCTATTCTCGGTTCAAGAATATTTTGATGCTTTTCGAGTTCTTTGATAAATTCCGCAGGCGCGGCCACAAAACCATAACTGAATCCTGATGGCAATGATTTTCCGAAAGAACCGATATAAACCACTTTCTGATTGGAATCAAAAGCGGCTAAAGGCAAAACAGGATTATTATCGTAATGAAACTCAAAATCATAATCGTCTTCCAAAATCACAAATCCGTATTGGTTGGCCAATTCCAAAACTTCGATTCTTTTTTTAGCACTAAGCGAAATCGTGGTTGGATAATGATAATTGGATGTCAAGTATAAAACCCTAATTTTGGTTGTTTCGCAAATTTCTTTTAAACGTTTGGTGTCAATTCCGTCTTCATTTACCGGAATAGAAATTATCTGCGCTCCCGTATTGGTCAGCGTCATGTTTGACATATAATATCCCGGCGAAGCTACAACGACTTTATCGCCTGGAGCAATAAGTACTTTTGTTACCAAATACAAAGCAATTTCGTGACTGCTTGTCGTAAGAAGATTTGAAGTTGAAATACGAATTCCGCGAGTAAGATTCAGATAATTAGAAAAATGAGTTTTAAAATTCGAATGCGAACGCAATTCTATCTGCTCGTAGGTTTTAGAAGTTTTTCTTCTCTTTAATTTCGAAACATATAATCTGGCCAAAACATCGGTTTGAACTAATCTTAAATCAGGCATTCCGTCATTAAATTGATACGGCAGATTACTGATTTCTATTGGGCTTTCAAGAATAGTCGAACGCTGAAAACTAAAGCCAATATTATCTTGAGAGACATTTTGTTCTTTCGAAAGAATAAATTCAGCTTTGTTTTTTTGTTTTTGCTGAGATAAAATAAAAGTTCCTTTGTTCGGAAGTGTTTCAATCCAGCCTTGCGATTCTAAATCCTGAAAGGCTTTGATTAAAGTGTTTCGGTTAACAGAAAGCACTTTACATAAAATTCTGGTACCGGGAAGTTTGGTGCCTTCGGGAAGAAAACCCGTTTGTATGGCTTTGATAAACTCAAAAACAAGCTGCAGATAAATAGCAGTGCTCTCTTCTGGTTTAAGCTGAATAAAGCTTTTAAAAGGAATTTCAACCGGACTATCCATAATTTATAAACTGACACTTTTTATTAGTACGGCAAGATACTGCTTTTCTTAAAATTTTTAGAAAAAAAGAAAAGTGATCTTACCTAAATAAGTGCTAGAACGATGACCAAATCAAACTATTAAGTCCGGCTGAAATATTTTTTATTTAATAAATAAGATGCAATTAATCCGTTGACTGAAATTGAACAAGCATTTAACTACGTCATTTTTTTCTGCGAAGTTTATGCTAAATATTGTGATTATATATTCTCAAAAACAATTCATTCCGTAGGAATGTTTCATCGGTAGAATTTAATTTGGATTGCGGTTATACGTTCCGTAGGAACGTTTGATTGTAAAACAGAACGCTGTTATATAAAATCAGGTGTTCCTCTGGAACACAATGCAAAATGATATATTCTTTTTCTACCGACCAGATATTCCTACGGAATATTAAATTGTAACTCGTTGTGGTAATTCATTATAATATTAATTACACTTTAAAAATCAGTTTCTTTTTGTAGAAAATCCATAAGATAAACGACCAGAAAAGAGCATAAGATAAAGCATAAGCGAGTGATGCATTTAATGGGTTTTCAAAACAAGGAACAATTCCGTGGTTATATATATACGCTTGAAGTCCAATTTCTTCACCTGCTTTTTCGGGATCGGCTACTTTTATAGCACTTAAAACTCTCGGAATTATTCCAGAAAAGAAAAACACAATCATCGGGTTAACTCCCCAGATCAGGAATAATTTCGTCCATTTTTTATGTCCTTTAATATCGATTATATAATACAAAAGCGTTAAACATAAAGTTGCAATTCCGGCTGTATATAAAACATAAGAACTTGTCCAAAGCGATTTGTTGATCGGGAAGAAGATGTTCCAAATTAAACCTCCAATTACTAAAGCAGTTCCAGCAATGGCGGTCTTTTTTACGATTTCCATTTTATCAACAGATAAATTTAACAGCTGACCAATGTACATTCCTAAAATTCCGGTTCCAATGGCTGGCAAAGTGCTCAAAATTCCTTCTGGATCCCAAGTTTTAGAAGATGCCCATAAATGTCCGTTCAAAAGCGTATCGTCTATCCAAGCGGCAAGATTGGTTCCTTTATCAAAATTGGCAGGACCAAATCCGGGAACGGGAACAAAAGCCATTACAAGCCAATATCCAACTAAAAGCCCTGCTAAAACCAAAAGCTGTGTCTTTAAATTAGTCTTTAAATACAAAATAGAAGTAAAGAAATACACAATGGCAATTCGCTGTAAAACACCTGGAATTCTCGTGTCTTCAAAATGTTCAAGTCCGCTAAATGATAATGAAATAAGGATTAGAAACACACCAATGGCAAGAATGGTTTTGACTTTCATTGAAAAGTTTCCTAAAAGGGTATACGCAACCGCAAAAGCAATTATTAATCGCAATCCTAATAACGGAATTCCTTCTAAACCAAATAAATGAATTCTGCTGAAAACACTTAAAAACAATCCTAAACAGAAAATACGAAGCGATCGAACTAAAATTTTATTGAAAACACTTCCGTCAAAATGTTTTACAGGCATTGCAAACGGAATAGCCGTTCCCATAATAAAAACAAAAAACGGGAAAACTAGATCAGTAGGCGTGCAACCATGCCATTCAGCATGTTCTAAAGGCGGGTAAATAGATGACCAGCTTCCCGGATTATTGACAATCGTCATTAAGAGAATGGTAAATCCTCTAAAGACATCGAGTGAGGTTAAACGTTCTTTTGTCATTGGGTTGATATTTTAGATAGGGTTAGAATTTTAGATTTTAGAATATAGAATATAGATTTGAGATTTTTTGGTTTTGGAATTGGGATTTAAATTTTGGAATTTTTATCTTATTATCGCGTCTTGAATGATCTGTTGAATTTCTTCTCTGATTTTTCCTTTGGCTAATTTATTTTCGTCATTCACTACTTCTGGATAGGTTCTGTTGGATAGAAAAACATATACAATTTCGGTTTCTGGATCTGCCCAAGCCATGTTTCCTGTAAAACCGGTGTGGCCGAAACTTGCCTCAGAAACACAGTCGCAGGTTGGTCCGCCTTTGTGCACTCTTTTATCAAATCCTAAACCTCTTAGAACGCCTTGATCTTTGTAATAACACGTATTAAAAGCATCAAAAGTCTGTGGAGAAAAATATTGAATACCGCCATAATTTCCTTTCTGCAGATAAAGCTGCATCATTTTGGCAACATCCATCGCATTAGAAAAAATTCCTGCGTGACCTGCAACTCCGCCTTCCATTGCCGCGGCCATGTCGTGTACATAACCTTGAATGACTTGATGTCTGAAATAGTTATCAATTTCAGTTGGAGCAATATTACTTTTGTTAAATTTATCTAGCGGATTATAAAGCGTATTAGTCATTCCTAGAGTGCTGTAGAAATTTTCTTGACTCAGCTCTTCTAATTTTTTATGTGTTTTTCTTTCTAAATATTCTTTTAAAATGATAAAAGTAAAATCGCTGTATTTGTATTCTTTTTTCAGAGCTACAGGACTTTCAGCAATGATTTTCATAATCGTATCATGATAATCGTTTCGAATATAAAGATTGTCGGCAACTTTTGTTGTAAAACCGTTTTCGGCTGCTTTTCGATAGTATTTTTCAGAAGGCTGATTGTTGCTGTCTAACGTCGCTTTGTAAAACGGAATCCAAGCTTGAAGTCCTGCATAATGATTTAGGAGATCTTTGAAAGTGATGTTTTCTTTGTTTGTTTTAGCAAAAAAAGGCAACATATCTTTCAGTTTGGTATCCAGCTCTACTTTATTTTTATCATACAATTGCATCACATTTGGTAGTGTCGAAATCATTTTTGAAATCGAAGCCACGTCGTATAAATCTGAATCGGTTACTTTCTTGCCATTATCATAAGTTTGGGCTCCGTACGATTTCTGAAAAATTACATTTCCTTTTCTAGCCACCAAAACCTGCATTCCAGGCGCCATTTTTCCATCAATTGCTTTTTGTGCCACAGCATCAATTTTGGATAAAATTGCCGGATTCATATTTACATTTTCTGGAGCTGTAAAAGCAAGACGATTTAGTTTTTCGGTGGTCAAACCATCATTTACATGAAAAGCATCATTGATTGAAACAGGCAATTTTCCTTTGGCTTCAATAGCACCAAAAAGCAATCCTGCCGAAACAACCTGACTAATATCTGAGTTTTGATACGAAACCACCAATCCTTCAATATCATCAAAATTGTTGATTGATAATAACGAATATGGTTTTGCAAATATGTCCAAAATCACTTTGTTGTGTTTTGCAATTTCTTTCAGCCAAAGCATTTCTTGTAATGTGAATTCTTGTTTTTCCCAAGCTTTATTTACTTTATGATAGCTGATAATTACCTTGTCAAATTTTCTCAATTCTTTATTTAGACTGTCAAGATTCGTGTCTTTCACTTCTGTAATTTCAGTATATTTTTTTAGCGTAGAAATAAAAGCGCTGTTCGTGTCTTCGCCTAGTTTTACGTAAGCAATTTTTTCACTTAAATCTTTTATCGGAAGAATTTCTTTTTCGTTTTTTAAAACCGTAATCGCATTTTCATACAACTTATAATGCAAAGCATCATTTTGCGACGGATTCAAATCATTGTATAAATTGTTTAAATCGATTGGTTTGTATTTGTTCAGTCCTGCTTTGTATTTAAAATGAAGAATTTTTTTAACCGAATGCGCCAATCGTTCTTCTGTAATTACTTTTTCATTGTAAGCAACTTCCAGTTTCTGAAAAGCAACAGGTACATTTTCTGGACAAAGCAAAATATCGTTTCCTGCTAAAATAACAGCGATTTCTAGATCTCCAGGACCTTTAAAATTGGCAGCGCCTTTCATCGCCAAACCATCTGTAAAAATTAATCCGTTGAAACCTAATTCTTTTTGAAGCAGATTGGTAACCACATTATAAGAAGCCGAAGAAGGACAATTTGGCTGCGATTCTAAACTCGGAATATTAAGGTGCGCCACCATAACAGAAGCCAGGCCTTCGTCAAACAGTTTCTTGTACGGATATAGTTCGACCAATTCCATACGTTCTTTAGAAAAATTAACGGTAGGCAAGGCGTGGTGCGAATCGGTTGAAGTATCGCCATGTCCAGGAAAGTGTTTTCCGGTGCAGAAAACGCCATTTCCTTGTATGCCTTTCATTAAAGCAAGAGCTTTTTCGGTTACATTGACTTTATCTTCGCCAAAAGAACGGTTTCCGATAATTGGATTTTTCGGATTGGTATTAATATCCAAAACAGGAGCAAAGTTAAAATGAACGCCGATTCGTTTGTTTTCGGCTGCCATATTTCTTCCCACATTTTCGATTAAACTTAAATCTTGAATAGCGCCCAGAGTCATATTCCAAGGATAACGATACGTTGAATCTAATCGCATGGCTAATCCCCATTCGGCATCAATTCCGATCATCAAAGGAACTTTAGCTTTCGATTGATATAAGTTGGTTAATTTCGCCTGACGAACTGGCCCGCCTTGAAAGAAAATAACGTTTCCTATTTTATAATCTTCAATTAATTTGCTGATCTGATTAACATGTACAGAATCTTTATTGGAATAGGCAGAAACCATAAACAATTGCCCGATTTTTTCCTGTACGGTCATTTTACTGTAAATGCTGTCAACCCAAGCCGTTTCTTTATCAGAATCTTTAAAGAAGGTTTTTTTCTCTGAAGTATTTTTGGGTACGTAAACAACAGTGTCTTGTAAAGGAATATTCTTTTTATCATCTGTTGCGCCATTATTTTTTTTGGATGCGCAATTGGTAATTAAAAATATAAAAGCGGCGTATAAACTGATTTTTATGAATGAATTTTTCATATAATTTTTTTTTAAAATCAATTTGAGTTTAATACACTCAGACTCAAATTGATTCATCAATATTGATGTACTGAATTAGAAACTTATTTCTTTCTCACTGCGCGTACTAGTAACAAATAAACCTAAATAAGTAATTAATCCGTTTAGTATAATTAATTCATTATCAAAAACATATCCTGCAAATAAAACTTTAGAATATTCATTGATAAAATAAGTAAACAATGGAGAAAGCAAACAGATAAACGGAACCAGTTTGTCGTTTACATGTCTTGATTTTTGGAATAAACCAAAAGCGTATAATCCTAATAATGGACCGTAAGTGTACGAAGCAACTTTAAAGATCATTCCTACGACTGAACTATCATTGATTGAGTTGAAAATTAGGATGATAAAAAAGATTAAAATAGAAAAACTGATATGCACTAAATGTCTAATTTTTACGGTGTTTTTCTTATGGCTGTTTTCCGCTTTGTCCATTCCTAAAAAGTCAACACAAAAAGAAGTCGTTAAGGCTGTTAGGGCAGAATCTGTAGTAGCAAATGTTGCTGCAATAATTCCTAATAAAAACACGATTGCAGGAATAAGTGCTAAATGATTTAAAGCAATTTCAGGGAAAAGCAAATCGGTTCTTGGTTTTCCGGTAACTAAATCGGTTGGAACTGCAATTCCGTTTTTGTTTGCATAGATGTATAAAAGTGCTCCGACGCTCAAAAAGAAAATATTGATTACAACAAAGATTCCTGTAAAAGTGAACATGTTTTTTTGTGCTTCGCCAATGTTTTTACAGCTTAAGTTTTTTTGCATTAAGTCCTGATCCAAACCTGTCATGGCAATGGTTACGAACATTCCGCCCAGAATTTGTTTTACAAAATGAAATTTACTTCCAAAGAAATCATCAAAGAAAAAGATCTTAGAATAATTACTGTTTTTCACTTCTTCAAAAGCGCTAATGGCACTCAAATCCATACGATCGCAAATGAAATAAATAGTAAGGAAAACAGAAGTTACAAGGAAAAACGTTTGTAAAGTATCTGTAATAATAATTGTTTTTAATCCGCCTTTATAGGTATAAGAAAAGATAAGCAGCAACGAAATTAAAACAGTAAAGGCAAAAGGAACATGATAAAAATCGAATACAAAACGTTGTAAAACAATTACCACCAAATACAATCTGAAAGCAGAACTTATTGTGCGGCTAATTAAGAAAATAGAAGCGGCTGTTTTATAGCTGAAAAAGCCCATTCTTTGCTCAATATACCCATAAATCGAAGTCAGATTCATTCTATAATACAAAGGCAGCAATAATTTGGTAATGACAATAAACCCAAGAGCATTTCCTAAAACAAACTGAAAATATTTAAATTGTTCACCGCTTGGTGCGCCAACTTCTCCAGGAACAGAAATAAAGGTTACTCCAGAAAGAGCCGTTCCGATCATTCCGAAAGCTACTAAATACCATTTTGAATTTTTATTGGCAGTAAAAAAAGCTTCATTTCCACTGTCTTTTCTGCTGACTCTGTGCGATATATAGAATAATGTTCCGAAATAAATGATAATAAGGAGAAGGATGGTACTTGGTGTCATTTTATAGTTTTGGTGTTTTTTTTGGTTTTTATAAATAATTCAAATCAGAAATTTTTTAATTGACCTAACAGATTTTACTCTGTTAGGTCGGTGTTAAAAACTCCAAAAAATGAATTTATTCAGCTTTTGAATTTGTATAAATCTATAAAAAGATTTTGATAGTGTGGTTTTAGTTTTCCTGATTTTTGTTGTGAGCTGAAAGTACAGCTCTAACGCTTTTATGTGTGTGCAGTAATTCTTCGGCAACATCGTATTCAATGCCAAGTTCTTCCATGATCATCTTGATACCGCGTTTAACCAATTTTTCGTTAGACAGCTGCATATCAACCATTTTATTGCCTTTTACTTTTCCTAATTTGATCATTACCGAAGTAGAAATCATATTCAAAGTTAATTTTTGAGCCGTTCCTGCTTTCATTCTTGTACTTCCTGTTAAGAATTCAGGCCCTACAATTAATTCAATCGGATAATCGGCTTCTTGAGCAATAAGTCCGTTACTGATGCAAGAAATACTTCCTGTTTTAATATTGTGTTCTTTAGCTTTTTTAAGAGCTCCTAAAACGTAAGGCGTATTACCAGACGCAGCAATTCCGATAATCATATCTAAGCTCGAAATTTCGAATTTTGCTAAATCCTTCCATGCTTGTTCGGTGTCGTCTTCAGCATTTTCTACCGCTTTTCTAATGGCAGTGTCCCCACCAGCAATGATTCCGATAATCATATCATGCGGAACACCAAAAGTTGGCGGACATTCAGATGCATCTAAAATTCCGATTCTCCCAGAAGTTCCAGCTCCAATATAAAATAATCTTCCGCCCAGCTGCATTTTTTTTACAATGGCCTTAACCAGTTTTTCTATTTTAGGAATCTGTTCTTCAATAATATGCGGAACTTTTTTGTCTTCTGTATTAATGTTTGTAAGAAGTTCTTTCACGCTCATTTGATCCAAGTCTTTGTACAAAGATTCTTGTTCAGTTTCAGGATTTTTATTTTTCATTTTTCTTTTTTTTGATTTTTGAAACCGAGATTTTTCTACTATCAGGCTTCTCTATTTTACATTAATAGTTTGATATTTTTATCTAGAATAGAATTTAATTTTAAAAACATAGAAACACAGGTTTTGATTTTTGTTTAAAAAGGTAACCAATCTTTAAAAAGCAAACCAAAGAGAACTACATTTCTGCATAGCAATATATATGTGTGTGTTTATGCTAATGAAACGCTTTTGTGTAAGTCTATCAAAGTCTATGTTTCTATTGTTTAAAAAATTAAGTCTAAAGGAACTGAATTAGAAATATTATTTATAAATCAGGTATTTTGTTCGCATTTTTTTGAAAGCTTCAAGATCTTTCTGCCAAGTCTTTCTTATCTGAACTTCAGAAACACCGCTTTCAATTTGCTGCTGTAGTTTTTTTGTTCCAGCCAGTTTGGTAAAAAATGCGTTGAAGAATTTTGTTTTGTCGCTGGTATTGTGGTACGCTTTAATAAGCCATTTCAATTCTAATTGCTTCAATTTTGGATATGCAGTTAAATCTTCACCAAAACATTCTTTTCCATTGTATAAAGGATCTTTTGCGCCAAAATTGGGTTTCGGAGTAAAACTGAAATTGCTTTTGGTTAAATATGGAGAACCGTAGATTTGAAATTGTTTCTCAGTTCCGCGTCCCATACTCACATTTGTTCCTTCAAAAAGACATAAACTTGCGTATAAATTTATAGACTGGTCATTTGGCAAATTCGGAGACGGTTTTACCAATAAACTATAAGGCATTGTTCTGTTGTAATCTACACAAGGAATTATGGTTAGTTTGCATTGAGCGCCATCTTTTAACCATTTTTCACCATTTACCATTTGCGCATATTCACCAATTGTCATTCCGTGAAGGAGCGGAATAGGGTGCATGCCGACAAAACTGGTAAATTCTTTTTCTAAAAGCGGTCCGTCAACAATAGAACCATTTGGATTTGGACGATCAAAAACAATAAGCTGAATATTGTTTTCTGCACAAGCTTCCATCACATAATGCAAAGAAGAAATATAGGTATAGAAGCGTGCGCCTACATCTTGCAAGTCAAAAATCATGACATCAATTCCAGATAACTGCGCTGGTTTTGGTTTTTTGTTGTCGCCGTAGAGTGAGATAATTGGCAGACCTGTTTTCGGATCTTTTCCGTCAACGATATGTTCGCCGGCATCGGCTGTTCCTCTAAATCCGTGCTCGGGAGCAAAAATATTCTGAACAGTAATTTTTTTCTCCAATAGAAAATCAACCACATGCGTTTTATCAGATAAAATTCCGGTTTGGTTGGTTACAATTCCAACTTTTTTATCTTTTAAAAGCGGTAAATATTTTTCGTAATTGTCTGCACCTGTTTTTATAACAGCGTTGTTAATTTCTGCTGAAATAACGTTTTTATCTGGCTGAATGGTTGCAGAATATGACGGGCTATAAAACAGAAATGCTGTAACAAAAGCACTTTTTGCTATAAATTTTATCATTTTAATACAGTTATTAGTTAGAGACAAAATGGACTAATAAAATTAAGATTTTATCGGAGTATATGAATGTTTTAGGCAGATTTGGGGAATCTAAAAACTAACAAGATATAACCTGCATGAATCAGGATTAATTTTTTATTTGGCCTTTTTATTGGTCACAATGTGTTTAAGAGAGTATTTTAAAATACTGCCTCCGAAAAGTCTCACGTCGAAGGCAGTTGTATTAGATGTGGTTTTTCAGTTTTACCGAATTACCAGCCTGGATTTTGTTTTAAATCGACACCTTGCGCTTTGTACAAATCAATGTCATTCGTTGGAATGTTCATTAAATAATGCTTAGGTTCGAAAGTTCTTGTGCTTGCTGGGTATATTTTCACATATCCATTTCCGTCAACAACAGTTTGCGATCCAACTGGAGTTCCAATTCTAGCTCCTAGGTTCACGTCAGGGTTTTTGCTAGTGTCTAGGTAATCTCCTTTTTTCCAACGGTAAATATCAGCTTGTCTTAAAGTAGTCCAGCTCATGAATTCGATTTGACGTTCACGACGAACTTCCCAGATTAACGGATTTACAACACCAGAAAGTTGTTCTAGAGACGAAGTTCTTCTTGGGTCATTAATCTGCACACCATTTGCAGAAGCATTTGTTCCATCTGTTGTTAGAGGAGCAATTCCTGCACGTGCACGAACTTTATTGATCGATAAATCAAGATCGCTGTTGGTTGCTGTTCCTAACTCAGCGCAAGCCTCAGCATAATTTAAATATACTTCGCTTAGAGTAAATAATGGAGCGTCTGTGTAGTTACGTCCTCCAGTAGTTACATCTGGACCAGTTGTAGCAGGGTTGTTGTACAATTCAAATACATATCCTGACATAGAAACCAAAGCTGCAGTACCAAAAGGTTTTCCTTTATAACCATAATTTGCTGGGTTTACTGTTTTTGCAAAACGAGGATCTCTGTTAGCAAATGTTTTAGCAGCCGTATCGTCACCAGTAAATTGGCTGTTTCCAGCTTGCTGAATAGGCAATCCGTTTGTGGTTACGTAGCTATCAGCTGCCCATTTTGTTAAACCGTACTGAATCGTTGAAGTATTCGTGTAGTTTTGAAGTGAGTGCATTAATACGTTTGTTAAGTAACGTTTTGCCAATATCACTTCAGTATTTCCAAGTAATTCAACTGAATTGTAAAGTCCTTTCCAATCTGCATTCAATTTGTAGCTTGGATTGTTCATGATCATCAATGAAGCTGCTTTTGCTTTGTTTAAGTAAGCGCTTCCATCTTGACCTAAATGGTATTTTCTGTATGTACCTTCGTAAAGGCAAGCATTGCTTAAAGCAGCGTAAGCAGTATATTTATTTGCTGTAACGTTTTTATCATCGCTAACCAACATTAAATCTGCAGCTTCTTGTAATTCTGCAATTACTTTGTCCATAATTTCGGCTCTTGGTTTTGCAGGAGCGTATACTTCTGCATCAGCTTGAGCTAAATATTGATCAGTATACGGTACATCACCAAATTTTTGCACTAAACGGAAATACGTATAAGCTCTAAAAAATTTAGCAACTCCAATATAGTGGTTCTTTTTCTCCGTAGACATACTTACTGTTGGTACTTTTTCCAGCATCAAGTTACAACGACGGATAAGCGTGTAATACTCATTCCATGAATAAAGATTTGTAGTTGCAGCTGTAACTGGCATTTGATAGAAAGTAAAGGCAGACAAGTTATCATCTACTCTATAATCGCTTCCGTGGTAGTAGAAGAAAGAAAGTCCGATTGTTGTTCCGTTTCCATAACCATAAAAAGTATCGTAGTTAAGCCATGAAAAGGTTTTTACGTTATCTTCTGACTGCCAAAAGTTATCGTTTGTAAATTTATCTGCTGGATCATCAGTAAGATAATCTGAACAGCTAACAGCGCTTCCTGCAAGTAAAGCAGTAGCAAACATTAGCAGAAACTTAGATTTTATATTATATTTTTTCATTGTAAGAGTTTTGAATAGTTAGAGATTAGAAAGAGATATCAACACCAACTGACCATGTTTTTGTGTAAGGATAAGCTCTTCCCCAGAAAACTTCTGTTTCGTCGATTTCAGGATCTACAGGAAGACGTTTGTCTGCCCAGGTCGCAATATTTTCACCAGAAGTATATAATCTTACTTTTTCTAATCCTGCTTTTTTTACAAGAGCTACTGGCAAATTATATCCGATAGTAAAGTTTTTTAGACGGAAATAAGACATGTCTAACAAATATCTTGTTGAAGTAACAAAGTTGTTCTGACCTTGAGTACCTGACCCAAAAGTATTTGCTTCGTTACCATAGTATGGATTTGGAAAATAAGCATCTGTGTTTTCTGGAGTCCAGTAATCTGCTTGGTTGGCGTACATTTGCTGAGGCGCACGGAAGAAAGGCAATACAGCATCTGAAGCAGCCCAGTAATCACGTTTTCCAACTCCTTGGAAGAAAGTAGAAATATCAAATCCGCGGAATTTACCCCCTAATGTGATACCGTATCTGTAACGAGGAGTAGAGTTACCAATTTTTTTCAAATCTCCATGATCATCTGCAGTTCCAGCTCCACGAGTAATAGCTCCATCACCATCTACGTCTACATAATGAACGTCTCCAGCTCCGTACTTAAAGTTTCCACCCATTGTTTTAGAGTAGTCAACACCATTTACCGTTTTTCCGTTATTAGTAATTACGTCATCAGCCTGTAAAAGTCTATCACTAGTTAATCCCCAGATTTGACCAATTTCATAACCATCATAGTAAGGTTTCGTATCTGGAGTAACTAAAGCTAATAATTTAGAAGAGTTGTTCCATTTTGTAATAACCGATTTAGAATCAGATAAAGCAAGATCAACAAAAACAGAAGCCGTTTCGCTTAAATTTTTATTAAAGTTCAAAGAAAGCTCCCAACCTTGAGTTCTCATGTTTCCAGAGTTAGTTTGTGCAGAAGTCTGCCCAAATGAACCTGGAAGTGTTATACCAGGAGCAAGCATTCCTTTTGTATCACGCTGATACCAATCAAAAGAAGCACCCAGCATATCAAATATTTTAACATCGATACCCACATCTTTTGTCATTACTTTTTCCCAAGTTAATGCAGGGTCTACGTTTGTTGGTAAGTTTGTAGAAGGAGGGAGAGTAGCACCACTATTTACCCAAGAAGGATTTTTAGCTGTCATGATCGATAAGAAAGCATTGTTTCCAACGTTTTGGTTACCGATTGATCCGATAGAACCACGCAATTTAAGATCGTTTAACCATCCGCGAGTTCCTTCCATAAATTTCTCGTTCACAATTTTGTATCCTACAGAAGCAGAAGGGAAGAATCCCCATTGTTCGTTAGTTGGAAATCTTGATGAACCATCATAACGAGCATTAAGCTCTACTAAATAAATTCCGTTGTAATCATAATTCACACGTCCAAAGAAACCTGCAATTGAGTATTCTGTTTCCGTTGGATTTAAATCTGTGTTTGCAGCTCCAGAAACAAATTGTTCTCCTACCGCAAGGTTAAATTCTGGTTTAGATTTGTCTAAAAGTGTATTTCTTCTTGCATAGTTGCGAGATAAATTTTGCCATTCTGAGTTGAAACCAGCTAAGAATTTGAAATTATGCTTGTCAAATTGTTTTTTATAGTTACCATAAATGTTTACCACATTTGTAGTTGACTCCTGTTTTGATTGTCCAACGAAATCATTTCCTGTTTCAAGAGTTGCAGGAGTAGCAGTTTGAATTGTAGTTGCATCGTATGGCATTGCAGACCAGCTGTCCCATGCTAAGAATTTACCACCATTTTGTTTTCTGTTGTAGTAATCGTTTACACTGCTAATTTCAGTGATAAGGTTTAAATCTTTTGTAATATCTGCTGTAAATCTAGCGCTTAACCTTGTATTGCGTTTATTGTTTTCGTTTCTAGAAGCATTAGATAAATATCCTCCAGCTGTACGGAAATTGTATCCTCTGTAAGTTCCAAAATTAGGGAAATATTGCCCCCAACGAAGCGCATAACCAAAGTAACCTCCGTAACCTGTGTCATCGGTTCCAGAACCTCCATAATAGTTAAACGGTTGATCATAAGAACTATTGATTGTCATTACTTTGAAATCTCCAGTAAGCCAATCTGCTAATTTTGTTGTAAAACCTAAGTTGATGTTGATTCTTTGTCTTTTTTCCTGATTTACTCTTAACATACCATCTTGGTTGGTCAATCCGAACGAAGCAAAGAATGAACTTTTATCACCTAAATTTCCTTGTGCAGAAACATTATGCGTTGTTTGTAACGCATTACTAGCATACAATTCTTTATTTGCATCCCAAACTCTGTAAAAATAAGGAACACCATTTTTTATTTCCCAATCTTCTCCATAAACCATTTCATTACTGGTACGATTGTTTGCGTATTTTGCTTTCCAATTTTTAATTCCGTCTAATAAAATGCTGTAGTTCTGACCAAAAATCTCTGGAGTAGAACCATCCGTTCTTGTTCCTGCAGCGATCAATCCTGGAATTTCTTCTGTTGGATCTAAGAATTTAAGTGTAGAAATCGGATTTACAAAAGCAGTATTTGCTGAATACGAAAATCTCACTTTTCCTTCACCCGTTTTTCCGCTTTTTGTAGTAATAAGAACAACACCAAACGCAGCACGAGCACCATAAATAGATGCAGAAGCAGCATCTTTAAGTACAGACATCGTTGCGATATCATTTGGGTTAATCAATGATAAGTCGGTAGGAACACCGTCTACTAATATTAAAGGATCGTCTGAACCATTAATTGTACCCGCTCCACGAATGTTGATTTTTGCGGCACGGTTAATATTTCCTGAGTTAAAATTAATGTTTACACCCGGAGTAGTACCTTGTAAAGCTTTACTAACATCAGTTAAAGGTCTGCTTCCAATTGTTTTAGCAACATCAATATTGGCAACAGCTCCTGTTAAGTTCGTTTTTTTCTGAGAAGCAAAACCTACAACAACAACTTCGTCTAGTTTCGAAGTGCTTTCTATAAGACCAACATTTATTTTCTGTTGGCTTTCCACTTTAATTGATTGAGTTTCATAACCCATATAACTAAAGCTTAGAGTTCGTCCCGGCGCTACAGAAATGCTGTAGTTTCCATCAAAGTCAGTGGTTGTGCCATTATTTGTTCCTTGAATAACGACGCTGACTCCTGGAATTGGAATTCCGTCTGCTTTGCTTTTTACTGTTCCAGTAACTGTTTTTGCTTGTCCAAATGCTGCTTGAATGCACAAAAACAACACTGAAATAAAGAGTAACTTTTTCATGATTAATCTGGTTTTTTATGGTTGTTGTTGAAGCAAATATATTTATTTATTGCATATAAATGCGTTATTTTGGATTTTTTTTCTAAAAATAATTTAAAAAACGCAAAATAACGCAAGTTTTGATAAAAAATAATTATTGATTTTGTTTTTAAAATCTTACTAATGCATGATTTTGCAGTTTTTGGGCTCTTTTCTGATATAGAATGAAATATTTGATATATTTGTGATGAATTTTAACTTTTATAAAAAAATGCTGAAAGCCGAGAGACATAAATACATAATGACTAAACTTATTGAAGACCAAAAAGTTGTTACAACAGATTTAGCTTTGGCTCTCGATTTGTCTGAAGATACCATAAGAAGAGATTTGAATGAATTGGATAGTAGAAAGCAGTTAGAGAAAGTATACGGCGGTGCTGTTCAAGTTAAAGAAAAACCTGCAAATGTATTTGATATTGCCATAACGGCAGAAGAACAGAAAAAGCAAATCGTAACAAAAGCATTGTCTCTTCTTCATGATGATCAGGTTATTATAATGAGTGGAGGAAGCACTAATTTGGTTTTTGCAAAGTTAATTCCGGCCGATTTGAAAGCTACAATATATACTTATAGTTTACCAATCGCCATGCAGTTGTCTCAGCATCCTAATATTGATTTGATTTTTATTGGCGGGAAAATGCAGAAAAACGCAATGGTAACAATAGGTATGGATGTAATTCAGGTGGTTTCTAAAATTAAAGCCGATATTTGTTTCATTGGTGCCAGCAGTATTAATATCAAACAAGGACTTACAGAAGTAGGTTACGAAATCTCAATTGTAAAAAAAGCAATGATAGAAGCTTCTGATAGAGTGGTTTCGATGTTTGCTTCAAATAAATTAAATACCAAAATGCCTCATGGTGTTTGCGATCTTACCCAGCTGGATACTATTGTAACAGAATTAGATCCAGAAGATGAAAAACTAGATGAATATAGAAAATCTGGAGTCTTTATCTTATAACTTTTAAACTTATTTAGTATAGTTTTTGCGTTTTGTTGCGTTATTTGAATTTTATTATGTTAAAAAACGCAAAATAATGTATTTGTATGCTTTTTGTATCTATATTTGTTAAAACTAATTTTATTAGTCAGATATATTTATGAAAATCATTCCTTCGTTTGCTCGCCATTTCTGTGCTGTATTTGAAGAAGTTAGAAGCTTCTAAATAGGAACTTTAATAAATATTGAATTCTAATAAAATTTAGAATGTATTGTTTTTGCCGAATAGCTTTTTAGCAAAACAGGAACAAAACATTTATTAAAGAACCAAAAGCAACAGAACCAATTAAATGTCCGATTCTCTCCAATTACAAGAATTAGAAACTTCACTAGAAGGAACTCTTTTTTATGATGACCTTCATAAAAAAATATATGCCACAGATGCCTCTGCTTATAGAATTATGCCTCTTGCCGTGGCCATTCCAAAATCAGAAAATGATATTGTAAATATTATTCGTTTTGCTTCAAAAAATAAAATTTCAATAACGCCAAGAACGGCAGGAACATCCTTGGCGGGACAGACTATTGGAAGCGGAATCATTGTAGACGTCTCAAAACATTTTAATAAAATTGTTTCTTTTGATCCTAAAAAGAAAACCATAACCGTTCAGCCTGGAGTAATTCGCGATGAACTGAATTTATATTTAAAACCCCACGGACTCTTTTTTGCTCCAACAACATCCACAACCAATAGATGTATGATTGGCGGAATGGTTGGAAATAATTCGTCGGGAACAACTTCAATTCGTTATGGTGTTACCCGAGATAAAATTGTAGAAATAAAAGCCGTTTTAAGTGACGGAACTACTGCAGTATTTAGAGATTTAACTTCGGATGAATTTATCGAGAAAACAAAAGGAGATTCTTTAGAAAATAAAATTTATAAAACGATTTACGAAGAACTTTCGAACAAAGAAAATCAGGAAGAAATTTTAAAAGAATTTCCAAAACCAGAAATTCACAGACGAAATACAGGTTATGCGATTGATGTTCTACTGAAATCGAAACTTTTTTCGGGAACAGAAGATACCATCAATTTAGGAAAACTCCTTTGCGGAAGTGAAGGAACTTTGGCCTTTACGACAGAAATTACTTTAAAAGTAGACGATCTGCCACCAGTAAACAATATTATGGTTGTGGCACATTTTCATACTATTCAAGAAAGTTTAGAAGCTGTTGTGACCGCAATGAAACATCATTTGTACACTTGCGAAATGATGGATGATACAATTTTAGATTGTACCAAAACCAATAGAGAACAGGCTAAAAACCGATTTTTTATTGTTGGCGAACCAAAAGCAGTGATTATGCTCGAAGTTGGATCGCACATTAGTATGGAAGATGCCGAATTGCAAGCCGATGCTTTGATTAAAGATCTTCAAATTAATGGTTTCGGATATGCATTGCCAAAAATTTACGGAACCGATATTGACAAAGTAAACGAGGTAAGAAAAGCAGGTCTCGGACTTTTAGGAAGTATTGTGGGCGACGATAAAGCAGCCGATTCTATTGAAGATACAGCGGTAGAACTAAGCGATCTTCCCAATTATATTGCCGATTTTGCGGCGATGATGGAAAGACACGGACAAAGTGCCATTTACTACGCACATGCTGGAGCGGGAGAGCTGCATTTGCGTCCGAAGATAAACTTGAAGACAAAAGAAGGATTGCATCAATTCAGAAATTTATCTACTGAAGTAGCGCATCTGGTAAAAAAATATAGAGGTTCGTTAAGCGGTGAACATGGCGACGGAATCTTAAGAGGCGAGTTTCTGCCTTTTATGATTGGCGATAAAAACTATGAACTGCTTAAACGAGTAAAAAAAGCATTTGATCCCAATACGATTTTGAATGTTGGGAAAATTGTAAATGCTTCTAAAATGGATGAGAACCTTCGTTTTGAAGCAGGAAGAGAAGAACCGGAAATAAAAACAATTCAGGATTTCTCTGATAGTTTAGGGGTTTTACGTGCTGCCGAAAAATGTAACGGTTCGGGTGATTGCCGAAAAATGCCGTCAGCGGGCGGAACTTTATGTCCGAGTTATCGTGCCACAAGAAACGAAAAAGATACAACACGTGCGCGTGCGAATGCTTTAAGAGAATATCTAACAAATTCAGAAAAAGAAAATAAATTCGATCACGAAGAATTGTATAAGGTTTTTGAATTGTGTGTAAGCTGTAAAGCCTGTGCCAGCGAATGCCCGAGTAACGTAGACGTAGCGACATTAAAAGCTGAATTTTTATACCAATATCAAAAAGCAAACGGTTTTTCTTTCCGAAATAAAATTTTTGCTTTCAATTCAAAATTGAATGAATTGGGAAGTATTGCGCCATCCGTTACCAATTGGGCATCCAACCTTTCTTTCGTTAAAAAGCGTATGGGAATTGCACCTGAAAGACAAGTGCCGTTACTGGCTCCAAAGACATTTAGAAAATGGTACGAAAAGAATAAAAAACGTAACACAAATAGCTCTTTTGAGAATGGCAGTGTTTATCTTTTTTGTGATGAATTTACCAATTATTACGATGTTTCAGTCGGAATCGATGCGTACGAACTCTTAACAGAATTAGGTTACAGAGTAATTGTAATTGATCATGAGGAAAGCGGAAGAGCTTTTATCTCAAAAGGTTTTCTGGAAGAAGCGCAGGAAATTGCGAATAAAAATGTCAATACCTTTAAAAATATAATTTCTGAAAATACGCCTTTAATCGGAATTGAACCTTCGGCCATATTGACTTTCAGAGACGAGTATCTCCGATTGGCTGCAGATAAGGAAAATGCTGAAAAATTAGCCAAAAATACTTTTACAGTCGAAGAGTTTTTCAAAAGAGAAATTGGAAACGGAAAAATTCACGCGGGACAATTTTCTGAAAAAGAGAAAAATATCAAAATTCATGGGCATTGCCATCAAAAATCATTGAGTAGTGTAGAAGCTTCTTTTGCGATGCTGAATATTCCAAAAAATAATACGGTTACGATTTATAATTCTGGCTGTTGCGGAATGGCGGGTTCATTTGGATATGAAAAAGAACATTACGAAATCAGTATGAAGATGGGAGAAGATACTTTGTTTCCGAAAATCAGGGCAACAGAGTTATCTACAGAAATTGCAGCCGCAGGAACCAGTTGCCGCCATCAGATTTTTGACGGAACGAGCAGAAAGGCCATGCATCCCGTAACTATTTTAAAAGATTGTTTGAAATAATTTTTTGTATTTTCCCAGTGCTTTTCAAAAATATTATTTTATAAAAACATCAATTATGAAAAAAACAATTTACACTTTCTTTCTTCTTTTTATAGCCTTTGCAGTCCAAGCGGCGAAGGTTGACACTTTGCAAGTTTTTAGTCCTTCGATGCAGAAGAACATTAAAACTTGTGTAGTAGTTCCGGACAATTATAAAAAGAGCAAGAAAGCATTTCCAGTTGTTTATCTGCTTCACGGCTATAGCGGAAATTATGCTTCATGGGCAAAAGATTTTAAAGAGCTGGGAAAACAAGTGGATCAATACGGATTTATAGTGGTTGGAGTAGACGGAAATTACTCAAGCTGGTATTTTGACAGTCCAATAGACCCGAGTTTTAAGTATGAAACTTATGTGGTAAAAGAACTGGTTCCGTTTATTGATAAACAGTACAGAACAATTGCAGACCGTAAAGCAAGAGCCATTTCAGGTTTAAGCATGGGTGGGCATGGTGCTTTGTATCTTTCATTTAAACATCAAGATGTGTTTGGCGCGGCAGGAAGTATGAGCGGAGGGGTAGATTTTCGTCCGTTTCCTGAAAATTGGGATATCAAAAAACGATTAGGTCCAATTACCGAATTCCCAGAAAACTGGAATCAGAATACCGTGACCAATATGTTAGACTTGGTAAAAGACAATAAACTAAAACTGATTATTGACTGCGGAGTTGATGATTTCTTTATGAAAGTAAACAGAGAACTGCATGCAAAAATGCTGGATCTAAAAATAAATCACGATTATATCGAACGTCCAGGCGAACATAATCTTAAATACTGGGAGAATTCTTTAAAATATCAGCTTTTATTTTTTCATGATTTCTTCAACGAAAACATAAAAACAAAGTAATGTTAAGTGCATTGCGAACTACCGATAATTCGTAATGCATAAATTTTGGTTGGTTATCCTAACAGGTTTTCAAAACCTGTTAGGTATTTTTTGCCACAGATTAAAAGATTAAAAAAGATTTTTTTGTCAAAAATTAAATCTATTAAATCTGCTAAATCTGCGAGAGAAAATAACCGACAAAGAATAAAAAAAGAAAAAACTTTGCGCCTCTGCGCCTTTGCGAGATTAAAAAAAAAAGAAAATAAAACTTTTGCGAACATAGCGTAAACCACTGCGCTCTTTGCGGTTAAAATTTTCTGCCAAAAATATTATACTAACTACCTAAAATAATAATTTATGAAAAGCCTAAAAATTATGATTTTGGTATTGCTGATTCAGACCAAAATTTTCAGTCAGCAGTCTCCAAAAAGAGAAATGCGAGCCGCTTGGATTTCTACCGTAGAAAACATTGACTGGCCTTCTAAACCAGGATTATCAGACAAAGAAATGAAGAACGAAATGATTGCCATTTTGGATAATCTGCGTTCTTATAATATGAATACTGTAATTTTTCAAATTCGCCCAACTGCCGATGCGTATTACAAATCGACAAAAGAACCAGCATCACATTGGATAACAGGAACTCAAGGCGTTGCGCCAGGTTTTGATCCTTTGCAGATGATGATTGACGAAGCAGGAAAACGCGGAATGAACGTTCATGTGTGGTTGAATCCGTATCGTGTTCAAAAAGATACGGTTAGAGATGTGCTTACAAAAAATCATTTATATTTTAAAAGACCAGACCTTTTCCTGACGTACGGAAAAACGAGATATTTTAATCCGGGTTTGCAAGAAACCAGAAATTTCGTTGCTTCTGTTGTAGGCGAGATTGTTCGTAAATACGATATTCAGGCTGTGCATATGGATGATTATTTTTATCCCTATAAAATTGAAGGGCAGGAATTTCCAGATGAAAAAGCATTCGCCAAAGAACCGCGCCAGTTTAAAGACAAAGATGATTGGAGAAGAGACAATGTCGATTTAATCATCAAACAAATCAGAGATACTATTATTGCCAATAAACCTGCAGTCGAATTCGGAATTTCGCCATTTGGAGTTTGGAGAAATATTGCCAAAGATTCGCAAGGTTCTAATACAAAAGCAGGAGCAACCAATTATGATGACTTGTATGCGAATATCTTAAAATGGCAAAAAGAGAATTGGATCGATTATGTAACGCCTCAAATCTATTGGCACATTGGTTTTGACAGAGCTAATTTTGAAGTTCTAGCAAAATGGTGGGCAGAACACAAATATGGAGCAAATGTTTACGTGGGTCATGGCGATTACAAAATTTCAACTACTGCTAAAGAACCGGAATGGAGAAGTCCTGATCAAATTGTAAAGCAGATTGAAATGATTCGCAAAATGCCTCAAATTGATGGTTCAATGCATTTTACTGCTTCGACTTTCCTAAAAAAAGGAGATACGCTTAGAAATCCTCTTCTTCAAAAAGAATACAAATACATCGCTTTAACTCCAGAAGCAAACAGAATTACGAGATTAAAACCAGAACCGCCAACAAATGCAGTAATAGTTAAAAAAGGCGATAAAGCAGTTTTAACTTGGAAAGCGGCTTTCAATGACAAAAAATATGTGATTTACAGATTTCCAAAAGGAAAAATTACCGATTTCTCAAATCCTCAGAATATTTATTATGTGACAACGGCTCTAAAACTAGAAGTGCCAAACCCAGATTTGGAAAACTATGTTTATGCGCTCACCGCTTTGAGTCAGACTCAGACAGAAAGCAGTCCGATTGAATTTTCAACAAAATAAAATATAAAAAGAAATGAGAAAAAGTATTCTTCTATTAGCCGTATTTCTAAGTTCGCTTAGTTTTGTACAAGCCCAAAAATTAGACCTAATTCCGAAACCTGTATCCGTTCAGCAAAGTGCGGGAGAGTTTGTTTTGCCTTCGCCATTAAAAATTGTTGTAGACAAAAAACTTAAAAATAGCGCCGATTATATCACAGCTGGTTTTTCAAAAAATACTGGAATTACCCCAATTATTTCCATTGAAAAAAAACACGGAAAAAATAATATTTCATTTCTAGTAGATAAGAAATTGGATCTGCCAGATGAAGGTTATCAATTAGAAATAAATGAAAAAGGAATTTTCGTAAAAGGAAAAACGGATAAAGGCGTTTTAAACGGATTCCAAACTTTACTGCAAATCTGTTCTGCAAAAGAAGTCAAAAAAGGAACTGTTCCGTTTGTAAAAATAGAAGATTATCCTCGTTTTGATTGGCGCGGAATGATGCTCGATTGTTCAAGACAATTTTTCGATAAACAAACCGTAAAAAATTATATCGACTGGTTGGCCGCTCATAAAATGAATGTTTTTCATTGGCATTTAACAGATGATAACGGTTGGAGAATCGAAATCAAATCATTGCCAGATTTAACTTTAAAAGGTGCTTGGAGAGGACCAGGAGAAGTTCTATTGCCGTCTTATGGTTCGGGAGATAAACGTTATGGCGGTTTTTATACACAAGAAGATATTAGAGAAGTCGTAGCTTATGCTGCAGATCGTGGTATTTCGGTTATGCCAGAGATTGAAATTCCGGGACATTCGCGTGCGGTAACGGCTTCATATCCAGAAGTGGGTTGTGCGATAACGCAGGAACTTAAAAGTGTTCAGGGAGAAGTAAAAAATGTTTGGTGTGTAGGGCGTGAAGAAAATTATGATCTTTTGGATTCAATAATCAAAGAAGTTTCTGGACTATTTCCTTTTGAATATATCCATATTGCGGGAGACGAAGTGAATCGTGCCAATTGGGAACATTGCCCAAAATGTCAAGCTTTGATGGCAAAAGAAGGATTTACAGACAGTTTTCAGCTTCAGAATTATTTCTTTAGAAGGGTTCAAACCATTGTTGACAAATACCATAAAAAAACAGATGGCTGGAATGAAATTCTGAAAGGGGGAGAAATCAATCCAAATACATTAATTTCTGCTTGGCAGGGAATTAGTTACGGAATTGAATCGGCTAAAAAAGGATACAAAACCATCATGATGCCAGGACAATTTACGTATTATGATATGGCACAATCTGAAACAGAACGCGGCCATCGATGGGCGGCAATTACCGATACAAAAAGAGCGTATTCTTTTGAACCAATTCCTGATGCCGATTTAACACCCGAAGAACAAAAAAATATAATTGGAGTTCAAGGTGCTCTGTGGAGCGAATATCTGGATCGCCCAGCAAGAATCATGGAATACCAAAGTTATCCGAGAATCAGTGCGTTGTCTGAAATTGGATGGTCTAAAAAAGAAGATAAAAACTGGGATGATTTTTATGGAAGATTAACCAATAGCCATTTAAAAAGATTGGCTGATATGGGAATTGCATTTAGAGATTTTCCCCCAACAGCTATTTATAAAAACGGAACGATTACTGTAGCACCACCTTATGAAGGTGCTATTGTACGATTTGATAAAGACGGAAATGAGCCAACAAGACAATCGGCTTTGTACACTGGACCAATTCAGACTAAAGATTACGAGCAGTATATGTTTAGAGTGTTTTTCAATGAAATGTCGGCAAGTCCAGCTGTAAAAGTGGAGAAATTGCCTGTTGCTACTTGGAATACTTCAAAAGTGGAAGTTCTGACTATTTCTGAAAATATATCAGATCATGTAGATAAAAAGGGCATTTGGTATCTGACTTTTAATCCAACAGACGATGGAGCAAACGGAACAATCAAAAATGTTTTGCTTTTTGAAAATGATAAATTAGTTCAGACTTACGCAGACGAAAAAACTTTAAAATCAAAACCTCGCGTGAGATTTCTAATTGAAAATTATAGCGAAAAAAATATCTATAGATTAGATTTTACGGTTGAAAATAAAGAAGAGAAAAAGTCTGCTGCAAATGTAAAATTCAATTGCTCGCCATATCAGGAACCAGAAGTAAAAGTGACTTCGTCGATGGCAGAAAATCCGAAGTTCCCAATTGCGAATCTGCAGGATTATAATGAAGAAACGTACTTGCGTACCGATGTTGCGTGTAAAGACGGCGATTGGATTTTGTATACTTTTACTAATCCTGTAACTTCTTCTAAAATTGATGTTTTAACTGGAATTCCGCATCATCCGAGATTTATAATAAACAATGGTTTTGTGGAGTATTCCTATAACGGAACAGATTTTATAAAAGGAGCTGATTTCGATTACGGAAATGCATCGATTTATCCGAAACAGCCTGTAAAAGCAGTTAGAATACAAATTACAGGAACCAATAATGAGCCTTTGATGGCGGGACAGGACTTAAAAATTAATCCGTAGTACTATGAAAAATATTGGTGTCAAAATTATAATGGTTTCCTTGATTTTCTTGGGAATAAATGGTTATTCTCAGGAAAACTCAAAACAACCAGATGGTTTAGAAAGAAATGAAGCTTATATCGATTCAATGATGACAAATGCGCTTGAAAAAGGTTTTTTTCCAGGAGCACAAATTATCGTAGGAACAGGAGATTTTAACTTGATTTACAAAAATTACGGTTATCACGATTATTCCAAAAAGCAATTGGTAAAATCAGATGACGTTTTTGATCTAGCTTCAATGTCTAAAGTTTTAGGAGCGACATTGGTAACGATGCGTTTGGTTGGAGATGGAAAAATTAAACTTACAGATCAAGTTGGCGAAATTGTTCCGTTTTATAAAAATACAGCAATTTCAGATTTAACACTTTTTGAGTTGTTAACGCATACATCTGGATTAACACCAAGTATCACTTTTTATCAAACACTGCTTTCTACACCAGATAATTCACCTTTTTTGAGCAATCAAAAATCAGAGCAATATGTTGAACCTTTTGATAATATGTTTGTGAACAAAAACATTGTTTACGATTCTAAATATCTGGTTTTTGAACCAAAAGAAAATTGGGTTCAGATTTATAAAAACATGTGGCTGAATCCAGAATTTTATCCGTCAGTTTATGAAAGGATTGCGAAGGCAAATACAAATCCGAGAGGGAAATATTTGTATAGCGATTTAAATTTGCTTTTGGTGAAACAAATGATAGAAACCAAAACGGGAAAAAAACTTGATCAGTTCACAAATGAAATTTATACCGAATTAGGCATTTCAAAAATTGGGTATAATCCGTTAAAATGGACTTCGATCGAAAACGTAATGCCAACTGAGGTAGATAATTTCTTCAGAAAAGATACTATTAAAGGTTATGTGCACGATGAAGCAGCTGCGATTTTTGGAGGCGTTTCTGGAAATGCAGGTTTATTTGCCAACGCAGAATCAATTGCCGTAATCTGCAAAATGCTGATGAACAACGGAAATTATAAAGGCAAACAGATTCTAAAAGCAAATGTCGTAAAAGAGTTTACAGATTCTCCGCTTGCAAAAGAAGGAATTTATCGCGGTTTAGGTTTTGATAAAAGAAAACCAGATGAGTTTTTTACAAAAGATGATTTTGGACATACGGGTTTTACAGGCACTTTTTTCTTTATGAATAGAAAAACTAATAGATTTTTAATCATTCTTACGAATCGAGTTAACCCAACGAGAACAAACAGATTGATGTACAAAGACGATTTTAGTGCTAAAATCTGGAGGCAAATTAATAATTAAAATTTAGCTCCAGATTAAAAAAATTAAAAAGATTTCTTGTTTCACGCAGATTTTACAGATTTAAACAGATCAAGACAGATTATAAGATTTAAACAAATCTGCTAGAATCTGCAAAATCTGCGTGAAAAACTAAGCACAGCCAAATAAAAAAATCCTTTTTAATTCTTTTATCCCGATAGCTATCGGGAGTGGCAAAAAAAAAATAAACACGATGAAAAATATAATAATTTGCATACTAATTTCAGCAGTTTCTTTTGCGCAGCAAATAAAAACCGGCGCTGAGAATTCTGAAAAATACCTGCCTTTATTAAAAGGCAAAACCGTAGGAATCGTAACTAATCAAACGGGAATCATCACTAAAGAAAAACATTTAGTCGATTTTTTAGTAGAACAAAAAGTAAAAATCAAAACCATTTTTGCACCAGAACACGGTTTTAGAGGAACGGCGGATGCGGGCGAACATGTATCTGACGAAATAGATTCTAAAACACGGTTATCCATTACTTCATTATACGGAAAAAACAATAAACCGACACCAGAGCAATTAAAAGGAATTGATATTATGATTTTTGATTTGCAGGATGTTGGAACGCGATTATACACGTATGTTTCTACAATGCACCGCATTATGGAAGCTTGCGCTGAGAACAATGTTCCACTCATTGTACTGGATCGTCCCAATCCGAATATCGCGATTGTCGACGGTCCGGTTTTGGACATTGCTTTTAAAAGCGGTATCGGAATGCATCCAACTCCTTTATTGCACGGAATGACTTTGGGTGAAGAAGCAAAAATGATCAACGGACGGAAATGGCTGAAAGATGGAATTCAATGTAAGTTGACCGTAATTCCGTGTTCGAATTATACCAGAAAAAGCACGTATAGTCTTCCAGTACGACCTTCGCCAAATTTACCAAACGATCAATCGATTAATTTATATGTGAGTTTATGTCTTTTTGAAGGAACCAATGTGAGCATGGGACGCGGAACTGAAAAGCAATTTCAGATTTATGGTTCACCTTATCTTCCTAAAAGTGATTTTGCTTTTACTCCAAAACCTAATTTTGGCGATAAAGATCCTTTGTATAAAGGTGTGGAATGTAATGGAGAAGATTTATCTGCAATTCCAAAAATAAATAGATTGGAAATAAAATGGTTAATTAAAGCCTATCAGACCACTTCTGATAAATCGAAGTTTTTCGATAAAAGAAAATTTGCCATTCGTGCTGGCAACGAAAAACTGCAACAGCAAATTGAAGCCGGAATTTCGGAAGAAGAAATTAGAAACAGCTGGAAAGAAGGTGTGGCAACATTTAAAAAAATGCGTGCTAAATATTTGATTTATAAGTAATATCTCTCAGATTTGCTTAGATTGTAGCAAAATAGATCATTTATTCATCCGGACTAGTTATAATTATAAAACTGGTATGCTTTATTGGTACGGTAAGAAACTACTTTTGCCAAAAAAATAGTAAACCAAAATGAAAAAGATCTATTTTGCTGTCTTTACAGTAATTTGTACCAATTTTTACGCACAGACAAAGAACGATTCCATCAACCAAATGGATGAAGTTATTATTAATGAAGGCCGTTTTAATACACCAATTTCTAAACAAAACAGAAATGTATATGTTATCTCGAGCGAAACCATTAAAAAACTGCCAGGAAGAACATTGCAAGAAGTGTTGCAATATGCCAACGGTGTAGACATCAGACAAAGAGGACCATTTGGAACTCAAGCCGACATTAGTGTTGACGGTGGAAGTTTTGAGCAAACTGTTGTTTTATTAAACGGAGCAAAAGTAATCGACTCGCAAACTGCCCATAATATGTTGAATCTTCCTTTTCCGGTTGAAGCAATTGAAAGAATAGAAGTAGTTCGTGGTCCAGCTGCGAGAATTTACGGAATTAACAGTTTAACTGGAGCAATTAATATTATTACTAAAAAACCAACAGATTCTGGTTTTATGGTAAGCACTTATGCAGGTTCTAATTTCGAAAAAGATACGCAAGATACAGGCGATACTTTTTACGGAACAGGAATTCAAGCAGGAGCTGTTTTAGGTAAAGAAAAACAGCAGCATTTACTTTTTGCTTCGCATGATAAAAGCAATGGTTACCGCTACAATACTGCATTCGAAAACAACAAAATTTTCTATCAAGGAAATGTTCAGATCAATGATAAAAACGAAATTCTAGGTTCTGCTGGTTATATCAATAACGGATTTGGTGCAAACGGATTTTACGCAGCGCCTGGAGATAAAAACTCAACCGAAATTGTTCAGACTACATTTGCCAACATTCAGTCCAATCATCAAATTACGGACAGTTGGAAAATTATGCCGAGAGTAACGTACAGATACAATTATGATGATTACCGTTATTTAGGAAACTCAAATTTGGCTGTTGGAAGAAGTCAGCATTATACCAATTCTATTGCGGGAGAATTGAACTCTACGGTTAAATTATCTAAAGGAGAAATTGGTTTTGGAGCGGAGTTTAGAAACGAAAACATTCACTCTTCAAACATTGGAGATCACGATCGTGAAAATGTTGGATTGTATGCAGAATACAGAACGAGTTTTACTGAAAAACTAGATGTAAATATCGGAACATATTTAAACTATAATTCCGATTACAAATGGCAGATTTATCCAGGAATCGATGCTAGTTATGCCATTACCGATGCATTTAAGATTATTGGTAATGTAGGAACAAGCCAAAGAATTCCTTCGTTTACCGATTTATACTTGAAACAGACGGGAAATATCGGAAATCCAGAATTAGATTCAGAAAACGCGTTTCAGAGCGAAATCGGGTTTAAGTACAACAAAAGAGCTTTGAGCTTTAATGCGAATTATTTCTACAGAAAAATAGACAACTATATCGACTGGATGCGTAATCTTACAACGCAGCCGTGGCAAAGTCAAAACACAGGAGATTTGAACACCAACGGTATCAATTTGCGTGGAACTTACAGATTCGATTTCTCTAAAGATTCTAGACTGAACATCCTTTTAGGATACACCTATTTAGATTCTGAATTTAAAACAGCGCGTACAGAAACGTATTCGAAGTATTCCATTTCTTCATTAAAACATCAAATCACCAACACGATAGATTATCAGTTTAAAAACTTATCTGTGATGTTTGCAACTCGTTTTAACGAAAGAATTACAGGACCTTCTTACTGGGTAAATGATTTTAGAGTAAGTCAGTCAATTAATAAATTCACCATTTTCTTAGATGGACAAAATATCTTTAATGCAACGTATTATGAAGTAGGAGCAGTGCCGCTGCCTTCTAGATGGTTTACATTGGGAGTGAAATTAGTTACTTTTTAAATTACTTGATTTAGGAAATTAGTTTTTTGTAAAAAAGCCTGTAAATATTACGTTTACAGGCTTTTTTTTTATTAAAGGTTATTCTTCTTTAGCCAAAGATTGACATCATCAAACATCTGTTTATTTACGGTATGGCCTTCTTCGTAAGAATGAAAATTTGGATTTAAGTTTTTTGTTTTTAGAAAATCAGAAGCATCTAAGGCATATTGATAATTTAAAACGGCATCTTGTTTTCCGTGCGAAATGAAGATTTTAAGATTTTCAAGACGTTTTTCATCTGCTATAAACGGTTTTATTTCGGGTAAAAGCCTTCCACTCATTACAGCAATTCCTTTTACTTTTTCTGGAGCAGTAAGCGCAACGCTGTAACTCATAATTCCGCCTTGGCTAAATCCCATTAAATAAACTTCATCTGGGTTAAAGTTAATTTCAGATTTTAAATCAGTAATAAAATCAATCAGCAATAATCTTGATTTTTCTGCTTGTTCAGCATTTATTTGAGGTTTTCCAGTAGAAAAATCTACCTGAAACCAAGCAAAACTATTTGGGCCGAAAGTTAGCGGGCCGCGCGCAGAAACTACGACAAAGTTATCTGGCAATTCGGGAGCAAACGAAAAGAGATTTTGTTCGTTTCCGCCAACGCCATGAAGCAAAATCACCAAAGGCGGATTTGCCGTTTTTATTTTTGGTTCTCTAATTAAATAATGCAGTTTAGTTTTTTCTTTGGTTGAATTCATAATCGTAAAACTGAAAATTGATAAGGTAATAAGGACAGCAAATGCTATCCAAAAAGGCTTTTTTATACTCATGCTTTGTCTATTTTTACAGACATCATATTGAGTGATCCGGCAACAAGTTCGTCATTAAAAACAGTCGCTTTTTCGTCTTTTTCTTGAAGCGATAAAATGTACAATAATGGAAGATAATGTTCTGGTGTTGGAACCGCCAATTCAAATTCTCGTCCTTGTTTATCAAACTGAATAAGCGATTTATGGTCATTGTCCAAAATCATGCTTTTCATTTTTTCATTTGCAATATGCGCCCATTCGAAGGCATAACCAGGAACCATCATTTTGTCCCATGCCGCTAGACGCAAGTTGTGAACCGTATTTCCGCTTCCAACAATAAGAACACCTTTTCGGCGCAAGGCAGCCAATTCTTTCCCCAATTCATAATGATATGAGGCAGGTTGCGTATAATCAATACTCATTTCGATAACTGGAATATCGGCGTTTGGATAAAGAAATTTTACCACCGTCCAGCATCCGTGATCCAATCCCCAGCTATTGTCTAAACCAACCGAAGTTGAAGTAATCAGTTTTTGTGTTTCCAAAGCCAATTCGGGACTTCCAGGCGCAGGATATTGCACATCGAAAAGTGCTTGCGGAAAACCTCCAAAATCATGAATAGTGGGTGGTTTTTGCATTGCTGTTACAAAAGTTCCTTTGGTTTCCCAATGCGCCGAAATACAAAGTATGGCTCTTGGCTTTGGCAATGTTTTGGCCACTTGCTGAAAACCTTGCGTGAAATTATTATCTGCCAATGCATTCATCGGATTTCCGTGTCCAAGAAAAAGAACTGGCATTCGTTCTGTTGGGCCAAAAGTATCTACGGCCGTTTTGAGTGAGCTGAGTTTCATTGCTGCAGCTCCGATAGGTAAAATTGCCATGGTTTTTAGAAAATCTTTACGATTCATTTTTTATAATTAATTGCTTAAAAAGTATCTTTTATTTGTGATAACAAAATTGCATTTAATTACAACCAAAGAGGTAACGATTTTCGGAAGAAAGGTTGTGTTTTTAAGAAAGAAGCTTCTTCATTTCTTCTCTAAATTCGGTTGGAGTCATTCCTGCTTTTCGTTTGAAAGCGTGTGTAAAATAGGTTTTTTCATTAAATCCGAGTTCATAACCTATTTCGGCAATGTTTTTATCGGTGGTCATTAATAAGTTTTTGGCTTCAGTCAATTTTCGGGTTTCAATAATTTCCGAAACGCTTTGCTGCAAAATATTCTGGCAGATAATATTTAAATTGCGCGAAGTCATAAAGAGTTTTTCTGCATAGAAATTAACGTCTTTAGATTCTTTGTAATGCTCTTCTAACAATCTCAGAAAGTTTTTAAAAGTAGAACTTTGAATTTTTTTCGATTCATCATTATTCAAATTCAATTTTCGTCTTTCCGATTCAATAATAGTAAAAAGAGCGCTTAGTAATTGTTTGATAACGGCAAGATCAGGAGCTTCTTGTTGGTATTCGTCAAAAATAATTTTGCAGATCGTATCCAGTTTTTCAAAACACTGATTGCTCTGCAAACTAATATTTGCCTTGTCATGAAAGGAAGCATAAAGGCTAAAAGTAGTTTCGGCAATAAATTCACTTTTAAATCGCAAAACCCACATGTCGCAATCGCCATCTTTTACAAGAGGTTTTGCGCGATGAATTTTTCCTTGAGTAACAAAACTGATAAAAGGGGCTTCGATTAATTTGGATTGAAAATCTATAAAATGTTCCAGCTGACCTTTATTTCCAATAATAAGTTCTTCAAAATCATGCGCATGAGGTTCATTTACCGATTGCATAATTTTTTCAGATTCGGCAGTTGTAATTTTAAACATTTTGAAAATCTCAGTCATAGATCAATTTTATAGAATTTTAAAGGTAATTATTATTCTTAGAACATTCTGCTGAAGATAAAAAACAAAGAGGGAAAAAATAATTAAATCCTTGAAATAGAATCATATAAATTTTATCCAAAATCATGTAACAAATTTTCGAGCTATTTTTTTCAATTTTACGAGTCTATGAAAACAAAGTAATAATCATACTTTCAGTTTTTGATGGTATAAAAAGAATTAGAAATGGATACACGAGATGAAAAAAACGATTTATTCCAAGATGGAATTGATCGTACGCAAGAAACCAATTGGGATCCTATTTTAGGATATCAGATGTATTTTCCGAATGATGAAAATAAGCACGAACACCTAAACGAAACAGATTATCCTCTGCACCAGCAAAATACGGGAGATTGGGGAGATGATGCCGATTACGAAGAACTTAGGCATAAAAATAATTTAAATAGAGACATTGCTGAAAATGAAGCAACAAAAACAGACTAAAAATAGAAATAAAGAGCGGAAATTTTCCGCTCTTTTTATTGTTAGTTATCACAATTATAAATAAAAATAAAAACTTGTTATATAATAAGTTACTGAAATTATGTAAGGAGAGCAAAGGCGAAATTCAGTATTTTTACAGTATTAAAGAAGGAAATATTTATTTAAAAATATAGGATTATGAAAAGGCAAATAAAAATGAAACTTGCTTTCTTAATTCTTCTTACGGGACTAGCATTTTCTTGTAAAAAGAACGAAAGCACTACAATAGACTCATCCGAAAATGATTCTATTCAAAACACGATTGATACCGTTGGACCAGAAGTGGATACGATTAATATGGATACAACAGTAACAGTTAAAGCCGATACAATTACGAAATAATTATTCGGCAAAAAAATAGTAGAAAGCTGAATCTTAATGATTCAGCTTTTTTGATTTTAGAATCAGATAAAAGAATTGAACGAATGTTAAAAATAAAAACGTTTTTCTCTATATTTGAGAAACAGTTTAACCGTTTCAATGCCTTTTTTTTATTAAACAACTTTAGAAATTACCTTTATTTAGTACGATAATGGAGCTAATAAATAATTTAGACCTTTTTCAAACCGTCTTTAATTCTGCGCCAAATGGAATAGCAGTTTTAAAGTCTTTGTACGATAATAAAGGCAAAATAGAAGATTTTTCAATATTATTGTTTAATACTTATATCATCAACTGGATTGATGATAAAGAATACAAAGAAAAACCATTCAGTAAAGTTTTCTCTAAAATAAATAAAACCAATATTTTAGAACAGTTTATTGAAACTGCAGAAACTGGAGTTACAGCCAATTTTGAACAATGGTATCGAGAAGAAGCCAACAAACAATGTTTCAGATTTACTGCTGTAAAACAAGACGATGTTTTGGTGGTAACCATGGAAGATATCACAGAAAAGAAACATGCCGAAACAGCGCTTCATAATGCATTGCTTGATGCAGAAAAACAAAAAAGGCTATACAATTCTATCTTAAACGGAACTCCTGATCTGGCTTATGTCTTTAGTCTCGATTATAAATTTACTTACGCAAACAAAGCTTTATTGACGATGTGGGGCAAGTCTGAAGAAGACGCAATCGGACGCGGATTAATTGAAAATGGTTATGAGGACTGGCATGCCGAAATGCATGAAGAAGAAATAGATACTGTAGTGGCTACGAAAAAACCACTTCGAGGAACAGTTTCTTTTCCGCATGCAGAACTGGGAAGAAGAATTTACGATTATATTTTTGTTCCCGTTTTTAATGAAAATGGAGAAGTAGAGTTTGTTGCTGGAACAACACGTGATATTACAGAAAGCAAGCAAGCACAGGAAAAATTGCAGCAAAGTGAGAATCGTTTTCGCAAAATGATTCATCAAACGCCAGCTCCGACTTTAGTGCTTAAAGGTGATGATCTTATTATTGAGCAGATCAATAAGCATATGCTGCAAATGATTGGACGAGGAGAAGAAATTATTGGCATGCGACTGATTGATGTTTTGCCAGAACTCGAAGGGCAATATGTTTGGGAGCAAGTTTTAAAGGTGTATAATGAAGGAATTCCCTTTGATCAAAGTGAAGTTTTGGTGCCTCACAATCGTACAGGTGAATTAAAAAACTATTATTATAATTTGGCTTATCGTCCGTTGATTGAAGATGGAGAGATAACTGGAATGATACAAGTAGCAGTTGAGGTTACGCAACAAGTTGTGGCGCGTCAAAAAATGGAAGAGAGTGAAAGCCGTTTCCGAGCTTTAATCAACGCATCATCTGATTTGGTTTATAGAATGGATGCCGATTGGATGATTATGCAAGATTTAGAAGGAGATGGAAGTTCGACTAATCAAAGAGAACGTGGTGTCAATTGGTTGGATAAATTTATTCATTCAAGCGATTTGCAGATGGCTGTACATCTTATTTCTAAATCGATAGTAGAAAAATCCATTTTTGAAATGGAGCACAGGGTTATAAATAAAGACGATTCTGTTAGCTGGGTTTTCTCTAGAGTAGTACCGATATTAGACGATCAAGAAAAAATTATTGAATGGTTTGGTGCATCGAGTGATATTACTTCGCAGAAAGAACTTCAAAATGTTATTGCAGAAAGTGGGGAACGATTTAGACAGCTTGCAGATTTGGTTCCTCAAATTATTTGGACAGCCAATTCAGAAGGTTTTGTTGATTATTACAATAGCCGCTGGTACGAATATACGGGTTACATAGAAGATGAATTTGGAGATCCAAGCTGGATTTCAAAATTACATGCAGATGATGTTTATTTAGTGTCAAAAATGTGGTACGAAAGTGTTCATGCCGGAGTTCCTTATCAGACGGAATTTCGTTTAAAAAATGCCAATACAGGAGAATACCGCTGGTTTTTAAGTAAAGCGCTTCCTATTAGAGATAAAGAAGGCATCATTACCAATTGGTTTGGTACCTGTACAGATATTCATGAACAAAAATCGATTACTGAAAAACTTGAAATTTTGGTAAAAGATCGTACTAAAGAACTGCAAAGATCTAACGACGATTTACAGCAGTTTGCGCATGTTGCTTCGCATGATTTAAAAGAACCGGTTCGAAAGATAAAAACTTTTTTAAGCCGTCTAGAAGATCATATGGCAGGACAGTTTGACGAATCTTCATCAAAATATATTGAACGAATTCATGTCGCGGCAGATCGTATGTTTAATATGATTGATGGTGTTTTAGCGTATTCGAAAATGAATGCCGATTCGCAAAAAACTACAGTAGTCGATTTAAATGAAGTTATTAAAAATATAGAAACTGATCTTGAAATTGCGCTTCAAAATACAAATGGTACCATTTATTTTGAAGAACTTCCCGTTATAGAAGGCGCTTCAGTATTGTTGTATCAGCTGTTTTATAATCTTATTAATAATTCTATTAAATTTGCTAAAGAAGATACTCCGCCAGAAATAAGTATTACAGCAACAGAACAAATTGAAGAAGGGAACAGAATTGCGATAATTACAGTAGAAGATAACGGAATTGGTTTTGATCTTGATCAAACAGGACGAATTTTTGAAACCTTTACACGCTTAAATTCTAAGGATCGTTATGAAGGAACGGGGTTAGGGTTATCGCTTTGCAAAAAAATAGCCGAACGTCACGGCGGAAGTATTACAGCCACAGGAATTGCTAATAAAGGAGCCATTTTTATTATAACATTGCCATTTGAGCAAAAAGTAAAAGACATTTAAGTATGCAAGAAAAGATGATTTTATTGGCAGATGACGATCAGGATGATGCAGAAATGTTTTGCGAAGCATTGGCAGAAATAGATGAAAGTATTGTTTGTCATTGTTCAGAAAATGGTAGCGGTGTGCTAAATACGCTGAAAAATCAGGAGAAGATTCCAGAAATTGTTTTTCTAGATTTAAATATGCCCGTTATGAACGGCTGGGAATGTCTGAAGCAATTAAAATCAGAAGAACGATATAGAGATATTCCTGTAATTATGATTTCTACTTCTTCATACATAAATGATATGGATACGGCTGCCAATCTTGGAGCGCTCTGCTATTTTGTGAAACCAAATAATTTTGACGACTTAAAACAGGTCTTGAGATTAATTACTTCAAACCTTGAAAATGGAGTAAAAGAAACTTTTTCAAATCTTGAAAAGAATAAATATTTGCATGTTTTTCTTGCAGAATAAAACGATGTTTTCTTTTCTTGAAAAGCAAAACGTATGAATTTCTTTTATAAAAAAAGGGCTTGCTAAAAAGTGTTTTTTATTTTAAGATGTTGATTTTTAAAATCTTGAATTGTATTGAAAGGTTATTTTAATAAAAAAAAATAAAAAAAATGATTTTAAACTTGACTAATTCGGTAGAATTAATATATATTTGTATCACAGAAAATTTATATAATGATACTTATCCAGAAAGACTGAGGGAATAGGCCCATTGAAGTCTTAGCAACCTGTTGCCGAATAAGGTGCTAAATCCTTCCGCTGTGTGCGGGCAGATAAGAAAGATTTCTCCGTAAATCTGTTTAAGATCATCCAATTAAAATCTTTATTATGAAAGCAGAATCCATTTTGTACACCAGTTATGAACTCTTGAATTCCATTTTTGAAGAAAACAGTTTTGCTTTTTTCTGAAGGCTAAAAGACTAGTTTCTCTCCAATTTCTTTTATAAACAACAATATCGCTAATGACTTTTTCATTGGCCTAAAATTCTTTTGTCTAATCTTAAAACTAAAAATAAAATGAAAAAAATACTATTCGGTTTTGCTTTGCTTTTTGGAGCTTTTCAAACTCAAGCGCAGGAAAATAATTTACAATTAAAAGGGACTGTTGTCGATACCGTAGCACAATATGTTTACCTGCAAAAGTTTCACAATAAAATGTTTACTACAATTGATTCGGTAAAAGTAAAAGATGGAAATTTTAGTTTTAAAACAAAAGTAAAAACACCAGAATTATACGGATTAAGTGTCAATACAGAAAGTTCGCCTTTGTATGTTTTTCTTGAAAAAGACCCGATTACAGTAAAACTGAGTCCGAAGAAATATTATACTGCTTCTGTAGTTGAAGGTTCGGCTTCTCAAGATTTGTTCGAAATCTATAAAAAGAGCAAAGATGTAGAAATCAGTAAATTCATAACCGAACATCCAAAATCTATTGTTTCGGCTTATGTATTGTACAGAAACTGGTCTTATAGATTAACGCCAGAGCAGATTACACAAAATATTGCTTTGCTGGATAAAAGTCTTCAAAATACCACTTACGTGAAAGAATTAAAAGAACTGGCTATTGTTTTAGACGGATTAGCAGTTGGTAAAAAAGCCCCTGATTTTACAGCCAATGATCCTGACGGAAAGCCAGTTCGACTTTATGACAATTTAAAGGGAGGTTATACTCTAGTTGATTTTTGGGCTTCATGGTGCGGGCCATGCCGAAGAGAGAATCCGAATATTGTAGCCGCTTACAAAGAATTTCATGATAAAGGATTCAACATTGTAGGGATTTCTCTAGATAAAAAGAAAGAAAACTGGATTAAAGGAATCCAAGATGATAATTTAACCTGGACACATGTTTCAGATTTACTTTTCTGGAACAGTGCTGTTGCTAAATTATACGGTGTAAGAGCTATTCCAGGAAATTATTTAGTGGATTCTAAAGGAATAATCGTCGCTAAAAATCTGCATGGAGAAGAATTACAAGCTACACTAAAAACGCTTTTAGAAAATAAAATTTAATAAAGAAATACGCAATCTTGTCGTTCCTCGAAATGACAAAAATTGAGAAGGAATACATATTAGTTAATTTAAAATGATAAGGAAATGAATGCGATTGAGCCAACAACAAAACCAACAGAGCCTGAATGTTACTTTTCTAAATTTAGAGAAAATACAGTAGGAATTGACCATACTTTCGAATCGGTTTACGGAGAACAAAATCTGGTTTATGCAGATTGGGTTGCCAGCGGAAGATTATACCATCCGATCGAAGATATAATGCTCAATAAAATTGGTCCAATGATTGCCAATACGCATTCACTTTCAAGTCAGACAGGAAAAACGTCTACTTATGCTTATCAGCATGCGAGAGATATTATTAAAAAATTGGTTAATGCCAATGATTCGGATGTTTTGGTAACAACTGGAAGCGGTATGACGGCAGCTTTATCAAAACTGCAGCGTATTATGGCGCTTCGAACAAAATCGGAAGAAGACAGACCTGTGGTTTTTATTACGCACATGGAGCACCATTCTAATCAGGTTTCGTGGTATGAAACCAATGCCGAAGTAGTTATTCTTCCTCCTGATGAGAACAATTTGGTTGATCCAAAAGTTCTTGTTGAAGTAATTGAAAAATATGCAGACAGAAGCTTAAAAATAGGTTCGTTTACGGCTTGTTCGAACGTTACAGGAATTATTACGCCTTATCACGAACTAGCCAAAATCATGCACCAAAACGGCGGACTTTGTTTTGTAGATTTTGCAGCTTCTGCGCCGTATGTCAAAATCGATATGCATCCAAAAGATCCAGAAGAACAATTGGACGCGATTTTCTTTTCGCCTCATAAATTTTTAGGAGGCCCTGGAACCTGCGGTATTTTGGTTTTCAATGAAAAATTATATCAATCTGATTTTCCAGATAATCCCGGCGGAGGAAATGTAAAATGGACCAATCCGCTAGGAAAATATTGTTACAGCGATGTAATAGAAGTGAGAGAAGATGGTGGAACGCCTGGATTTCTTCAAGTTATTAGAACAGCATTGGCTTTAGAATTAAAAGAGCAAATGGGCGTGGAGAAAATTAAAGAAAGAGAAAAAGAACTGCTTGATCTTTGTTTTTCAAGACTTCAAAAAATAGAAGGTTTATCTATTTTAGGAGATTTAACTACAGAAAGAATTGGTTGTGTTTCTTTTGTGATCGAAGACATTCATTATAATTTGATCGTAAGGCTTTTAAATGACCGTTTCGGAATTCAGGTTCGTGGCGGCTGGTCCTGTGCGAGTACTTATGCACATTATCTGTTCAATATTAACGAAAAGAAATCGGCAGAAATTACCAATGAATTATTGCAGCGAAATCAAACCAATAAACCAGGTTGGGTGCGTTTGTCACTGCATCCGATTATGAGCAATGAAGAGCTTTTTTATACCTGCGATGCAATTGAAAAAGTAGCTCTGAATTATAAAAAATGGAAAAAAGATTATGAATATAATCCGGTTTCAAATGAATTTGAAAATCCGGAAATTAAAGATACGATCGCAAGAGAAGTAAACGAATGGTTTAAGTTAGATTAGTTAGTAGTCAACCTAACAGGTTTTCAAAACCTGTTAGGTTTCTAAATGGTAGTTTTTAAACCAATTAATTTTTTAATCACATAGAAACATAGATTTTTAGATTAAAAAAGGATTCCGAAAGAAACTAGTTTCTCACACATAGCTATGTTTTTTAAAACAAGTGAAACGCCTTTATAGACAAAAGAAAACTATGTTTCTATGTGTTTAAAATTTATTTAAGCGATTCGATAATCTTCTCTCTATGAGCCAATCCCCAATTGACTAAGGTTTCTGTAACAGGAAGCACGGATTTTCCATATTCGGTAATGGCGTAAACGACAGTTGCAGGTTTGGTATTTTGTTCGGCTCTGGTAATAAGTAAATTGGTTTCCAGTTCTTTGAGTTCTTTGCTGAGCATTTTAGCCGAAATACCATCAATTTCACGTTGCATTTTTTTAAAATGAATCACCTGATGCGTTCTATTGGTTAAAAACCTTAGAATCATCAATTTCCATTTACCGCCCAAAACATCAAGACTGTCACGCATTGCCATAAGTTCTTCAGAACAATTGGCCTCGCGAAGTACTCCGTTATCGTTAATTTTTGCCATACTAGTTTCTCTTTGGTAACCGGTTACCTTGGGTTAACCCATAACAAAAATAAGGCATTACGGCGATACTTTTGTAAACTAAAATGATAAAAATGAAAGCAATTGTATTACAGGAAAACCGTGAATTTAAACTGGAAACAGTGGTAATTCCACAACCAGAATCGCATCAGATTCAGGTAAAAATTATGGCTTCAGGATTTAATCCGATTGATTATCAAATGACCGAAAACGGTTCTGAAAGGAAGCTGATACATTCGCCAATTTTAGGAAGAGAATTTTCTGGAATTATAACAGAAATTGGTGATGAAGTAATGGAGTTTAAAATTGGAGACGCTGTTTTCTGCGGTTCCGGAAGTATGGGATCAAATGGTACTTATGCCGAATATATTTGTGTCCCAGCAGGAATTGCAGTAAAGAAACCACAGAATATTTCTTTTGAAGAAGCGGCAGGAATTCCATCAGCTGGACTCACGGCTTTGCAATCTTTTAAGCGAATGAACGCTTCTTTAACCGATTCGATATTAATTACGGGCGGTGCTGGTGGAGTAGGGAATGTTTTTATGAAACTGCTTATTGCTAAAGGTTTTACCAATTTTGTGGTTACAGCTGGAAACGAAGAAAGTATCGCTTCTTTGATAAATCTTGGCGTTAAACAAGAACAAATCATTAATTATCGAAAAGAAGAAATTTACGAAGCCGCTTTTTCTTTAAACGGAAATAAAAAATTTGATATCGCCGTTGATTTAGTTGGAAATCATGTTGCAGAAATTGCTGCAAAACTTTTAAAAATAAACGGAAAGTATATTGATGTCACAAATTTTTCTACCCCAGAATCGCGTGGAATTCTCTTTTCGAGAGGTGCTACAATTCATAATATTTCAAATTATGCGTATGGAGTTGAAAAACAATACGATTACTATAAAAACGGATTAACAGAGTTGAGTGATTTATTAGAAAATGAAATAATTACACCGCCAAATATTAATGTAATTGGAGGGTTGAGCCAAGAAACAGTAGATAAAGCACTTACTATTTTGAGAGAAAACAAAACCAGTGGCAGAAAATTAATAATGCAGATTAATCAAGAATGAGAACAATACCAAGAAGAATCGTAACAGGTTTACGAGACGGAAAATCGATTATAGAACAAGATGAAATCGTTTCGAATGTGTCGGAACATTTTCCAGGATTAATCATTTCAGATATCTGGTCGACAGATACGACGCCAGCAAGATTTGAGGAGAAAATTATTGAAAATACCGCTTTTCCAAATACGCCTAAAAACGGAAGTTATTTTCGTTATGTCCAGATTCCGCCCGACAAAGATTTAGGAATTGTTGCTCTCGAAGGAGAGCCACATCCGTTAATGCATCAGACTGATACTTTAGATTACATTATCATTATTTCGGGTGAAATTTATTTGATTGTAGACGAAGAAGAGACTTTACTGCAAGCTGGAGATATTGTAATTCAGCGCGGAACCAATCACGCTTGGAGCAATCGATCGGATTCGCCTTGTATTCAATTGGCGATCTTATTGGATGCCACAAAAGCAAAATAATATAAATTACACGCCGATAACTACATTTTGATTTATTTGTAAAATTGCAATGATCTCATTTGATTGTTGCAATTTTTTTTTGGTTTAAAATAGGCATAGAAACCTTTGAAGTTGTTCCATTTTATAAAATGAAACAATTTTGAGTGTTTATACTATAAAGTATTGAATAAGAATTGTTTAAATTTATACGAAAATCATAATGTTGGAATAGCAGAATCCAAATTAACCATCGTAATTTTTCCGCCTAGCTAAAATTTAATTCTCTCGAAAGTTCTGCTAATGTTGATTGCAAATTTCCCAAAAGTGCAAAATTAAATCAATATCATCTCATGAGCTATTGGCGGTTTAAAGTTTTTCGTTTAAAGCATTTAGCTCTTTTTTTATTGAGCTGCAGCCTCAATGTAAGTTTTGCGCAGCAGGATACGATCAGTCTGGCGTCTGCTAAAAAAATAAGATTGGATGAAGCCATTTTATTGGGCATTAAAAACAACCGGCAATTAAAATTGGCCAATGCAGATTTGGCTATTGCAAATGAAAATGTCAGTCAGGCCAAAATTGCCAAAGCGCCAAGAATAAGTTTAAACGGTGGATACAATTATATTGGTGATCCTAAAATCTATGAAGGATTTTATGCCAGAAATGTTACCGTAGATTATTACGATCATCAAGGTTTTGCCAATATTGTTTCTTCACTCCCAATTTACGCTGGAAATGCCATAAACACTAGAATTAATCAGCAGGAATTAATCAGTGAAATGCAGGAATCTGCTGTAAAAATGACAGAAGCCGATGTCAAGAATGCGATTACAGAACAATATTTTACACTTGAGAAATTATATCGTCAGATTGAGGTTACCAAACAGAATATTATTAATACCGATATTCGAATAAATCAGCTAAAATCACGTGTAAAAAATGGTCAGAACCTTACGAGTGATCTCTTGAGAACCGAGTTGCAGCAATCTAATTTTAAGGTTTCGGTTTTTAGAAGCACCAATACGATTGAGCTGATTAGCAATTATCTGGATATTTTAATCGGTTTTCCAACCAATACGATTCTGAAGCCAGAAGTAACGGAAAGCATGATTCCGACAGAAAATATGAACCTGCAGCAAAGTTTGGAAGAAGCTTTTCAGAATAGGGAAGAGATCAAGCGGGCAGACATAAGAATCAAGCTGTCAGAATCGACATTAAGTCTCACCAAAAGCGGATTTAAGCCAAGCTTAAATGCAAATGTTATTCTGAATACCGAATATCCAGCGCAGTGGCCCAATTATGTCAATATTCTCAATTATTGGGCTGCGGGACTTTCTTTGAATTGGGATATTTCGAGTTTTTATAATCTGAAACATCGTATAAGTGGTGATAAACTGGAAATTGATAAAAGTAATATTGCCCTAGAAGTGACCAAAGACCAGATTACGACCGAAGTTAAAAATGCTTATGTGAGATATGCAGAAAGCAAAGAAAATATCAAAACCTATAAAAAAGATGTAGAGTTGTCTATGAGCAATTATAAAATTGTGAAAAGCCGTTATGACAACGATTTTGCTTTAATCAGTGAGATTGTAGATGCAGAATTACAGCTGAACAACTCTCGAATTTCACTTGTAAACGCCAATTTAGATTTAATCATTCAATATTACTCACTTCAATATGCAATGGGCAAACTTTAATACATCTTGTTATGAGCGAAACAGATACACAAAACGGAGCAGTTCAGAAAAATGAAAAAAGAAGAAACACAATTCTAACGGTATTGTCATTTGTTTTTTTGATTGCGGGCGGTTTGTGGATTTTAAGTTTATTCTTTGATTTTAGTTCTTATGAAACCACCAATAATGCCCAGGTTGAAGCTTACATCAATAATGTTGTGGCAAGAGCGACTGGACATATAAAAGAAATACGATTTGAAGCCAATCAGAAGGTGCAGAAAGGAGATACATTGGTTGTTTTAGATGATTCTGAATATATCATTAAAGTCAAGCAAGCCGAAGCAGATCTGGCTATAGCCGAAGGAAATCTGCATTCGTTGCAGCAAAATATATCGACTTCAATTTCCAATCAAGCTTCGGGAAAAGAGAAATTGGCTGGGGATTTGGCTAGTTTAGACAAAGCGCAAAAAGATTATCAGCGTTTCAAAAATATGTATGCCGATTCGGCCGTAACGCGGAATCAGTACGATCAGGTTATTTCTAAATTAAAATCAGAAGAAGCTTATGTCAAGGCAGGAAAAAAAGGTTTGGATGCCAGCAGTTCTATTACCAAACAAAGTTCGATTAATCTTGAAGCAGCCACAGCCACAGTTGCCAGAAAGAAAGCAGATCTTGATGCGGCAAAACTTCAGTTATCATATACTATTATTACCGCTCCTACGAGTGGTTTTGTTGGCGAACGAAATTTGTCTATTGGAGAATTAATCAATGCCAATCAAACCATTGCGACAATTGTACTGAATGAAAAATTATGGATTTCGGCCAATTTTAAAGAAACTCAAATCGAAAAAATAAAACAGGGACAAGAAGTAACCATTACAATTGATGCCTTGGATGGAAAAGAGTTTAAAGGAAAAGTAGCTGGATTTTCTCCTGCTACGGGAGCTAAATTCTCAATGGTAGAACCTGATAATTCGACTGGAAATTTTGTCAAAATCACCCAACGAATCCCAGTTAAAATTGAATTTGAAACTCCCACAAAAGAGCTTCAGGAAGTTAGACCCGGAATGAATGTAACAGTTGATGTAAAAAAATAAAAGATGTTTGCAGGAAAAAAAGGAAGCGTTTTTACACTGACAGGATTGTATATCCTGACGATTCCTTTTTTTAACGGACTCAATGTTACGACTTATGATAATTCGCAGATATTAGGACATTTTGGACCTTCTACGACTGCTTTTAGTTATGCGGTTTACGTTCCGATTTTTGTCATGCTGGCTTTTCTGCCTTTAGGTTTGAAATTAGGAAAACAAATCAAGGTTAGAACCATGATTTTATCGGTTTCATTTTTATCCTTAATCTTCAATACTGCTTCATTGTTTGCACCCACAATAGCTTGGTTTGTTTTATGCCGTTCTCTTTTAGCAATGGTTTCAGTCATCGGAATATTTGCTTCGATGGTGCCTATTTTATTAAAATACAATCCCGCTTTAAATATGGCTTTGCTGTACGGCATTTTTCAGTTTATACAAAAAGGAAGCCAGCATTTGTATCAATATTTAGGAGCGCATTTTGTGAGTTTTCATAACTGGACGTTTGGAATTTATTTCCTGAATGTCAATTTTTTGATTTGCATTCTTTTGGCTTGGTATTTTTACAAAGCCGATGTGGCACCCATGAAAACCAAATTCCAATTTGATTGGCGAGGTTGGATTATCCTGATTTTGTTTTTTGCGATCATTCTTTTTTTATGTGCTGAAGGGCAGACCAGAAATTGGTTCAGCGATTCTAAAATAACTTTGGCTTTTGCAGTTTTATTTATTGTAGCAGGTATTTATCTGCTTCACGTTCGTTTTACGGCGGAACCTCTGATAAATCCAGATGTTTATAAATTTAAAAATGTCATCGCAGGTGCCTTTTTGATGTTTTATATCGGATTAATAAATGGAACCGGAAGCGTTGTAACAGGCTATATGACCAATATTCTAGGCTTTGATTCTGTTTTGGGAGCGGTAACACATCTTTCGCTTTTGATTGGGTTGTGCATTTCGATTCCGCTTTCGACTTATCTTTTATACAAACGCATTTATCTGGCTACGATTTGGGTAATTGGTTTTGCCTGTTACGGAATGTATCATATTATGCTTTTTTTCAGATTCTATCCCGGAATCGATGCATCGGATTTTTATCTGCCCTTAATTTTTAAAGGATTTGGAATGGGGTTTCTTTTCCCTGTTTCGCTATTATACATTTCAGAAGGAATTCCTCCGTTTTTGAGCACATCACGCATGATGACTGGAATCATTGCTCAGGCTGTTTTTGCTTCTTTACTTGGTGGGGCAGTTTTAGGAACTTTTATTTCGAATATGAATGTACAGCATAAAACAGGTTTAAGTCAGCAGTTGAGTCCGCTAAATAAACAAGCCGAACAACAGTTGGAAAACTCAAAAAGGCAATTTTTATTTATGGGATTATCAGATGCTGAAGCGCAGAAAAAAGCCGAGAAAAGTCTTTCGAATCAAACCTCTCAAACTTCTATGTTATTGGCATACAAAGATATTTATCTGGTAATGTCGGCAGTTTGTTTTCTGCCCATTTTTATTATTCTGCTTTTCAAACTTTGGCGAAGACCAATTGGAAGGGTAGAAGTAGAGCCGATACCGATTTGAGGGTGGAGAGGAAAGAAGCAAGCAAGAGTAAAGAATATAGAATATAGAATTTGTCCTTAGGCTTGATATTGGAATTTGGAATTTAGAATTTAGTTTTTGGAATTTGCCCTTAGGCTTAGGCTTCGGGATTGGAATTTGGAATTTAATATTTAGAATTTTGTATTATGATAGTTAAAAAAAGCCGTTTTTTATATCGCTTTTGGACACAAGAAAGCGGACTGAGTGGTATGCTGATACTTCTGTTTATGATGCATTTTATTGTCATTCCGTTTTTTGGCAGTTATTCGCGTTTTATGGTAGCAGTCAATATATTTTGGATGCTATTTCTCTTTGCCGGAATTATTGCGTTATCCAAGCATAAAAAGCAAGCTGTTCTGATCTCGATAATTCCCTTTTTATTTATTATAACACAATGGATTAATTACTTTGAACATAATATTTTTATCCTATTTGCCGATCTCATTCTTTCGGTTGCGATTATGCTACTTTTGATCACTTTGGTTTTAATGAAAGTTTTAGAACCTGGACCAGTAACTACTTATCGAATTGTGGGTTCAATTGTGGTATATATGATTCTAGTTCACTTTTGGTCTACACTTTATTTATTTCTATTTCAGCATATTGAAGGCGCTTTCCAAATAACCGAATCTAAATTTTCAAGTAATAGCGATCTGGCTAGTTTTATGTATTTCAGTTATGTCTGTATCACATCGACGGGTTTTGGCGAAATCGTACCTCTACATCCTTTGGCTCGTTCGCTAGTTCAGATTGAAGTGCTTACAGGTGTTCTGTATCCCGTAATCTTAATCGGAAGACTGGTTTCAGATGCCAATTTTGCTGTTAATAAGACGGGGAAGAATAAAGAGTAAAGAATATAGAATATAGAGTAAAGACACAAGAGTCAAGATTTATAGAGGAGAATTGATTTATCATTTACAATTCACAACTCACAATTTACCATTCACCATTAAAAACAATAACCATGAAAACAACCAATTCGAATAAAAAGAAAGAGCTTTTCGATACTATTTTGCAGTTATTTTTCATTTTTCTCCTTGTGGGATTTTGTCTTAAGTTGCTACTGCCTTTTTTTATGCCTATTCTTTGGGCGGTAATACTTTCGGTTGTGTTTTATCCGTTGTTTAATTCGCTGCAGCGAATATTAAAAGGACGCAAAGCACTGGCATCGGTTGTTATTACTATTTTGCTTATTGCCATAATGGTGGTGCCTCTAATCTATTTCTTGAAAGCGGCAGCTGGTAATTTTATAGAACTAAAAAACAGTTTTGAAGCAGGAACATTAAAAATTACTCCGCCAGGAGCTTCTATAAAAGAGTGGCCGATAATTGGTAAACCGCTCTACGAATTTTTACTTTCGTTATCAACAGATTTGGAACAGAGCGTTGTGAAGTATCAAGATCAGATACGAGAATTGTCGTCTAAAATTATGGCTAGTATTTTGAGTTCTGGCGCTGCATTTTTGCAGTTTATTTTATCGGTTATTATTGCGGGAGTTTTATTAGTATCGCCAGGTGGTAAAACTTTCTTTATGAAGTTCCTTAGAAAAATTGCAGGAAGTGAAGCCGAAGAAATTATGACCATTTCGGTTTCAACTATTTACCAAGTGGTTAAAGGTATTTTGGGCGTTGCCGTTATTCAGACCATTATTCAGGCAATTGGATTGTTTTGGGCCGATATTCCGTATGCTGGAATTTTGACGTTGATCTGTCTGATATTTTCTATTCTACAGATCGGACCAATTATAATTAATATTGGCGTTATTATTTATCTTTTTTCAACAGGAGATTCTGGTTATGCTATTTTTTGGACGGTGTTTTTCATTATCAGCGGATTATCAGATAATGTTCTAAAACCATTATTACTAGGAAAAGGCGCTCTTGTGCCTATGCTTGTTATTTTTCTAGGTGTAATTGGCGGATTTATCATGTCGGGTTTTATCGGATTGTTTGTTGGACCCATTGTGTTTTCAATAGGTTACAAACTCTTTGTTGCTTGGCTGGATGATAATTCAGAACCCATTGAAGAACCTGTAGAAGATATTGAAATTAGTTAATTGTAAGATGTGAAATGTGAAATGTTAGATGTGAAAGGGTAAAAGTAAAAAGTAAAAAATACTTAGATAGCACCTTTCACAATTAACATTTCACATCTCAAAACTTTTTACATTTGAATTAACAATTCACAATTTATAATTCACAATTAAATAAAGTATTTTTGCAGGATTATAATTTTAGCAAATGAAACGTTCCGGTACAGCAGATCTTCCTTTACATTATGGACATGTTCCATTATGGCTTGCTGAGCGAATGTCTAAACTTGGTTTTGCGATTGTAGAAACCATTGCAATGGAATTTTCGACTGCCGAAGTGATAAGTAAATTGAGTAATCCGTTTTGGTTTCAGAGTTTTGGAGCCGTTATGGGAATGGACTGGCATTCGTCTGGAATTACAACTTCGGTGCTTGGAGCACTGAAAAAATCGGTTAATCCGCACTCCAAAGAACTCGGAATTTATATCTGCGGAGGCAAAGGAAAACACTCGATGGCAACGCCGCAAGAGCTTTTATTTGTTGGCGAAAAAACAGGCTTGGACGGAATTAATCTGGCCAACTGTAGCCGACTTACCGCAAAAGTAGACAATACCGCCATTCAGGACGGATTTCAATTATACCAGCATAATTTTATTGTCGATAATAAAGGACAATGGGCTGTAATTCAGCAGGGAATGAATCCTGATTCTAGAACTGCGAGAAGATACCATTGGCATTCGCAAGATTTAAAGTCTTTTATAAATGAACCCCATACCTTTATTTATGGAGAAAATCAAGGCTCGATTTTAAATCTTACAGCAAATGCGGCCACAAAATCTCGTGAAGGTATTTTAGAATTGGTCAAAGAATCACCCGTTAAAATTATAAAAGAAATGCAGCATCTTTCTATGCCCGCGCATCACGATGTGAGAATGGAAGATGTGAATATGAAAAGATTGGGCGGAATGCTTTGGGCAACCCATGAAAATAAACCCGAAGATTTTGAAGAATTACTGCTTTTAAAAGGAATGGGACCAAGAGCTTTGCAGTCTTTGGCTTTGGTAAGCGAAATAATCTACGGAACTCCAACACGATTTGATGATCCAGCCCGTTTTTCTTTTGCACATGGCGGAAAAGACGGACATCCGTTTCCTGTTCCCGTTAAAATCTACGATGAAACAATAGACACGTTGCAAAGAGCTATTAATCGTGCTAAAATCGGGAATAGCGATAAATTGAGCGCTATTCAGAAACTATCTGAAATTTCAAGAAAAGCAGAAGAAAGTTTTACGCCAAATTCCAATTTTGATGCTCTTGTTCAAAGAGAAAGAGAGGAGTCGCATAAATATGGCGGAAGAACCATTTTTGGAGATGCGAAACCTCCAAAAAAGAAGCCTATAAACCCAAGCAATCAGCTGGAATTATTTTAAAGAATCATAATTATCTATCTGCCTTTAGTTATATAAAAATCTAATAATGTCACAAAACGAAAAATCAATCTATACCTTACAATTCATTTTACTTTGCTTGAGTTCCTTGTTGTTTTCATCAAGTTTTAATATGATGATACCTGAGCTTCCAAATTACTTAAGCAGTTTGGGAGGAGCAGAATACAAAGGACTAATTATTTCCTTATTTACCTTGACGGCTGCAATTTCTCGTCCGTTTAGCGGTAAACTTACCGATAAATGGGGACGCGTTCCAGTTATGGCAATAGGTTCTTCGGTATGTGTAATCTGCGGATTTCTGTATCCAATTTTGAGTTCTGTTTCAGGATTTTTATTGTTGCGTTTGGTACATGGTTTTTCAACTGGATTTAAACCAACATCAACTTCGGCTTATGTGGCCGATATTATTCCGCAACACAGATGGGGAGAAGCACTCGGAATGCACGGATTATGTTTTAGTATTGGCGGGGCGCTAGGACCAGCGTTGGGCAGTATGATTGTGAATTCGTACGGAATCAATATTATGTTTTATACTTCGTCGTTTTTGGCTTTCTTTTCCATTATTATCGTAATGAACATGAAAGAAACTCTTTTGACAAAAGAAAAATTGAACCGATCAATGTTCATTATAGGCAAAAATGATATTGTAGATAGAAATGTATTTCCAGCAGGAATTATCACTTTTCTTTCCTACACCGCTTTCGGACTTATTTTAACCTTAATTCCGGATTGGAGTGAGCATCTGGGAGCAACCAATAAAGGAATATTTTTTACTGCTTTTACGGTAGCTTCCGTTATGGTTCGTTTTGGCGCGGGAAAAGTTTCCGATAGGCATGGCCGTCCAAAAGTGATCATGGCTGGTTTAATCATCACTTCGATCGCTCTTTTTGTAATAAGTGCAGGAAGAGATATCAATATGTTATTAATCGGAGCTGGAATTTACGGAGTCGGCACTGGTATTTTGTCTCCAGCTATTAGTGCTTGGACTATTGATATGAGTAATCCTGAGCATAGAGGAAAAGCGGTCGCAACGATGTATATTTCGATGGAACTCGGAATCGGTTTAGGCGCTCTTTTAGGAGGAACTTATTATAATGATCAAATCCACCGTATACCGCAAATCATTAGATTTGATATCTTGGTGCTAATTCTCGGTATTGCATATCTTACCTATTGGGCAAGAAATAAAAGGAAAATTAAAGCGTAAGTTTATAGCGCCTTATTCTTTTTGCGCCTTATTCTTTTTGAATATTTAACTGCACTTTAAAATTACCATAATATGGATTGTCGGCCATTAAAGAATGTCCGATGACTAAAATATGCGTTCCTTTTTGTTGAAGCTGCATTTTCATGTCCATTCCAAAAGGGCCGTCTGATGTTTTATCCGGAAAAATAATTTGATTAAAACGAATGTTTCCTTTTCCTGCATCTGGAATTATTTGAGCGTTTAATTTGCCCAAATCTTCATTTTTGAATTTGACATATATTTTTGAATTTAGAGAATCTAAACGTCCTTCGGCTGAAAACACATTTTCTTCATTCTTAAAATTCATAGAAATAGTGTCGCCAACTTGTTTATTCTCCTGCTTTTTTTCTTCTTGAACAACTGGCATCGGGGAGTCCGCAGAAGTTTTTTTGTTTTCCTTTTGCTGACATGAAAATAAGAAGACTGAGATTAGAAATAGAAACCAATTTTTCATAGCAGTATTTTTTAGCCTAACATTTCAAAACTTCCAGGTTTTTCCTCATTCTTATCGTATTCTCCTTCAATATCATTTAGCTCTTCTTCTTCCCAATCATTTTCATCATATTCTGAATCGAAATCATATTCAAGATTATCTTCCAATTCTCCAAGCTCTAGATTATAATGATTAGAGGCTGTCAGTCTATTGGTGTAGTCACCGTCTAAAAAGTCGTCATAATTTAGTAGTAGTTGTTCCTCGTAAGAATTCATTTCAAATTCTTCAGATGCGTAATTTTCATATGTCATAATAATCGGTTTTAAAGGATGAATAATAATTATCTCTATCTTTTAGATTATTCTAAAATTACTGTCTTAAACTGCTAACTGTTTTATATAATTTTTTTATAGTATTGTCAAATTTTCATTTACCCTTAAATTTAGCCATAAAAAAGCAAAAGTTTGAAAATGCGATTACTTTTTTCACTATAATACTGCTGTTCAATATTATTAAGATTAATCATATTGAATTTTATTCAAAAATGTTTACGAAATCCTTTGCGCTTTTTTAAACTTAATAATCTTTTGGCTTTTAACATTAAAATTGTTTAATATTGCGTTTTTGATCCTCACTTTTTATTAATTCATGTCTGTTTATAGCAAATATGCTGATCATATCTTATTAAATCTCCTTAAGGATGATGATCAATTGGCCTATACAGAAATTTTCGAAAGATATTCTAGACTTTTAGTAAATCATGTCTACAAAATGACAGGAAATCATGATGAAGCCAATGATGTTGTTCAGGAAGTTTTCTTGTTTATCTGGAACAAGCGTCGGGAGTTGGAAATCACAGGATCGTTATCTTCTTATTTATACAAAGCAACCAAAAACAGAATCTTGAATCATATTGCTCACGAGAAAGTAGTTTCTCGTTACGCAGATTCTTTTTCGAACTTTATTGAAAATGATTATGTTTTTGCAGATTCTAAACTCAGAGAAAAAGAATTGGAAGCTATTATTGAAAGCGAAATTGCTTTACTTCCTGAAAAAATGCGTGAAGTTTTTCTTTTAAGAAAAGTAGAAGAACTTTCATACGACGAAATTGCACTTCAATTAAACATAACAGACAAAACGGCTAAACAGCAAGTTTATAATTCGCTAAAAATTCTTCGCGGAAAGCTAAAATCGGCGCTGAATGTTTTTGTCTGGTAAATTTTTCTTGTTCTTTTTGTTAAATTTTAAAATAAAATATACTCATAAAAGCCTCATTAATAAAGAGAAACTAACGTTTCGATGAATTTATTAATGATAAATTAATATTTTTTTGATTTTCATCTATGACAAAACCCCTTTCTAACTGTCTTATTATAAAACAAGACAAAATTTCGTGTTGTAATTATGAATGAAACTGAATTTTTAGAACTGCTTAAAAAACATCAAAATGGCACTTTATCTGATGAAGATAAAGACAAACTTGATGCGTGGTATTTGCATAAAGCGGTAAATAGCAATAAACAGCTTAGCGAATACGAACTAGCAGATAGTTACGAACATTTGAAATCGAGACTTCCTTTAGCACAGCAAACAAAAGTGATTTCTCTTTGGCCGCGTATTGCCGCCGCTGCATCTATCGTGTTATTATTTGGTGCTGGAATATTCTATTTTACAAAATCGGAAGTAGGAGTAGAACAAGAAAATATTCAGGTTGTCGAAAAACCAAAAGAAATTGCCCCAGGCGGAAATAGAGGAATTTTAACGCTTTCGAACGGAAAGCAGATTGTTCTTTCTGATATTTCTTCAAAAAATATTATTGCTAAAGAAGATCAGGATGAGGTAACCATTAAAATGGATGCCAATGGAGTGATTACTTATGTAATAAACCCAAATGCTGATGCTTCAGAAGAAGATGCAGATTCATTTAATACCCTTTCGACACCAACAGGCGGACAATATAATATTGTTTTGGCAGATGGAACAAAAGTATTTTTGAATGCTGTTTCGTCTATCAAATATCCAACTCAATTTAATGGAGATCAAAGAATTGTTGAGCTAGAAGGAGAAGCTTATTTTGAAGTTGCTAAAAATAAAAGCAAGCCTTTCTTGGTAAAATCAGATAATCAAACAATCGAAGTTTTAGGAACACATTTTAATGTCCATGCGTACAATAATGAATCTGTAGTAAAAACTACATTATTAGAAGGTAGTGTTGCCGTTTCTTCTAAAAACCAGAAAGCGATTTTAAAGCCAGGTCAGCAATCCAATATATCTGAAAGTTCTAGTAAGATTGCCGTTAAAGAAGTCGATACCGAAGCTGCAATTGCTTGGAAAAATGGACGATTTAAATTTGATAATGCCGATTTAAAATCTGTAATGAAACAGTTGGAGCGCTGGTACGGAATTAAAGTCGAGTACCGTGGTGATGTCTCAGATGTGAGATTTAACGGAGGTACATTTAGAAATAAAAATTTGTCTGAGGTATTAAAAGTACTTGAGCTTAGTAATATAAAATTTAAGGTTGAAGGGAAAACGATTATTGTCTATCCGTAAAATCTTATTTAACCGATTATATTGAGTCTATAAACTAAAAAACCAGAGGCAGTTGCGATGCTTCTGGTTGTTTAAAAAGTTTATAGCCAATATAAGTTGTCCACTATTGTTTAACTATAACCAATGTAAATGTATGAAATTAAATTTACAACCAAAAAAACCTTACAAAAAACTTAAAAAAAAGATTCCCAAAGTTCATTTTTCTGCCCATTTATGGACGTTATGCGCTGTTTTTATGGTGTTGTGCAGTTTTACTGGACAGGCACAGAATATTAGCATAAATTTTAAAGATGCTCCTTTAGAAAAAGTTCTGAAAGAAGTGGCAAAACAAGCCAATTACGAAGTTTTTTATACTCAGAAACTGCTTAAAGATTCAAAACCCGTTAGTATTAATGTTAAGAATACTAATGTAAAAGAAGCTTTAAATCAGATCTTTAAAAATCAGAATTTAAAATATACCATTACCAACCAAACTATTGTGGTAACTGCTTCAAAAGAAGAGGATCAGGGAAACGGATTAATAGATATACGAGGAAAGGTAGTAAATAATAGAAACGAACCTTTTCCTGGTGTATCTGTAACGATTTGGGGAACAAATAGGGTAAGCGTAACCGATTTTGATGGAAGTTTTGCTTTTGATGGCGTACCGTCAAATGGTGTTTTGGATTGTACAGGATTAACTATCGAAAAAAAATCTTTTGCCATTTCAGGACGTAAAGAATTAACTCTTGTGGTAGAAGACAAAGTTGCTGCGATGAAAGAAGTGGTGGTAACTGGTTTTCAAACCATTGCAAGAAGCAATTTTACTGGTGCAATTACAAAAGTGGATGAAAAGGTATTAAACGAAAATATCAATGCCGACTTAGCAAGTGCATTAGAGGGGCGTGTTGCAGGTTTAATGTTTCAGAAAAATCCAAGTGGTGCCGCAGCAGATAAACCTATTTTAAGAGGTATTGGTACTTTTTCTGTTGATCAAGTGGGTTACAGTCCGCTTTTGGTAATTGATGGTTTGCCAACCCAATTGACTTTAAATGATATTAATCCGTATGATATCGAAAGTGTTGACGTTCTTAAAGATGCGGCGGCGGCTTCTATTTACGGTTCGAGAGCAGCAAATGGAATTATCGTTTTGACTACCAAAAAAGGAAACGGTAAACTGAAAGTTAGCATAAATTCAGATTTCTTTATCTCAAGCAAACCTAATTTGCGCGATATGAATTATGCTTCTACTAGCGATTTAATCGATTATGAACAAGCAGTTTATAATAGAGAAAGAGCAAGATATGCTGATACATCAACGATGTTTAACAGTTACGGTGATATTGGAAACTCGAGTATGAAATACTACAGTCCGCTTTATCAGTTAAACAGAAATTTGGAAGAAGGAAAAATTACCAATGCTGATTTTGATAGTACGATTGCTCAATGGAGAAAGAATGATTATATAAAAGACTATCATGACAATGTGTGGCAGAACGAATTTAGACAGCGTTACAATATTGCATTCTCTGGAAGTACATCCAAACAAAATACTTACGTTTCTCTTAATTATGATGAATCAAAACAGAGAATTGTAAACAATAAAAGCCGATCATTTAATTTGTATGCCAAAAGCAGTTTTCAAATTAACAACTGGTTAAACGCCACATTTGGAGTAAACGGAACTTACAGCAATGATGAGAATACAGATGGTAGTTATAGCAATTACGATATTCAAAAAAGATACGAACGTATTACAGACGATAACGGAAACCTTGTAATAGCTCCGTTTGTAGGCATTGCAGATGGATTTACTTCGGGAGGGATTATTAATCCAGCTGTGGCAGCGAAATTGTCAGGTTTGAGTGGTTTTAAATCGACAGAATTTAATGTTTTGAATTCGCTTAAAGAAGGTATCGAAGAACAAAATTCGTTAAGCTTAAGAACTTTTGCCAACATAAAAGCGAAATTATATAAAGGATTAAGCTTTAATACACAATTTCAGTACGAAGTAAGAAGAAACGACAACGAACAGTATTACGATGTTAACTCTTATAAAATGCGTTCTGCGATTAATTCCTTAACAGGATATAATCCAACTACAAATGCTTATACGTATGTTGAAGGTTTCTCTACAGGAGGTCGATACAAACAATTGAGCAGTCAGGCAAGTAACTATTCTTTTAGAAATCAGTTAGATTTTAATCAAGAATTTGGCGACGGCAAACATTCGGTAAATGCTTTGGCAGGTTTTGAAATGCGTGAAACTTTTCTTCCTAGAACCATCGAACAATTGCGTTATGGCTACGATCCTGTAACACTTTCTTCTGCCGTTATGAACAATCTTGCTCTGAGCCAAACTGGAGTGGCAAGCTACATTTATGGAAACAACAGAACTTTGGCAACTGTACCAAGAACACAGACAGAAATTTTGCATCGCTATTTTTCGGTTTTCAGTACAGCTAGTTATACTTATTTATCTAAATACAACATTACAGGAAGTTACCGTGTAGATAGAGCCGATTTGTTTGGAGTAGATCCAAAATATAAAAACCGTCCGTTATGGTCAGCAGGTTTAGGTTGGAATATTAGCAATGAGGATTTTATGAAAGAGGTAAAATGGGTTAATATGCTGAAGTTAAGAACGACTTACGGTATTAATGGTAATATTGACCAAAGTACAACACCTTATATTACAGCGACTAGAAGAAACGATAATCTATATCAGTCATTACAATATACCAATATTACGGCACAGCCTAACCCAATGTTAAGATGGGAAAAAACGCAAACGACGAATGTTGGAGTAGATTACAGCTTATTTAGAGGAAAGTTAAACGGTACTATTGATGTATACCGCAAATACAGTAGCGACTTATTGGCGACAACAGATTTAGATCCTACAGTTGGCGCTTTGTCAAGAAGAATTAATGCGGGTGGATTATTAAATAAAGGAATCGAATTTAGCGCAGGTTCTGAATGGTACAAAACAAATGATTTTCGTATCGCTTCTAATTTAATTTTTGCTTTCAATAAAACGACTGTAAAAGAAATTACAAGAGCAATGTCTACGGCTTCTGTTTACGTTAGTTCACCCGGAGATTATTTCTTGAAAGATGATACTTATAATAGTTTGTATGCTTACAAATATGGAGGAACTGTAAATGGGTATCCTTATGTATTAGATGAAAACGGAAATCCGTCAATCACTTTTGATGCAAATGGAAATCCAATATCAACCAGTATTAAAACAATTAATAGTCCAGAGGCTTTAGTAAATATGGGAAGCCTTGTTCCAACTTATACAGGTTCATTCTCACAGCGTTTTTCATATAAACAATTTGATTTGAATTTCTTGTTTGTTTTTTCTGGCGGAAACGTAATGCGTAAAGAAACGCTTGATATGGGATCAGATTTAGTAACGCTTTCAGGAATTGCAGATCGTTATACCGATACCAACCAAAATGGAAATACCCGTCTATATGTAGATTTTGACGAAAGTGTGAGAAATTATGCAAACACGATCAGCAGTCAGTGGAGAAATTCTGATGCCAATGTGGTAGATGGAGATTATATTAAACTTAGAAATATTTCTTTAAGTTATAATCTGCCAAAAGATTTTGCAAACAAAATTAAAATGACATCGGCAAAATTTACTTTCCAGATGAATAATATCTGGTACTGGAGTGCAGCTGGAAATCATATTGATCCAGAAGTTTATAGCGCAAATTCTGCAACACGTAATTTACCATTGCCAAAAACATATTTGTTTGGCTTTAATCTTACTCTTTAAAAAATGAAAAATTTATATATAACACTGCTGTCGTTCATGATGTTGAATGTATCATCATGCGAAGAATATACAGACATTACGCCAAAAGGTGCTTTGGTGGTAGAAACACCAGAACAATTTCTTGAATTGGTGTCGCTTCCTGGAAGAGGTTATCCGATTAATAATTTTCAATATTTATCTGACGATCAATGGATGAGAGAGGCCAACGTAATAGGGAGAACGCCAAACATCGATATTCTTAATTTTACTTTTGACGAAAGTGTCGACCGCGTTTCTTTAATGACGGGTTCAAGCTTTTATAACCAAGCGTACACTTACATCAACAGATGGAACACTATTATTTCTTTGGTTGATAACAGTAAAGGAGATGAGAATGTAAAAAGATTGGCTAAAGCTGAAGCTAAAATTTACAGAGCTTACGATCATTTTTTATTGCTAAATACTTACGCAAAAGGATATGATCCGCAAACGGCAGCAACTGACGGTGGAATCTGCATTATGGATAAATTTGATTTGGAAGCACAACCTTCTAAATCTACTGTTGCTCAGGTTTATGATTTTATTCAGCGTGATATAGAAGATGCATTACCTTACCTTCAGGAAAAACCAACCGATGTTTATCATCCTTCTTTAGCATTTGCTTATGCTTTTAAAGCAAAAGTACATTTGTTTAAACGCGAAATTGCAGCAGCAGAAGCAGCAGCGCAAAAATCGTTGAGCTACAATAATCAGCTATTTGATATGGTTGCCTACAATGCAAAAGGCGGACCAACATCTCTTGCTGTTCCAGCAGCAGACAATACAGAGGTGTTAAGTTATATGTACATGACAGGGTATAACGAAATGAATTTTGGACAACTTTATATTATAAGTCCAGAATTGAGAACTTTATTCGGAACTAACGATGCGCGTTTTAATTTGTTCTTTAATTCTACAAGTGCAACCAATTTAGATCAAGGTTCCAATACAGCATATTGGGGAACTCAATATACAAAGTTCTTTTATCCAACTGTTGGCATGAAAACACCCGAAGTATATTTAATTCTTGCAGAATGTTATGCTAGAGAAAATAGATTTAGCGAATCGGTAACTGTTTTAAATACATTGAGGGCAAAACGTATTTTATCAGGAGCAGTAAACTTAGAAGTTCCAGCTACAAGAAAAGAAACAATGGATCTTGTTATTAATGAAAGAAGAAAAGAATTGCTTTTTGGTTTCAATAGATTTTTTGATTTAAAAAGATTAAATACAGAAACCGAGTATGCAAAAACAATTACGAGAGTTTTTCCTCTTGTAAACAAAACAGTTCCACAGAAAACATACACCTTACAGCCTAATTCAAGATTGTATATCGTTCCGTTTCCTTTATCGGCGTTGACAAAAAATCCAAAACTTACTTTAAATACAGACGAAAAAGTTCCGTTTTAATCCCAATGAAAAAGTTAATTATATCTCTAATCATGCTGTCGTGTTGGCAGCATGGTTTTGCTCAGACTCCCGAAAAGAAAGCCGATAGTACCAGTACACAGCCAAAAGGTATGCAGGCTTACAATAAAATAATTACCGATAAAGCTAAAAGCAAATCAGGTCTTTTTACGGTTAGCCAAGTTGATACTAAATATTACTTTCAAATTCCAGATAGTTTATTTAATCGATACATGCTTGTTGTAACAAGATATCTATCAACGCCTGAAGGTTTTGGAACTTTTGGTGGAGAAAAAGCGAACGAGCAGACTATTTATTTTGAAAAAGGTTCCAATAATACGGTTTATTTAAGATCGCTGCAATACAGACAAGATGTTCGTTCTTCAGGTTCTATGCTTGCAAAAGCATTAGAAGGAAGCAATGAAAATCCGATTGTGGCTGCGTTTCCAATAAAAACAACCAATCCAGACACCAAAGATGTGGTTATTGAAGTAACAGATGTTTTCAAGAAAGACAATGCTATGTTCTCTATCGGAAGTCAGGACAAAACAGAGAAAAAATTAACGTCTCTTGCCGATGACAAATCTTTTGTTGAAAGTATTGATACATATCCAATTAATATTGAGACTAAAACAACAAAAACGTATACAAGTTCTACTTCAAGCAGCGGAAGCATAACATTACGATTGAATACTTCGATTGTATTACTTCCGAAAACGCCAATGCGCAAACGTTTCTTTGATGAAAGAGTAGGTTATTTTGCTAATAAATATGTTTTGTTTGATGATGACGAACAGCGGGCTCAAAAGAAATTTATTGTGCAGCGCTATCGTTTAGAACCAAAAGACAAGGATATTAAAAAATACTTGAGAGGTGAATTGGTAGAACCAAAGAAACAGATTGTTTATTATATCGATCCTGCAACGCCAAAAAAATGGAGACCTTATTTAATTGCAGGTATCAACGATTGGCAGAAAGCTTTTGAAGCAGCAGGCTTCAAGAATGCCATTGTGGGTAAAGAGTGGCCCGAAGACGATAAAACCATGAGTTTGGAAGACGCAAGATATTCTGTAGTGCGATATTTAGCTTCTGAAACACCAAATGCTTATGGACCAAGAATTAGTGATCCAAGAAGTGGTGAAATTATGGAAAGCCATGTTGGCTGGTATCATAATGTAATGAAATTGGTGCAGAGATGGTATATGATTCAGGCTGGACCTTTAGATCCAAGAGCAAGAAAAATGCATTTAGATGATGAATTAATGGGGCAATTAATCCGTTTTGTGTCTTCTCACGAAATCGGACATACCATTGGCTTACGTCATAATATGGGAGCGAGCAGTGCAACTCCGGTAGAAAAACTTCGAGATAAAAAATGGGTAGAAGCAAATGGACATACGGTTTCTATTATGGATTATGCCCGTTTTAACTACGTAGCACAGCCAGAAGATAATATTAGTCCAATAGGTCTTTATCCGCGTATTGGGAGTTATGATAAATGGGCTGTTGAATGGGGATATAAATATTACCCAAACACGAAAGATGAGTTTGAAGAAGAGAAATTATTGGCCAAATTAACAACTGATAGTTTAACGGCGAATCCGAAATTATGGTTTGGTGGAGAAGGAAAAGATGAAGATCCGCGTAGTCAATCAGAAGATCTGGGAGACGATGCGGTACTTGCCAGCGATTACGGAATTAAAAACCTGAAGCGCGTTGTGCCTCATCTAATCGAATGGACTTATCAGCCAAACGATCCGTATGATAATTTAGCAGACATGCATAAAGCAGTAGTAAGACAATACGGTTTGTATTTGTATCACGTTCTGAAAAATATTGGAAACAACTACATTACAAAACGAACAGTCGATGAAAAAGGAGTAGTTTATAAACCAGTTCCTAAAGCAAAAGTAAAAGCAGCGATAGACTATTTAGGTAGACAATTGTTTGTTTCTCCGCTTTGGATGTATCCGCAGGAAATTGATGATTTGATTGCTTTAAAGAGAGAAGATCAAATCTCAGATCAGCAGAATCAGGTATTGAATATGTTATTGAGCTCTGGAATGCTTTATAATATCAGTTTAAAATCGATGCAATCTGAAGGAGCATATACAGTTCCTGAGTTTTTAAACGATGTACAGCAAACAGTTTGGGTGAAATTTAGCGGAGACGAAAAACAAGATTATTATAGAAGAAGTTTCCAGCGTGGTTATGTTGAAAAGTTAGGAATGCTTTTATTGCCAAAAGAATTAGAACCAGGAAAAGCGTCTAATACAGCACAACGAAGTGATGTAAGATTGTATGGAAAACAGCATCTTTTGAAATTAAAAACAGATGTTACAAAATTGATGAGTGGTTCAACAGGAATTAATAAAGATCACTACGAAAACATTTTATTAGAAATAGATAAAATCATTACCAAATTAGATAAACCTACATCATGAAAAATTTATTAGTTATAGCATTTATTTTCTGTAGCTTTTTAGCTCAGGCGCAACTTACGTCAAAAGAAGAAGTAACTTCTGAATTGGTTGCAAAGCGTGAAGCAGAGAAAAAAGAAATCACAAAAAGTTATTTGGCTTTAAAAAACAGTTTTTTAACATCAGACAGTTTAGCGGTTGTTAAAAATGCAGAAGCTTTAAAAAGTGCCTTAAAAAACTTCAAGTTTAAAAAGTTAAATTTAGAAAACATGAATGCAGCTACAACTTCGAGAAAAGAGATTATCGAATTGGCAACGGCATTAACGGCAACAAAAAACATCAACAAACAGCGTAAGATTTTTGAAACACTCTCGATAAAATATTGGGATCAGGCTCCAAAATTCAAACCTGCTGATGAGACATTGTATTTACAAATTTGCCCAATGACAGGTGCAGTTTGGACAAGTGATAGTAAGGAAATCAAAAACCCGTACTACCCAAAAAACATGCTGACTTGTGGTGAAGTAAAAGCAAGTTTATAGTTTTTTTAATTTTGAATTAGTTTGATGAATGCGGTATTCTTTGTAGGGAAGCCGTATTTGTCGTTTATGAAATATACTAGTTTAGATCGATTTTTTATTCAGTTAGAATTGTAAAAAAGAAAGAGTCTTAGGAAATTAAATTCCCTAAGGCTCTTTCTCTTGTAAAGGGAGTAATTGTGTAAGTGATTCCAGCTTGTTAGAAATTGAGAAAGCAGATAGTTTGATAGTTAGTGTGTTAGATTTAAAATCAATAAGTTTTTATAGCTTGTGTTAGTTTAAAGTCAGAGACTTTTGAGAGATTCTTACTTTTTAAGAAGAAATTAGAGATGGCGCAAAGTCAGAGACATTTGCGTAGCGCTATTAAGAAAGACTTCGGAGAGCATGGGGATATTTCATTTTCTAAAAGGAAGAATAGTAAAGACTAGGAACAGTTGCGACAGAATCTATAATTGAGTAAATAAATTTTTTACTATAAAAAAATAGGGTGAAGACTCTACCTTCACCCCTAAAAAACATAAAAGTTTTATTGGGGCTTGTGTGTGATAGTTACCAAAATAAACTATAAATTATGGCTTTTAAGAGTGTATTTAATTGCTTAAATAAATTGCCCCAAATATTTTTAATAAACACTATGACCTCGTTTAGTGTTTAGCTCTTTTCCTAAGTCGTTTTCTTTCCAACTATAAAACCATTCAGAAGTATAGCTTGCTATTTTTTCAATTAAAATGTTTTTATCAGTAATACTTGTGCCTGCATCAAAAAACTTTATTTTATCTAAAATTTGTCGCCTAAAATCTTTTATTTCTACATCAGTGCTCCCAACGTATGGACAAGTAAGAACATCAATTAATAAGAAAATATTTTCTGCGCTATTATTTTCAAATTTATCAAATTTTTTCAAAATAATACTTTGTATATCATTTCTTATTTCATTGTATTTTTGGTTGATATCTATATTTATATAATTCAATAGAGAGATTATTGTGAAATAGTTGAGATTGCAATTTAAAACTTTGTTGTTTTGATCGTCATTATAAAAAATTCTAAAATGCTTATTTATTAAATCCTCTTGGAATCGATAATTTTCACCTAATTCGTTAATGATTGGTAATAAGTAGAGAGTTTCTACTTCTGCGTATTCCGACGATAGGCTTTTTTGAAATACAAGTGAAATTCCATCATAAATTTTTTTAAATAGGTTGTGTTTTTTGTCAAAGTCAAAAGCTATAAACTTTACTTCTTCTAAATTTGCACCTCGTACTTTTACTAAATAACTTTGTTTAGTTCGCTCCTGATTTTTAATAAAATCTATAATTCTAAATAGTATATGACAAACTTTTATTGAGTAAGTTACTCTAGGGAGTACCGAATAAATAAAAAAAGTTAATTCAATTATTTCATTAATGTTTTTTAAAAGTTGGTTATGAAATGATTTTAGAATTTTCTCCTGATCTTTGATTTCAATGAGAATTTCCTCTAGTTTTTCATAATTTTTTTGATTTTCTAGATCATTATTTAAAACATCAATTGCTTCTCTTTTTTGAGCATACAGATGAAACAGAGATTCTTGCTCATTTTGTATTTTCTTTATTAAACTCTTAAGTCTATTAAAAATTATTGCTAAAAAATAATTCTGTAAATCCTTGTAACTTGTTTCAGTTTTGGATAAAATAGCTTTATAATTTGTAATAATGTCTTTAGCTGAATAATACTTTAATCCGATTTGATTTTTAATGTCTGAATCATAAAACTGAAATATCATTGAATGTTCTATTAACTTCCTTATTTCTTCTTTCGCCACAGTGATATTTGTTATTATTGGTTTAGGAAGAATTTTAGTTTTAGAATCATTAAAAAATAAGTTATACTCTTGTAATTTAATTTTATATAAGTTTAAAATTTCGGATTTGATTTTTTCATCATTGTAAAAAACAAAGAAGTCATCTACATACCTGTAAATATCATAATCTTCCTTGTATTTGTAATTTCTCTTATGAAGTTCTTTTTCAACATTTTTATCAATTCTTTGTAGAATTAATTCAGCAAATATTCTTGAAAATTCAGGACCTATTACAATTCCATTTGTTTCATTGTAGTTCATTTTCTGCATTACCTTATCAAACTTACCGCCAAAGGAATTTTCATTGGTTCCTAAGTTATCTTTAACAATTTTTTTATTTGTTAATGCCCATGAAAGGGTGTGTGTATAAATACTATCAAAGCATCTCGAAACATCAAATTTCATCAGATTGTCAAATCTTTTTTCAGCTCTTTGATATTCATATGATTCGTAGAATTCATAAATATTACTATAATTTTGATAGGAAAAGAAGGTTTTTAAACTAGTATATTCTTTATCAGTAGTTTCAATAATTTCAATATCTTGATTTTTAGATTTCTTCTTTTTATTGGTACTGTCTTTGTAGTATTTTAAAGACGAGACTTTACTTGGTTTTCTTAATGAAAATCTGCTTAATCTAGTATTATAGAGTATAGTATTCTTATATTTTTCATAAAATTCTACTAAATATAACTGATTTATTGGGTGTATTACAGTTAATTCTCTATAGTCGCTATCTTTATGCGTTATTTTGAATTTAAAAGGAATAGTTAAAAATAGCTTTTCAAACGTTTTGTCGTTGAATTTAAAATAATCGAAATTTGTATCTCTTACAAATGTTACATTTTTTTCAATTCCAAATAACGTTTGTAATAGTCTCTTCAAAATACCATTCTGATCTTTCTTAAATTGAATTTGCATTTCATTTTCATTAATGGACACTTTATTTTTTACCAAAAAATTGTAAAAATGTCTATTTGAAAAAAATGGTGGAACTTCATAAGGTAATATGTCTGAAAGAACTACACGTTCTTTTTTATATCCGATATTATGACCAGTTTTTCTTCTCATCTTTTCCAAATTGAATTTATTTCTGTAATCCCAAATTGCAATATTCCTTTATTATTACGATTCTTTATATTATTTCGTGTTCTATTATGACTTTTATATTTTATATTTTTTAACGGGAGTATTTGAAACGTCTTTTCTTTAAATCCTTCAGTAAATGAATATTTTTGAATTATTTGTTTTTCTTTGATTGTAAAATCCGTATTGTTGATATGGGATATAAGTTTTTGTTGTATTTTATCTAGTGATGTATAATTACTCAAAAATGGATTAGAATAATAAATACCAACAAAAACTTTATCCTTGTTGTTTCTTAATTTTGTATTTGAGGTAAGATAATTGATTCGAGCGGATAACAATCTAAAGGCATTTTTTCTATTATGTTTTTTCTTCTTTTCAAAATGAACAAATGATAATTCAATTTTTTGGAAATATTTATCTATTTTATTGTTGGATAGTTTTAAACTTAATTTTTTTGTGTCTATTCTTCCATTAGGCTTGTAAGTGATTATACTCCCTATTTCGTATCCTAAATAATTAATTGTACTAGGAATGTAATTTTGTCGATTGTCATTAAATCTCAAATCGAAAATACCTCCTAAAAGATTATAATCATTTGTTTTATTATTGTTTAGAGTGAGCCCTTGTTCAGTTATTATATCGGAAAGTTGAGTTTTATAATTTGTTAGTTCTGCAATATCAATATTTTTTGAGGTAGGAATAAAAATAGCAATTATATCATCTACATATCGGGCGTAATAGACCAGATTGTCAAGTTCCTTAATTTTATTATCAATTCCTCTCATAAATAATTCAGATAAGTAAGCACTAATTCCAATACCTCTAGGGATACCTTTAGAGGTTTCTAAATTGGTTTGATTTGTAAGATTATTATAACTAGAAAAGATTTGATGTATAAACTTTTTTGAATTTATACTTAATAGATAATCATTGTTAATTTTATCTAATATTTTTTTTTGCGGAATTGATTCATAAAAATTTTTAATGTCAGTGCGGATAACATACTTTGGAAAATCGTCTTCTAAAAGATTTATTAGTTCACTAAGTATTGCATAACGCGAAGATTGCTTTACGTTGTAAGTTCTATTAATATTATCTTGAATTTTTTTTGATATGAAAAAATTCTGAAGGTTGTTTTCAAACATATAACTTTGCCCACCATAATTTTCGCCTAATATTAAAGTGATTTTATGATTGTTAATTCCATCAGCTATATTATTTAATATCTCAGAAACTATAGAATCCCTTTCTCTTTTCAATCTTTTCTTTTCGGCATATAGTATTTTTTTTCTACTGAAGTCTTTTTCTTGTTGAATTGATTTTCTAATGCTTTTTAAATCTGCTACTTTGGAGTAAGATTCAGAAAAATCATTTTTAAATTTTTCTTCTACATTAACTCCTTTTCTATTTTCATTATCGAAAATTTCTTGGAATGATTTAGCTGAAAAGGATTGGTCAAGCATAGTATTTTTTGATTTTTAAAGAAGTTGAAAAATTATACTTTGTTTGTTTTTACTTCAAACTAAAATATGAATTTAAACTTATTAATTTTTTTTTAAACAATAATCAATAAACAGATTGATATAAATGTTTCCATCAGAGTTAATGTAGATTTTTTAGTAATTAAAGAGCATTCTATTTGCTTGCTTTCTAATTATTTCTTTTTCCTTATAAAAGGCTTGATTATGAATCGAGTTAGTAATTAAAAAAGTATTTAGATTATTGGGCAGGTCGCATTCCCATATGAGGAACTTTGAATTGTTTTGTGTATCCATCGCCCTCAATACGGAAATTAATATTCATCTGACTATCTGGATATTCTTTTCTCCAATTAGCATCAGTAAGAATCTCCTGGTCAAATACTATTCTGTCATTTTGAATTTTTGGTTCAAATATTACTTTTCCGATTTCATTCTTAAAATATCTTTTGGGTAAAGCTCTTGTTTTATTGTACAATTCTTCCCATGCAATTGTGCTAGGTGTTTCAATTGCTTTAAAATCGATTGTGTTGTTATGTATTCCAATGTGTGTTTTTAAAATATCTAGTAGAGATTCAGAGATTTTATGAAATAAATAAAACAAGTTTTTTGTTTCCCTGTAGAAAGAAATAGGATAAATATCATTGTCAGCATTTAATTGAGCTCCTGTTTCATCATATGCTATCAGGTAGTAGCCAAAAACTTTAAATTTGCCTGTATCAATTGTTATGTAGCCAGCAAAATTACTTGTATGCTTAAATTTATTATATAGATATTTCAAATTTGATATATCATTTTGAAGAAGGTTTTTTAAGTCATTAGAACATGAGTAACCATTTTTAGTTATCCATTTATCTATAAAATCTTTCTTTTTTAGTGGGTTATGGCCATGGCAGAAGCAAGCTAATATTTCATAACTTGAATCATAAAATTTAAAAAAGTCATAAAGTAAAACTCTAAATTGTTCTCCAATAGCTTCAATATCTTCAGTTTCTAATAGGTCAATAAACTTATTAAGACTTTTTGTGACATATAAAGAAGCACTGTTATAAATTCCTCCTGGATGACGCAACTTGTTTTCATTGCTAAATGTGTCTTCAATACTTACACTTTTCATGTAATTAATGATTTCAGGTTTAAAAATTGATTCCATTGATTGATTATTTAATTACTTTTTTTATTTAGCTTAATAATTTCTAGGTTACAATGTAAAAAATATTAAATATGCTACAACACGTACTTGTACTTGTTTTTATTGTAAAATTTCATAATAAAGAAGGAACTGTAAAAAAAGCCTAAAATTAATATTTTGATTTAAGTTTGGTTTGGAGGATGTGGATATTTAGATAAACAATTATTTATCAACAATAAAAATATCAACGAAATTGTCAACTGAAAAATAAAAAGCCTGTAAACAAAGAGTTTACAGGCTTTTTTGTGGAGTCGCCGGGAATCGAACCCGGGTCCAAACGAGCAACTAAAGAGCTTTCTACACGTTTATTTCCTGATTGAATTTTCGATGTTGAGCTAGGCCAGAAACAACCACCCAACACTTATCTTCTTAATTTTCGAAATCCACCCGAAGCTCATGGAAATCTAGGTTTATTTTTACGGTTCCCCTGAACGGAACGCCACAAACCAAGGCTTTCCAGGAGAATCCAGCTTCTCTACCTTGTAGAGACGTGGCGCAATCTTACTATGATTCGGATTATGCAGCTAAAGCGTAATTATTTTCGCCGTGTAAAAGTTCGAGATCTTATATTTACGAGCAAGGTCTCAATGCTCGACGTGCTTACTGTTCAATTCGACTCGCTGTCAAAACCAGTCGACCCCAAAAATAAGTCTGCAAATTTAGAGTATTTGAAATTACTTTCTGCTAAAAATTTCAGAAAAATTTTGTTATTCTTCGTCTTTAAAATTAAAAGGATAATCTCCAAAGACAGGAGCTAGTTTACGAACTGCATAAGTATTTCTGGTCATCTTGTTTGATAACGCAATAATCGTTACGCCTTCGTTCATCAAAGTAATGTAAGATGAGGTGTTTCCGTGCCACCAGCCATTATGAAAATAGAAATTCTGACCTGTTTCCCAGTTAATCATTCTAATTCCAAGACCATAATTTTTAGTTCCTTTGCGTTCGTTGCTGTAACCTGTGTATACTTGTTTCAACAATTCAGGTTTTAAGAAATCTGGTGATTGTCTTGCTCTATCAAATTTTAAAAGATCTCTAGCGGTAGAGAAAATGTTTTTATCGCCGTAAACATTGTCTAGATAATCAAAACCAATTTCTACGCCGTTACCTTTATACGAAGGAACAATTTTTTTTCTGTCTTTATCATCGTCAAAAACGTAGGTATTTTTCATTCCTAGTGGTTTAAAAATCATTTCAGACATTGCTTCTTTATAGCTTAAACCAGTAATTTTTTCGATAATAAGCGCCAACATTGCATAATTAGTATTACAGTAGCTAAAACGAGTTCCTGTTCTAGATTCTAAACCAATGTCTTTTGTTGCTAAAATATCAAGAATATCTTTATTGGTTAATTGATTATGTCGGTCCCAAATCGATTTATCACGATCTGTGAAATAAGCATAGTTGCGCATTCCGGTACGATGATCCAGTAACATTCTTATGGTACACTCTTCGTATGGAAAAGTTTTTAAGATCGTATTTACCTTTTGGTCCAATTCAATTTTACCAGCATTAACCAATTTTAAAACTGCTGTAGCCGTCAAAACTTTACTTACCGAAGCAATTTGTACAGGTGTTTCAGACGTTATTTTGGTTCCTTCATTTTTATTAGCAAAACCATTATATCTTTCAAATAAAATCTGTCCGTTTTTGGCAACCAAGAAGCTCCCGTTCATGTTATTATTGGGCCAGTTTTTATTGTAAAAGTGATTTATTCTGCCCACAACCGAATTTTTATATGCTTGAGAAACTTTCGGTTCTGGACCTAAAGGTTTCATTTTGGGTAAAGTATCTTCGACTGTTTGAGTAGTATCTGTTGTTGTTTTTTTGTTTTGACCACATGAACTTAAAACAAGTATGGAAAAAAGTAATTGTGGTATCTTTGTCTTTTTAAGGAAAATCATTTGCATCGTTCTTTAAAAACAAATATATCGAATTCAATTTTGTTGTATTCTTAGTTCTGAGGCTTTAATTTGTGTTTTTTAACATAATTTTAAGAAAAGTAAATTTTAGTCGATTGTTTTTCAGCTTTTAACGGTTTTGAAACATTTTAAATTGAATTTTAGAAACAAAATTTTAACTAAATTTGTTATATTTGAAACAAATGCATTGTAAAAAGTTATATTATTTAATATTAAAAAATCAGTTTAAATGAAATTTGGAATCATAAAAGAGAGAAAAAATCCGCCAGATAGAAGAGTCGTTTTTTCTCCAAATGAATTGACAAGGTTAAAACAGCTTTATCACGATGCTTCTGTAAAAGTGGAGAGTTCTGATATAAGAATATTTTCTGATGATGATTATAAAAATATGGGAATTACAGTTGCCGATGATGTATCTGACTGCGATGTATTATTTGGAGTAAAAGAAGTTCCCGTAGCCGATTTGATTCCTAATAAAGCCTATTTCTTTTTTTCTCATACGATTAAAAAACAGCCTCATAACAGAAAATTGCTTCAGGCAATTTTAGAAAAGAATATTGATCTATACGATCACGAAACAATTGTAGACGAACATGATCGTCGTTTAATTGGTTTTGGAAGATACGCTGGAATGGTTGGTGTATATAACGGAATTAGAGCTTTCGGAATTAAATTCGAATTGTTCAAACTTCCTAAAGCAGAGACACTTTCAGGAAAAGAAGATTTGATCAAGCATTTAAAACGCATCACAATGCCAGCTCTTAAATTTGTAGTTACCGGAACAGGAAAGGTGGGGAGCGGAGCAAAAGAAATTTTGGATGCCATAAAAGTGAAAGAAATTACGATTGATAATTATTTGACTAAAAAATACGCTCAAGCGGTTTATGTGCAGTTGGATGTTTTGGAATATAACAAAAGAAAAGACGGTCAGGTTTTAGATTTTACAGATTTTGTGAATCATCCAGAGGAATACGAATCTGATTTTGAAAGATTCACGAAGGTTTCTGATATTTATTTTGCAGGGCATTTTTATGCAAGTAATGCACCAATGATTCTAACAAAAGAAATGCTGAATGCAAGCGACTGCAAATTGAAAGTTGTAGCTGATATTTCTTGTGATGTTAATGGACCAATTGCTTGTACAATTCGCTCATCTACAATTGAAGAGCCGTTGTACGGATATTTTCCTTTAGAAGATAGAGAGGTAGATTTTTTTCATCCTGCTGCAGTTGCAGTAATGGCGGTAGATAATTTGCCATGCGAAATCCCTAAAGATGCCAGTGAAGGTTTTGGAGAACAGTTTATGGAACATGTAATTCCAGCTTTCTTCAACGGAGATAAAGACGGAATCTTAAAACGTGCCAAAATCACAGAAAATGGAAAATTGACAGAGAGATTTAGTTATTTACAGGATTACGTTAATAATGGTTAATTGTGAATGGTGAATTATAAATTGAAAAGCCTGAAATTGATATTTCAGCCTTTTGTTTTATTTGTCACCCTGAGCGAAGTCGGAGGGTTTTACACATAAAAAGACTTCGACTTCGCTCAGTCTGACAACGAGTCATTTTTGGTAATTAATAGTTCACCATTAACAATTCATCATTAATTTAGACCATCTCTTCAGGTTTCACCCAAGCATCAAAATCTTCTGGAGTTACATAACCTAAACGAACAGCTTCTTCTTTAAGAGTAGTTCCGTTTTTGTGTGCGGTTTGGGCTATTTCAGCGGCTTTGTAATATCCGATTTTAGTATTTAATGCGGTAACTAGCATTAATGAATTATCTACCAATTCTTTTATTCTTTTATGATTAGGTTCGATTCCTTGTGCGCAATGTTCGTCAAAAGAAACACAAGCATCTCCTAATAATTGTGCCGATTGTAAAAAGTTGGCTGCCATTACAGGTTTGAAAACATTCAATTCATAATGACCTTGCATGCCTCCAACTGCAATTGCCATATCATTTCCAATAACTTGAGCGCAAACCATTGTTAAAGCTTCGCATTGCGTTGGGTTTACTTTTCCTGGCATGATTGAAGAACCTGGCTCATTTTCAGGAATATGAATTTCACCAATTCCAGAACGCGGACCAGAAGCTAGCATTCTAACATCGTTAGCAATTTTATTTAAAGAAACGGCTAGTTGTTTTAAAGCTCCGTGTGTTTCTACAATAGCATCGTGTGCAGCAAGTGCTTCAAACTTGTTTTCAGCCGTTATAAAAGGATGATTAGTAAATTGGGCAATATACTCAGCTACTTTTACGTCATAACCTTTTGGTGTGTTTAATCCAGTTCCAACAGCTGTTCCTCCAAGCGCTATTTCAGATAAATGGGCTAAAGTATTTTTTAATGCTTTTAATCCGAAAGCTAATTGAGCGGCATAACCAGAAATTTCTTGACCTAAAGTTAATGGCGTTGCATCCATTAAGTGTGTACGCCCGATTTTGACTACGTCTTTGTATTCAGCTGCTTTTTTGGCTAATGTGGCGTGAAGTTTTTCCACACCAGGAATGGTAGTTTCGACCACCATTTTATAAGCCGCAATGTGCATTCCGGTAGGGAAAGTATCATTTGATGATTGTGATTTGTTCACATCGTCATTGGCTTTAATGAATTGTTCGCCTTCGCCAATTTCAAAACCTTTAAGAACTTGAGCGCGATTTGCAATTACTTCGTTCACATTCATATTGCTTTGCGTTCCAGAACCTGTTTGCCAAATTACTAATGGAAATTGATCATCTAATTTTCCTTCCAGAATTTCGTCGCAAACAGCAGCGATAGCATCTCTTTTTTCGATTGGTAAAACGCCTAAATCATAATTAGCATAAGCGGCTGCTTTTTTTAAGTAAGCAAAACCTTCAATGATTTCTTTTGGCATAGATGCCGCAGGTCCGATTTTGAAATTATTTCTTGAACGTTCTGTTTGTGCACCCCAATATTTATCGGCTGGGACCTGAACTTCGCCCATGGTGTCTTTTTCTATTCTGTATTTCATTATGTTGTTTGTAAAAATGTTATTCTGTAAATGTGAAATGTCTAAATGCGAAATGAAAAGTTTCTTTTGAAAATGAGTCTTTTAGCCCTGATGGTAGCGGCATCTCCCGATTTAGAAAAACAAGGCTTTTTAGCCGTAGTTTTTGTTTATCGGGAATACAGCGGACAGCAGGAATAGCTCCTGAAAATTATTACAATTGTCTGAGCTCTTTATTTCAAAGGACTTCAAGTTCAAAAAAAGCTTATTTAAAATGAGTATAAATATACGTATAAATGTTATTTAACGAAAATTGATTTAGATTTTATTGCTGAGAAAAAATATATACCCTACATTTGTCGTAACATTCAAAAATTCCGGAAAACATGTTTGAATTTTCACAGTACTTAGGCTTTTTACTTTTCTTAACCATTCTAACTATAGGGTTTTGGTTAATGTTTTTCTTGGTTGGTTTCGTATCTTATTGGGTTACGGGAGCAAGCTGGGAAATGATCAAAGAAAAAAGAGCCAGAAAAAGACAAGAAGAACAATCTATTAAATATTAGATTGATGTCATAAGAAAAGAACCCATTAGGGTTCTTTTTTTTTGTGCAAAAAAAGAAATTCCAATTCTGAAAATTCCAAATTCCAATACTTTGCGTTTAGAACTTTGCCAAAGTTTTAAGCTAAATCTAATTTGCCCATTTTTGTCATTTCGACCGAAGGGAGAAATCTCCGCAAGTAGCTCGACAAAGATTGGACTTTCGTTGGGGAGTTTCTTAAGGGATTTAGTTCTCGTGTTCACCATCCATTAGGGCTAAATTCCAAATTCCAATACTTTGCGTTTAGATTTTAGTCAAAGTTTTAAACTTTTACAAAGTTAAACAGCTAAGAAGTAGGCTTAAAATAAAAAATTCCAAATCCCAATTATAATTGGAATTTGGAATTTTTTGGATTGTTATTTTTTTATCCAATTTGGAATTTTTGATATTGGAATTTAACAGATGTTAACCCGGAAATTCTCCGCCACCTTCTCCACCACCATCGTTTCTTGGCTGTGCGTTTTTATCTCTTTCGCTTTTTGGTTTGTTGAAACGGTAAGTGAATGATAAATTAAACTGACGTTTACGGAATTGGAATTCGCTATATGAATTTACATTGTCTAAGTAGGTGTAAGATCTCATTTTTCTTGAATTGAAAACATCGCTAATATTGAATGCAATAGTTCCTTTGTCTTTCATAACATCTTTACTGAAAGCTGTATTCATTCCGAATTGGCCTAAGTTTTTACCTTGAGCTGTTTTTTGCTCTCCGTTGTACATTGCCGTTAACTGCCAGTCAATTTTGTATGGTAACGTTACTTTAGAGTTTACTCTTGCAAACCAAGAATTAGCCTGATTGTCTAAATTTTGAACTATCTCGTTTCCTTGTGTGTCTGTATAGCTATGTTCTCCAGTTGTTTTTACATTAAAAAAGTTGAAGTTACTGTTTAATTTCCACCATTTGTATGGAGTGTAATTAAATGTAAATTCGAAACCAAATTTTTGTTCTTTTCCTAAGTTAATAGGCTGGCTTTTGATAACTGGGATTCCATTAACTTCATCACCTGTAGGAGATCGTACAAAGCTGAAAACGTCTTTTGTATCTTCAAAATAGGCAGACGTATTAAAAGTTACTTTATCCCATTTTTTAATGTAGCCAATATCATATTTATCTGTTAAAGAAGGATCTAAGTCTGGATTTCCTTGAAAGATATTAATGTTACTTGCATAGTTTACAGCAGGATTCATGAAACGACCTCTAGGTCTAGTTAAACGTTTACTGTAGCTTGCCGAGAAATTACTCTGATCTGAGATTTCGTAACTAACAAAAGCACTTGGAAATAAGTTATTGTATTTTTTAGTATTGAAATCGCTGTTGTCTAATAAGTTAACATGAATGTCTGTGTCTTCCCATCTTAAACCAAATAAATAAGAAAACTTATTTGCTTTGAAACCATATTGCGTGTAAAGCGCATTGATGTTTTCTTTGTACTCTAAGGTGTTTGATAAATTAGGATTTTTTACGCCTTGATCATCTGTTACAAAATATTCGTTATTCAGATCTCCAAAACTTCCTTTATAACCCGCTTCAAACTGTCCGCCTTTTCCTAATGGCAATACATAGTCTGCTTGAAAAAGAACTTGTTTCTGAACTTGATCGTTTAAAGTTGTATCAAATCTAGGAGAATCTTCGATTGTACTATTGCTATCGTCTGTATTTCTTGAAATAGAAAAATCTGCGGTAAGTTTATGTCCTTTATCGTTGAAGTTTTTAATCAAATTAGAAGTATATTCAAAGTTTTCACTTCCAGTATCTGCATTGTTTAAACGAAATGTTGTTCCTGTAAAATTTTGAGCAGCATCGTAGTTGTAGTAGTTGATCAAATCTCTATCGTCACCAGAATTTTTTTGGTAATTGATCGCATTGGTCCAAAATGTAGATGGAGTTATGGTCCATTCTACACCGGCTCTTCCGTTAAAACCTTTTCTAATACGTTGTGTATCGCGGTCTTCGTCTAAGTAGCTTTTTATTGTTCCGTCTGGATTAAGGTATTCGGAATTTGTTTTTCCTGCTCCTTCTGTAGTTCTATAATTGTAACCAGCAGTAGTGAAATAGTTTAACTTTTCTGTTTTATAGTTCAAATTACCGCTTAAACCGTAAGTTTCTGGCAAACCTGTTGAAGCAATAAAAGTTCCGTTGAAGCCTTGGTTTTTACCTTTTTTAAGAATAATGTTGATAATTCCAGAACCACCTTCTGCATCATAACGCGCCGATGGATTCGTAATAACTTCTACTTTATCAATTGCATCTGCAGGCAGTTGTCTTAAAGCTTCTGCCATGTTTATAGCTTGCGAAGGTCTTCCGTCAATTAAGATACGAATATTGTCGCTTCCTCTTAAACTTACATTTCCTTCTGTATCAACAGAAACAGACGGAACGTTGTCTAAAACATCGCTCACGCTTCCGCCTTTTACAATCATATCTTGACCGACATTGTAAACTTTTTTGTCCAATTTAATCTCAACTGTCGATTTTTCAGCTCGAACAACAACTTCATTTAACTGCGCTGCATCTTCGGATAGATTTATTACGCCTAAATTGGTGTCATCCTGAATGCTTCTTGCCTTAATTTCAGTTGGTTTAAATGAAATAAATTCAACCTTAATATCGTAAGTTCCAGGCGCAACAGCAACCTCAAACTCTCCTTTTGGATTTGTGATGCCTCCAGCGACAACTTTTGTATCGTTTGGAGCAGTAATCGAAATAGTAGCATATTCTAAGGGCTGTTTGCTTACTTTCTCGAAAACTTTCCCGGTGACTTTTACTTTATTCTTGCCACCTGGGCCTCCTTGTTGAGAGTAATTGTAAAAACTTGTAAACAAGAATACAAGCAATACTGCAAATTTGATTTTTTTCATTTTCTGGTTTTCTTTATTCCTTTAGACGGCAAATGTAGTTTTTGGTTTAAAGAGAGAAATCACAAAAAAATGTTAATAGGATATTTTAGAATCAATCTAAAAAAGAAGCGACCAATTCTGGGTCACGTCCAATGATGGCTTTTCCGTCTTTTACAACAATTGGACGCTCGATTAAAATAGGATTTTCTACCATCGCATTAATGATCTCATCATTGCTTAGAGTCTTACCTTTAAAATTTTCAATCCAGATTTTTTCTTTAGTTCTGATAAGCTGAATTGGTTCAAGATTTAACTGTACTAATAGTGTTTTTAACTGATCAAAAGTTGGAGTTTCGGTTAAGTAAGGAATGATTTCAAAATCTTGATTCGATTTTTCGATAAAAGCTAGGCAGTTTCTTGATTTTCCGCATCTCGGATTATGGTAAATTTGTATCATTTTGTTATATTTAAACGTTTCAAATATTCTTACAATAAAAAAGGGGTATTTTAGCAATATCAAAAGTAAGATTAACTTATCGAATTTGAATTCTCATTTTTTAAAATTTTAAATTTATGTTTTTAGAGCAAGGGATTAAACCTGAAAATAAATTTTGGAAATATCTTTTAGGATCTGTCTTTATTATTTCAGCGTCTTTTGTTGGCCAACTTCCAATTACAGCAGCTGTGTTTTATAAAACATTTACCGAGCACATCGCTTTTCCAACAACTAACGAGGGTGTTATGAACATGTTCGAGTCCAATACGACGCTTTTTCTGGTCATGATTTCGTTTGTTTTTGCGTTTGCAGGAATTTATTTTGTTGTAAAATTTATTCATCATCAAACCTTATTATCAGTTACCACTTCTAGATCTAAAGTAGATTGGAAACGAATTTGGTTTTCTTTTTTTGTGTGGACATTTTTTTCACTGCTTAGTTTTTTGTTTGTCTATTTAAGAGCTCCGGAACAATTTGTGTTGCAATTTAAATTGATTCCTTTTTTAGTATTAGTAATTTTAGGTTGCATTTTAATTCCGATTCAGACAACTACAGAAGAATATGTTTTTAGAGGATATTTAATGCAAGGATTTGCCAATTTAGCGCAGAACAGATGGTTTCCGCTCCTAATGACTTCTGTTATATTCGGTTCAATGCATTGGACTAATCCAGAAGTTGGTAAAATGGGAAATATTATAATGATTTATTACATAGGAACAGGATTGTTTTTAGGAGTTATAACTTTGATGGATGAAGGAATGGAGCTTGCGCTTGGATTCCATGCTGCAAACAATCTTGTGGGAGCTTTGTTGGTTACATCAGATTGGACTGTTTTTCAAACGAATTCTATATTTAAAGATCTTTCAGAACCTTCGGCGGGAATCGATGTTATTCTGCCAGTTGTGGTTATTTATCCTCTTCTGCTTTTTATTTTTAGTAAAAAATACGGTTGGACAAATTGGAAAGAAAAGCTAACGGGAAATATTAATCATGTCGAATTAAAAGCTTAAGAATATGCAAAACTTAACTCAAAATAACGTTCACAATTATTTCAAATTAAATGGATATCATTTAAATGCGAAAGATCTGTGCCGTATCGCTTATAGTTTTATCAAAGAAGGAGATGCCTACGAACAATCAATAGGGGAGTTCTTTTTGGATTGGTTTGATAAAAAGGATTATATCGAAATGACTACTTCTGGTACAACAGGCCTGCCAAAATTAGTTAGGCTGAAAAAACAAGCCATGATACAGTCAGCGCTTGCAACTGGAGATTTCTTTGATTTAAAACCAGGAGATAAAGCGTTGTTGTGCCTTCCAACGCAGTTTATTGCTGGAAAAATGATGCTGGTAAGAAGTTTAATTTTAGGTTTAGAATTAGATGTTGTCTCACCAAGTCTTCATCCGCTGGAATTAAATACAACGACTTATGATTTTGTAGCAATGGTTCCGCTTCAAGTTCAAAATTCTATTGCTGGATTGTCTAAAGTTCGTAAGTTGATTATTGGAGGTGCTAAATTAGATTCGGCTTTAGAGGAGAAATTGTTGCCACTTAAAACGGAAATCTATGAAACATACGGAATGACTGAAACCATTACGCATATTGCTGCGAAACGTTTAGGCGATTCTGTTTTTTCGATTCTTCCAAATGTAAAAATTTCTCAAGATGATCGCCAATGTTTGGTTATCAATGTGGCTACAATATCAGATGAACCAATTGTGACTAATGATTTGGTTGAATTGTTGAATGAACAGCAGTTTAAATTTTTAGGACGAATAGATAATGTAATCAATAGTGGAGGAGTAAAGTTGATTCCAGAACAGATTGAAGCGAAATTGATTGGAAAAATAAACAGCAGATTTTTTGTTACTGGACTTCCAGATACCACTTTAGGAGAAAAATTAGTTTTGGTTATCGAAGGAGAAAAACAAGAGTTTGAACCTGATTTTTTTGATGTTTTAGGTAAATATGAAAAACCAAAAGAGATAGTTTTTGTTTCAAAATTTAAAGAAAACGAAAATGGTAAGTTGTTGCGAAAACCTACTTTACAAGATTAAATACTAATCTTTTAAATTCCAAGGTTTCGCAATTTTGTCATTTCGACGTAAGGAGAAATCTTCGCTAGAAACTCCACAAAGATTTGCTTATTGGAGCGGAGCTACTTGCGAAGATTTCTCCTTACGTCGAAATGACAAAGTTATATGGGATTAGAAAAAATAAAAAATTCCAAATTCCAAGTTTTAAGATTGGAATTTGGAATTTTAATATTGAGTATTCCGAAATAAATCGGAATTTGGAATTTATTTTTTTCTTTCCAAAAGTGCCATATAAAATCCATCAAAACCAGATTCTGAAGCCAGCATTTTACGATCTTCAATAAAAGTAAATTGTTGTCCGATTTCTGTTTTTAAGAACTTCTCTACTTGCTCTTGATTTTCTGATGGAAGAACAGAACAAGTTGCATAAACCAATTTTCCGCCTGGTTTTACAATTTTAGAATAGCTTTCTAAAACTTCACTCTGAACCTTACGGATATTATCAATAAACTCAGGTTGTAATTTCCATTTAGAATCTGGGTTTCTTTTCAAAACTCCTAATCCGCTACAAGGTGCGTCAATTAAAACACGATCTGCTTTTTCGTGTAATTTTTTGATCACTTTTGTGCTGTCAATAATGCGGTATTCGATATTAAAAGCGCCATTTCTTTTTGCTCTTAATTTCAATTGTTTCAATTTGCTTTCGTACAAGTCCATTGCGATCAATTGCCCTTTATTTTCCATTAAAGAAGCCATGTGCAAAGTTTTTCCTCCAGCACCAGCACAAGTGTCAACTACACGCATTCCTGGTTTTACATCCAAAAATCCTGCAACTAATTGAGAGTTGGCATCCTGAACTTCAAAAAGTCCTTGTTTAAAGGCATCTGTCAAAAATACATTGGCTCTTTCTTTTAAAACAAGAGCTTCTGGCTGGTCTTTTAAATATTCTGTTTCAATATTTAAATCCATTAAAGTATTTCGAAGGTTTTCTTTAGTGCCTTTTAAAGTATTGGTTCTAAGAATAACTTTTGCCGGCTGATTTTGCGCTGCAATTTCTTTTGCCCAAGCTTTTTCTCCAAGTTCTTTTACGCCCAATTCATCCATCCAATCCGGAATAGATTCTTTGATAGCTCTAGTCTTAGATAATTCGTCAAAACGGCCTTTTATTTTTCTTTCAGGAGTTCCTTCTAATTGTCTCCAATCTGGAATTGGATAGCCGCGTAAAACAGCCCAAACGGCAAACATTCTCCATAGATTATCTCTGTCGTAAGGTTCTTTTACTTCGGCAATTTCAGCGTATAATCGTTTCCAGCGAACAATTTCGTATATGGTTTCAGCAACAAACTTCCTGTCAGAACTTCCCCAACGTTTGTCTTTTTTTAATGCTCTTGCTACCACTTTATCAGCATATTCTCCTTCGTTGAAAATTGCATTTAAAGAGTCAATGGTAGTATAAACTAAATTTCTGTGTAATCTCATTTCTATAATTTGAGTTGCAAAGGTACTATTAATTGATTGAAAGTTAAATTTTTAATACTGAATCTTACTTCAGACTTTCACTAAATGAAAAAAACACTCTAAATTAGAGTGTTTTTGAAATTATTGTTAAGCTTTTTATTCTTTCGAAATAATACGCGTTAATCCAATATTTTCTGGAGCATGAAGCACCATTGGGAATTTCTCTATCTTAACAGAGCTGCTGTCCAGACCGAAAGCTCTTTCTTCAGACAAACTCAGTTTTTTGATGAAGAAATAAGAATTCATGATAATGTTTTCATGCCATCTTAAATCGTTGTCATTTGATAAGAATTTCTCAGACAATACAAATTTAAAGTCCCCAATAATATTGTTTTTATTCAAAGATTCATAACGGCTCGTAATATCAACTTCACCACGTTTTACCATATCTTTAATAACTTCTCTGAACATTAAATTGATTTTGGTTGGCTCTCTAAAACCTAAATTAAAATCAATTCTGTAGATATCGTCTTTAGCAATTTCAGTTACTTTATATTGTGTTTTATATGGTTCAGTCAAGATATTCACATGAACAAACCAATAAATATCGGCTCTTTTCGGGCGCTTTTGAAGAATAGAATAAATGATTTTTTCCTCTAGTTCATCTACACGATTTGCGTTTGTCATATAAACCAAATGCGTAGCATATTTTGGAATAGATAAATCTTGGCTTAACTCTACCAAAACTTGTTTGTAATCATCAACCTTAACGACTTTTGTATAGTTTTTGTTGATTTTCTTAGCCAAGTACCAGATTGTCATAACAGAAATCAGCATACTTGCAATGATTAAAGTTACATAACCACCTTCTGCAAATTTGGTAATATTAGCGAAAAGGAAACTGAACTCAATCAATAAATAAATTGTGATCAACGGTACCATGAAGTACAGTTTTACGCGTTTCATGATTAAGTAGTAGTTTAAGAGAATCGTTGTCATGATCATACACAAAATAATCGCAAGACCATAAGCATGCTCCATGTTTCCAGATTTCTCAAAATGTAAAACGATTCCGACACAGCCAAAAAACAATAACCAGTTGATTGACGGAATATATAATTGTCCTTTTACCTCTGTAGGATATTTGATTTTTACTTTTGGCCAGAAGTTCAGACGCATTGCTTCATTGATCAAAGTAAACGAGCCAGAGATAAGTGCCTGAGATGCAATTACGGCTGCAAGAGTTGCAACTACAATTCCGAATGGTAAAAACCAATGTGGCATAATTAAGTAAAACGGATTTCCGTTTTCGCCTCCTAATTGCTGTAATGTACTTCCTTCATGGTGAATCAAATAAGCTGCTTGTCCGAAATAGTTTAAAACTAAAGTCGTTTTTACAAACATCCAGCTAATTCTGATGTTTTTTCTTCCGCAGTGTCCCATGTCAGAATACAAAGCCTCGGCTCCAGTTGTACATAAGAATACAAAACCAAGAACGAAGAAACCATCAGGGTGTATCGATAATAAATGATAAGCGTAGTAAGGATTGATCGCTTTAATTACCTCTGGATAATTCAGAACCTGAATTGTTCCTAAAGTACCCAGCATTGCAAACCAGATTAACATCATTGGGGCAAAGAATTTACCTACCAATTTAGTTCCGAACTGCTGAATAGTGAATAAAACGAATAAAATTGTAATTACGATATACACAATGGTTTGTGTTTCCATCGTCGGGTAGAAAGCTCTAATTCCTTCTACAGCAGATGAAATCGAAATAGGCGGAGTTATAATTCCGTCAGCGAGTAGGGCGCTACCTCCAATAATGGCGGGTACTATGAGCCATTGAATTTTTGTTTTTTTGACTAATGCATATAAGGCAAAAATTCCTCCTTCACCGTGGTTGTCAGCACTTAAAGTAATAAGTACATATTTAATTGTAGTTTGTAATGTTAAGGTCCAGAACACACAAGAGATACCACCTAAAACAATATCAGCATTTATCGTGTGATCGCCTAATATAGCCTTCATTACATACAATGGAGATGTTCCAATATCTCCATAAATAATCCCTAAAGTAATTAATAAACCCCCAATAGACAACTTACTATGTAAGTTTTTATGCGATGCGCTCATGTTAATTTTATAAAAAGACGGTTGCAAATTTACTGTTTTAAAACAAATTAGAGGCATTTAAAATTAAAAAGATAAAAAAAAGCACAATCGTAAAATTGTGCTTCTGTTTTTGAATATTATTTATTTGGAAAATTAACCTCGTCTTCCGTTTCCTCTAGAATTCGAGCTGCTTTCTCTTTGGCTTTGTCCGCCTCTAGATTCTTGGCTCATTTTTGGAGATTCTTGACTTGGTCTAGAAGCTTCTTGGCTCATTCTTGGAGATTCTGAACGCTGACTTTGCTGTGGTCTAGCTGAATAATCTCTATTTGAACTGCTAGATTGATTCTCTGAGTAGCTTCTAGTACTTCTTTCAGCTCTTGGAGCAGATGTTTCACGGCTTGAGTTACCTCTTGATGTGCTAGAAGAATTATTGCTACCATAATCTACTCTCTGAGAATTTTGTGCTCTCGGAGTGCTTTCAGCTCTTGGAGTATTATTCGTACTATTAGAATAATCACGAGTTGCGCTTCTTTGAGTATTTACATTTTCAGTGCTTCTGCCTGTAGAATTGTAGCCTCTGTTGCTGTTTCCATTGCCATTATTGCTTCTGTCGACAGAAGGTCTATTTGTACTGCTTCTGTTATCAGCATATGTTCTGTTAGAAACTCCATTGTTAGATGTTGTTCTGCCACTGTTATTTCTGTTTGTATTGTACGTATTTCTGTTAGTTTCTCTGCTTACAACACGTCTTTGATCTAATTCGTATCGATTTGTTGTGTTAGCATGTCTTTCCGCAAAACTATAATTCGGACGCATTCTTTCGTAACCATAAGTACGTCTTGTTTCGTAAATAGCAGAAGCTCTATAGCTTCTTCTCACATTTACATAATTGTATGTATTGTGTACATTGATGCATACATTTACGTTGTTTCTGTATCTGTAAACAGGGTAAGGTGTCCACGCTGTGTAATACGTTGGATAATAGCCCCAGTACCAAGTTGAATAATAAGGTCTGTAATTTGTTACCCAAAACGAAGTGTAAATAACAGGAACCACACTATAAACGGGCTCATAAATATAATTTGCTCCGTATAAATAAGTGTTTCCTACAATCTGAACACTTACTTTGTTGTAATTGTCTCTCTCCACATCGATAGTTGCAATGTCTTGGTAAACATCACGATCTAAAACGGCTTGGATAATAACAACGTGTGTTCTGTTTTCTACACTCTCAATAACGCGAAGATAATCTACTTCGTTATCACCATTAAGGTCTAAGTTTGATATTTGATATTTAGGATCATTTAAACGTCTTTCAAAATCTTGAAGGTTAGCTGATTCTCCAAACATCGAAGCAACAGCTCTTAAATCTAAGTTATCGCTTATATCTGAGTTTTTTGCATAAACAGTAGCTCCAGCTTGGGCTTGGCACGAACTAATTCCTAATGCAAATAGGGCTAGTAAAAGTAATTTCGCTTTCATGATAAAATCATATTGAAGATTAATATTCTGAGATATCCAATTACTGTGCCATAAAATTTATTCAAGATAATTATGAGTTTAGTTTCTTGGTTATCAGTATCTTTTTTTTGTTATCGTCTATAGAGAAATACGTCTAAAACTGTAAATACAAATGGAATAATAATATCTTTTGGTCGAATACCAGGATCGTTACTGTAGCCTGTATTTTTAGAAGTCATGATAATATTAATGGTTGCCACATCTTCGAATATGTTTGGTTTTATTTCCGATTGAATGATGATGATTTTAATATTGTTTTGAATTTTTTCTGTAACTCTTAAATAATCAACCTTTCCATCATTATTTAAATCTAAGTTTGAGATTCGTTCATCAGGATAATTTAATCTTGTTTCAAAATCTGCCGCGTCTACAGATTGAGAAAATATCATAGAAACAGCATTTAGGTCTAAATTGTTTTCTACATAAGAGTTTTTAGCGTAAACATTTACTTTTTGGGCGTAAGTGGAATTTACTAGTAGTATAAAAATCCCTATAAATAATATATTTTTCATATTTTACTTGTTAAATGTATTTTGTAAGAAAACAATTAGCATGCCAGAAAAGAATATAGAATGATTTTGAAATTTTATAAATAATCGTATTTTAGCGTTAACCAAATTTTAAATTTCCTATGAAAAAACTCGCTTTATTTTGTGTTATTTTTATTTTGCTGATGTCTTTTAGGACATTTAATTATAAAACTGATATTGTTTATAATAATGGCTTTACATCAATGACAATAGATACATTGTTTAAAGACAGAATTAGTATTAGAGCAATTCTTATTGATAAAAATAAAGTTTGGTACGGGGCAGATAATTCTCGTTTTGGTTATTATGATTTGGATAAAAACGAGAAATTTGAAGAACATATTTACCGTGATACACTTAAATTAGAATTTAGAAGTATAGCGCAAACATCAAAAGATATTTTTTTGTTGAGTGTGGCAAATCCAGCACTTCTTTATTCCGTTTCAAAAAAAGACCGCAAAGTTAAATTGGTTTATAAAGAAATTAATCCGAAAGTATTTTATGATAGCATGCAGTTTTGGAACGATAAGGAAGGAATTGCAATTGGTGACCCGACAGAGGATACTTTCTCTATTATAGTTACTCGCGACGGCGGAGAAACTTGGACAAAATTATTGTCTGATAAATTACCAACAAATAGCACTGGAGAAGCTGCTTTTGCAGCGAGTAATACCAATATTGTTATAAAAGGAAACGATACATGGTTGGTATCGGGCGGAAAAAAAGCGCGTGTTTTTTATTCTCCAGATAAAGCAAAAACGTGGAAAGTTGTAGAAACTCCAATCGTGCAAGGGAAACAAATGACAGGAATTTTTACTGCCGATTTCTACGATTCTAAGCAAGGTTTTATTGCAGGAGGAGATTATGATCTTCCTAATAATAAAGCCAATAATAAGGCTTTTACAAAAGATGGCGGGAAGACTTGGCAATTAATTGGTCAGAATATGGGATTTGGTTATGCGTCATGTATTCAATATGTTCCAGGAGGCAATGGAAGAGAAATTGTTTGTGTAGGTTCAGAAGGAATACAATATTCTCAAAATGGAGGAGAAAACTGGATGCAGCTCTCTACAGACACCAAATTCTTCACCATTCGTTTTGTGAATAGAAATACTGCTATCGCAGCAGGACATAATAAAGTAGTTCGATTGAATTTTAAATAAAAAAATAAGAACCCTAAATAATAAAGTAAGTATTATTATATAGGGTTCTTATCGCTGTTGTTTCTTTAAGTCTAGTCTTTATTACCTTTATCTCGATATTGTTGCAATAGTTTTCGATTAAAATCGTCTTCTGATTTTTTAAGTAAAAGTATCTTCTTTGCAGGAAGTACTTTTTTCAGACTGCTCATATATTTTTCACGAAGCTGATATATTTCTTTATCAGTACTTTCGATTTGAGATAATAACGTTGCCGCTTCTTTATCTGAAAGATTTTTAAGATTATCATCTTTTAATTGTCTCAGATAAGTCTTCATTTTCAAATACTTTAATTCATATTGCTTATCGTCATAAGCATTATAAATAGGCCAGAATTTTTCTGCTTCAGTTGAAGTTAATTCCAATTCTGTTGTTAAAAATGACACTTTAAAAGCTTTAATTTTTTCTCGCTTTTCATCAATTTTTCCGCTTTGGGCAAAAATTGAAAAACTTATCAGAAATAGCAGGAGTGGTAAAATGTTTTTTATTTTCATTGTTAAGCTAAGTTGTTGAGTTAAGTTTGATTTAATTTTGTTCTGAAATTAAGTGTTCTAAGTTCGGACTTGTAGCTAAAATATCTTCTAGTGTTTCGTCTTCTAAAGTGACATCGTTGCCTAATTTTTCTATATCACTGTCGTCTAAGGTTTGAATTAAATCATATTGGCTGATATTGGAGTGATAAGATAAATAAGTTTCTAAAGTAGCTTCGTCAAGTTCGTTTGAACTGGCTTTATAATTATTTACGATCGGTATTAATAATGCAAAACCAATTACTGCAGCGGCCGCTAGAGAGATTGTTTTGTTACGTTTGTAAAAAGGAATTACTTTAACTTCTTTTTCGTCTAATTGCTGTAAAACCTTCTCTGAAAAATGATCAAAATAATTGTCTGGAGTTTTAAAACCAGATTTTATTTTGGGTTCGTTTTCTAATTTAAATGTTTTCATGATACTTATAAGATAGTTTTTGTTACAAAAGGTTTAATTTGATGTAACATATAATTCAATTTTTTTTACTGCGTGATGATAAGAAGCTTTTAAAGCTCCAACAGATGTTCCTAAGATTTCTGCGATTTCTTCATACTTCAATTCCTCAAAATATTTCATTTTGAAAACTAATTGCTGTTTTTCTGGAAGTGTTACAATTGCTTTTTGAAGTTTGATTTGAATTTCATCTCCATCAAAATAAAGATCTGCTTTTAAATTATCGATCGTTTTATTCTGCAGATCCTCAGATGAAATTCCGCTTAATTTTGCTTTTTGCGATAAAAAAGTCAAAGCTTCATTGGTAGCAATGCGATACATCCAGGAAAAAAGTTTACTTTCTCCTTTAAAGTTTTTAAGATTTTGAAAGACTTTTACAAAAGTGTTCTGTAAAACATCGTCGGCATCATCATGATTCAAAACAATGTTTCGAATATGAGAATACAAAGGTCTCTGATAATCGGACAAGAGTTTTTGAAACGCAGTATTTTGCGTTTCGGGACTTAATAATTCTTTTATAAATTCTTTCTCGTCTATCAAACTTTTTGTTTTGTAAACTTTCTTTAATAGAAGTTAGACAGAATCTAGTGTAAAAGGTTTAATGCGCCTTTAAAATTATTTAAAATTCTGAGTCTTCTTCTTGTGCCGGTGTTTGTGTTGGGGCAGGGGCAGGAGCCGCTGGTTTACGCTTTACTGGCTCTGCGCGTGGTTGTTCTGTATGTGGCTCGCTTGTAGTTTCGCTAGTGCTTTCTGGGCTATAAGTCGGCTCAGCGGTAACAGGAACTACTTTTGGTTTTATTGGGAAATAAATTTCAGTCACCAATTTTGAAGAAGCTTTTACGTCCAATTTGCTCAACGTTAAGATCTCAAGATGAGACCAGCTCAAATCTGGAATAATTTTTTGGTTGTTAATGTAAGCGGTTGTTTTAGCTATTGCTTCATTTCTATGAGAGTAATCTCCGTTAAGAGTTGTTTTTACAGCATCAAAACCATTTAATTTTCCCGCTAAAATATCACTTCCTGAACTAGTTGAAATTTCTTTATTAATAGGGAGACAGATTGAAATCTTTGCCAAACCTGTTTTAGTGTCGTACGTGTGATAAATAATGAATGGTTTTCCGCTTGCTGCTAAGCCATTTGTTTCACTAAAGTGAATAAGCTTCGGAATTACAATTCTAGCATTTTTGCTTACTTTGGCAATCTCACTAGTAAAAGTCTGTTTTATATAAGGTGTTTCTGTTTTCTTAACCACTCCGTCTACTGTAACGGCGTAAGTTTTCGTTTCGTAATCTAAATTTTTGTCAATATTAGCCAAACTTTTTTCGTAGATAGTTCCTATAACTCTGTCTGAACCTCCATGTAATGCGGTATAAATTTTAAACAGAAAGCTCATTGTTCCTTTTCCTTTCCAGGTAACTTTTGTTTTTCCGTTCAAAGTATCTTTTAAAGTCCAGTTTACATCAGCTTCAGTACCGTCAAATTGCATTTTTTGGTCAATGCTTTCGCCATCTTTTGTTTTAAGAATAATAGAATTTCCTTTTCCATCAGCACCATCCCAATAAAATGTCGCACCATTTCCGCTAGTTTTATTAGCGTATGTCATTTTTATAGAAGGATCTTCAACCGACCATGATTCAAAATCTTCGTAATTTCTAAAGTCGTTTAGGTAGTTATAAACCGTTGTACGAGGAGAATTGATGACTTTACTTCTTTCTACAGAAAAATCCCCTTTCTGAGTAGCAACAAAAACAGTAAGAGCAACAAAGCTTAAAAGTGCAAAAAGAAATAAATACTTTAGAATTTTCATGGTAGGCTGTTTGGTTTTGGTAAAGTTATAAATTTATCATGAGTCTTACTAATAACCCATAATGATTAGGTTTTATTTTATTGCGACCAGAATAATTTATCTTTTCAAAAATATTTTAATTACGAACAAAAGGACAATGAAAAGCAGAAAGGCAAGGAGTACTTTGTAATTTCCTTTATAAAAGACTTTGTGTAATTTTAAATCTTTTCGATAAGCAAATATCATAATGATTACAAAAACGATAAAAAAACATATTCCAAATTGTATTTGACCTTGACTAAACATAGTTATAAAAATTTTTGGCAAATTTAAAGATTTGTAAACGATTTGCTGCTAAATTGCCTTTTCATTTCCTTCAATAAATTTCAGATTTATAAGAAACTGACTTAAATTAGCAAAAAAAAGAAAACGACTATATGAAAAAACAACTTGACGCCGTAACTGAATTTCACACTGCTTTTAAAATTGGCCACAGCGCAACTCCAATTGCCGATGTAGGAGCAGAGAAAAAACTACTTCGTTATAATTTAATGAAGGAAGAGAATGAAGAGTATTACGAGGCGGTTCAAAATAATGATTTGGTTGAAATTGCAGATGCACTTGGAGATATGATGTATATTTTGTGCGGAACAATTATCGAACACGGACTTCAAGATAAAATTGAGGCCGTTTTTGATGAAATCCAACGTAGTAATATGAGTAAATTAGGTGAAGATGGAAAACCAATTTATCGCGAAGACGGAAAAGTGATGAAAGGCCCAAATTATTTTAAACCTGATTTTTCGAAATTGTTGTAAAGAGGATTAAACGCAAAGAACGCTAAGTTTTTTTAGCAGTTCTTATGCAAATGCAAAGTTCGCAAAGCTTTGCGTCATTTTTGTCATTTCGACGAAGGAGAAATCTTCGCAAGAAACTCCACATAGCAAATCGACAATCTTTGTCGAGCTACTTGCGAAGATTTCTCCTTCGTCGAAATGACAAGATTGAGTTTAATCTTATCACCACTATAAAATTTTATAATAAAGAAAAAATAAAAAACCCGATAAAACTAAATTTATCGGGTTTCTTATTTATATGGTTTTGGGATTATTGAACTTTAACTGTCCATCCAAAAGTATCTTCAGAAAGTTTGTTTTGAAGACTAGTTAATTTTTCTTTTAATAAAGAAGCATAAGAATCCTCAATTGGAGCCATTTCATAATACTCATCTTTATAAGAGAATCCTTTGATAACGCTAATAACTGCAGCAGTTCCTGCTCCGAAGATTTCTTTTAGAGATCCGTTTTTAGCCGCTTCAACCAATTCTGAAACAATTACTGGACGAACGTCAACTTTTAGGCCTTCTTTTTCAGCCATTGCGATCAAACTTTTTCTGGTAACACCATCTAAAATTCTTTCGCTTGTTGGAGCTGTTAATAAAGTATCGTTGATTCTGAAGAAAACGTTCATTGTTCCCGCTTCTTCTAATTTTGTGTGTGTTGCATCATCAGTCCAAATAACTTGTTGGAAGCCGTCTTTGTTTGCCAAGTTAGTTGGGTAAAATTGAGCAGCATAGTTTCCGGCAGCTTTCGCAGCACCAATACCACCGTTTGCAGCTCTACTGAAATGCTCAGCAATGATTACTTTTACTTCACCTCCATAATATGCTTTTGCAGGAGAAAGTAAAATCATAAATTTATATTCGTCAGAAGGATTTGCGATAACTCCAGGACCTGTAGCAATCATAAACGGACGAATGTACATACTAGCTCCGTTTCCTCTTTGAATCCAGTCTTTGTCTAATTTCAATAATTCATTTAAACCATCCATAAAAATAGCTTCAGGAACTTCTGGCATTGCCATTCTTACAGCAGATTTATTAAAACGGTTAAAGTTTTCATCTGGTCTAAACAACCAAACATCATTATTGTCATCTTTATAAGCTTTCATTCCTTCGAAAATTGCTTGTCCATAATGGAAGACTTTTGAAGATGGATCCATTAAAATTGGCGCATAAGGCTTAATGACAGGATTTTGCCATTGTCCGTCTTTAAAATCGCATTCGAATAAATGGTCTGTAAATACAGCACCAAAACTTAAGTTGTCAAAATCTACTTCGTTTATTTTTGTAGAAGTAGCTTTAATGATTTCAATTTTGCTTGTTTGAGTTGTACTCATAGTTATGTAAGTTTTTTGTGAGATATTCTTCACTGTCAGAAATCTAAAGTGATGATATCATGTAAAATAGAATTTATTGAATGCAAAATTACGTAAAAATCTGTAAAATACTTGGCGAAAATTCATTATTTGCTGGTTTTGACTGAGATTTATTTATCCTATAATAAACTCAAATATTTAATTGCTTTTTATAAAGATTTTATGAAAAAAGTATGGTTTTTTAAGGCTTTACGCATTAGTTTTGATTAAATTTGATTATTAAAATGGCTTGAAAACCAATAAAAAGCTAGTATAAAATTCTAAAAAAAGTGAAAAGAGAAATAATTAAAACGCTAGATGGCTCAACTACAATTCGTTTACCAGAGTGGGATGAGTGCTATCATTCTAAACATGGTGCAATTCAGGAAGCGAAGCACGTTTTTATTAAAAACGGTCTTTCGTTATTTGAAAATCCGATAAGTATATTGGAAATAGGTTTTGGGACGGGTTTGAATGCTTTTATAACTTTTTTAGAATCTGTTAGAAAGAAGCAGGCTATCGATTATGTTGGGGTTGAAGCTTATCCGGTAGATGCAGATGAGATTTTGGAAATGAATTATGCGGAAGAATTAGAAGCATCGGAATTTTATAACATTTTTGAAAAAATGCATAAATCGGAATGGAACGAAAAAATAGAAATTTGCGATCAGTTCTCGTTAACCAAAAGAAAACAATTTTTTCACGAAATAAACGATTTTGAAATTTTTGATTTGATTTATTTTGACGCCTTTGGTTATCGAGTGCAACCAGAACTTTGGAGTACTGAAATTTTTCAGAAAATGTACAACAGTTTAAAGCCAAACGGCGTTCTTGTAACTTACGCAGCCAGAGGAGTTGTTAAAAGAAGCATGATTGAAGTTGGATTTACTGTAGAAAAATTGGCAGGGCCTCCAGGGAAAAGAGAAATGTTTAGAGCCTTTAAAAACGTTTAAATGAGTTATTTAGAATAATTCTACATTGATTTATATGTTTTAAGAAAACGTATTCGTTGCTAAAGTTTTTAAAAAAATAAGTTAAAAGTAGAAATTATGTTAGTTATTTGTTTAAATTTGGCTCGAGTTTAAAAAAATAGATAACCCCCGAAAATCTTATTTTATTATGTCAAAAATGATGTTTGATTACACGAAATCAATACTTGAAAGAGTTAGTTTCGATCCGATACTTTTCTGCAAAGAGTTAGAAAAAGCTATCAAAACACTGTTACCTTACGAAATGGAACAATTGCAAGAGTGGTTACTTAATTTCGTTGTTGGAAAACCAGAATTAAAACAAAGTCTACAACTAATTAAAGTATAAAAGAAAGGAGCCAAATTGGCTCCTTTTTTATTACGCTTTCTTTTGTAATGGACTAATGATTTGAACATTCTGAAAAACTATTGCGCCTTTTACAACGCCAGCAATTGTAGATCGTAATGCGTCAATGATTTGCATTTTTAATTCGCTCTTTGGGTAGATCAAACTTACCTCTCTAGCAGGTTTTGGCTCTTTAAAATTACGGAGCTTCAGTTTGTCGGATTCTTTTAAGTCTAATGTGTGCAAGTACGGAAGTAACGTTGTGCCAAGGCCTTCGTCTGCCAATTTAATTAAGGTTTCAAAACTACCGCTTTGAATCTGGAAATTGTTTTGGTCGGCGTCTGAGACATTTTTGCATAAATTTAAAATACCATCTCTAAAGCAATGTCCGTCTTGCAATAAAAGAATTTCATTCAGATTTAAGTCGGCAACTTCAATTTCTTCTTTCTGGAAACTTGCGTGGTGTTCTGGTATATAGGCGACGAATGGCTCAAAATACAAAACAATTTCTTTGATTTTTTCGTCTTCTAACGGAGTTGCGGCAATTGCAGCATCCAAATGTCCATTTTTTAGCTTTAGAATAATTTCTTCTGTATTCAACTCTTCGATTAAGAGTTTTACTTTCGGATATTTTTTAATGAAGTTATTCAAAAACATTGGCAGAAGCGTAGGCATAATCGTTGGAATAATACCTAAACGAAATTCTCCGCCAATAAAACCTTTCTGTTGTTCTACAATATCTTTTATGCGATCAGCCTCGTTTACGATATTTTTAGCTTGATTTACAATTTTCTGTCCTATATCAGTAAGCTGAATTGGCTTTTTACTTCTATCGAAAATTAAAATATTAAGTTCTTCTTCGATTTTTTGTATTTGCATACTTAAAGTTGGCTGTGTTACGAAGCATTTTTCAGCAGCAAGAGTGAAATTTTTATGCTCAGCCACCGCTAACACATATTGCAATTGAGTTATAGTCATGTTGATAGTAATTTGTGATGCAAAAATAAGAAAATATAATTTTTATTTATGTTTATTTTAGTAAAGTTACTCTAAATTTGTAGTAAATTAGTGTAAAAAAATAGATTATGAAGACGAATATTTTAGGATTACCAGTAAAAGAATCAGAATTATTAGTAAAAGAATTGAATGTGCTATTGTCAAACTTTCAAGTGTACTACCAAAATTTGAGAGGAATTCACTGGAACATTCGCGGAAAGCGTTTCTTTGATTTACATGTAAAGTTCGAAGAATTGTATACCGATGCACAATTGAAAATAGATATGATTGCAGAAAGAGTTTTGACAATTGGAGGAACGCCTCTGCATACTTTTGAAGATTATATTAAAAACAATAAATTGACAGTTGGAAAGAATATTTCTAATGATGAAAAAGCGGTTCAGTTAATTGTTCATTCTTTATCAGATTTATTAAAAATCGAGAGAGAAATCTTGAACAAATCTGACGAAATTAATGATGAAGGAACCAATTCTATGATGAGTGACTTCATTGCTGAGCAGGAAAAAACAATTTGGATGATGAATGCTTGGTTAGAAGAAACTTTGTAAATAATTGTTTTTTAAATAATTAAAAGCAGAATGGAATGAAAATTGCATTCTGCTTTTTTGTTTATGTTAAATTTCTATAAAAATCTCTTTGATTTTATTTGTTTAACGCTATTTTTGCTTTGATGAAATATATAGCTCGCATATTATTATTCATATTTATTGCCTTCTTATCGACCCCGACAATTGTTCAGGCGATTAAGAAAGGAAATAATACGGCTATATCTTTTAGTATTGCTGAAGAAGAAGTGCATAAAGAACTTAAAAATGTAGTTCATCCAACTATTCTTGAGCATGAAGTTTTGATTCCGGTTTACATCGAGAAAAAAACGATTATTTCTGAAAACATTGTCAAACTAGACAACATCTCTCCGAGCATCTTTGCTCCACCACCTAACGTAGCATAATACTTCCGATTATTTCGAACTTTAGCCGCATTTCTATCGAGATGGGGTAAATCTTTAATGAATAATTTTTTTAGTATTATATTATGACAAAAAAAATCAATCTTTTTGCCAACCTTAAATCTGATTTTGCTTCAGGTTTAGTGGTTTTCTTGGTGGCTCTTCCGTTGTGTTTAGGTATTGCAATGGCTTCTGGAGCACCATTATTTTCTGGAATCATTGCTGGTGTTGTGGGTGGTATCGTTGTAGGATATTTGAGCCAGTCACATATTAGCGTATCAGGTCCAGCTGCTGGGTTAACGGCTATCATTTTAACCGCAATTACCGATTTAGGAGCTTTCAATGTATTTTTAATGTCTGTTTTTATTGCTGGATTAATTCAATTAGCATTAGGATTTTTAAAGGCTGGAAGTATATCGAACTATTTTCCGACAAACGTAATCGAGGGAATGTTAGCGGGTATCGGAATTATTATCATATTAAAACAAATACCACACGCTTTTGGTTATGATGGAGATTTTGAAGGAGATCAGGCTTTCATTCAAAATGATGGAAGTAATTCTTTTTCATTTTTATTCGATGTCTTAAATCATATTCATTTAGGAGCTGTAGTAATTTCAGCAGTTTCATTGGTAATTTTATTAGCTTGGGATAAAGTTCCTTTCTTAAAAAGAATAAAACTAGTTCCTGGAGCTTTGGTTGCTGTTATAGCAGGAGTAGTTTTAAACGAAATATTTGTATCTACAGGAAGCACTTTGGCAATTGCAAAAGAACATTTGGTTTCTTTGCCAGTTCCAAAATCTTTTGAAGACTTTAAATCAATTATAATTACCCCAGACTTCACTGCTATTACAAATCCGCAGGTTTGGGTGGTTGCTATTACGATTGCCATTGTCGCTTCTATTGAAACGCTTTTGTGTATTGAAGCTTCTGATAGAATGGATGTGCAAAAACGTTACACTAATACCAATGTAGAGCTTAGAGCTCAAGGTGTTGGTAATATGGTAAGTGCTCTTTTAGGAGGTTTGCCAATGACTTCTGTAGTAGTAAGATCTTCTGCAAATAACAATGCAGGAGCAAAATCTAAAATGTCTGCCATCATTCATGGTGTGCTTTTATTAATAAGTGTATTATCTATACCAGCAATTTTAAACAAAATTCCATTGGCAACATTGGCTACTGTTTTGATTTTGGTGGGATATAAATTAGCAAAACCAGCAACCTTTATGCATTTCTGGGAAAAGGGGAAATACCAGTTTGTACCTTTCATTGCAACTTTGGTCTTTGTTGTTGCGACAGATTTGCTAAAAGGTGTTGCGTTGGGAATTGTTATCAGTATCATTTTTGTTCTTAGAGGAAACCTGAAAAGGGCTTACGTTTTCAAGAAAGAAGAATATGAAGATGGGGATATCATTCATATTGATTTAGCGCAGGAAGTTTCGTTTTTAAATAAAGCGGCAATCAAACAAACATTGGCTGAAATTCCAGAAAATTCGAAAGTAATTATCAATGCACATGATACGGAGTATATTGCGCATGATGTTTTGGATTTAATTCGTGAATTTAAAGAAACTAGAGCTATCGATGAAAACATCAAAGTGAAGCTTAAAGGATTTAAAGAAGCATACGAATTAGAAAATACGCCAGAAAATAGTAACCATGTTACGATTGAGCATTATTATGATGTGGCAAAAAGAGAACTGGTTAAAAAAGAAGTTGTTAGAGGAGAATAATTAAAAATTGGTGTTTTTAAGGAAGATGAAATGTCAAATTTTAGGTAACTTTACATTTAAGTTCATTTTTTGAGACTATTATAACTTAGAAATTACCACACAAAAAAATAAAAAAATGAGAAAATTTTATGAGCAGTTATTAGAAAACAATAAAAAGTGGGTTGAAACTTCTTTAGCAAAAGATCCTAATTATTTTGCTGATTTGGCAAAAGGACAATCGCCACCTTTATTATGGATTGGATGTTCTGACAGCCGTGTTCCTGCAAACGAAATTGTTGGTGCAAAACCAGGTGAGGTTTTCGTTCACCGTAACATTGCCAATATGGTTGTGCACTCTGATATGAACATGCTAAGTGTTCTGGATTATGCTGTAAACGTTTTGAAAGTAAAACATGTTATTGTATGTGGACATTACGGATGCGGAGGTGTAAAAGCAGCAATGGGACATCAGTCTGTTGGAATTATTGATAACTGGCTTCGTCATATTAAAGATGAATATCGTTTACATGATAAATACTTAAACTCTATTGAAGATGAAACAGAGCGTTTTAATGCTTTTGTTGAAATCAATACTAAAGAACAAGTTTACAATTTAGCGAAAACATCTATTGTGCAGAATGCTTGGAAAAATGGCCAAGATTTAATGCTTCATGGATGGGTTTACGGATTAAATTCTGGTTTTGTAACTGACTTAGACGTAAATATCGCTTCAAATGATGAGCTAGACGAAGTTTACCAATTAGATCTTTAATAGATACAAATAGAAATCGCCCTCAAAAGGGCGATTTTTTTTATTCGTTTTCGTCTAAATTTTCATTAAATGCAGACGGAAGCATTGTTGGGATAAACTTAATTAGAATTGGAAGAAGTAAGCTTCCTCCTGGAAGTAAAAATATGGTTAGCGACGGAATGGTTTTACAAATGTCCAAAAGCTGTTTTTTTACCTTTTTCTTTTCCTTCGCATCCAAATCTCTTGTTGTAGAATAGGCGAGCAGCACCATCAATTCCTTGCTCTGTACAATTTCTTTAATTAGCCTATTTTTGTTTCTTATGATTAATTTGACTACGCTATGTGTCATTTGATCATAAAAATGTTTAACAGGATTCGAATAATTAAAGTACGGAATTTTCTTTTTATGAGTCGTAATAAAAGTATTGGTTGTATCCATGCTTTTCGTTACAAAATCATCAGGAACTCCCATTGTTGAACCTAAGGAATATAGGAAATACGATTCTTCATTTTCTACAACTCCATCACTCCACAAAGCCATTCCGGCCATATCGATTAAATAGTACTGTTCAAGTCTATTTTTAAAGTATTCTAGATTTAAAGTCTCCAAAGTCTCAACTGTAACTTTCGAAAACTTTGAATAACGTATAGAAGCTTCAAAAAGTTTAATTAAAAGATCGTCATGCTGTGATTTTACTGTTTTGGTTTTTAAAGCCAAACCAACAATTCCAAGAACGGTTTCTTCAATTCTTTTTAAATATTTTTCAGGAATTTCTCCATGCTCTAAATATTGTCTAAAGGCCAGAACATCAATAAACAATAAAGCATTTGTCACCAAATGTGAGAAGTTTTTACTGATGATGCTATCATTCGTTTGAACTCTTTGGTCAATAATGTTTTCCAGAGATAGAGAAGGAGTATCTTTTGGCAATAAAATTTTAAACAAATTAAATCCCTCTGGATTCATTTGCTTGTAAAACTTTAAAACTTCAGAAATAAAATGTATAGGTTCCGAATTTCTTTTCTCTAAACAAAAGACATGATAGAGTGTGTTAAGTAAGGCAACTTTTGAAATTTCGGTTTTAAACCAGCCCTTTATCGGAATTGGGACTTGTGAATCTATGGTAATAATATGTCCGTAAATAAACCCCGTTTCTCTCACTTTATAGTAAAACGAATCTACAGTTTCAAAAGGAATTGCTTCTGAAAACTTCTGTTCACTAAAAAACTTATCGATCCAGCCTGGTGCTGATGGGTTAATCATGGACTTAATTTTGCTGATGCAAAGCTATGTCTTTTTCTTGTTTTAGGATTCATTTTAAAATTAAATAACCGCTAGATTTTGTTAAAAATAGCGGTTATTCAAATTTTTCTTATTTAATGATTCCTGCACAAGCAACTCTTCCTCCTGCATTTCCAGTTGGCTGAGTGGTAAAATCATCTGTTCCTGCGTGTACGATTAAGCCTTTGCCTAGAACATCTTTATTACTGTCTCCACATCCAATACACCATTCGTCAGTAGTTAAAGTGATAGATCCGTTACCTTTTGCATCTGCGGTAAAGTTTCCGATATCACCTTTATGATATTCCCCAACTCCCCATTTTCCATGTTTTTTGAAAGTCGGATTCCAGTGTCCTCCAGCAGAACTTCCGTCAGCAGAACTACAATCTGCTTTTTCATGAATATGGATGGCGTGCACTCCAGGTTCTAATCCTGTTATTTTTGCTGTAAAAGTTACTTTACCATTTTTTTCAACAAAAGTAGCAGTTCCGGCAACTTTACTGTTGCTTTTTGGCTCTAATGCAACAGTTAGAGTTTTAGCATCATTTGATTTGTTATTTGTTTTACAGCCAATGATTAAGGCAGTAATTATAGCGAAAGAAACAATTAGTTTTTTCATATCTACGGGCATTTTTAATTAAAGATTAAGTAAATTTAACATAAAATAACGGAATTGATTGACTCTAAAAGTTAAAAAAAAGTCAAACTATACGTTATAATTTGATGTTGATTGAGTTAAAACCCAAAAATATTGTTTAAATTCGTGTAGGTTTTTAACGAATAATTTCTGAAAACCATTTATCTAATTCGCTCACATTTAATCCTTAATGTTATGATGAAAAAGATTTTTACTCTCGTTTTTATTAGTTCGTTTTTAATTTCTTGCAAATGCGCAAAAACGGATGCAGTTTCTAAGCTTGATGGAACTTGGGAATTAAATTATGTTGCAGATTCCCAAACTTTTGATGTTTTATATCCAAATAAAAAGCCAACTATTGTCTTTAGTATCAAAGAGAGTCGTGTTTCGGGAAATAATGGGTGTAATTCTTATACGGGAAAACTTAGCGCGACAGGAAACAAAATAGATTTTACACAGCCAATGGCGGTAACTAAGATGATGTGTTTGAATGGTAGTCAGGGCGAGCAGGTGTATATGAGTACGCTGCAGAAAATTACATCATATGATATTACAGATGATGGTAAAACTTTGAATTTCATTTCCGGAGATATTGCGATGATGCGTTTTACTAAAAAATAGTTTTATGAAAACTAAATTATATGTCTTCCTGTTTCTGATTGCTTTTAATTTTTCAGTTTCTGCACAAGAAAAGACAAAAAAAGAACTCAAGCAAGAAAGAGAATTAAAGAAACAAAACGAAATTAAAGCACTTATCGATTCTCAAAACTTTGTTTTTGAGGCTCAAAAAGCAACGCCTCAAGGTGGTCGATTACTTCAATTGGACTATAATACGTATTTTTTAAAGTTTAAGGCCGATAGTGCAACTTGTGATCTTCCTTTCTTCGGACGTGGTTATAACGTTGGCTATAATGGCGATGGCGGAATAAAATTTGAAGGGAAGCCCGAGAATATTAAAGTCGAAAATAAAAAAAATAATACTATTCTAAAAGCAACAGTGAGAGGAACTAGTGATGTATACGATTTAACATTTTCTATCTTTTATAACGGAAACACAACACTTTCTGTAAGCAGTAATAATAGAGGTCCAATTAGTTATGATGGAGTGATATACGCTCCAAAAACAGCAGAGAAACAATGATGTAATTCAATACTAAACTTGTCACAAATTCGTCTGAATATATGGTAAGAATCTTTTTATGGTTATTAAAGTGGCAGTTTTCGGTTTTGTTTTTCTTTTTTGGTGTATTCACTATGTTGGGTCAGGATTTGGAACCCAGAGCTTATGCTAATGTTCCTAAAGGTCTAAACGTAATTGCGGCAGGGTATGTTTTCATGAATGGAAATGTACTCACAGATCCTTCTTTACCCATAAAAGATTTTACACTTCAAAGCCACAATATGGCTGTAAATTATATCAAAACTTTTGGGTTGGCAGATAAACTGGCTCGTATACAGGTAGGACTGCCTTTTACTTTTATGGACGGATCTGCTGTAATTAGTGATCAGCTGGTTACTGGCTCAAGAATAGGTTTTGCAGATATGAAAGTGCGTTTTGGAATTAATTTGCTAGGTTCTCCTGCACTTGATAAATCTGAATTTAGAAGTTTTGAGCAAAAAACAATTCTTGGAGTCAGTTTGGTTACTTCAATCCCAACAGGAAGATATTATGGCGATAAACAAGTAAACATTGGAACAAACCGCTGGGCTTTTAAGCCCGAAATAGGGGTGTCGAAACGGTTTGCTCACGTTTATGCCGAGGCCTATGGCGGGGTGTGGTTTTATACGGATAATAATGATTATCTAGGAAAAAAATTAGAGCAAAAACCAACCTGTAGTCTTCAGGCGCATGCAAGCTATTATTTTAAAAACCAAATGTGGGTTGGTTTTAATACGACTTGGTTTTTTGGAGGTCGAACTATTGCTGATGGAGTTTCAGATGAGAGTCAGATTGATAATTGGCGAGTGGGGGGAACTTTTTCTACTCCAATTGCAAAAGGGCAGTCCGTTAGATTTCAATATCATATTGGAGCCTATACCAACAACGGACTAAATTATTATGCTCTGTCAGCGGTTTACCAATATTCATTTTTTTAAAACCTGTTGATCGTTTAATGTGTTTAAAATCAGTATATTTGAGTATGCATAAATTTTTAAAAACAAATTTAAAATTAAAACTATGAAAAAATTAGGACTTATTCTTATCATGGCGGCAGCCTCGTTTTCATCTTATGCGCAGTCTTCTTACAAGGAAGATTTAGAAGTAGTACAAAGTGTTTATGGAAAATCTAAAGCTGAGCTGGTAAAGCAGTACATGAATTTATCTGATGCGCAGGCAACAGCTTTTACTAAAGTTTACGATAATTATGAAACGTCGCGAAAAGCTCTAGGGCAGACTAAGTTTCAACTAATAAACGATTATGCGGCCAATTACGAAACTTTAACCGATGAAAAAGCAGATCAATTGGCTAAAGCAACTTTGAAAAACCATATTGATTATGAGAAATTGTATTCTAAAACTTATAATCAAGCAAAAAAAGCGATTGGATCTATTAATGCAGCAAAGTTTATTCAGCTTGAAGTATATCTTCAAACCATAATAAGAAGCGAAATTTTAGAAGCAATTCCGTTTATTGGAGAAATAGATAAGAATAAGGTGCAGTAATCTTATACGACTTATATAAAAAAAGGGAATCATTATGATTCCCTTTTGTATTATTTATTGTTTTTTGACTTTGTAAATCTCATTTACCATTCCGTCACGGAAACTATCTAAAGTAAGTTCCCAAAACATAATTCCGCCTAATTTTTTAGCTTTTACATATTCTGCTTTTGCTTTGATAGATTTTAAATCATCTGATGTTGCAAAAGTTTTCGTTGAAGCATTGTACCAATATGGCGCTTGAGCTTTTTCATCATAAAAATATTTCCAGCCGTTAGCCTCTGTGTATGTTGTAACATAGTTTTTAAAATCAACACCTTGAAAATGCTCTCCAGCTTGATACAATCCGTTATTGATGTTTTCTACATTTTTCCATTGTCTAGTATAGAATGCACCTCCAATTACTAATTTTTCAGCAGGAACACCTGCTTTTAATAAAAACTCAACAGCTCTATCTGTAGATTCTTCTTTCGGATTTGTGCTGTATAATGGTGTATGATGACCTGTAACTTTTGAATATCCGTTAACTAAATCGTAGCTCATGATATTAATGCGGTTTACATAAGGAGCAACAGCTTTCCAGTCTATAGATTCATCTAGACATTTTTGAAAACCTCCCGCAGCAAAACTCAATTCGTATTTTTTTCCTAATGTTGAGCGTAAAATTTTAAGAAGTTCTGTAAAATTAGGTTTATCAGCAGCTTGGTATAAATGTCCAGGAAGCCCTTCAATTGATGGATATTCCCAATCTAAATCTAAACCATCAACTTTAAAATAATCGCTTACTTCTTTTACAGATTTTGCAAATTTTAAGCGTCCTTCAGCAGTTGAAAATGCTTCCGAGCATGGCTCACAGCCTCCCCAGCCACCAAGAGATAAGATAATTTTAAGTTGCGGATTTTTTGCTTTAAGCGAAACCAAATGTTTGATAGTAATAGAGTCTTTAGCTGAATCAACGCTTAATTTCCCATCTTTTAGATGGCAAAAACTAAAAATAATCTGGTTTAATTTTCCAACCTCATATTGGTCAATAAGTTGAGAATCGCCAGTATAGTAGGCAATGATGTCCATTTTTTTGTTTTTCTGTGCGAAAGTAGTAGCAATACAAAAGCACAATAAAAATGATGCAATTAGGTTAATTTGTTTCATTATTTTGTTTTTTATAGTTTTTAGAATGTTAAATATACTGTAATACATTTAATATTTAACATCATGTATGCTCTAGAAAGTTAATTTTAACGAATATTTTGCAAATTTCTGCAAAAATATTGCGTCTTGTAAGTGATGTCTTTCACTGTAAATAGCAAAAAAATAAGCCCGCGCAGTTTCGGACTTGCGCGGGCTTAAACAAATTAAAAGCTAAAAACTATCTTGATATTAGAAGCAGTAAGTATCTTCTGCTACTAATTTTGCTGCAATTTTTTCTCTAAGTGCCACAACGTTTGGCAGGTTAGTGTATTTAGTGAAACGTTTAAGTCCCATTAACATCATACGTTGCTCGTCACCTTCAGCGAAAGAAGCAATTCCTTCTTTTCCTCTTAAGTTTACGATATCTACAGCTTTGTATAAGTATAATTTTGCCATAGCGATTTGCTCCTGAACTTTATCTTCACCTTGAGCTTTTGCTAATTTTTCAGTTCTCAAAATTGTACTTTCAGCCATGTAGATTTCGATCAAGATATCAGAAGCTGCCATTAATAATTGTTGGTGAGCATCTAATTCAGGACCATATTTTTGAACAGCGCTACCAGCAACCATTAAGAAAACTTTTTTCAAGTTAGCTACGATTACTTTTTCTTCTGCAAATAATTCAGAGAAATCAGGCGTATCAAAAGATGGAATTCCCATTAATTCTTCCTGAACTTTCATTGCTGGTCCAAGTAAATCAACGTGTCCTTTCATTGCTTTTTTGATCAACATACCTACAGAAAGCATTCTGTTGATTTCGTTTGTTCCTTCGTAAATTCTAGCGATACGAGCATCTCTCCAAGCACTCTCCATTGGAGTATCTTCAGAGAATCCCATTCCACCAAAAATTTGGATACCTTCATCAGAACAAGATTGAACGTCTTCAGAAACGGCTACTTTCAAGATAGAACACTCGATCGCATATTCTTCAACACCTTTCAATTCTGCTTCTTGGTGACTTGTACCTTCAGCTTCACGAGCAGCGATTCTGTCTTCGATATCTTTTGCAGCACGGTAAGAAGCACTTTCTCCCGCATAAGCATTAGTTGCCATTTCAGCTAATTTAGAACGGATAGCTCCAAAAGATGAAATAGAAGTATTGAACTGAATTCTTTCGTTAGCATATTTTACAGCTCCAGAAGTAACTCTTCTTTGCGCATCTAAACAAGCTGCAGCTAGTTTAATACGACCAACGTTTAACGCGTTCATTGCAATTTTGAAACCGTTTCCTCTTTCAGATAACATGTTTTCAACCGGAACTTTTGTTTCGTTGAAGAAAACCTGACGAGTAGAAGAAGCACGGATTCCTAATTTATGCTCTTCTTCATTCATAGAAATTCCGTTAGACGGATTGTTTTCTACGATGAAACCTGTAATATTTTTATCATCTCCAATACGAGCAAAAACGATGAAAACGCTACAGAAACCTGCATTCGAAATCCACATTTTTTGTCCTGTAATTAAATAATGAGTTCCGTCTTCAGATAAAACTGCTTTAGTTTTTCCTGAGTTAGCATCAGATCCTGCGCCTGGTTCAGTTAAGCAATAAGCTCCAAACCATTCTCCAGTAGCCAATTTCGGAACGTATTTTTTCTTTTGTTCTTCAGTACCATAAAGTGTAATTGGCATAGTTCCAATTCCAGTGTGAGCACCAAAAGCAGTAGAGAACGAACCTGTTGCTCCAGAGATGTAGTCACAAACCAACATTGTAGAAACAAATCCCATTCCTAATCCGCCGTATTCTTCTGGAACTGCAACTCCAAGAAGTCCAAGTTCACCAGCTTTACGCATAGATGATTCAGTATACGCATAATCTTTTTTCTCAAAACGATCTTTGTGCGCCCATAATTCTTTGTCAACGAACTCTTTTACAGAGTCACGCATCATTAACTGCTCTTCCGAGAAATCTTCTGGTGTGAAGATGTCCTCGCATTTTGTTTCTTTAACTAAAAACTGACCACCACGAGTCACGTTTTTTTCGATTGTATCTGCCATTTTGTTTTTGTTTTTTATGAAAGAAAATAGAATATAGAGTACAGAAAATAGACTTTTACTTTAGTCCGTTTTGAAAACCCATTGTCATCCTTTGGAATTCTTCTATTTTAATTTCTAATTGGTTAAATTGTATCTCGTTTATATATTTTCTATGTTTAGCAATCAATAATTGTGTAACTAGTTCAAATGAAGAACCAAGAGAAATGTCTAAAAAGTGACTAAAAGACTTATCAGTTCTGGAAGATCCTTCAGCAATATTACTAGGCATCGAAACCGAACATCTGCTTATTTGAGAACTCAAATCGTATCGTTCGTGTTTTGGAAATTCTATTAATACATCTGAAATTTCATTAGCAATTGAAATTCCAATCTTCCAAATCTTTAAGTTCTTATAATTGTGTCTCATGTTTTTTTGAGTCAATTTAAGAAATTAAAATAAAAAAGTAAGATTAGTACTATGTTTATTTTGTTTTTTGAAACATTTTATAACTCCAAAAAAGTCACTCTCTATATTCTCAAAGAAAAACATCTATTCTCTTTATTCTATATTCTATTCTCTTTTTTAAAGAACTTCGTAAACCCCCGCAGAACCTTGTCCAGTTCCCACACACATAGAAACGATTCCGTATTTATTACCTCTGCGTTTCATCTCATCAAATAACTGAACAGAAAGTTTAGCTCCCGTACATCCCAGAGGGTGACCTAAAGCGATTGCTCCACCGTTTACGTTTACGATATCTGGGTTTATATTTAATTCTCTAGTAACTGCTAAAGCTTGTGAAGCAAAAGCCTCGTTTAATTCAATTAACTCAATATCGTTTAATGTTAGACCAGCTTGTTTCAAAGCTTTCGGAATTGCTTTTACAGGACCGATACCCATAATTCTTGGTTCAACACCAGAAGAAGCAAAGTTTACCAAACGCGCTATTGGCTCAAGATTTAATTCTTTTACCATTTCTTCGCTCATGATTAAAACGAAAGCAGCACCGTCGCTCATTTGAGAAGAGTTACCAGCAGTTACACTTCCGTCAGCAGCAAAAACGGGTTTTAAACCTGCCAAAGCTTCTTTAGAAGTTCCAGCTCTTGGTCCTTCGTCTTTATTTACAACGTATGATTTAGTTTCTTTTTTTCCATTTTCATTGATGAAAGTCTGCTCAACAGTAATTGGAACGATTTGTTTGTCGAATTTTCCTTCTGCTTGTGCTTTTAATGCTTTCATATGAGAGTTATAAGCAAACTCATCCTGATCTTCTCTTGAAATTTTATATTGGTTAGCCACCGCTTCAGCAGTTAAACCCATTCCCCAGTAGTAATCTTCGTGACCTGCAGCGGCAACTTTATAATCCGGAGTTGGTTTGTAACCTCCCATCGGAATATAACTCATACTTTCTGCACCACCAGCGATGATACAATCTGCCATTCCTGATTGGATTTTAGCTGTTGCCATTCCGATAGTTTCTAATCCAGATGCGCAGTAACGATTTACTGTAACACCAGGAACGTCTTCTACTTTTAATCCCATTAAAGAAATCAAACGCCCAACGTTTAAACCTTGTTCTGCTTCTGGCATGGCATTTCCTACCATAACATCATCGATACGTTTTTTATCAAAATTAGGCAGTTCGTCCATCATAAACTGGATCGTTTCTGCAGCTAATTCATCAGGTCTTTTAAATCTAAAAACACCTTTTGGAGCTTTTCCAACTGCTGTTCTATATGCTTTTACTATATATGCTGTTTTCATTTATAAAATGTATTAAGATTGGTGTATTAAGTATTAAGACTGCCAATCGATATAGTTATTATTTTTTTAGTGATCTTTGAAGCGCAAAATTCATGTTGCTGACTTCTACTAATTCATTTATTATAGTTGATATTTTTTCTTCAGCTATTAATTTCAAACGTTTTGAAATCATTAATTGAGTGATTAATTCATAAGTTGAACCATTTGCAATTCCTAAAAAATGAGCAAACTCATTATTAGAATTTCTACCAGAACCTTCAGCTATATTTGAAGGGATAGATACTGCACATCTTTTTATTTGACTTATTAAGTTAAATTTTTCATCTGATGGTAATTCTGCACAAACTTTGTATACATTCTCTACAATATCCATAGCTTTTTGCCAGATTTTCAACTTTTCAAATTGATGCATAATTCTTTTAATCTTAATACTTAATACTCAAATCCTAATTTCTAAGTGGTTTTCCTTTAGTTAACATATATTGAATACGCTCCAGAGTTTTTCTTTCTGTACATAAACTCAAGAAAGCTTCACGTTCGATATCTAATAAATATTGTTCAGATACTAAAGTTGCTTCAGATAAATCACCACCAGCCATTACATAAGCCAGTTTGTTTGCGATTTTCTTGTCATGCTCAGAAATGTATTTTCCAGCTTGCATTTGATCTGTTCCAACTAAGAACATACCCAAAGCTTGTTTTCCTAAAACTTTAATATCGTTTCTTCTGATAGGCTGTGTATAACCCGCTTCAGCTAATAACAAAGCATGTTTTTTAGCTTCAGCAATCTGACGATCTTTGTTGACTACAATAATGTCTTTTCCATGTTGTAAAAGTCCAGTGTCAAAAGCTTCATAACCAGAAGTCGAAACTTTAGCCATAGCGATTGTTAAGAAATACTCTTGAAGAACGTTCAATTCCACATCATTTTTGCGGAATAAATCAGATGCTCTTAAAGTCATTTCTTTAGAACCACCACCGCCAGGGATAACTCCAACACCAAATTCAACTAATCCCATATACGTTTCTGCAGCAGCTACCACTTTATCAGCATGTAAGCTCATTTCGCATCCACCACCAAAAGTCATTCCGTGAGGCGCTACTACAACTGGAATAGAAGAGTAACGAACACGCATCATGGTATCTTGGAACAATTTAATTGCCATGTTCAATTCATCATATTCCTGCTCAACTGCCATCATGAAAATCATTCCGATATTAGCCCCAACAGAGAAATTCGCTGCTTGGTTTCCAATAACTAAACCTTGATATTCTTTTTCAGATAAGTCGATTGCTTTATTGATAGCTTGTAGAACGTCACCACCAATTGTATTCATTTTAGATTGGAATTCTAAGTTTAAGATTCCGTCTCCTAAATCCTGAATGATTGCACCGCTATTGCTCCAAACTTTTTTGCTTTCGCGAATGTTGTTTAGGATAATGAATGAATCTTGTCCAGGAACTTTTAATTGTGATTTTGTTGGAATGTTATAGAAATAAGTTGCTCCTTCTTTTACAGAGTAGAAACTTTCGCTTCCAGAAGCCAACATTTCAGTAACCCATGCAGCAGGCTCTAAACCTTCCGCTTTCATGATTTCAATTCCTTTCGCAACACCAATAGCATCCCAGATTTCGAATGGACCATTTTCCCATCCAAAACCAGCTTTCATGGCATCGTCAATTTTGTATAATTCGTCTGAGATTTCAGGAACTCTGTTTGATACATACGCAAACATTCCAGCGAAACTCTTACGGTAGAATTCTCCCGCTTTGTCTGTTCCTTTAACTAAAACTTTAAAACGATTGATTGGTTTATCAATAGTTTTAGTTAATTCAAGAGTAGCAAAATTTGCTTTTTTCGCAGCGCGGTATTCTAATGTATCTAAGTCTAAAGAAAGAATATCTTTATCTACTTTTTTATAAAAACCTTGTCCAGTTTTGCTTCCTAACCAATTATTTTCCATCATTTTGTTGATGAAATCAGGAAGTTTGAACAATTCGTGTTGCTCGTCGTTAGGGCAGTTTTCGTAAATACCGTTGGCAACGTGTACCAAAGTATCCAAACCAACAACGTCAACAGTACGGAAAGTAGCTGATTTTGGACGACCAATTACTGGACCAGTCAATTTATCAACTTCTTCAATCGTTAATCCCATTTCTTTCACTAGATGGAATAAACTTTGGATTCCGTAAATACCAATTCTGTTTCCAATAAACGCCGGAGTATCTTTAGCAACAACCGAAGTTTTTCCTAAGAATTTAGATCCGTATTCGTTTAAGAAATCCAATACTTCAGTTGAAGTTTTTGGACCAGGAATTATTTCAAATAATTTTAAGTAACGCGCAGGGTTAAAAAAGTGAGTTCCGCAAAAGTGCTGTTGGAAATCTTCGCTTCTTCCTTCACTCATAAAATGAATTGGAATACCAGAAGTGTTAGAAGTAACTAAAGTTCCCGGTTTACGGAATTTCTCGATTTGTTCAAAAACTAATTTCTTAATGTCTAAACGCTCCACAACAACCTCGATAATCCAGTCAACATTGGCAATTTTTGCCATATCATCTGTCGTATTTCCAGTTGTGATTCGGTTTGCGAATTTCTGACTGTAAATAGGAGATGGTTTTGATTTTAATGAATTCGCCAAATGTTCGTTTACCACACGGTTGCGAACGGCTTTACTTTCAAGTGTTAATCCTTTTTTAGCTTCAGCTTCGGTCAGTTCACGCGGTACAATGTCCAGAAGTAAAACTTCGACACCAATGTTAGCAAAATGACAAGCTATACCTGAACCCATAATTCCGGATCCAATTACAGCAACTTTTTTAATTGTGCGTTTCATATTTGTTAATTTTGTTTTCTATTTGTCAAATATGTTATCGCCTTTTTATTAATTGGAAAAAACTTTATTGTGGGCGATTTCATAATTTGTTACTATTTGTTTGTAGGAGGAAAAGAATATTATTCTTTTTCTGTGTTTTCTGTTTGATTAAATATGTTTTTATCGTGAATCAGTTCGTTGATAATTTCAGAAACTTCGATAAAATGATTCAGCTTTTCTTCCGAAACATGTTTTCTTACCATTTCATTAAACTTCAGAACCGTATTTTTAGATAAATCTCTTTTTTCTTTCCCAAAATCGGTCAGATAGATTAAAACACCTCTACCGTCGCTTGGGTTCTTTTTGCGAACAATCAAACCTTTTTCTTCCATAGATTTTAAAGTTCTTGTCAAGCTGGTGGCTTCCATACCCATTCTAGGGCCCAGAGCCGTTGATGGAGTTCCTTCTTCCTTGTCCATACTTAAAAGAGCAAATCCTGTCGCCATTGTTGCATCATACTTTGCAGCCTCTTCATTATACATTCTTGAAACAGCTTGCCATGTCGCTCTTAAAATATAATCTATCGTTTTGTCTTTCATAGGTAACTATATCGATTTCAAATATAATTAAAAAATACTATGCATGCATATAATTTTTCAATAATTTTTTGGTTAGTTATAAAATATCCCTGATTTAGAGGGTTTTGGTAGTTTATTTTAAGTGAAATATACTATTCTTTTTTTAGATTTTAACATTTTTAATGCGGTAAAAATCTTTTTTTAATTTTTAAAAAGCATTTATTTCTGTATTCTGTAAAAAATCATGCATTTATTTCAGTTGGTTTTTGAGAATCGTAACGCGAAATTGCCTCCTGAAGGGTTTTTTTCATACGATTTCTCAGACTTTCAGGTCTTAAAATTTCCAGACAGCTTCCAAAACCTAGAAGGAGTCTTTCCATTTCATAATTTGGTATTACATATATATGTATAATAACACTCCCGTCTTCATTTTCCTTAATTAATCGCTGAGACGTATGCAAAGGTTTAGTGAGTACATAAGGCGCATTCGAAGCATCTACCCATAATTCAATTCGTCTTGCATTCAATCCCGAATTTACTGTAACACCAATGACATCTTTGTAATAAATGTCAGCGTCAAAATCTTCTTCTAAATAAGGAAGATTAAAATCGTAATCAATAGAAATGATTCTATCCAAAGCCAAATTGGTAATGGGCTGCGAGGCTTTTTTCTTTCCGATTAAAAACCAGCGATTATTAAACTCTTTTAATATAAAAGGATGAAAATGGAATTTTGTTTCTTCTCTGGATTTAAAAGATTTATAAGTAATAATGAGAACCATTTTCTTGATAATCGCCTGATATATTTCGTCCAGATAATGAAGCCCTTTTAGTTTCTCATTTTTATCCAGATAAATAACAGGTTTGGTATGCGATTTCTCGGCGTAGATTTTATCCTCTAACCGCTGTAGAATATCCGATACATCATTAAATAAAGAGAAATCTTTAAACTGTTTTAGCATAGAAACCGTTTCGGTCAAAACATTCATGTCGGTTTCCGTCAGCGGAATATCGGTTATCGAAAAATCTTCATCTTCATATTTATAATACTTTTTATCGTAAACCACGATCGGAGCATTATAACCCAATTTCTCACTTCGCATCAGCTGAATATCCATTTGAATGGTTCGCTTACTGATTGGATTTTGGCGTCCTTCATATTCAAATAATGCTTCAGAACAGCATTCGATTAAATCTTCGAGTGTCCATTGCCTGTATTTGTTCTGCAGACATTTATCGATCGTTTTGTATCTAATTAGGGCATTTTTGTTTTGTGACATTGCTGTGTGTGTTTTGCTCGCAAAGTCGAAGGCGCAAAGTTTTTATTTTTTTAAGCCACAGATTATGAGAATTAAAATGATTTTCCCCCATTTTATGTCATCCTGAGGAACGAAGGATCACACAAGAAACTCTACAAAGATTGGCGATTCTCTTTGAGGAATATTGGATGTGATCCTTCGTTCCTCAGGATGACAAACTGTGCGTTTAATTAATACTTTAAATAAAAACTTTGCGACTCTGCGTCTTTGCGAGATTCAATTTTTAGTTTAATAACTCTATTTCCTTTTCAATATTAATTCTCGCTTTTCCCTCATATAAATTCCTAAACTCATCAGTCTGAAAAATAAATTCATTCTCCAGAAAATGCTTCAACGCTTTTGCGCGTCCGGGTTTGTATAGAAAATCAGGATAAATGCGATATTCTTTTCTAATTTGTTCAAAGTAGATTTTATAATCATCCCAATCTTTAGCGAGGATTTTCAAATCAAAATCGATTAACCAATTAATGTCTTCAATAGAATTATACTGATGTTGTTGCGTCGCACAAATCGCATCAAAAACCAATTGTTTATTTAAATTGATATTTTCAGGCAAAATTGCCAAAGCAAACTCAGCACTTTTAAGTTCGTTATCTTTTTTGGAAGCCGAATACACAAAATCATGATAAAAAATAGAAAATAATATTTCGTTTGGATTTTGAAGTTTATCGCGATACGTTTCAAAACCCTTTATCATTTCTTTTAAATGGGTGAGATTATGATAATGCCTTGATTTTTTGGAATATGCCTTTTCTAAATCTTCCCAGTTTTTCTGAATTTCATCTTCTGAAAAGCCAATAGTATAAAGTAATTCAGAATATATTTTCTCTAAATTCATTTTGTTTTTTACTCAAATTTAAAATTCTTTTTTTACTGCGCAAAATAATTGCGTAGTAGTTTTGAAATCTTTGCTCAGGAAATAAAACAAATAGTATTTCTAAAAAATGAAACAAAATTTTTACTACGCAAAATTACTGCGCACTAGTTTAGAAATCTTTGTTCAGAAATAAAAACAAACGTTCATAGAAATAAAAAAGAATAAAACAGGTCAAGTTTGAGTTACTTCGAAAACTTTCCACGTACACACTTACACCATTACCTTTTTATTTTATAATCATAATTGAGGCAGTAGCTCAGCGGTAGAGCAGGTAGTTTTGAAATTATCCATAAAAGGTCAATCAAAACTTACTTCGTACACTTTTAATGTCCGGGTCGTGGGTTCGAATCCCATCTGCTTCACAATTAATGGTCAATTAAAACTTACTTCAGAAAATTGGTACTCCGGTTCGAGTCCGGCAAGTTTTAAAATCATCATTAATAAAAAAACGAGGGTCAAGATTAACTTACTTCTTTCGCGGTAGCCCGCTCCATTTTAGCTTAGTTAATCAATTATCGTCAAATTTCAGGTCAAGTGTTTCTTACTTCAAAAATCTTTTAGGTAGAAATCAGAAACGCAATTATCTAAATTTTAAAAAATTAAAAAAAATGAAAACAAGAGAATTATTAAAAATCAGTTTACGCCAAAATGCTATTTTCATTCCATCAGAAATGATTACGAATGATGTTAAAAATTTATCAGGAACAACTTCAGTTTTGTTAGCCAATGTTTCTAAACTTGGATTTACATTTTCTGAATCGTTACTGCATGCTTTAAATAATGTCAACCCAAATTATAAAGTTGAGGTTTTAGAAGTTCTGAGAGAAGTTTTAGGAACAGATAAAAACTGGACGCCATTGGTAAAAGAATGGAATGTTCCAACAGGCGAATCTGTTGTGGATCATATTATCACGTTTTTCGGAAATGTTTTTAAAACTAAAAACGGAACAGCTTTACAATGCGGACATATTATTCCGGATAATACTTTTCCATTAGAGAGATACAATGGTTGCCCGTTCTGTGGAACTCCGTTTGAATTTGGAAAACTGGAAAATATCGGACAAGGAAGCAAATTAAAAATGCTGGAATTGTGGACAGAAAAAGATTTAAATGATTTCTATATATCGTTATTGCAATCTAAAACCGCTTTAGACGCTACGCAAGTAGATAGTTTAAAAATGGCGATGCAATATTTGCCTTTACCAAAAACAGAAGTAGCAATAAAGGAAACTTTAATGCTCGTAATTGATCTTTTGATCGAAAACGGTAAAGAAGAAGAGGCTTCTGAGTTTTTAAAAACACCAACAGATATCTTACGATACTTATGGTATAAAAACACAGGAATGCTTCAGATTATTGAGCCAAAAACGATTATCAAAAGAACATCCAAAAATGCACAACATTTCCATAATGTTTTAGATACAAGTGTTCAGGCAAGAATTGCTTCTCAAAAAGATTTGAAACTAAAATATTCCCGAAAAGAATGTTTAATGGTAGCAAATTGGTTGAATAATATGAATATGGAAGTGGAGGCTATGTGCGAAACCATGCATCCAAAAAGAGGAATGTGGGTTCGTTTTATCCGAGCGTTGCGTTTGGCAGAATACAGCAAAAGAAAAGGGTTTGAGAAATTGAACTTTTTAATGGATGTGTTCTACAACCAAGTGTACGATGTTTGGCAAAGTAAAGTAGATTCGTCAAGATTGAAATTTGATGCCGATAAGACTTTTGCCTTATTAAAACAGCGTCCAGGATTGTTTGCGCGTTCGTTATTCTCAAACATGCTATGGTTTGGAGCAGACGAAACTATTGCTCATTTTGAAGAAATCATCGATAAAGTTCCGGCTCGATTGGTGTTTACTTTGAACATGTATGCTCAGAATTATTTTGATAAAAACATGCAGAGAAGTGTGAAACCTTTGGGCGGAACAAACAAACGAATTGAAGCAAACGCTTTATTGAAGTTGTACGAAGATTTTCAGTTGGAAGCGATGAAAAATCAAATCGAAGAATTGTGTCTTTTGGCCATGAAAAAACGATTTGCGAAAATTGTTAACACCAACAAAACAATCTATATCGATCCGCAATTGTTTAATATTCCGGTTTCTATAGGAGATCGAAGCGAAACCGTTCAGGATTTGCCAGTTGCTTTAATGGGAACACGTTTCCCAATTGAAGGAAACGAATTACGATTGTTTATGCAATGGGGTAAAGATTTGCCAGCGCAGCATTTAGATATGGATTTGAGCTGTCATATCGCTTACGAAAACAGTTCAGATATTTGTTCTTTCAGCCGATTGACGACTACAGGTTGTCAGCATAGTGGAGATATCCGAAGCATTCCGAATAAAATTGGAACTGCCGAATATATCAACATTAACATCGACGAATTGGCGAAAGCCAAAGCTAAATTTGTAACTTTTACTTGTAATGCGTACAGCAACGGAAGTATTACGCCAAATTTGGTCGTAGGTTGGATGAACAGCAAATACCCGATGAAAATTTCGGAGAAAACTGGTGTAGCATACGATCCGTCGTGTGTAGATCATCAGGTTCGTGTGACGCAAAATGTTGCTAAAGGTTTGGTTTTTGGAGTGTTGGATGTAGCCAAAAGAGAAATCGTTTGGTTAGAGATGACTTTCGGAGGTCAGGTTGTAGGTGGATTGGATTTCAAAGGCGTTCAGGCGTTGTTGGCAAAACTAAACAGCAAATTGAATATTGGTAGTTTGTTACAGCTTAAAGCGGAAGCTCAAGGTTTAACAATCACCGAAAATGAAATTGCCGATGAGGTTTATACAGCGCAATGGGCGATGAATCCAGCGGTTGTGACGCAATTGTTGGTGGATTAGTTGCAAAGTTGCAAAGTTGCAAAGTGACAAAGTGACAAAGGTTTGTAGAGGCGCACTGCTGTGCGTCTCCGCAAAGATTGGTAAATTTAATCTCGCAAAGGCGCGAAGACGCAGAGTTTTTTAAGTTTTTTATTAAACGTACTGTTTGTCATCCTGAGGAACGAAGGATCACACACAAGAAACTCGACAAAGATTGGCGATTCTTTTTGAGGAATATTGGATGTGATCCTTCGTTCCTCAGGGTGACAAAAAAAGAGAAAAAAATCTGTTTAATCTGCAAAATCTGCGAGAGCCATCTCTTTCATAAGCAAAAAAACTTAGAAATAAAAAACTACGCAAAATGACTGCGCAGTAGAAATTAACCTTTGTACTATCAAAATAGAAAGACAAATGAAAACACAAATAAACGGTACAGATATATTAGAATTAGGATTCCCAGAAGGAAAAATAATCGGGATTGCCTTAAAAATAAACAGCAAAAGAAACGGATTCACAAGAGACGAAATGATTACCAATTTCAAAAATGTATTAGAAACTCCTGAAAACTATATCGACGATAAAATCTTCAGCAAACTGGCTGTTGCTTTAATCGAAAAATCGAATGAAAAACCAGAAGATTTTATTGCTTTAAATGAAAACCCAAATGCGTATTCGGCTTACGGATTAGATCATATCGAAGACGGAGCCAGAAAACAAATGGAAGTTGCCATGAAACTGCCTGTTACAGTTGCCGGAGCTTTAATGCCAGACGCGCACCAAGGTTACGGATTACCGATTGGCGGGGTTTTAGCCACAAAAAATGCCATTATTCCGTATGGAGTTGGAGTTGATATTGGGTGTAGAATGGCGTTGTCGGTTTATGATATTCCAGAAGATTTTTACTTTGAAAACGAAGCCAAATTCAAAAGAGAATTAATTGCCAATTCTATTTTTGGAGCAGGTCATGGATTTCACGGCCAGTACAAATCAGATCATGCGGTTTTGGAGAACGAAACTTTTAATATGAATCCGTTTGTGAAGAATTTGAAAGATAAAGCTTGGTCGCAATTAGGATCTTCGGGTGGTGGAAATCACTTTGTGGAATTCGGAATTATGGAATTTGCGAAAGACGATGCGGTTTTGAATATCCCAAAAGGAAAATACGTCGCTTTGTTAACGCATTCCGGTTCACGCGGAATGGGAGCCACAATTGCAGGACATTATACAAAAATTGCGAAAGACGAATGCAGACTTCCAGAAGTGGCAAAAAACTTGGCGTATTTAGATATGAACTCACAGTTAGGTCAGGAATACTGGTTGGCGATGAATTTGGCTGGCGATTACGCTTCGGCTTGTCACGAGATTATCCATAATAAAATGGAACGCGCTCTAGGTGCGACAATTTTAGCCAAAGTCGAAAACCACCATAATTTTGCGTGGAAAGAAATCTGGAACGGCGAAGAAGTTATCGTGCATAGAAAAGGCGCAACTCCAGCTGGACAAGGCGTGATGGGAATCATTCCGGGAAGTATGACCGCACCAGGATTTTTAGTGAGAGGAAAAGGCGAGGAGAACGCCATTAATTCGGCTTCACATGGAGCAGGAAGACAAATGAGCAGAACTAAAGCGATAAAAAGCATAACTAAAAACGAGATGAAATCGATTTTACAGCATCACGGTGTTACACTTATCGGAGCAGGATTGGACGAAGCACCAATGGCGTATAAAGATATCAATCAGGTGATGGAAGCACAACAGGATTTGGTTGATGTTGTTGCGAAATTTACTCCGAAACTGGTAAGAATGGCAGATGATGGGAGCCGAGAGGATTGATTTTAGTGTTCAGTCGCGGTCTCAGTTTTCAGTGTAGAGACTTATTTTTAGTGATCAGTCGCAGTCGCAGTTTTCAGTGTAGAGACTTGTTTTTAGTGATTAGTCGCAGTGGCAGTTTTCAGTGTAGAGGCGCACTGCAGTGCGTCTAACACAACGTTTGTCATCCTGAGGAACGAAGGATCACACAAGAAACTCTACAAAGATTGTCAATTCTCTTTGAGGAATATTGGATGTGATCCTTCGTTCCTCAGGATGACAAACTTTGTGGTTGCTTTGAGCTCAAATAATTTTTCACACAGATTTTGCGGATTTTAGCAGATTAAATTAGATTTTTTTTAGAATAATCTGCGAGCATCTGCTTAAATCTGTTTAAAATCTGCGTGAAAATAAAAAACTTTGCGATTCAGCGACTTTGCGAGATTAAAAACAAAAAACTTAGCGTCCTAGCGCCTTAGTGGCAAAAAAAAATAATAACCAACGCAAAGAATAAAAAAAAACTTTGTGTCTTAGTGCCTTCGTGGCAAAAAACAAAAAACAAAAAAAAATGAATTATATAGACATAGGAATCAACCTAACCAACAAACAATTCCAAAACGACAGAGACGATGTCGTACAAGACGCGCTCGACGCCGACGTATCGCAAATGATACTAACCGGAACAAGCGTACGCAACAGTGAAGAATCTGCACGAATAGCAAAAGAATATCCTGGAATATTATATGCTACAGCAGGAATTCATCCGCATGATGCGAAAAGTTTTGACGCGCAGAGCATTTCAAAACTGCGAAATTTATTAAAACAGAAACAAGTCGTTTCTGTAGGCGAGTGCGGACTCGATTTTGATCGTGACTTTTCGCCCAGAAACAAACAGGAAGAATGTTATAAAGCCCAATTAGAATTGGCGATTGAAGTGCAGAAACCTTTGTTTTTGCACGAAAGAAGCGCTTTTAATTCTTTTATGAATATCACCAAAGACTATTTACCGCAATTGCCAAAAGCCGTTGTGCATTGTTTTACGGGAACTTTGCAGGAAGCCAAAACCTATCTTGATAACGGATTTTATCTGGGTTTTACGGGAGCGATTTCAGATGCCAAACGTTTCGCTCATTTAAAAGAAGTCATTCAGTACGTACCGCTCGACCGAATGATGATTGAAACCGATGCACCGTTTATGCTTCCTAAAAATGTCCCAAACAGCCTTTTGAAGAAATACCACGAACGTCGTTGCGAACCTGCTTTTCTGCCGTATGTTGCCGGAACAATTGCACAGTGTAAAGGAATTACTTTGGATAAGGTTGCGGAGGAAACGACGAGGAATTCTAAAGGCTTTTTTGGGATTTAAGTTTGTTTTCCTAACAGGTTTCAAAAACCTGTTAGGTATTTGTTTGTGGCTTTAAAATCACGTATTATTACTTGATTTTAAGCTTTTTTGTTTAATTACATTTGAATTATCATGAAAGAAAAAATACTGGAAAAATTAAAACAAATAGAACTAGAAAAAGATGTAGAAATACTTTTTGCTGTAGAATCTGGAAGTCGTGCTTGGGGATTTGCTTCTCCAGACAGCGATTATGATATTCGTTTTATATTCAAACACAAACCAGAATATTATTTATCGCTTTGGGAAAAACCAGACATAATAGAATTCATGACCGAAGACAATCTTGATGGTTCTGGATGGGACTTACGGAAATCCGTAAGGTTGTTAGCAAAATCTAACGCACCTTTGATCGAGTGGTTATTTTCGCCAATTGTGTATTTCAAAAATGATGATTTTGTAAAGCAAATGCAGAACTTAGCTGTAGAATGTTTTTCGCCAATAGCGGTTTTACATCACTACTTAGGAACAACTAAAAATTTCATGGAAGTTTGCGAAATGGAAGAAGTAAAACTAAAAAGTTATTTCTATGCTTTGCGCACCGCATTAGCAGGAAAATGGATTATAGAAAGAAATAATTTTCCACCTGTTGCTTTTGCAGATTTATTGCCAATTGCTCCACAAAACATACGAGAAAAAATATTGGAATTACAACAAATAAAAGCCAACCAAGACGAAAAGTATTTGCACCCAAAAGAAACTTTAATAACTGATTTTTTATTGGAGACCATACAATTTAATCAGGAAAATGCTAGTAGATTGGGAAGTGGTAAGAAGTTGAGCGAGGAGTTTGATTTGTTTTTTATTAAAATTATAAATAGATAAAATTATGGGTTATAACATTTTATTTAAGGGACAAAGCAATACAGATGATTCCAGTAATTATTTTTTAGATAAAGCTTCAAATTCTTTAAGCTATTTTCCGAATCTAAATAATATAAACATTATAGTTGGAGCCAATAATAGTGGAAAAAGTATGTTTATTAGATACTTCATGAACTTAGAAAACATCAGAGGAGTAGATGTGGAGAAAATAAATAGCTATTATGAGATTACAAAAAAATTTCCAGAACCTGCCCAATCAAGATTAAAGGAAATAACTTTTGACGCAGATTTTGAGAATATACTTAAACATAATTTCGAGGTGTTTGAGAGGTTTCAGCATAATTTTTCAAGAAGTTTGAAAGATGATTTTATAAATTTAGGTAGTGATTTAGTTAAAGATTTTTCACGCTTTAAGCGATATTATATACCAACACTCAGAACAGCTCATTCCTTATTTAAATTGAACGATGCAAGATGTCAAAAAATAGAGAACGATATTTTTTTAGAAACACTTAATTATTATTATAAATTAGATAATAGAAAAATAAATGTTTTTACAGGAATTCATCTTTATAAAGAAATTCTTAATACAAGAAATTCAAAAAGAGATATTAGACAATCTTTTGAGAAATTTGAAGATTTTATCGGCAAATATTTTTTTGATAATAGAAAAGTTGATATTGTTGCTGAATTTAATAAGGATGAAAGTTTGGCGGGAAACAATAATTTAGAAAATATTAGTGTTCATATTGAGGGAGAAAAAGATACGAGGGACTTGTTTAGATTAGGTGATGGAATACAAGCTATAATTATATTGATGTATAAAATTTTTATGGCTGAGCCAGAATCTTTCATTTTTATTGATGAACCAGAACTCAATTTGCATCCTGGAATGCAAAGATTATTTTTAGAACAAATTACATCTAACAAAGATTTAACAGATAAAAATCTGAAATATATAATTACTACTCATTCAAATCATCTTTTAGATTTGACAATTGAAAAGGAGAATGTTTCCATTTATTCATTTTCTCCAAAGAATAATGAATTAAACGATAAGCAGTTTACCATAAAAAATGTAAATAGAGGGGATAATTCCTTACTTAAGGACTTAGGTGTAAATAATTCGTCAGTATTTATGGCAAATTGTAGCATTTGGGTTGAAGGAATATCAGACAGAAATTATATAAAAGCATTTTTAAAATCATATAGTGATTCAATTGGAAAATCTTATCCAAAAGAAGATATTGATTTTGCATTTTTTGAGTATGCTGGTTCTAATATTGACCATTACATTTTTGAAGATGAAATTGAAGATGAAAAGAAAGAATTCGTCATTAAAGATATTAAATCTTTAGCTCTCAGTAACAGGATATTTTTATTAGCAGATTCAGATGCAGTAACAAAAACAAAAAATAAACAAAAGTTTGAAAGATTAGAAACTTTAAAAAATGCGGAATCAGATAATTTTAAACCTAAAATTATTTGGGATGTTAGAGAAATTGAAAATTTACTTACCAATGAAATTTGGAAAAAAGTTTTGATTAATTTCTGTAATGAAAAATTAGTTAATCAGTATGAAGTAGAAATTCAAAATAAAATTGAATTAGCGCTAGGAAGATTTGATGCTAATAAATTTAAAAAAGAATATATTGGTAATTTTTTAAATGATTTGAGAGAAGAAATTCGTAAAAAAGGAAATGTTTATATTCTTAATAAGTCCTTTTATGAAATTAAAAAAAATGGTACTTATGGTACTATTATAGACAAAAGAGGATTAAGTGAAAAAGTATTAAAAGCAGATTTTCCTTGGTCCGTTTTTTCTAAAAATAAAGAAATTAAAAATTTAACTATTGAAATTTACGATTTCATAACTAAAAAAACATGACCATCCAAAACCTAAAATCCCGAAACCTAATTCTTTTCGAAGTCATTTCGGGAAGTAAATCTTTTGGATTAAACACACCAACATCAGATACAGATATTAAAGGTGTTTATTATCTACCGAAAGAAAAATTCTTTGGGTTAGATTATATTCCGCAGATTAGTAACGAGACAAATGATGAGGTTTACTATGAAATTGGTCGTTTTGTAGAATTATTGCTTAAAAATAATCCAAATATCTTGGAGATTTTGGCTTCACCTGATGATTGTATTTTGTACAAACATCCGTTAATGGAAAAGTTGAAAATAGAAGATTTTCTGTCTAAACTTTGTAAAGACTCTTTTGCGGGTTATGCCGTAACACAGATAAAAAAGGCGAGAGGTTTGAATAAAAAAATTGTAAATCCGTTACCAAAAGAAAAGAAAAGCCTTTTGGATTTCTGTTATGTTTTAAAAGGTTATGAAACCGTTTCTTTAGTAGAATTTCTGAAAGAGAAAAACTGGAATCAGGAACAAATTGGTTTGGTAAATCTTCCCAATTCAAAAGGAATGTTTGCCATGTTTTACGACAAAAATAAAGCTTTAGGTTATAAAGGAATTATTCAGAAAGAAAATTCTAATGAAGTGTCACTTTCGTCAATTCCAAAAAATGAAAAGCTGATTGGTTATTTGTTCTGTAATCAGGACGGATATTCTAAATATTGCAAAGAATATTCGGAATATTGGAGTTGGATCGAAAAACGAAACGAAGATCGTTACAATACAAATCAGCAACATGGAAAAAATTACGACAGCAAAAATATGATGCATACGATTCGTCTTTTGCAAACGGCTGAACAAATTCTTTCAACAGGAAAATTGAATATCAGAGTTTCCAATCGTGAAGAATTATTAGATATAAAAGCCGGATATAAAGAATATGATGATTTACTTGAAATGGCAGATAATTTAATCACCTCAATAGAAAGTCATTATCTAACTTGCAATCTTCCTGAAAAGGCAGATGAAAAAAAAGCAGTTCAAAGCTTAATTGAAATCAGAGAACAATTATATCAGTAATAATAATTTATATCTTTGTTATCAACCTAAACTCAGAATTAAAATCTAAAAAATTAAAAAGTAAGTTTTTTCTTTCTTTTAAAATAAAAACATATCTTTGCAAAGTCAAAATACTTTACAAGGAGAAATCCGAAACTTAATAAATAAGTTAACATAAACGAGCCCTCATTCACGTTGCTGGAGCTAGTGATAGCCCTAATTCCACTCCTTGTAGTGTTTTGACACAACCGAAGATGAGGGCTTCGTGCGTTTAAATATTTTCGAAAATGTCAAAAGAAAATCAAAAACCAACACATCGTGATGTAGTGCCATCCGTAATTAATTTCCTTTCAGACGAATTGTTTGAGGGAGATTACAAAGAACAGCCCATTTATTTGCAGGAAATCTTCGAGCTTTTAATGCATACAGAGTTTGGCGACGATATCAATTTAAGGCAAAAAATACTGAGCTGTTTAAGAACCAGCCGAAATTTGGCAGAAGCCTTATCGCCATTTTCAGAGAAGCAGATTCAGAAGGCTTGTGTAAGCAATCGTAAATTATCCGAATAAAAACTTAAACCCTGCAAATATCAATTTGCAGGGTTTTATTTTACTTGTTTATAGAATATACGTTAGAAAATTTTCTTATACTTATTTGTTCTTAAAGACAGTTTTGATTCAAATATTTTTTTCTCAATTACTTTTCCTTTCTGATCAACTTTAAAGCATAAATAAATATATCCATTTCCTACAGTTGAATACGAAAAACTATTTATTTCGATAATTATACTTGTATAATTTAATCTCTTTGATGCTACAATCTTAGTCGGAATAAGATTTGCAGAATCTCCAATAGTAATATTTTTAACATCATGATTATTTATCTCTACTATTGGATTTTGCGAAAATTTTAATTTTTCAATTAGCTTTTTTGTTAGCGACTTTTTATTGCATTCTGAGGTAATTGTATTTTCAGTTTTTAGGATAAGATTGATTTCATTGTTATACAGATTTTCGTGAATATGATAAATACTTGAAGAATCGTTAATTGGTATTCTACAGGATTCTATCTCCTTTTGAATAAAGTTAAATGTATTATTCTGTGCAATTATCATGTTAAAAAAAAGGCAGAAAAAAAACGTTACTATTCTCATAATTTACCTTTTAAAACTTAAATGTGTTTGTTTATTGATTATTGCTATCTAATAATGTTCTTATAGAGTCAATATCTGTTCTTTTGAAATTAGAAAGAGGAAAGCTTGTGTCAGTATATTTTAATGTTTTTTTGTATTGTTTCCATCCCCAAGACTCAACATTTATACTATCAACATAAAATTCATTAGCCTTGAATGAAATATAGGTTTTGGTATAAAAACTATTGTTTCCTGTAATATCTTTGGAGATAACAAAACCATTTTTAGTAGTGATTATTTCTTCATAATAAGTAGGTGTATTACACTTCAAGGCATTTTTATAAGTTTTAAAAACTTTACTTTTTCCATGTGTTGTTTTACTGATTAAAAGTATTGGAAAATCAAACTCTGAATTATTAGGAAAACAATCGTCATTACTACTTTCATAATAAGGTTTTAAAACCACAATTGTGTCTATTGTTTTATTATCGTCAAAATCAAAAGGAATAGGTTGGTCTCTATAATAATTTGAGAATATAATTCCATATTTGTTTTTGTAACCCTTAACTTGATCCAAACATTTTTTTTCTAACAAATTATTTTTTGGACTAAATAAAGTGTCGCTTGATAAATCATTTGAATGTAAAATCACATTTTTTTCAATTTTATTGTTGCACGAAAAAAAAATAATAGATATAAATAATATTTCATAATTATTAAATTTTAAAAGTGGTCCAAAACATTGTTCCAGATTTGAATCCTGTTGATTTTAAACTTTCATGTACTGCACTATTATTTTGTGAATTTGTTCTTGCCCCTGAAAAAAAACCGCTGGCGCGAGCGTCTCGCTCGTTCATTTGCAAGATTTGTCTATAATTCTGTCATTCTTTGTGTTCACGAGCGGGACGCTCACACCAGCAGGGGGGAAATCCGTAATTGAATAAAATTTATTTAGATAGTTAGTTAACAATAATATTGTTTGCTTCTAGATTCATTAAAAAAAACAAAACCCTCAATCTTCTTTCAAAGACCAAGGGTTTTAATTTTTTCAAAAAGCACAAACCTTTACTCCAAATCCAGATAAGGATCTAAAATTTCGGCTAGTTCATTGAGCCAATAGAAGCTGTCTCCAAGTTTGGCAGCGTTTAACTGAATGTTTTCTTGATCGTTTAGAACGCCCAAAGCGAGGGTTAGATTTACCTGTCTTATGGCTCTCGCCATATCGAGTGGGTCAATTCTGTCGTTGAAGAAATTCATTAGACCGATTTCGGCTTCTTTTGAAAGGGTTTTGGTACTCATAACTCTGTAATTTAGGAAATATAAAACCCATGTAGCTAAGGTGTCCTACGCTTACAGAAGCGTTACGGTTGTTTCCAATGCCGCCACCATACCACATGGGCAAGAAGTTTTTTAAGTATCATAATTCTGTAATTTAGGAATCGCAAATATATTAAAAAAGAAGTTGGTTTAATAGTATGAAAAGTAGTATAATTCTTAAAATTATTTTTCTTCAGCTATGGTGTAGATTAAAATCTATAGCATGAAACTATCCGATAGCGCAGAATGCAAATCTGCACTATCGTTGCGTAAATTTAATCGAAAGGTAAGATTTTATTGAAATAAAAATTCAAAATCCAGCAGATTATCATCAAAATTACTGGGATTATAGTAAAAGTCTAATTCATATTTTAATGCAAGTTTCATCCTTAATATTTCAGGCTCCATATAAACTTCATATTCTATTTTAAAAAGTTGACCTTTATGTGTTTTTTCTAAAATTATAAGATTCCTACTTATCTTATCTGATACTTTTTCTAAGTCTTCTTCATTTTCTATCCAGCAGTTTGTTTTTAAGACTAGCTCATCATATTTAATAATAATTTTATCTCCATGCCGTTTAAAATAATCTAATTTTTTTTTCTGTTTTTTTATTAATTTAATGATTTGATATTTATCGATAAAATATGCCGCAAAAAGGATTAAAATTATAAATATTTCTAAGAACCAAGGTAAGCCTGATGATATTCTGGTATAGAGAAAAATTGTGGTCATACTATATAAGTTTATCCCGCTAAAATTTAAGTGGTTTGTTATTTATTAATTAATTAATCATGAATACTATATATGTAAATACTCTTCATTTATTTACAAGGACCACCTATTCCAGCTTTATTCCATATTTCTTCATCTAAAAAATCGCCATTTTTATTATATTTTCTAATTTCCGTAGTATTGGGAGTTTCAATTGTTATTTTTTTCTCACCATTTGCTGTGATTATTACTATTTCAATAGTGTCGCCGCAATAATAAACATCACTATCTGTAATTAGATTGTCTGTTGAATCGTATGTAGTAGCTTTATATATAAATCCATCTCTAACGAGGTATTTAGTTGTAAAAATTTTACCACGTTTTAAAAAATTTTCATCAAGTTTTCCATCAATTTTGCCAGCCTTATTTACTGAAAATTTTGTAAAAAAATTATCGTATTTAATTATATAATTCCCTTCTTTTAATATTGTGTCTCGGGCAAGATCATAGCGATTTTTATATTTAGTGGCTAGAACCGAAAATTTAAAAGTTACTGAATTAGGTCTCACCTGAAAATTCTCTTTATTTAGAGGTAAATAATCAATATTTTTTTCTTGAGAGAAAACGAACTGTTGTGTTAAAAACACAAAGGCAATAATAAATTTCATATTTGTTAGTCTTTAATTTATTTTGCAAAATAGGTCCCTATAATTTTGCCGAATTGTTTTTTTTTAAAATTCTGCTTTTTAGCGTGATAAACTTTGTAAAGTCTTTTACCAATTAATTTTTTTTGAAGTATAAAAATTCTCATCCTTACCTCTCATTGCCTTAAAATCAATTGAATCTTGAACTTTATTTAAACTATTTATTATATCCTTGTTTTCAATTCTAAATTTATCATACGTTACTAATTTTACTGTGTCACCAATTTTTAAATGATCAATTGACTTATTAATTTTGTACTTTTTAAGTAAATTATTAGCTTCAACTTTGGAAATTAGACGATTTCTTTCTTTAATAATTATATCGATAAACTCGTCCTTTGGAATTTCATCAAAATTTAAATTATAAATTAGTTTTAATTTGTTTTTTTTATTGCAAACCTGATAATCAGTAATGTCATCTAGAACAACTTTCCCATTTGCACGATAACGCCAAACTATGTAACCCACATTCGAAGAATTTATAATAATTCTAAATTCAGTAGGGATACTTAAAACTACGCTGTCTTTCATTGAAGGATTTTTCAAACTTGGTATAAGCGTTACCATTTCTTTTGAATCTATTTGTTTGATTACTATAGGTTCTTTAGTTTGACAAGAGACTAATAATGCCAAGAGAATTAAAAGTAAAAATCTATGTCTTGTTTTCATGGTTCTGTTTATTAGTTTATAAAAATAGTATCTACGTATGTTAAATATTTATGGGTGTTTTCATCTTCTTTTGTGTAATGCAATAAGGTGAATATAAATTTACTTTTGTCGTAATTACTTTCTATATAATGTTTCTCTTTTAAATTGGTCAACTCTTTTAAAGTTTTGATTTCACCCTTTAATAATTTATCTAATATTTTTTGGTCAATTTCTAAACACTTATAATCTCCATATCTATCTGTATTAAACATTTCAGAACGCGCTAACTCATAAATACCTCGAATTCCTATGTCTTTTGCTTTTTCAACATCATGTACTACTATATTATCCCAAACTTCTTCAATAGGTTTGCTAATGCTTGGATAAACCACCGCATTTAAAAAGTCCAAAGGAACAAACATCGTTGTGAGGGTTTCCATTTTTCCATCCATGCCGAATTTGACAGTATCTATACAGTTTATAATAAAGTTCAATTTTTCAGCATTTTTTAATAGTGCATTACGTACCCCAACCTGTTTAAAATAATCCAATTGGCTTATGCCCTTAGTAGTTATAAGTTTTCCTTCTTTTTTGTAACCAAAATTGGCTGCTTGGGTAATTTCATACAATTCACCGCCATTGTCAAATACAGGTTTAGTGTAAATTCTACGACTGTATTCTAACTTGCCCATATTATTTACAAGATGCCCTTTTTTAAGTTGTTTTATTGCAATAGAAAATCTAAGTTTATCACTATGCTTAACCATTTCCTCTCGTAATTCGAACATAGCATTGTTTTTTATATTCTCACAAATCTTGTCCATTACATTCTCAAGTTCTTTTGATGGCTCCTCGGTGGCTACTATTCCTGCTGAGAATACTATTATCTCTCCATCTGCAGATCTGATTTCTGGAAAACCATAACCTTCATAAGCTGGCTTTATAAACAAAGTGGTTTTTGAAGGATATACATTAAGAATGTTTGTATTCGAAGTCCATGGTTTACCGTTATATTCCCAAGTCCAATAAAAGTCCAGACAGCCATTCTTAAAACTTCCAAGATCTGCCACAAGATCATCATACCATTTTGGGTTTAGAAATAATTTAATTGTCATTTTATGAGTGCCGTTTATTTCTCTTACTACAGCATTTCGATAGACTTTTTTACCATCAAATGTATCGTCATCTGATAAAAACCAATTTAGTATATCTCCAAAATCTTCATCCCAAAGCTTAAATGTTATATTTGTACCAATTGGTATATTATTGCTAACGGTTAATTGAAAGTAAACCGTTTCTCCAAGATTTGACATAGGCTTAGTGGCATCCTTTTCCAAGTTTCTCATTCCCTCATAATCTGAAGTCCAACAGCCTGAAAAAGCAACTTCAGGTTCTTCCTTAACTGGTCTAGGATCGGGGTCTCCATAAGTGTATTCAGGGGCGAAATACTCGATACGCCCGTTTGAGTTTATTTCTATTTCGTTGGCAAATTCTCTTGTTGTTCCTCTTACTATGTAAGTTGCATTACCGCCAACACGTCTTGTTTTGGTCATTTCTTGAATTTATTATATCCTATCAATTTAATTTTGTCTTGTATCTTCGGAACTATTATTTTTTATAGTTGTATCTGAATGAAATTCATGTCCATTTTCACTTTGATTAATGCTTTTTCCAGAAACTATATAATTTTTGTTCTTTTTGATATCTGAATTTAAATCACCCTCAATGTTTTCATCATGATTTCCACCCACATAAAAGATGCTATTGCCAGTAACATTTGTGTGCAACATTCCGCCAACCATTGTAGATTTATCTACTGTAGCATTTTCAGAAATATTTACTCCTGCATTTGTCGTAACACTCTCAGAAGCATTTATAATTAGGTTTTTGCAGTTAAGCGTTAAGGTTTCAGGGACAGTGATCGTTGTACTTTTAGTCTCCTCATTCATATGGAATTCATTACCGCTCGGGTCAGAAAGCCAGATACCTACTTTTTCAATAAACTTGAAAAGCTGCCCAAAAGGGAGTTTCCATCCTTTAATTCGGTTTTTGTCATCAAAGAAATCGGGCATTTCTTTTCCGTTGTAATAGGTACCAGAAACATAGGGGCGTTCTGCATTGCCGCCTTCAAAACTCACCTGAACTTCTTCGCCAATTTCAGGTCTGAAATAAAGCCCTTTTCCAGAACCAGAGTAAGGCTGAACCACACGCATCCAATCGCTTTTGCTTGACCAGCCACTCCAGAAGAAATCCACTTTTATGCGTCCCATTTTTTCAGGGTCATTATTGTCAATTACTATTGCGGGCTGGCTTTCGGCGGGAGCAAATGCCGTTACGTCTGTGTAGTGCGGCGCTGCCACATCGGCAGGAATAGCTTTAAATTTGCAGGTATAATTTCCGTTTACTTCAGAGCAGTGAATAATTTCAACAGCCAACAAATGATGTTCTACATTTTTGTTTTCAATAGAAAAAGTCTGTCCCAAACCTATAGGCAGATAAGAGGTGCCGCTGTAGAATATGCTGTTGGCATCGCGTCCTGCGGTTTGCATTTTCACCATTTCATCAATTTCTTCTTTATTCTGAGCGTTGCTGGTGTATGCGCCGTTTTCAAGTCCGGGTCTTACAATGTAAGGCTGCTTAAATACGGCAAGGGATGCAAAACGGTCTCGGCTTCCTTCTGAGGTTTTTTCTGCACCATTTTTTATGCGGGAAGCGCTATTGTAATCATAACTGCTGAACGAAGTTTTATGCGAAACCAGATTGGCCTCGATACTAAAGTTATGCAGCGATGACTCGTTTATAAGTTTTATGTCGGTGTTTTTAATCTGGCCAAACTGCATGCGCATTCCGTCAAAATAAAACCATTGGGCATAGCGTGCAGAAAGGCGTTTAAGAAAATCAAAGCTCGTTTCATTGTACTGAGTCTTAAAGCTGAATTCTTTTGTATAAGTAGGCACAATGGCTTCTCTCTTATAAAATTCTCCCGAGTTTTCTTCAGCAAAAATTTCGAGCCCAATCTGCTGGAGGCTTTTCTCGCGAAAGATTCTAGATTTTGGCATATCATCGAGAGCAATGGTATGGCTTGTTCCTGTTACGTGCAGTCCGGCGGGGCTTCCGTGCAGATCGATAGAACCTAATTTTGTAATTCTTCCTTTAGACATCAGTCGGATGCCTTTTACTGTAAAGGTAAAAATGACCTCGCTGCCAATGTAATTGCCAAAAGCTTTTTCCTGATCCTGCGGGGCAATAATAGGTTTTCCTGTGTATTGCCAAAAGAAAGAAAAATGATGGTGGTCTGCCATTTTTTGAGAGAGCTCAAGATTGTAATAGATAACATTTTGGGTAAAGCCTTCTATGGTAATATGTACCTGTTCGGAGAATTTTGACATTTTTTAGAAATTTAAATAGTGTAGTGATTGGTTAAATTGAAATCTATTTTTTAAAGAACTTGGCATTGCCGAAAACCGATTCTTTGGCGGTCAGTTCTATGGATAAGAGCATTAGAATTTGCTCATGCTGTTACATTCTTCTTCGTTGATTTATAGTTTGCTAGAAAGCTCATGCTGTTAATTTTAAGGTTAATGAGATGCAATAGTTTTGTGATCCTTTATTCTGATATAGAGAAGGATAGGGGGATTTCTAGATGTAATTGGGTTTACTGCTGGTATATTCGCAGTACTTTTAGTGTGGTATTTGGTAAATATATAGTGAAGGGATAAATAAAGAATGCCTCTAAAAGACAAAAGAATAGCAGAATAAGGTTTTTGTTATGTGATTTAAGGTCAAAACGCTACAAATAAAAACCCAAACCCTGCCAATACCAATTGGCAGGGTATTTTTTTACAATCAAATAGTACTTTTAATTCCTAGATTTTTTAACATTTAAAAGACATTATTTTAAGGCCAAATCACTCTAAAATTCTTACATTACCCTTTCAAAATAAAAGCCGATAAAGATGAATATAAGCATCTCAGTTAAACAATTAGGAAAAAAACATCCGCTACTTCAGGAAAAGAATATAGATCTAGCAGTAGAAAATCCTATCATTACTACACTAAAACTCATAGAATCGATTGTTGACCATCAGGTACAATTGTTCCGTTCTTCATCCTTTGAGTTTGAAGACGAAGACAAAATCCATCTTCCCAAAGAAAATTATTTACCCATTCTTACCGATACCGGAAAAGTAGGTTTTGGCGCGCTGTACAATCACAATCAAGTAGATTTGGCCAAAGCGCAGGAAAATGCCATTGTAGCTTTCGAAGACGGTTTGTATGCTATTTTCTACGGAGACGATCAGCTGGAAATGTTAACCGAACAAATCGATTTATCTCAAAACAAATCCATCACTTTTATCAGGCTGACTTTCTTGGCGGGAAGCTACTGGTAATTAAAATTCCAAAAAATAAATCCCAAATTCCAAAAGCGAATTCCAAATTCAAAAAAAAAAATAAACCCCAAATTCCAAAATTGTTTGGGGAAATCCTTCTACTTCGCTCAGAACGACAAAGTGAAGTAATCTAAAATCAGAAATCTAAAATAAACAATATGACAATTGAAGATTTATTAAAAAGTAAAGTAATTGAAAATCCAATTAAGAGATTTAAAAAAGAATTGGAAGAAATTGTAAACAGCAATCTGGTTACAAAATTATTTTCTAAAACAAAACTAAAAAAAGAAGTGGCGGAGTTTGGTCTAGAACTCGTAAAACTTCAGGACAATTATTACAGCAATTATATTTCGCTGGGTTCTACAGAAGCCGAAAAGTTTGCGACTTTGGTAAAAGAGAATATGTGGGAAGATCAAAATTACTACGATCTTTTGCTTTACTTTTTTGGCGAAGAAAACGCCGCCTACGTAAAAGAAGCTTGGAGCAGATTGCCTCAAAAAATGTATCAGACAGGTTATACGCGAAGAGCATTTAGGGCACCAAATCATAAAAGTTATTTGCTGGTCAATCAGATTAATTTTCTGCGTTCTTTACTAAACGGACCTTACAAATACAATTATCAGGACAGCACCACTTTTTATTATGATTTTAGTATTGAAGATGAAATTCGTTACGATACCGAGATTTCAAATACCATTACTAAATTCATGGTTTGGTCTGCTGCATTGGATTCTGGTAAGGATGGACTTTTTCAATTATTTGAAGACATTATTTTCAATAAAGATTCGCACGGAAAAGTATCTAGAAATATCATCAAAGCCCTTTTAAACAGTGAAAAGCAGGAAAACTGGGAGTTGGTAGAAAAACTGCTTCTTGCAGCGCAGCGTCAGGAAGGTTTGCGCCAGACGATTCTGGAAGCTTTAGACGAAACAAGTATCGGCGCTTTGCAATACATGATTAAAGTGCTTATTGATAATAAACTGACTCGTTTTTCGTCGGTTGTAAGAGCCATCGATACATGGACAGGTTTGGGTTGGGATTCTGAAAAAGAAACTACGGTTCGTAATATTATCGAGTTGGCTTCGGGTTATTTTATAAAACCAGAAACGATTGCGACTGGCGTAAAAAGTAAAAATAATAACGAAGTCTACATGGCGCTTTGGGTTCAAGGTGTTTTAGATGTCGAGAAAACAGTTCCGTATCTGCACGAATTATTAGAAAAAGGTTCGGTCGAAAAGAAATCGCTAGCATTGAAATTTGCAGGAGAAACTAACGATCCTTATATCGAAATGCCTCTTTATTTTAAAGCATTAGAAGATGAAAATCTGCAGGTTTTAGCATTTGCCGTTCAGAGAATGAATGCTTTGTTGGAAGCCAATACAAAATCGAAGTTTTATATCGAAAATGCAGATTATCCGAACTTCTTTGATAAAGTTTACAATCTTGCACAAAGCATTACCGAAAAAGAAAAAACTTTCGAAGGAAAAGTATTTTCGTGGTTGAATGTAAAATTCGAAAGAGATACGCTTTATGCTGCGGCGATTAATTTGGTGGGAGATAATACCGAAAGACTAGAAGCGGTTTTGCAACATTTTGAAGGCTTCTCGATCAATTTAAGAGAGAAACTGACCAGAAATTTATTGGGAAGTTTTTACAGCTATTCGTATTACAGCAATCAAAACAATTCAACCAAAACAGAACCGACTGAATTTCAAAGAAATTTTGCTTTGCGAATTTTAAAAGACAGAGGAGAATCTCTTGTGGCTTCTGCGGTTAATGTTTTAAAAGATTTGAGTTTAACCGAAGAGGAATTGGCTGTTTTTCAGGAATTATTTAAACGTAAAAATTCTAATTTAAAAAAGAATCTAACAGCGATTCTGATTAAACAAGAAGATCAGAAAGTAGTCAAATTTGTTGATCAGACCGTAGAAAAAGGCGATTTGGAACAGCGTATGTCTATGTTGGACGTAATGCTGCAGCTTCAGAAAAACAATAAACTGACGGATAAGGTTAACGATTGGGTAAAAGATTATCTGCAAAGGCCAAAAATTACAGAGAAAGAAACCAAATTTATTGAGCAGTTAGAACCTTCAAAAAAGAAAGATCTTTTAAGCGCAGAAAACGGTTACGGATTTTTTACGCCAAACGAAATTTCAGTTTACGAATTGCCAAAACCAAAAGCAGATTCTGTGTATGCAAAAGCGGTAAAAGAACATCAGTACGGTTTTTCCAAATCGATGTCGCATATTAAAGACGAAATTGCGAAGCTTTATAAATTGTTTGAAGAAAACAGAAATTACGAATACGAAATTGAAAACTACGATAATAGCAAATCGACTGTTTTATTGGGGAATTCTTTTAGACCATTAAAAAATATAAAAGACGAAAAGAATTCAGAATTGGCAGCAACCAATTATCCGTTGTATGAAGTTTGGGAAGAATGGTTGAAAAATTCAGGTTTAGTAGAACGTGATTTGTTTTTGCTAACGTTTGTAAGCAATTGCGATCGAAAAATCTGGAGAGATTTTCTAGAAAAGCATGTTTTTTATTATAAAGAATTACTGCCGCACCCAAACAAAAGAGGTTACGATTGGGATAATGCGATTCTGAATATTCTGAATGCGTTGCAAGTAAAATATGCTTTTGAAGAAAAAGTAGATTTCTTAATTGACGCTAGTAGCGCTTTGTATGCAGATCTTCCAGAATCTGTAAAAGAGTTTGAATACGTGCCAGGTAAAAATGAATATTATTACAATAACAACAACGGAAACGGTTGGCAAAGCCAGAACTTTTTTGATGTTTATCTAAACAGAATCGACTTAAGAAATGTAACTACAGAACAAGAAATTAAGATATGGAATCTGTACAGATGGAGACAGTTAAACGGACTGGAAAAAAATATTTCGCACTGTAAACCTTTTGTCCAATTATATAGTGCTGCATTTGAACAAAAGTTAATTACCGAAGGTGAATTGTACGAAGGTATTTTGGAACCAGAAAGAATTTCATTTTTAACGGGAGGAAACAGAAATTACAGAAATCAAGGAAGCGAAGACTTATTGGTTAGATTTCCATTCCTAGTTTCGATGGTAGATAAAATTCGCGAAACATTTTTGGATGTTGAGGTTAAAAGAGGAGATTCTAATACTTCGGTAACGCATTTGGTACAGAGTTTCCAGAAGATTTTTGGTGCCAACCGTTTAGTGGAATTGATTACAGCACTTGGTAAAGCAAGTTTATACAAAGGGTATATTTATTCTTGGAGTTATACCGATTTAACGAAACAGAAATTATTTAGCTTCTTGTTGAAAAGATGTTATCCGTTAGAAACAGATACGCAAGAAAGCTTTAATGCTTTAATTAAAAAAGCTAAAATCTCTGAAGAAAGATTGATTCAGACTGCTATTTATGCGCCTCAATGGCAAAAGTTTATCAGCAGTTATTTGGATTGGAATGGTCTTGATGAAGGAATTTGGTGGTTTCATGCGCATACCAAAACGGCATCTTACAGCGCTACAAATTCGGAATTAGAAAGTGAAGCGGCTAGATTTTCGACTTTAGATTTGCAAGATTTTAAAGATGGTGCCGTAGATAAAGATTGGTTTACATCGGCTTATAAAAAACTTGGAAAAGCCAAATGGGAAATGCTGTACGAATCGGCTAAATATGTAACAGACGGAAACGGCCACCGTCGTGCGCGTTTATATGCAGACACGATTACAGGCGATTTGAAAATCAGGGAAGTTACGGCCAAAGTAAAAGACAAACGTGATCAGGATTATTTGCGTGTTTATGGTTTGGTGCCTTTAAGTAAAGCAAGTCCAGAAAAAGATATTTTGGCGCGTTACGAGTATTTGCAGCAGTTTAAAAAAGAAAGCAAAGAATTTGGCTCGATGAAACAGGCGAGCGAAGCTTTGGCGATTCGTGTGGCATTGGAAAACTTAGCCAGAAATGCGGGTTATCCAGATCCAGTTCGTTTGACTTGGGCAATGGAAACCAAGCAAGTTCAGAATATATTATCAAAAGAAACCGAAGTGGTTTTAGACGATGTTACAATTAGTTTGGTGATCAATAATGAAGGAAAAGCCGATTTGGTTACTTATAAAGCAGGAAAAGAATTAAAATCGATTCCGCCGAAATACAAAAAAGACAAAGGCATTCTCGAACTAACGAATTATAGAAAAACCATGCGCGAGCAATGGACACGTTCGAGAAAAGGTTTGGAAGAAAGTATGATTCGAGGAGACGAGTTTTTATTCGCAGAAATGCAAAACCTTTTTGAGCATCCAATTATTTCAAAACACCTGGAGAAATTGGTTTTTATTTCTAATGACAATCAGATTGGTTTTTATGTTGATGGAAGTTTAGTGACCGGTTTAGGAGAAATGATTTCGTTGAATGAAAGTCAGACTTTCAGAATTGCGCATTGTTTCGATTTGCATAAAAATAATGTTTGGGTAGATTATCAGAAATATTGTTTTGACAATAAATTGCAACAGCCATTTAAACAAGTTTTTAGAGAATTGTATGTACCAACGCCAGATGAACTGAAAGAGAAATCGGTTTCAAGACGTTACGCAGGGCATCAAGTACAGCCAAATCAAACTTTGGCTTTATTGAAAACAAGAGGCTGGAAAGTGGATTATGAGGAAGGATTGCAGAAAGTTTTTCATAAAGAAGGCTATCAGGTAAAAATGTATGCAATGGCAGATTGGTTTTCGCCAGCAGATGTAGAAAGTCCGACTTTAGAAACTATCGAATTCCATTCTTTAAAAGATTATAAAAACATTGCTTTTGAAGATGTCAATCCGAGGATTTTTTCAGAAGTCATGCGCGACATTGATTTGGTGGTAAGCGTTGCTCATGTTGGCGGAGTTGATCCAGAAGCGAGTCATTCTTCTATCGAAATGAGAGCAGTATTGTTAAGAGAAACACTTCGTTTATTTAAAATTAAAAATGTTGAAATTACCGGAAATCATGCCATCATAAAAGGACAATTGGCAGAATACAGCGTACATTTAGGAAGCGCGATTGTACATCAGGTTCCGGGTAAATATTTATCGATATTGCCAATTCATTCGCAACACAGAGGACGTTTATTCCTTCCATTTGCAGACGACGATCCAAAATCGGCTGAGGTTATGTCTAAAGTTTTATTGTTTGCGAAAGACAATGAAATTCAGGATCCAACTATTTTAAGTCAGATTGATAAGACGTATGCTTAAATTAAAAATAGAAAAGGTTGTTCAATAGTAGAGCAGCCTTTTTTAAATTCTAATTTTTTTTTAAGATAGAAGATAAAAAGGCGAAGTAGTTGTAGTTGGTAACAAAAAAAGAACGTTACTTTATCAAAGATTTAACTTCAATGAAAAATGACAAATCTAAAAAACCGGGGAAAAGAAGCCAGCGATGATGCGCTCTTCGGAACTTTAAAAATGCAACAGAAACTAAAAGAAGCTGTTGCAGATATGCACTACTTTCTTAGCAGAGGTTATGGCGAAAAAGCAACATTGGTTTTGGTTGGAAATCGCTACCGTTTAAATGCGCGTCAGCAACAAGCTGTTCGTGGAATGAGTGCCTCCCAAAGTCAGATTGTAGACCGAAAATCAAAGGAAATTCAAAATAAGGATCTAGAAGGGAAAGAAATTGTTATTGATGGTTTTAATGTGTTAATTTTGCTGGAAAGCATCTTATCAAAAGCCTATGTTTTTACAGGATTAGATGGTTACATAAGAGATTTGTCAAGTGTTTATGGAACTTATAGAAAGGTAAATCAAACTTCGCAGGCTATTGACATAATAGTAGATTTTTTTAGAAACGAAAAAGTAAAAACGGCGCATTGGTTGTTTGATAAACCCGTTTCTAATAGCGGAAAATTAAAACAGATAATTGAAGAAATCGCTTTGAAAAATTGTTTAGATTGGAAAGTCGAACTAGTCAATAATCCTGATAAAGTTATGGCAGAAAGTAATCAAATTGCGATAACATCTGACGCGTGGATTTTAGATCATGCTTTGGCAAATTTTAATTTGATGAAATATGTTTTGACTCATCTCAATATAACTGAAACTATAATTTGTAGTGAATAAATAAAAAAAGAATGTTTTTTTTAATGAGGCCAAAGCTGTAATTCTTTAAAAAATAATGAAAGAAAACAATAACAACAATACCTATATTTTTGATGATGAAGAATGGAAAAGCTGTATAAAGGTTTTACAGGCTTTAAAAGACAATCCGTTGGAGAATCCTGACAACGATTTATTTGCGGGTTTGATTACCAAAATTCATAAAAATGCAAAAAAAAATATCCGAAGCGTCAGTTATACTTCAAAAAAGCAGCAGGATTTTCAGGTTAGTATAAACGCGACTATAGTATCAAAAGCTTTAAAAGGAGAAACATTATTTTCAGAAAAAGAAAATCCAGAAGAACAACAATTTACCGAATTAAATCTGCCTAAAAATTGTTACGCCTGTAATCGATCTTATAAGTTGGCCCATAGTTTCTACACAAGACTTTGTCCAGAATGTGCAGAAGAAAACTATGAAAAACGTTTTCAGAATATAGATCTAAAAGGAAGAAACGTAATTTTAACTGGCGGACGAGTAAAGGTAGGTTTTGCAACAGCTTTAAAATTATTGCGAAGTAATGCCAATGTTGTACTTACAACCCGTTTTCCTGCGCTTGCGTTAGAACAGTTCAAACTTGAAGAAGATTTTGATCAATGGGGAGAAAATCTGATTATCTATGGCTTGGATTTACGAAATCTAAATGCTATTAATGAATTTGTATCGTTTTATAAATCCAAATTTGAGAGTCTGGATATTTTAATAAATAATGCGGCTCAAACTATAAAATATCCAGATGAATATTATGTTCCATTAATTAGAAAAGAAGAAAACCTGCTTGGAGAATTTTCGGTAAATGTCCATCTGATTGCCAATAAAACTCAAGTAACATCAGAAGTAAAAGCTTTAGAGTATGGTTTTGAAGAACAAACCGAAATCGCAATTTCGCGTTTTGGACAACCTGTTGATAATCGGGATAAAACCAGTTGGAATTCTACTTTGGAAGAAATTAGCATGTATGAGCTTGTTGAGGTTAATCTGATCAATCAAATTGCGCCTTATTTCCTCATAAAAGAACTTAAACCATTATTTTTAAACTCAGCATTCGATGAACGTTTTATTATAAATGTGACATCTTCTGAAGGAATATTTAGTTATACTAATAAAACGATTTTTCACCCTCATACTAATATGACAAAAGCAGCACTGAATATGATGACACTTACTTCTGCAAAAGAATTTGCAGAAGATTCCATCTTTATGACCAGTGTAGATGTTGGCTGGATTTCGACCGGAGCAAAAGAAAGTCTGCGAAAAAAGCAGTTTGAAGAAGGATATATTCCGCCGCTGGATTCTGTAGATGGAGCCAGCAGAATTTTTGATCCAATCGTGCAGGGTATTAAAGGAAAAAGTATATTTGGGGTCTTGTTGAAAAACTACAAAGTTTCCAATTGGTAAAAGTTAGGATAGTAGTTTAATTGGAAAAATATTCCCCCCACAGGAAAAGTTTTGGGTTCGAGTCCCAACTATCCACTAGGGTGTTAGCTCAATTGGAAGAGCGTTCCCCGCCACTGGGAAAGGTACAGGTTCGAGTCCAGGTGCACCCTTTTTTTTAAAGTTGCAAAGGTTCAAAGAGACAGAGTGACAAAGGTTTTTGTTTCTTAATTTTTGCTTCAAAACTTTTAAAAAAAACTTTTTGTCTTAGCGCCTTCATGGCAAATAAAAATATAAAGGTGTTAGCTCAATTGGAAGAGCGTTTACCCAGCAGGTAAGAGGTTGCAGGTTCGAGTCCAGGCACACCTTTCTTTTTTAAGTTTCAAAGTGACAAAGGTTTTTTTGCTTCAAAATTTAAAAAGAAAACTTCGTGTCTTAGTGCCTTCGTGGCAAATAAAAAATACAAAGGTGTTAGCTCAATTGGAAGAGCAACTGTTTGCTAAACAGAAGGATGCAGGTTCGAGTCCTTGCACACCTTTTCTTAAATACGCATTTTCGCGGTAGTAAATTCCTTAAAACATGCGTTCAATTTATTTAAATTGTATACTGTTGAATATCAGAGTAATTAAGTTGGTTTTAAAAAAATATGTTAAAATTAATTTCACTAGCCAATTTAAATTATGACAAAATATACTACATTTGTAGCCATAATTAATATATTAAAATACATATGACACTTTCAATCGCAAAATATTTTGACCACTTAGCAGGAGAACTTCCGGCTAAAGTATCAGGATGCAATATGTATTTTTATGAAATTAAAATGTAAAATTTAGAGTCAAACTCATCATAAAACAGAAAAGCGTCCTCAAAGTAGGGCGCTTTTTTTGTTTTTAACCACTTCGACTTCGTTCATTGTGACAATAAAATGGAATAGAAAGACAATAAAAATGATAGAATATTAAACCATAACTAAAAAAAACTAAAAAAATAATTGACAAAATGTTTAATGATTAAACCAAATAGCGAAATATAATCTTGAAAAGTAATCTGATGAGTAACAGTCATTTGATAAAAAGAGAAATCTGCACCAGTTTGCGGACAGGGATTTCTTTGGTTTAATTTTAAGCATAACTAATTGATAATCAGAAAAATAATCTTAAAAAATATTTGGAAATATGATTTTTTCGACATTATCTTTGCCAAACAAAATTGAAACACAGCGTTTCAAATAATAACAAGAATTTAAAATATAATACAGCATACAAAATGGCTTTACAAAATAAAATATCATACGGATTACCACTAAACGCAAGATTCGATCTTGGACGTTTGACAATGCAGGTGCATCAATATAGGCAATAGGATAGTTATATCACGTTGAATTTTGTAAAGCACCTTTGATCGGGTGCTTTTTTTATGCCCAAAAAAATGATTTTGTAGCTCAGTTGGATAGAGCGTCTGCCTACGGAGCAGATGGTCGCAGGTTCGAATCCTTCCAAAATCACTTGTTCTCTAGAAGAGAACTGGCTCATTGGGGTTACTGGCTAACCTTCCCGACTGTCTCTCGGGAGAAACGGGTTCGACTCCCGTATGAGCCGCTTTTTTTAAGTTTCTAAGTTTCTGAGATACTAAGATTCTAAGTTACTTAAATAGACCTGGGAAGATAACGGCGGTTGTTTACCCGCTTTGGATGCGGGAGGTCGCAGGTTCGAATCCTGCTTCCCAGACAAATGAAATGGTTTTTAAAGTTGCTGAGATTCGGATTTAAAAGTTAAAAAACTTAATCCCTTAGCATCTCAGCAACTTAGAAACTTAAAAAAAATGCAGGAATGGTGAAATGGTAAACACGGCTGATTTAGGATCAGTTTCCTGAGAGTTCGAGTCTCTCTTCCTGTACAAAATGAAGATTTAAAAAAATATACAATGAAAAAGATAAGCACATTATTCGCCAAAGATCCTAATGATTTAGGAAGGGTTATAGATAAAATTACTATTGAAAACAAATGGGTTTTTGAAGGAAAAGCTATTGCAACCAGAAAATTTGACGGTACATCTGTCGCAATTATAGAGGGTGAAATATTTAAAAGGTTTGATGCTAAAAAAGGAAGAACAATTCCGTTGGGAGCAATTCCTTGTCAGGAAGCAGATCCAATTTCGGGACATCACCCACACTGGTTAAAATGTGATCGTTCAAAATCAGAGGATAAACATTTCTTTGAAGGTTTTGATGGATTAGAAAATAAAGTTGACGGAACTTACGAATTATGCGGACCTAAAGTACAAGGAAACCCTGAAAATTTTGAGAAACATACATTGGTAAAACACGGAAGTGAAATACTTGATTTTGTAAGTCTTGATTTTGAGGATTTAGAAATATTCTTATCAGAGAATGACATTGAAGGTATTGTTTTCCATCACATTTCAGATGAGCGAATGTGTAAATTAAGAAAATCAGATTTTGGTATTAAACGAATGGAAGTGATGCTTAATGGATAGTAATAGTAAAGAGTTATTAGAGATTAGCAGTCCGTCAGTTCGGGTATTTTTATGAGATACGAACAGCAATTTCAAAAAAAAGAAAATATCGGGAAATTGTGTATTTATTTAAAAAATAATAATTAATAATTTAGAAATCATGGTGTTATATGATAAAATTATAGTGATTGATATTGAAGCAACTTGCTGGGAATCTAAGGAGGAAACACTCTTAAATCAGAGAGAAATTATCGAGATAGGAGTATGCAAGTTAATATTATCGTCTGGAGAAATTGAAGATAAACAAAGTTTTTATATCAAACCAGAAGTTTCTCAAGTTTCTTCTTTTTGTAGCCAATTAACTGGAATTACAAATGAAAAACTACAGATAGAAGGAACTTCTCTTGAGAAAGCATTGAAGAAAATTAATTCCAAATATTCGGCAAAGTATAGAACATTTGCCGGTTATGGCGATTTTGATAAAGAAATATTAGAACAAGAATGTAAATCAAAAGCAATTGAAAACCCATTTAGAAATGACTATTTGAATATAAAGACACTTTTTAATTTAGTTTACCTTCAGGAGAAACCTAAAGGATTATTGAAAGAGCTAGAGTTAATAGGAGAATCTTTTGAAGGAGAGAATCATAATGGAGCGGATGATGCTTACAATGCAGCCAAATTGCTGTATAAAGTTTTAAAGAAATAAAAAATTAAAAAAATGAAAGAATTATACAACCGAATAGCTCTTGTTGGAATTGAACAAGAAGAGTATGATGTAATAAAAGCCAATTATTCAGGACATATTATTTGGCATCAGTCTATTCCTAAAATCGTAGTAAAAGATGAAGTGCTCTATATGGAAAAAGCCAATGGAGTTGGAATGCTTCCAGTTGATAAAGTGGTTTATTATGGAATTTACGATAATGATTTCGATTTTATTACTGGTTTAGCAATTTGGCGAGGAGACTGTTATCCGAATGCGGCAGCAATGTTGGATTGCCGATTTAAGATTCCGTGCCTGGTAAAAGCATTATCTCTTTCGAAATTTAGTGCACCTCGTGGGTTTATAAGTGCTGGAGCTTCTGTAACTATTGCAAATGATACGGTTGCCAAATGGGGTAATTGGCATTGCGGCGAGAATAAACATCGTTTTACAGGAGAATGGGAAAGCCAATTTACGGCTACAATTGAACCTTATTATGAAGGAGAAGCCGTTCGTATCATGATGATTGGAGATGTTTATTGGCAGATTAAATTAGAAGGAGACGATTGGTTAAAATCTATTCATCCTGATAACGCAGGTTTTATGCCTGTTGATGAAGATTTACTAGCAGATACAATTTATATCAAAGAAACTTTGAAGATGGATATGATTGGAAATGATTATATCGTTGGAAAAGATGGTTCTAAATATTTGTTAGAAGTAAATCATATTCCGAACATAACTCGATTTGATGAAGTAAGAGAAGCTTATTTATCGACGGTTATAGAATGGATTAATTAAAAAAAATATCCTGCGCAGAATAATTGCGCAGGATCATTTGAATCTTTGTTTTAGAAACAAAAAACGTTCTTAAAAAAAAAATGAATATCAAAGGAGACTTTGATTAAAAATATCAAACAAGCCTTGTTGGGTGTTTCTGTATAGCACCATTGTAGCAGACTTTTCGCGAAAGCGTATTATGTTTTTCTATGCAGCTTGGTTTGGAGGTTTTGATGGTTTTCCAAAAAATTATCGCACAAGGGATCTAAGGGTTGTGGGTTCGAATCCCATTCACAGTAATGTGGTAGCTCAATTTGGATAGAGCATTGGATGTGTTATGCAGGTTCGAATCCTGCACCGAACACGTTTCGGTTGGACGAATTGGTTAGTCGACGGGTCTCAAAAACCTGTAACAGTAGAGACCATCACTCTTAAAAAGATGACCATTAGAAAAAACTAATTTGTCTTTGTCAGTGAAATTAAGATTTTAGAATCTGATGTTTCACACTCTGATAAAGCCAGTGCGAATCGAAATGTGTTTTGAAAAGTCTGTTTTCTTTTTGATTTGATTGTTAAGAGAATTTGGGGATTCTTTCAATAAAATAGAATCAAAAACAACTCAGACAGACAAAGAACAAACTATTCGTCCGTTTTTCTTGGAGGAGAAAGACAATGAGGTTTTTTTATTAAGAAGAGAATAGAGAAAAGAGAATAGAGAAAAGAATAAAGAGTATAGAGGTTTAAGATTTTGGAACATGAAACTTTAAACCTTAAACAAAAAAATATTATGATAAAAAGAATTAAAATCGAGACTTACCAAGTAGGCTTGGTGTTCGAAAATAGAAAATTAATAAAAGTATTAGAAGAAGGATTACACTGGATTTTTGGAAACAAAAACATTATGATTTACGATCTAAACGGATCTTTTCAGGCTCCTTTTGAGTTGGATATTTTATTGCAAAATGAAGTGTTAGCATCTCTTTTGGAGGTTATTGAAGTTGCCGATAACGAAATTGTGTTGCAATTTGTAAAAGGAAATTTTAAAGAAGTTTTGGTGCCAGGAAAGTATGCTTTTTGGAAAGGAGTTGTAAAAAATGAATTCATTAAAGCAGATTTGTCTAAGATTGAAATCACAGAAAATGTTCCAGTAAACTTATTGGAAAATGTTAAGATGAGATACTTCACAAGAAAATTTATTATAGCAAGTAATGACAAAGCTTTGTTATTTGTGAATGGAACTTTTGTGAAAGAATTGAAATCAGGGACACATTATTTCTGGAATAACGCCATTACAATCGAAGTGAAAACGGTTGATACTAGACAGCAACAATTGGAAATTTCTGGTCAGGAGTTGTTGACTAAAGATAAAGCAGGATTAAGAATTAACTTTTTTGTGAGATATCAAGTGGTTGATATTATGAAAGCTTTGACTGAAAATAAAGATTTTGAAAAACAATTGTATGTCGCAATGCAACTGGCTTTAAGAGCTTTTGTTGGCGGATTAACTCTAGATGAATTATTGTCAAAGAAGGATGCGATTGCCGATGCTATTTTAGAAGAAGCAAAAACTAAGATCAAAGATTTAGGTTTAGCAATTTCTGATGCTGGAATAAGAGATGTAATTCTTCCAGGAGATATGAAAGAAATCATGAATCAGGTTTTGGTTGCTGAGAAAAAAGCGCAGGCCAATAGCATTATGAGAAGAGAAGAAACTGCAGCAACAAGAAGTTTGCTTAACACAGCAAAGCTGATGGAAGAAAACGAAATGTTGTGGAAGTTGAAAGAGATGGAGTACGTTGAAAAAATCGCTGATAAAATTGGTGAAATCACCATTTCTGGCGGCGGAAACGTAATTGGTCAATTAAAAGAAATCTTCGTAAAGTAAAAGAACCATTAGCAGTAAATGTTGATCGTTTAAGTTTAATAATAAAAATTTAAGGATGAATCAAGAAATAGGATTTGCGTCGGGCCATAAAGGTCAAACGGATACAGTGGAGTTAAGTGAATCTTCGTTTGCCTCAATTAAAGGAGCAGATTTAGAATGCATTAGCCTATGGAATGAAAAGGTAAATTTTCGGGAAACCCTATATATCATTTAGAGATATTTCTCTAGTAAAGCAAGCGTGCTTTTAAACTTTGTGATATTGGATTTCCCAGAAAAGCCTTTGATTTCCTGAGATTTCCAAGAATTGCAAAAGAAAAATATCATGCAAAACAATACACTAGAAAAATATAAAAAAGCAATTAGAAATAAATACGAGATAGAAAAAGGCGGCAAATACTTTGATTATTTGTACAAGCCTTCTCGTGGAAAACTTCGTGATTTGTGCTGGCTTATTTTCGAAAATAACCCAACTCAAGATGATTTGAATGTTTTTAAAAACCTATTAGGGCTAGATTTCGATCATGCGAAAAAGAACAAGTTTAAGGAAAAGAAAGACAAGTTCAGACCTATCGAAACTTTCTTAAAAGGAGAAACAGATCCATCCAATATTGATGCTATAAATATGGCAGCTATTTTGGTTGATTTTGAGCCACGTCCTTTCAAAAAGTTTTATGAAACTTCTAAAAAAGAAGAGATAAAACCAGTTAAAAAGCTTGAGAAAGCTAAAGCTGTTTTTGAAAAGAAGAATGCTGTAAAAAAAGAAAAGTCTGAAAAAAAGTCTAAGAAAAGAAGTTTCTTTCTAGATTTTAAAAGCATGTTTTTCTGATAAAAACAGAGAAAACACAACAGAAACCATCAGTATAAAATTGGTGGTTTCAAATTAAAAAATTAATGAATCAAAAAATATTTTTTACGTCTGATCATCATTTTGGTCATACGAATATAATTAGGTTTAGTGAACGACCTTTTGCCTCGGTAGAGGAGATGGATCAGGAACTCATTAAACGTTGGAATGAAAAGGTGAGTCCGAGAGATATTGTCTATCACTTAGGTGATATTTCTTTGGCGAGACCAGAACGAACAAAAGAAATTTTAGATCAATTAAATGGTTCTATTTTTCTCGTAAAAGGCAATCACGATAAATCGGCGTTGAGTTACGCTAAACGATTTGAGTGGATTAAAGATTATTATGAATTAAGTGTTGAAGATGGAGATGCACCAAACGGAAGGCAGAAAATAATCTTGTTTCACTATGCAATGAAAGTTTGGAGAAGTTCATTTAGAGGAACATGGCACTTATACGGTCACTCTCACGGTCATTTATTTGATGATGAAACTTCTCGCTCGTTTGATGTTGGTGTTGATTGCCACAATTATGAACCTCTTTCTTATGATGAGGTAAAGGCCCGCATTTTAGCGAAAGCTTGGAAAGCTCCTTTTGGAGATAGAGAATTGTAAATTTTAAAAAAATTAAAAAAATGAAAACCACAGATAAAGTTATTATTATCGATTTAGAAGCCACATGCTGGCAAGGCGCGGTCCCGAGCGGGCAGCAAAATGAAATTATAGAAATTGGTTTGGCTGTGTTGGACACAGAAACGGGAGCAATTTCTAAGAATAAAGGGATATTGGTAAAGCCGCAACGCTCAACCGTTAGTTTGTTTTGTACAGAATTGACCACCATTACTCAGGATTTACTTGATAAGAGCGGAGTTAGTTTCGAAGATGCTATAAATGAGCTTATCGACGAATATAATCCCGATTTGTACACTTGGGCAAGTTACGGTCAGTACGATTTGAATATGCTGAAAAAACAATGCAAATCGTTTGGTGTTTCCTATCCAATGGGAGAGGAGCATATCAATGTAAAAGAGCATTTTGCCGAAAAGTTTGGCTTGGTTAAACCAACAGGAATGAATGGTGCGCTTGCATTGCTGAATATTCCGTTAGAAGGAACACATCACCGCGGAATTGACGATGCCAAAAACATCGCAAAGATTTTGAATTGGTGCCTTAAAAATTAGAATTTAATTTGTTAATAATAGCTATCGAAATGCATGGTTGATAGCTGTAGAAGGAAACTGCAGTTGTTGCAGCTGTAGTTTCACTTTCTTGTTAAAAACAATTGCAAAAGCTAAAACGAATATTTGCGCAAAGGTTCGGATTTAATAATATATTTGTTAATGTACAATTTTTCGTATGAGACGGAAGATTGCTCTATTAAGAAATAAAATCCGATTCAGAAAGGTATAATTATAATACTATGGAAAAAATAAAAACGCCTTTTTTGGATACTATTTATCATCTCAGAACCATTGAACAGGTTATTTTGTATGATAAACTAATTACAATAGCCCAAACAGAGGAAAAAGAAGCCGTTTTGTTTCTGGAAACAGAATATGAAAAGGAAATTTTAGAATATCCAGGAACTGCCCCCGACTTTAATGGAGAAGCTGCTTTATGGTCTGCCAGAACGTTATATTTGGCCACGCAACTTTTATTGCACAGAGAGCATAAAATGAGTGATGTAAAAGAACTTTTACCTTTTTATAAAGGCACAATAGATGCTTCGGCAATTATTTCATCAGATCTTTGTCTGCGTTTTTTACCTCAGATTATAACAGAAATTAGGAAGATTGATCCAGAAGATTTGATTATTGATATTTTAGAAAAACATTTAATTCAATTTCATTATTCTGCTATTGGGTCTGATCTGGATTCGGAAAATGTAAATTTTGAGATAATCGCAGAAAATGATTGTTTACTGCAACTTTATATTGACCGAGTGGTGCAAAGAAAATCTATAAAATGGGCACAGTCTGATTTTATAAAAAAACAATTGGAAATAGGGTTTGGAGACTACCAAAAGCTATTCTGGGCTCAACTTTAAAAACAAACGAATTATTAAAAAATAGAAGTAAAATAATGAATGCTACAGCTAAATTAAATGCCGTTTTAAAACATATCAAAGAAACTTTTGTTGGTAAAAATGAAATTATCGATCTATTAGGAATTGGATTACTGGCACGAGAAAATGCTTTTTTGCTTGGACCTCCGGGAACTGCAAAAAGCGCCATTGTCAGATCGCTTTCTAAAGGAATCGAGGGCGACAAAAATTTTGAATATCTGTTGACCCGTTTTACAGAACCTAATGAGATTTTTGGACCTTTTGATATTCGAAAACTAAAAGAAGGAGAATTGATTACCAATACTGACGGTATGATGCCTGAAGCTTCTATGGTTTTCCTAGATGAGATTTTTAACGCCAATTCGGCTATCCTGAACAGTTTGTTGATGGCGCTTAACGAAAAAATCTTTCGCCGTGGTAAAGAAACTAAAAAATTGCCAGCATTGATGTTTGTAGGTGCAAGTAACCTTATGCCAGAAGATGAATCGTTAAACGCTTTGCTTGACCGTTTTTTGATTCGTATCAAATGTGATTATGTAGAACCAGATTTATTGCATCAGGTATTGCTTGCTGGATGGAAACTGGAAAGCTCGGTGACTGAAGAAGTGCCAACTATTTCGGCAGATGAGGTTCGCGAATTGCAAAAACTTTGTCGTCAGGTAGATTTGAGTGCTACACGAAACGAATATGTAGATATTATTCATAGTCTTCGAAATACTGGCATCAAAGTTTCTGACCGACGTGCCGTAAAACTTCAGAACCTTGTTGCAGCAAGTGCGCTAATGTGCGGAAGAAAAGAATCGATTGTGTCAGATTTTTGGGTGTTGAAATATATCTGGGATAACGAAGAGCAAATTGAAATTCTGGAAGGAATCATTAATAAAATTATCGAAAAAGATACTTCTACAGAAGCGCACCCGCAAGCGATGTACAATAAGACACCGGATGCTGAAAGTGTAATGAAAGAAGTAAATTATCTGATCGAGAAATGGCAGGATGATAGCCTTTCTTTTGAAGAGCAAAACGTGATCAAAGATAAATTGAGATATATTCAAACCCGCTGCGACTGGATCAAAGATGCAGAAAAGAAAAAATACATTCAGGAACATATAGAATCTTTGTGGCAAAAAATTCTTCAAACTATTTAACATGTACTTTTTAGAAATTAACAAAGAGCATAAAGATTTTCTTGGAGCAATACGACATTGGGAAAATCTCAAAATAGCTTTTGAGACCAATACCATCTGGATAAAAGAGTTCACGGACGATCAAATAGACTCTACTGAACTTCTACAGATTCCGTATATCAAAATATATGAGTTAAAAGAAAATTTGTTGTTCGAAAAAGGAAAACAATTACCTACCAAAAAACTGCCTTCGGGTTTATTATGGTCGCCGGTTTTGAGAGGTTTGCCTATTTCACTGCCAAATTTCAATCATAATTTTTTCGGTATAAGTGATACACTGCAGATTGCATTAAAACGATCGGAAGATGTAAAAGAAGCATACGCTTTATTGGTAGAATATCAGGAACTGAAATCCTATATCGAATTTGCACCAAAATTTAGACTTGAACCTTTGCAATGGGTTGTAATCAATAATAAAGCATTGATTATCGGGAAGCCTTTATTGCCTTTAAAAGGAAATACATTTTGGTCTAAGAATGATTTTTTAATCCCTACAGGGTATGATTTTGAATGGCCTGTTTTGACCCAAACACTTAAGGATAAATTAAATCCTTTCGATAAAAATATAATACTATGGAATAAGGATAATAGTTATTCTTCTATTCCCAAACAAAATGTAAAACCACTATCAATTAGTTCATTTCGCTTAACTTTTTCATAAATTAAAAATGGAATTTCAAAGATATTTTCAATCGTTTACAGACTATTTTTGGGAATGGGAAAATCAGGTATTTTCTCCAGATAGCGTATTTGAGACGATCTCAATTCCGAATGGACAAACTATCGGTTATGAGAAATTTGTCTTTGAAATTTTAGAAGCGCTTTCTGATAGTAATTTTCCACCATTCGGAACTCTTTTATTAGCCATTACTGCTACCAATAATGATAGTAAAGAAGCTATTGACAGAATTCAGGAGTGGGCAAAAGGCATAGAAATAACCAAATCATTTCCTATAGAACATTCGTTTAGATTAGGCGCCAGTATTGGTTTTATGAGACAGCTTTCCGCTTTGCCAGATGAATATAAAACTGGTGAAAAAAGGATGAAAATGTTTCAGACTATTTTTGATGGATGTCATAACAGAATTTCTACTGAAAAGGCCAAAAAGATTCTCGAGGAATACAAAGATAAAAGACATCATTTGGTGCGAGCTGGTGTAAAAGAGCCCTTTAATGATGCCAATTTTATAAAAGATTTTAGAACTCTGGCTTTACTAAAAAAGAATTTTCCAACTGTGGAGTCCATTTTGCATGCCATGGAAAATAATCCGCATGAGGATTTAAAGGAGAAGCTGCAAGAGGAAATTTTAGAAGAGGAAAATCTTATCGATGCAGCAACTTTTGTGGAACAACTTATAAATGATGATCGTACGTTTCATGTAGGAAGTCTTATCAAACGACTTTGGTCGGGGCTTCATATTCCGTTGCACCACAATCACCCAAGCGAACAGCCTTTGGGAGGAATCTCTGATTTGACAAACAAAGGTAACTTTGATAAACTGGTCATCTCTGAATTTGCGTATGACGATGACGTTTTTATGTCCAGAATAGCCAATAACGAAGCGCTTTATATTCAAAGAGAAGTTCCACCAGAAGCAGATAAGTTCGAACGTATTTTGATTATCGACAGCTCATTAAAAAATTGGGGGAATCCTAAGATTCTGTCTTTTGCTTCGGCAATTACGATTGCTAGACATCCGAAAACCGATATTAAGTGCAGAGTTTTTATAGCAGGTCAGGATTTTAAAGAAGTTCCATTAGGTAATGTTCATGATGTAATTGAGGCGTTGAGCGAGCTTAGCGGTAAACTGGATTGTTCGCAAGGACTTGAATCATTTTTTCAGCAAAATAAAATTAGCAGTAAAAATCAGGAAGTATTTCTTTTTTCCTCAGAAGACAGTTTGAAACTGACGGCAATGAAAAATGTGATAAGTACTTATTATACTGAGATTAAGTATGTTTTTGAAATGGAGATAGAAGGCATCAAAGTCTATAAAAATCAGAATAAAGGCAGAAAAATGCTTCAGCATATTATAATGCCACTGGATGAACTGTGGGAAAAAGAAAAGCGAGATTCTCCACGCCGTAAGTATTCAGAAACAGACTTAGATAATATACCGCTTTTATTTCCATTAGAAAGAAGCTATCAGAATATCTTTTATTATGGTACCGACTTTTATACCTATCTAAACGGAAATTTATTCTGGTTTGTCAGTAATGAGTTCAACAAAGGATTTAAAAGAATAGATTCAAATCTTCCTTTTGACAAAGGAGAATTTGCTATAAAAACCAATGGCAAAGGCGAGAGATTTCTGTTGTGTTATGTAAGCGATTCGATACCAAAAATTAGTATTTATAATATTGATAAACAGGAGTTAAAAAGTAATTTGGTTTCTAATGAAGAATTTAATGATTTAAAAGTTAATGTTTTTGGATATAAGAATGAGTTTTATTTGACTGATGGTACAAGCTATTGGCGTGTCGATGATGGTTTAATAAAAATGAAGTCTGAATTTAGTAATTTGATTAATGATGCTTTTGTGAACTATAGCATGAAACAAAATTCTTTTGTTAGGGATTTTATGAATAGTAAGTTCAAATACAGCGTCATAAAAAAACTAAAAGGATTGTCAATTGTAAATGATAGTATTGAAATTAACGGATTTAACTTTACGCACTTAGAGTTTTCTAAGAGAGGTTATTATTCTACTGACTGGAAACACCCAGCAATACAATTTTACGAAAAAGTAAATCTTATTTTGAAAAATAGGGGAGCATCAGCTATTAATCTTGTTAAAATAATAAAACAAAATACAGGTAAATCTTTACTTGAAAGTAAAGCTGTTGTAGATGAGGATTTTGGAGTTGTTTTAAATGATGTAACAAGACAGGAGGCTGAAGTATTGAAGAATACTATAGAAAGTAACGGTGCTGTTTGTTATATAGAAACCTTGTGTTTTGAGTCTAAGGACGGAAGTAGAGTAACTAATAAGGATGGAATTCTAATATTTGAAAGCAGTAAGGAGGACATCTCCAAATTTTATATTCCTTTTATTGTAAACGGCAGAACAATTATGGCCTCCGAAAGTGAATATTCAGGTAACGATTATTTTATAACAGATTCTTTTCTGACGAGTGTAAAGGAGAAAGATTTTTTGGAAAAATATCTGGATCCGTTTATAAAAAATGTAAGACAAAATGGAACTTAAACTTAGCATAAATTCTAAAAATACATTTCCTAAAGGAGGTGTTTTCATAAAAAGCAGATTGCCGAAAGTATGGCTTCAGGAAATTCAGAATATGGGATTAGCATTCCATTTGGTCAAAACTTTCCCAGTTCCTGCCGTAAGGGCAAATGAGTTGTTTGGATGTATGTTGGTTTTTGATCAGAGTCTGATTAAAACGGATCGTATCGGAAAGAATTATTTCTGCCAATTGATAGAAAATAAATTATTTATTCCCGAAAATACAATTGTGACCCCTCAGCTAACAAAGGCTGAGTGGCACAATTTGTTTTCAGAGCACTATCATTTCATGCATCCAGATATTGGATTAGTAGAGTTAAAGGAAGAAGTTTCGTGGATCGATTTAATTGAAGTGCCAGTTTTAAAAGAAATCGATATACTGGAACCTTCCAAAACAGTTCATATTCCGCAGTATATATCATCATTACGTTACGAAGCAAATACAGAAGATATTCTAGAAGCGCTTGAAAAGCCATTTTCACAAGAAGATTTACCAGATGAATTACCATTTGATATGGAGGAATTAATGAAGGGAAATCAAAAGGAAATGGATAAGTTTTTGGCCTTTCTTGATAAAAATCCTGAAATGGCTTTACAATTGGCTATTCCTCTAGATACTTTAGGAACTGCTAGAGGAGGATTTGATGGAAAATTTTCTTTTGAAGGAAATGGCTCAGGTTTCTCTGGAGGTCGCTCTTTTTCAGGAGGAAGCAGAAATAAAATGAATGAATCTGAATTTGATGGTAAGCCTTTTTTAATTGTTTTTAAGATAATTTTTGTACTCATCATTCTATTTAATCTGAAGAGTTGCAATTTCAGCAATACAAACCTGGGAACTAATTCGTCTCTAGCTTTGATTGTGATTGTGTTTGCAATTGGACTAATAATAGCACTGGCACTTTTGAATAGCAGTTCTTCGAGTTCTTCTTATAGTTATTCACCACCACGTCAGCCATCGCAATCTGGAGGAGGAGGCTCGGCTCTGATAGATTCGGAGCGTTTTTCTACAATACAAAGCAGATATGAAAAAATGGCTGAAGAATTTAAAGAAAAGAAAGATTATGCAAAGGCAGCCCATGTGTATATGAAACTGCTTAAAAATCATTACAAAGCTGCAGATGTTTTGGAAGAAGGGGAGTTGTACAGTGAAGCCGCAGCAGTCCATCTTAAATATTGTAATAATAAAAACAAAGCGGCGGAGTGTTATGAAAAAGGACATGTATACAGACAAGCAATTGAATTATACAGAGAACTCAATCAAAACGAAAAAGTGGGAGATTTGTATACGATTCTAAAAGACAAACCGGAAGCCGATAAGTTTTATGGTAAAGTGATAGATGACTATAAAGTAAATAATCAATACGTAAAAGCATCTTTTATTTATAAAAATAAAATTAAGAATATAAATGGAGCACAAGAGGTATTGATAACGGGATGGAGAAATAATAAAGATGCATTCAATTGTCTGAATAATTATTTTGCAAATATTGAATCGACAGAAAAATTATCTGGAGTCATAACCTCAATTTATGAATCGGATGTTTCGGCGGAGAATTCAGAGTTGTTTTTGCAGGCCATGAAACACGAATTTAAAAAGCATGAGGATTTAGAAGAAATTACTAAAAATATTGCTTACGAGATTGTAGCCGATAAGATTATGATTAAACCTGATATAGCATCAGAGTTGGTTGCTTTTAATGAAAAAAACAAATCAATGCTTAAAGATGTTATGAAATATAAATTAAAAGGAAGAAAGTAAATCTAAATCTAAATAAAATGGGTATATCATTCAATTGATTATGCCCATTTTTATTTTGAATCATTCAAATCCATTCTCCAGCAGCATTGTAATCATCTGGAAGATAAGTAAGATATTGAACCATTCTTGGGCTTTCTCCTCTGTTAGGTGTTGCGCAGTGTGGCAATGTATTGTGCCAGATTATAAAATCGCCTGCATCTCCTGTAATTGGTTTTGGTTGTAACGTTTTTAAAGCTTTTTCTCTTGGATTTTCATGTGGTTCAAGTTCGTCGAGCCATTCATCGATTTGATTGTGAAAACCTGGAACGCAATGGAAAGCTCCATCATTTTCTCTGCATTCAGTTAAATAAAATAACCCTTGAAGACCATAAGTAAGCGGTTTTTTTAAGCTCATATCCCAATGAAGCGGACTTCCAAGAAAGGTGAAATGATCTGTTTCGGGCGGATTAAAACTTACTTTATCTATAGTTTTGTAGATATTTGTAGTTCCATAAAGCTGTTCGTAAGCCTTTTTTACTCTTGGCGAAAAGCGATTACGATTTAAAGTTTCATGATCCGAAAAATTAAGCATAAGTCCTTTTTGTTCTTCGTGACGCTTGTACCAGCTTTCTTTTTCATTCGGATTCATTTTTAAATATTCCCAAATGGCTTTTTGTGTGGCTTTGCAATCTTCTTTTGAAATAGCATTTTTAACCACAACATAACCGTTCCGATTCCAAAATTCAAGATCCTGCTTAGACAAGACATTTACAGTTAAATCCTCAATTTCTTGATCAGTATTTCTTTTTCTATTATTAATCCATGTTTTGAAAGTTTCAAAATCTGGTTTTTCAGAATATAGAAAATACAAAGTATCTTCCATGCCAATGCCTAATTGATATAGTGTTTTAATCTGGTTATCCCAATTGGTATGGTCTGAATTCGCATTTTTGGAATCTAAAGTACGTTTCCATAATTGTTCGAGAACTGTCCAAGGCATATTATTTTGTTTTAGATAAAAGAAAACCTAAAAATACGCGATTTATAGTTTGGTATTTAAAGTAAAAATACCCTTTTTGTAATAGTAAAAAAGGCTATCTCAATGAGACAGCCTTTTCACTTTGGTTATATTATCTTGATTTATTAATTGTTTCCGTAGATTTTTGCATAAAGATCTTTGTAAATTTCTTTGATGATTTTACGTTTCAATTTTAGAGTAGGAGTAAGCTGTCCGCCGTCAATTGACCATACATCTGGTGTAAGTTCAAAACGTTTTACTTGTTCCCAATGTCCGAATTTTTTGTTGATTCCTTCTACTTCTTCATCGATTCTTTTGATAACATCTGCATTAGCGCTGATTTCTGCATCAGAACTTCCTAAAGTAATTTTATGGATTTTTGCCCATTCTTTTACAAATTCAAAGTTTGGCTGAATAAAAGCACCTGGCATTTTTTCGCCTTCACCAATAACCATTATCTGTTCAATAAAACGAGATTGTTTCATGGCATTTTCGATCATTTGCGGAGCAATATATTTACCCCCAGAAGTCTTGAACATTTCTTTTTTACGATCGGTAATTTTTAAGAAACCTTCGCTGTCAATTTCTCCTATATCTCCCGTATGAAAATAACCGTCAATTACAGCTTCAGCCGTTTTCTCAGGATCTTTATAATAGCCTAACATTACGTTTGGCCCTTTTAATAAAATCTCTCCGTCCTCAGCGATTTTAACTTCTACGTTACGAATCGGCTTTCCAACAGTTCCAATTTTAAATCCTTTGTTTCTTTGGTCGTTTACAGCAATTACCGGAGAAGTTTCCGTTAAACCGTAACCTTCCATTACCGGAATTTCTGCTGCAGCAAAAACTCTTGTCAAACGCGGCTGTAAGGCAGCACTTCCAGAAACCATTAAATCTAAGTTTCCTCCCAAACCTTCTTTCCATTTACTGAAAATTAGTTTACGTGCAATCTTTAATTGGAATTCATACCAAGCACCATTTGCTCCGTATGGTTCATATCTTAAACCTAAATCGATAGCCCAGAAAAACAGTTTTTTCTTGATACCAGTTAATTCAGCTCCTTTCGCATAAATTTTATCGTAAACTTTTTCTAAAAGTCTTGGTACAGCTGTAATTACAGTTGGACGGACCTCTTTTAAGTTATCGCTGATTTTATCAATAGATTCTCCAAAATAAACCGATACACCATAATATTGATAGATATACAAAATCATTCTTTCAAAAATATGACAGATAGGCAAGAAGCTTAATGCGGTGCTTTTTCCTGGATCAAATGGGATTCTTGGTGAGCTGTCTAAAACATTTGACACAATATTTTTGTGCGAAAGCATAACTCCTTTAGGTCTTCCTGTTGTTCCAGAAGTATAAATAATAGTAGCTAAATCATCTGTTTGAATACTGTCTTTTTTAGCTTCAACTTCGCTTTGATTGCTATCATCTTCGCCTAAAACCAATAAGTCTGACCAATGTTTACAGCTATTAATTTCATTAAAAGAATATACTTCTTTCAATGTTGGCACATTGGCTTTAATTGCATTTACTTTTTGTAACACTTCATCATCAGAAACAAAACAGTAAATACTGCCACTGTGGTTTAAAATATATTCGTAATCTTCTTCTGCAATAGTGGGATAAATTGGAACATTTTGCGCACCAGTCTGCAAAATACCAATGTCCATTATATTCCACTCGGTACGGTTATTTGAACTAATTAAAGCAATTTTATCATCTTTCTGAACGCCCATACGCAATAATGCTCTCGAAATAGCATTTGCTTTTGCAATATATTCTTCACTGGATGTTTTTTCCCAGACTCCATTTTTTTTGGTTGCGAGAGCAACTGGAAGGTTGTAAGTTTCTTGTTGATAATAGGGAAAATCAAAAAGGCGTGTGATTGAAACCATGTTTAATATATTGAATTTTATTGCAAATTAAATAAAATTTGGGTATGATTTTCAGTTTTATAAAATTTAATGGGAAAATTTATAAAGACTATTAAAAATCAACGAAAACGTTTTCTTTTTCGCCGTTAAATTTCTAAAAAATCAAGAAAAATTTAATTTGAAGACGTTTTTTAAAGGCTATTGTACGTTATAATCTTCGTATACTTTTACTCTTTCGCCCATTAAAAACATTTTTTTCTTAGCAAAATGAATAGAGAATTGAGAATAATACCATTCATTACTGTCATTTGGTCTGTACCAGAATGTGTAAGAAGCACTATTGAA
>Ga0308157_10000347_pt1 | contig 164184 bp, 154 predicted proteins | sample PhyBR1_FD_201035 | JGI IMG/M metagenome (GOLD analysis project Ga0308157, IMG submission 201035) | Phyllosphere microbial communities from UC Gill Tract Community Farm, Albany, California, United States - DLSLB.R1 | ecosystem: Host-associated > Plants > Phyllosphere > Unclassified | place... | reverse complement strand
TCGACCGCTACGGCAAGCTGCTCAAGCAGATCAGCACCTCGGACGAAGCCCTTGGGTGGGACGGTACCTACAACGGCAACCCTATGCCGGGCGACGATTACTGGTTCACCATCGAATACGTGATCGGGACACAGACAAGGGAATTCAAAGCCCACTTTGCGCTGAAACGTTAAGAAATTATTATAAAAGTTAAATGCTGTCGGTAACGGCAGCATTTTTCCAATATTATTGATATTAAATTACCAACCTAAAATAAAAAATTTATATATTTGACCGCTATGGGAAATTGCCTGTATGGTAATGGGGGTAAAGGCGTTATAAAGACTGCGGGAACTACCATGATCTGACAGGTTAATTAGCCGGTAATGGTGTAATGATCATCACAATTAAACGAATAAGGTTAACAATGAATTTTAAAAAAATTTACCTGATTTTTGGATTGCTACTGACGCAAATTTCTTTCTCGCAGGAAGGTATTGCCGTTTATTCCGATTATTTATCAGACAACTATTACCTGATCCACCCTTCGATGGCAGGTGCTGCCAACTGTGCGAAGATCAGGCTTACTGCCCGTCAGCAGTGGTTTGGCCAGGATGATGCACCGCAATTACAGACCCTTAGCTTTAATACAAGGATAGGAGAGCAATCGGGTATAGGTATAATCGCCTTTAACGATAAGAACGGATACCATTCTCAAACGGGTGCCAAACTTACTTATGCTCACCACATTATGTTTTCAAGAAGTACTTACGACCTGAACCAGCTTTCTTTCGGTATGAGTGCGGGATTGATACAAAGCCGTCTTGATGAGAGCGAATTCAACGAGTTTGACCCTATTGTTGATGGCGGTATGCAGCAAAAAGACTCTTATTTTAACGTGGATATAGGTGCATCATATCACTTCCTTGATTTTTATGCCCACTTTACTGCCAAGAATGTTTTGGCAAGCAAAAGGGATATCTATACAGATATTGAGAGCGATAACCTTAAAAAATATTTATTGAGTGCCGGTTATGTATTCGGTGCGCAGGAAACGCTTCAGTGGGAGCCGTCTATTATGTTTCAGATGGTTGATGAAACCAAAGAGAAAACAATCGACATCAACCTGAAACTTTATAAAGAAATGGATTTCGGAAGGATATGGGGCGGAGTTTCGTACAGGAGGAGCCTTGATGGTGCCCAGTATGTAGACGGTAACGGTACTTCTGAGCAGAATCTGCAATACTTTACACCTATTATCGGTATCAACTACAAAAACTTCATGTTTGCTTATACTTACTCTTACCTTACAGGAAATGTTCGCTTTGATAACAGCGGATTCCACCAGCTAACACTTGGTGTTAACCTTTTCTGTAAAAGAGATAAATATGATTGTAACTGCCCTGCAGTTAACTAATTATAAAGTAAATATTATTAATTCCGTCCCGATCCTGTATCGGGACGATTTTTTTTTAAAGATATGGTAATAAAAGAAGTTAACGGAAAATATCCGCAAATACCCGAAGATTGTTTTGTGGCCGAAAATGCTACTATTGTCGGTGACGTAACATTAGGTTCAGAATGCAGCGTATGGTTCAATGCTGTAATAAGAGGCGATGTACATTATATTAAAATAGGAGACAAGGTAAACATCCAGGATGGGGCTATAATCCACTGTACCTATCAAAAGCATCCTACGATTATAGGCAATAATGTTTCTATTGGCCACAATGCCATTGTACATGGCTGTACGGTAAAAGATAATGTGCTTATCGGTATGGGTGCCATTGTGATGGATAATTGTGTTATCGAAAGCAATACGATCATCGCAGCGGGTGCCGTGGTAACGCAGAATACCATTGTAGAGTCAGGAACAATCTATGCCGGTATTCCTGCCAGAAAAGTTAAGGATATCAATGCATCTGATTTTGCCGGCGAGATAGGGCGTATTTCCAACAATTACGTGATGTATTCTTCGTGGTTCAAGAATAATGATTAAAAGTCCTTTTGTTCGACTTTAAAGCTTTCTCCAAGAATGCTCTTGAGTACTTCGGGATTGGAATTCGTATAAAATTCCTGTGTGGAAGGCTCACCGGAAGTATTCAGGAAGTTACTTTGCTCCAGTATTTTTTTTGTCTGCTTTGCGACTGCTTCCCCTGAATCGATGATTTTCACGTTTGCGGGAAGTATCTCTTTTATCTGGGGTACAAGGTAAGGATAGTGGCTGCATCCTAAAACAAGGTAGTCGACATTGGCGTTGATCATTGGCTGAAGGTATTCTTTCAGCAGCTCTTTTATTTCAGAAGATCCCAGTTTGCCTTCTTCTATAAGCTTTACGAGATTAAAGCCAACCTGCTCCACTACATTTATTCCCGTGAAGCCGGAAACTGTTTTTGTAAATAGTTCGCTGGACAAAGTTCCTTTGGTGGCAAGGATGCCAATCGCATTGGTTTTGGTATGTATTGCCGCGGGCTTTATGGCAGGCTCTATGCCTATAAATGGGATATCGTATTTCTCCCTCAGTTCTTTAATGGCATTGGTAGTAGCGGTATTACAGGCCACAACGATCATTTTGCAGTCCCTCTCCAGTAGAAACTCAGTATTCTTGCAGCTAAGGTGTACGATCTCCTCTTTGGTTTTCTGACCGTAAGGGGCATTCTTGCTATCGGCAAGGTACAATGTATTTTCGTGTGGTAAAAAGGCGTGTATCTCTCTCCAGATGGAAGTGCCTCCAATTCCTGAATCGAATAATCCTATCGGGTTTCTGCTTTTGTCCATATTACAAATATAAAAAAAACGGCCAAAAGGCCGTTTGATATTGTTTCTTGTAAGGAAATTATTAGAATCCAAGTTCTTTCTTAACGTCAGCAAGAAGATCCGGGCCATCGTGTACCAATACACCGCTACCCATAGAAGCGTCAAGTACATACTGGTAACCTTTCGCTTTGGCAACTTTCTGGATGGCAGCCCTTGCTTTCTCTACAATTGGCTTATACGTGTCATCCTGCTTTTGCTGAAGTTCTTTTGAAGCGCTTTGCTGATACTCCTGAATCCTTTTTTGAAGGTCTTGTACTTCTTTACTACGTGTTTCGTTTACAGCTTCAGTAACGGTTGCAGCTTCTTTTTCGTATTGCGTTACTTTATTCCTGAATTCAGTTACCATTGCATTGTAATCGTTATCATACGTTTTGGTAAGCTTTTCAAGTTGTGCATCTGCAGCTTTTTTCTCGGGCATTGTGCTCATAAGCTCCATTATATTGATGTGAGCTACTTTGGCCTGTGCCGACATGGCCTGGCTTCCTGCTATAAAAAGTGCTGCAGCGATCAATAAAGATTTCAATTGTTTCATCATTTAAAAATTTAATTAATTTCTGTTTTTGTTGTTATTATCTATTCCGGGTCATCGCTGCTTTCTGGAGAGGCAGGTGTTGTAGCCGGTGTTTCTGCCGGTTTTTTCTTTTCCTCCCTTGCCTTTTTGGCAGCTTCCCTTTGTTCCAGTATCTGTTTTTTCCTGTCTTCCCTTGCTTGTTGTATCTGTAGCTTTTTTTGCTCCAGCGCAGCTTTTGCTGCTGCAGCGGCATTTTGCTTGTCGGTGGTTTTTTTGTCTCCTTCTACAGGAGCTTCATTCGCGGTTGTTTTCCCCTGAACCCCGTTTTCTCCCTGGATAGTGTCATCACCTTCTGTTTCTTTAGCAGATGAGGCTGTGCCGGGCCTGTTAGCTGTATTTTCCTTTTCTGTAGACGATGGCGTTGCTCCAGTATTGGTTTTAGGTGCAGTTCCGCCATTCTTTTTGGCTTCCCTTTCCTGTTTCAGCTGCTCGCGCCTCTCATCGTACGCTGCTTTTTTTGCTGCTTTCGCAGCATTATTGTCGTCTATTTTCTTTTGCCTTGCTGCTTTTTTCTCGTCCAGTACTTTTTGCCTGTCTATAGCGTCAGGATTCGACTTGCGCTCTTCCTCTTTCTCTTCCTCATCAAGCTGCTTTAACTGCTTTTTAGACAATGTCTCCTGTTTTGCTGCACGTGCCATTCTTTTTAATACAAGGTCGCTTATGTCGTGCTTGTTTGCTGCAAAAAGCATCGTCAGGTCAGAAGATTTATCAAATACAAAGTCATACTTTCTCGTCTCCGAAAGATCCTGCACGATTGTGAAGATCTGGTCCTGAATCGGTTTTACCAATACTGCTTTCTGCGTTACCAGGTCACCTGTCGGGCCAAACCGCTTCTCCTGATAGTCGCGAAGGTCTTTTTCAAGGAACGCGATCTCTTCTTCACGCTCTTCTATAAGCTCTTTGGTAAGCAGCGATTTTTCAGCCCTGAGGCCTTCCGAAAGCTTGGTTATCTCGCCTCGCTTCACGTCCATTTCCTGCTTCCATTTCTGGGCTTTCTGCTCCAGCTGGTTTTTTGCTTCGGCATAGTCCGGCGCTTTATTCAGGATATAATCCATGTCGATATAAGCGATCTTTACACCTCTTGCACCCTGGGCAGTTGCGGCCAGGCAGCTCAGGACAGTAACCAGCGTCAATAAATATCTTTTCATAGCTTTCTTATGTATTAGAAAATATCATGCCATTTTTTTTAAAACTGCTGGCCTATGATAAAATGCGTCTCCCAGCCGTTCTTTTGTGTTTGTCCCGGCAGCGGATCGAATCCATGACCAAAATCTATTCCCAACAGACCGAATGCAGGCATGAATACCCTCAAACCAAAACCTGCGGAACGCTTCAGCGCAAACGGGTTATAGTTCTTAAAGCGATCATACGAAGCACCTGCCTCAAGGAAGGTAAGCGCATATATCGAAGCCTGCGATTTCAGCGTGATCGGGTAGCGCAGCTCCAACGAGAATTTATTATAAATCGTTGCCCCTACCTGTATTCCTGTTAACGGATCAATAGGCGAAAGCGACTGGTTCGGGTAACCCCTTAACTGGATAACCTCACGGCCATCGAGCGCGTAGTTAGCAAGCCCGTCTCCTCCAAGGTAGAACCTTTCAAACGGTACAAGTCCCCTGGCAGAATCATAAGATCCCATGAAACCAAATTCACCCAGCGCACGCAATACAAGGTCGTCATAAATTTTAGTATACGTATCGGCCTTAAATTTCACTTTCCAGTATTCCAGCCAGTTGAACCTCTTCTGGTCGTATTTCGATGTGTTTACAGTTGCCTCCTGAAAGGTTGCAACACGGTTTCCATCGGCATTTATGTAATCACCAGGGTTGATCGTTTCGCCGTTAGAGCCTGCAAAAGGTTCCCCTGTTTCATTCTTAAGTTTGTATGCTTCCTCGTTTTGCAGTTCGGCATAATCAATACCATTCACCATCGAGTACGGGAACGTTGTCCTGAAGCTTACGCTGAACAACGAACCGTAAGTAGGGTAGATAGGGTTACGTCCCCTGTTGTCCCTGCTAAGTTCCACAGTATAAGCTAAGTTCTTCGAAGTACCGTTACCAAAAGTAAACAATCCGGTGTTATAATTACTCAGGCTGTAGTACTGGAAGGTAAGGGAGTGCGAAAGCCTCATGTAATAATCCGGTTCGCTAAGCCTTTTTGCCATACCCAGGGAGATGGAAGAGATTGTAAAGCTCCTCGACCTGTCCACATCGCGTGATGTAAAGTTATACAAAAACTGTTTACTATGCGATAATGAGCCAAATAGCTGTATTGGTTTTTTTCCTCCGAACCATGGCTCGGTAAACGAAAGGCTATAGGTCTGGAAATAAGTACTACCCTGCGCACGAAGCGACAGCTTTTGTCCGTCGCCCATTGGCAGCGGATCGTATGCTTCTTTGTTAAAGATATTACGTATTGAGAAGTTGTTGAATGATAGCCCAAGTGTTCCGATGAAACCACCTCCGCCATAACCTCCCTGAAGTTCGATCTGGCTCGATCCTTTTTCGGTAACGCTCCATTCAATGTCTACAGTTCCTGTTGCAGGATCCGGGTTTTGCACGTCAGGGCGGATGGTCTCAGGGTCAAAGAAGCCCAGTGCACCAAGTTCGCGTATCGTACCGATAACATCTTCTTTATTCCATTTCTGGCCCGGCCTTGTACGGAGTTCACGATAGATAACGTGGTCGTTCGTTTTGTTGTTCCCAACTACGTTTACTTTATTAAAGTAGGCTATTGGCCCTTCAACGATCCTTATTTCAAAATCGATAGTATCATTTGCGGTACGTACCTCTACGGCATTGATGTTCGAGAACAGGTATCCGTTGTTCTGGTACAGGTTGGTAAGGTCTTCACCGTCCGGTTTGGTAGGGTCGGCAATCCTCTTCTGTAGCATTACGCCATTGTATACCTCACCTTTTTTAATACCCAATAGCTGGTTAAGCTGTTGGTTGTTGTAAACGGTGTTACCAATGTATTTTATGTCGCCAAAGTAGTATTTGCGGCCTTCCTCAACAGTAATGGCTATGCCAACTGTGTTTTTCTTCGGATTGTACACAACCGTATCGGCAATTATACGGGCATCACGGTATCCTTTTTCCTTGTACTTGTTTACAATGTTTACAAGGTCTTCCTTGTATTTGTCTGCAATGAATTTGGATGGTTTAAATATACGCAGCGGATTGAGCGGAAAACGGCTCTTGCGCTTGGTATTTTTCATAGCGCCACGAAGCTTGCTGTCAGTAAGTTTGGTGTTGCCGGTAAACTCTATGTCAGATACACGCACCTTTTTGCCACGGTCTATGTTCACAACCATTTTCACGGTGTTAACGCTGTCCGGGATTACATTGATGGCAACCTTGGTGTTGTAATAACCGTCTTTGCGGTATTTGTTCTCGATGTAATTTTTGGTGGTGGTAACGAGGTTTTCGTTTACAATCTTGCCTTTATTAAGGTCGGTGTCCTTGATAAGGCCTTCTATTTTACCTTTCCTTACCCCTTGTATCTTTACATCGCTAAGCTTTGGAAGCTCATTGATGTCCAGTTCAAGAGAAATGCTGTCGCCATGTATTTCGGTAACATAAAAGTTAACATCGCTAAAGAGCTTAAGGCCCCATAGCTTACGAATGGCCGCGCTGATCTCCTCACCAGGCACGTGAATAGCCTGGCCTTTTTCAAGGCCGGTAAAATTTATAACCGTAAGCTCATTAAAGCTTACCTGGCGTGCCAGCTTAATGTCTTTCAATATATATTCTTTCCCGGCTTCAAGGCCTTCAGTTTCCTGGGCCGTAGCGTTTCCGGAATATAATAATAGGCCAAAAAGTAAGGTAATGCCCTTCAGGAGCATTTTTGTGTTACTTAACTTGTTCACTGGTTTTTCCAAATCTACGTTCTCTTTTTTGGTAACTGATAATGGCTTCATGCAGGTCTGTTTCCCTGAAATCAGGCCAGAGCACTTCTGTATAGAAAAATTCGGCATAGGCTACCTGCCAGAGCAGGAAGTTACTGATGCGCTGCTCCCCGCTGGTCCTGATTACCAGGTCCACGTCGGGAAGGTCGTGTGTGTAGAGGTGCTGCTGGATAACAGATTCGCTGATATCAGCTATGTTCAATTGGTTATTTTTTACTTTTTCGCTCACGGCCTTCACAGCCGAAATGATCTCTTCCCTCGAGCCATAGCTTAAGGCCAGGGTAAGCGTCATTCGCGAGTTGCTTTTTGTCTGGTCTATTACTTCGAGTAATTGCCTGCGAGCCCTATCGGGAAGCATGGCGGTATTGCCTATGGTATTAAGGCGGATGTTATTCTTTTGGAGCGTTGGCAGCTCTTTTTTCAGCGAGCTTACCAAAAGGTTCATTAGTGTGTCTACCTCCAGTTTTGGCCTGTTCCAGTTTTCTGTAGAAAAGGCATAAAGCGTAAGGTTGGCAATGCCAAGCTTCGCGCTGGCCTCTACTGTTTCCCTTACGGCTTTGGTGCCGTTCTCATGGCCAAACGCACGCAGCATACCTTTTTGCTTTGCCCAACGTCCGTTGCCATCCATAATTATGGCAAGGTGCTTAGGTAAATTTTCGGTATTTATGGTAGTTGTTTTATCCATGTTTAGTAAGAGCAGTAGCAGGGTTTTACGCCAAAGGTGTAGGTTAATGTAAATCCGGTAAATACATACCAGTCTTTGCTCCCGAGGTTCCCGAAACGAAACTGTTGGTAATCGTCGTGGTTGCTGCCGTCGAGGTTGTCTGTAAAGGTATAGCGCGCGCCTGCCTCAAAACCCAAAATAAAATTCGGCAGTATGTTCGATTTAATTCCCACAGTCATTGGTATGGCCACAGATCCTTTTGTGTCGCCTTTTTTCTGCACGCCATTCAGTTCGATGTACGATTCCGTATACCAGAAATAGCTAAGCCCTCCATATATATAAGGAGTGATCTTCAGGTCGGTTTCATGCAGGTTGAAGTCGAAGAAATTGAATTCCATACCGGCGGAAAGCTCTTTCACGCTGTTATCGAATTCAAAACCGCGGCGCTTTCTTCCGGATACATCAGAATCTTCATCTGCCGACGATAATTTTCCGTAGGTAAAAGAGGCGCGCCACGCATGTCTCGGGCTGCGGTTCCATTTGTAGATTATTCCAAATGCCGGCTCGTTAGGCGCTATGTAGTCCGTAGGGCCTACATCACCTATATAGTTAGCGCCGCCCGCAAAAATACCCAGTTCATTTATCTGGGCCTTCGCGATAAAAGGCATGGCAATGGTTAGTAAAACAAATATGATCCTCTTCATTTAATGAAAATTGGGTGCAAATATAGCAATATAGATTTTCTTATTAACCTATCAGGGAGCTAATTTACATCCTTAAAATTGCATAAAATTAGCAAACTTCCAGTCTTGAAAACGGAAGAAGTGAAAGTGTAGTATAATTGTGCGATAAATTTCCGGTAATTAATTGCGCTTATCCTCTCCCCACAGCAGTTTTTTCCTAAGCGTATCGAGGAATTTTTCCTGCGGGAATTCTACAAGGTTTATCTTAAAGGCTGTTTTCCGGATATGCAGCACCGTCTCCACATCAATAGAGATAATGCGCGAATCGAGCGATACAAGGTGTTGCTCTTCGCGGCTGCTCACCCTGAGCTCAATTTCGGTATCATCGGGTATAACCAATGGACGTGCGTTCAGGTTGTGCGGCGCTATGGGCGTGATCACGAGGCTGTTTACTTCAGGCATCAGTACCGGCCCGCCACAGCTCAACGAGTAGCCTGTAGACCCTGTAGGAGTCGATACGATAAGCCCGTCGGCCCAGTACGAGTTCAGGTAGTCGCCATTCAGCTTCGTTTCTATGGTAATCATCGAGGTGGTATCTTTACGGCTCACGGTTACTTCGTTCAGCGCAAAATCCAGTTCGCCCGGAGGTGTTTCTTCTTTTCCGTCATAATCGATAGAAAGCAGTGTGCGGGGGGAGACCTTGAATTTATTTTCAAAGATCAAGGGAAGTAGCAATTCAATGTTTTCCTGCTGCACTGTAGCCAGAAATCCAAGTCGGCCTGCGTTGATACCTACAATCGGGATGTTCTTGTCGCGAACATAGGTCGCAGCCCTCAGCATGGTGCCGTCGCCACCGATACATATCAATATATCGTAACCCGCAAGTTCCTCATGGTCCGCAAATACAGGATAGGGTTTGTCCAATACATCCTTTTCACTGATTGAATTGTAAAAATTCGATTCGAAAGCCACATGTGGGGTATAACGGCCTAATACGGCCACTACTTTTTCGATGATCTCCTCGGTATTATCTTTATAGTATTGTCCGTAAATTGCTATCTTCATGGTGGTTATATGTTCAGGTATTTGTCCAGGTAATCCGAACGGTCTTTAAGCGCGTTCAGGTATGTATCCTCCTGGTGTTCGGATATTATTTCATAATTATATCTCCTGAAGGTCTGTATGATCTCGCTCAGGCCTCCCATGCTTATTTTTAAAGTTATCTGAACCTTGTCGAGGTCTGCTTTGGATATAAACAATCCCAGCAGCCTTCCGTTGTTGCTTTCAACGATCTGTGCCGCCTCGCTCATGCTGTACTCCATCACGCCTTTTTCTACTACCAGTATGCCGCCTTCTTCTTTCAGGAAAGGTGTCTGGTGGAACATGGTAATAATGTCGGTGATCTCGTAATAGCCTACATAGCTGTTGTCTTTGTCCAGTACCGGGAGAAGGTTGGTTTCGTTCTTCACGAAAATTTCAAGTACGTCGAGCCAGATAGCGGTGTCGCGTACAAAAAAGCGCTCAAAGTTATAGCGAAGGTCACCCATGGTCTTCTCAATATCCATAAGTTCAACGTCCTCGGCACCAGCACAACCAATGTATACGCCTTCCTCCAATACCGGGAAGTAAGAAAAAGGGTATTCTGCAAACAGGTCCTGCGCGTCGGCAACAGAATCACTGGTACGTAAAGGCTTTATGGCAGTGTTGAGAAAGTCGGTAATATCGGTCATGGGCTAATGCTAAATAATATGCAAAATAATCAAAAATAAGGACATCAGGCCTTTTTAACTTTGTATTTTTGTATGAAAATGGACACTTAACAAAGATATGGCAAAACTCAGCGTAAACATAAATAAAATAGCAACACTGCGTAATTCGAGGGGAGGCAACGTGCCCGACCTGCTTAAAGTTGCCGCCGATGTGCAGAAATTCGGTGCGCAGGGTGTAACGGTTCATCCAAGGCCCGATGAAAGGCATATCCGTTACCAGGACGCGCGCGACCTTGTGCCTGTGGTGTATACCGAATATAATATTGAAGGCAACCCGGTGCCGAAGTTTATTGACCTGGTGCTGGAGACCAAACCTACCCAGGTAACGCTGGTACCCGATACCGATGATGCCATTACTTCCAACGCGGGCTGGGATACCATAAAGCACAAAGGCTTTCTGTGTGAGGTGATACAGGAGTTTCAACGCAGTGGCATTCGTACTTCTGTATTCGTAGATCCTGTGATCGCAATGGTTGAAGGTGCCAAGGAAACCGGTGCCGACAGGATTGAACTCTATACCGAAGCCTTTGCACATGAGTACGGCCTTGGCAACAAAGCCGGCATACAGCCCTATACCGATGCCGCCCTGAAAGCACAGGAACTTAGCCTTGGCCTTAATGCCGGCCACGACCTGAGCCTTGATAACATTAAATTCTTTAAAGAGAACATACCCGGGCTGCTGGAGGTGTCTATCGGCCATGCGCTGATAGCGGAATCGCTGTACCTCGGCCTGGACAACGTAATTAATATGTACCTGCAAAAACTCAAATAATATGCTGCATTCAAGGATAGAAGGAGAGGGGATGCCCCTGCTGATCATACACGGATTTTTAGGGACATCCGATAACTGGAAAACGCTTGCCGGGCAGTATGTTGCCAGTGGGTTCCAGGTGCATGCCATTGATATGCGTAACCACGGAAAGAGCTTTCATTCTGATGATTTTACGTATAACGATATGGTGCAGGACCTCGTGGAGTATTGCAACGAAAACAACATCGCCAAAGCGGACATTATCGGCCACTCCATGGGGGGTAAGGTAGCGATGTTCTTTGCGGTGCAGCACCCCGAAATGGTAAACAGGCTCGTGGTGGCAGATATCGGGCCGAAATATTACCGTCCGCACCACCAGGATATCCTTGCGGGACTCAATGCGGTCGATTTCAGTGCGAAACCCGAGCGTAGTGATGTGGAGGCGACGCTGAGCGAATATATCGAGGATGCCGGTACGCGCCAGTTCCTGATGAAAAACCTGTACTGGAAGGAGCCGGGACAGCTGGCCTACCGTTTCAATCTGGAAGTTTTTAATGAAAAGATAGATAATATAGGGGAGGCGCTTCCGGAAGGCGCGCGTTATGACGGACCGGTACTTTTCCTTCGGGGTGACCGATCTGCCTATATCCGCGACCAGGATTTTACATTGATAAAAGAACATTTCCCGGCTGCTGAAATAAAAGATATTGCCAATTCCGGACACTGGCTCCACGCGGAGAACCCTAAACAATTTTTGGAGGAGACACTGGCATTTCTGGCCTCCCCCGCCCCCTCCGAAGCAGGGGAGTAGCTCCCTAGTAGCGGTTTATATAAAACAGGAGACTTATTTCTTCCGCTTCTTCTCCTGTTTTTTGGATGCTATTTTCGCTACAGTCTTTGGTAGTACCGTCTGGGTAAGCCCTTCCTGTGCAAAGTTCCAGATAAAATTGAAAACCGATTTATCTTTATTGCGGTCTACGCCGATGTGTACTTCTTTCAATTCGCCTTTTGTATCATCCTTTACTACAAGGTTGCCCAGGGCAGAAACCAGTTTTTTCTTCTTTTTCAGGTTGTCCTTATCATATATCTCTACCTTCAGGTCTTCGTAGTTGATAGCAAAATCGCCCTCGGCACGGTTGCGGTTGCCATTCATGGTAAAGTACACTTCCTTAAGGCTGCCGGTTGTGGTGGCATTCATTAGTGGTTTCGATATAGGGTTTATTTCTTCGCTTCGGATATCTTTCAATCGCGCCTTTATTACGAAAGAGTCGCTAACATCCTGAACATTGAACGACCAGTTGACCTCTAAAGGGGTCGATTTCATGAACAGGCATTTTACATCAATAGTAGTTCCCGGCAGCTTGTCTTTGCGTACAGGACTGTAAATGTTGGATACCGTTGCGTAAAATTTCGAGAAGGAAACTTTTGCCGGCGGACGTTTAAAGTCGAGCTGTTCCTCGTATACTATAGTTGAATTCTTCAGTAGCAGCTTATCTACTTTCAGGTCAAACTTCAGGGTCCGCAGCATTTCGCTGTAGAGTTTCTTTATGGTCGGGTCGTCTTTCGGCAGTTTGTTGCGGTAAATGTTGGCATTCACCTTTTCGAGCGTAATCTCGGGCGAATGTACATATAACGTATCATTAAGATAACCCCAGTCGGCTTTCGGGATGCTTATCTTTTCGGCCACGATCGCAAACTGGTCCTTTTCCTTCGCCATCATTTGGGTAAATTGTACACGCGTCTGCTTTGGTATCATTTTGAAGTTGGTAACGGCAACCGTGCTGTCTGTTGTCGAGAACTTGTCGGCGGTTATATTGTAGAATTTATCCGCACGGTAAAACAGGCTGTCGCATTCCAGGCGGTAATCGCGGTAGCGCACAGGAATATTCTTCTCAACGGTGTTGCTGTCAATCCTGATTTTGTTCAGTTCAAAATTAATATTCACGGCGCTCAGCAGGTCGCCTTTCAGCGAATCGATCATCCTGAATTTGCCGTTACGTATCTCCAGGCTGCCGGTGGTTATGGCATTCTCCAGTGGTTTCAGGTCGTCGTTGGTGTTGTATTTCTTCTTTCGCGGGTACAGGATAACATCAGGCGAATCGAGAATCACTTTTTTTACGCTGATGCGGTCATCCTTCAGCAATGCCCAAAGGTTGAAATGCCGCACCTCAATGGCTTTCACTTCTGCGAATGCCCCTTCCTGTAGTGAGGCGCCAACAGAGTCTTTAGGGGCAATGTAGGCATTATGTATGGTAAAGCTCCCGATAAGCAGGTTCAGGTCGAGGTCTTTGTAGCTTACATTGTACGGAAAGTTTTTCTCCGCATGGATGATGGAAGGTAGTTTTTTGGTAACATAAGCGCTCAGGGCAAAGTTGGCTATTATCAACAGTATCAACAGGCAGAGCAATACCACCGCAATTTTTTTTGCAACACGCATAATTATTTGAATTATAACGTAATGTACTACATTCCGGAATTTTTAAAGTATAAATTATGCTTTCATTAATAGTTAAGGTTTTCCAAAAGCTGATTTAATGGATTTCCCGCTCCCGGAAATGCGTTTGTGAGACTTTCTAATTTTTAAACATTATTTATGATGAATGCGTAAAAATATTGAGTAATTTTTGAAAAATAATTTATTATGAATGCATAATATTGTTAGGAAATTATTGCGCAATCCATAATTTATTATAAATTTGAATGAAGATTAACAAGTTCGAAACTAACAACTCTTTTAAACTATGAGAAAACTATTATCCTTAACGATGATGGCGCTTACTGCTACTTCGGCATTTGCCGGTGGTTACCGTGTGAGTCTGCAGGGACAAAAGCAGCTGGGTATGGGGCACACCGGTGTGGCCGTAACCAACAGCGCTGAAGTACTGTTCTTCAACCCGGCAGGGGCTGTATTCCTGAAAGACAAATTTAACGTATCGGTAGGAGCCAACGCGCTATTTGCCCGTACGAAATTCCAAAATGAAACTTACAACTGGAAGGCATCGACCGAAAATACAGGTACACCTTTCAGCCTTTACGCATCCTACAAAGCCCTTGACTGGCTTGCTGTGGGACTTGCTGTTTATACGCCATACGGCAGTGCCGTAGAATGGGATCAGGACTGGGTTGGCTCGCATCTTGTAAACAATATCGACCTTCAGGCTATATATGTGCAGCCTATCGCGTCGATTAAGCTTAGCGAAAAGTTCAGTATTGGTGGTGGCCCTATCTATGTAACAGGTGGCGTGGAGTTCAACAGGAACCTTACCCGCAGCCTTACGGATGTGGAAGGCCCTGAAGGAAAAAGGTCGGATGTAACACTTGATGCCCAAAATGTTACCGCATGGGGATGGAGCGCCGGTATGATGTTTAATCCGGTGGATAGAGTAAGGATAGGTCTTAACTATCGTTCGGAAATAACCATGGAAGCCCGTGACGGTGACGCTAAATTTGCTGATGTTCCCGCATTCGCACAGGGTATCTACAGCAACACAAGGTTTAACGCAGACCTTCCGCTTCCTGCGGAGCTTACAGCGGGTATTTCGGTACAGCTTAGCGACAAATGGCTTGTAGCTTTTGACTATAACAGGACGTTCTGGAATGTATATAAGTCACTGACTGTAGATTTCGCAAGCCCGGCTATCGCGACTTCTGTTAATCCAAGGAATTATAAAGATGCCAGTACTTTCAGGATCGGTACACAATTCAAGCCGAACGATAAATTCTCGTTCCGTGCCGGATGGTACTATGATGAAAGCCCTGTAAGGCCGGGCTATTTCGCGCCGGAAACTCCAAGGAACGATTCTATGGGCTTTACCGGAGGACTTACCTATATGATCAATTCTAACTTTGGTGTTGATGTTTCTTTCCTTTACCTTCACTTTGACGAGGTTAATGCTTCTTACGATCATTACACCGAAGACGGAAACCAGAATGTTTCTTTTGGCGGTAAATACAAAAACGTAGTATTCTCTCCGGGTGTAGGCTTGTCTTACAGCTTCTAATCAATACAATTATGAAAAATAAAGTAATATACTTAGCAATACTCGCTGCGGGATTTGCATCGTGCGAGCCGGAATTTGAAAATGAAGTGACCAATGGCAGTTACAGTGCGGGAGATGCCGATTTTAGCAGCTACGTGGCTATAGGTAACTCGCTTACTTCAGGATATATGGACGGAACGGTGTCAAGAATAGGGCAGACGTATTCGTTCCCGAACATCCTGGCGCAGCAATTCGCCATTGTTGGCGGAGGCGCGTTTACACAGCCTTCATATGCTGAAGATGTAAATAACCTTGGTGGTATCAGCGGTATTCCGGGCTTTCCTACAAGGCTGATTATCGATGCGCAGGCCGGAGGGCCGGAACCGATAAGCGGCGCTTCTACAGTTACGCTTACACCACAGGCTACAGCTTTCAACAACATGGGTGTGCCGGGCGCGAAAACATTCCACTTGCTTGCTCCGGGCTATGGTAACCCTGGGGGGCTTGCTACAAACCCGCCAACAGCAAACCCGTATTACGTGCGTATGGCAACGTCTGCAACAGCAACCGTTTTGGGTGATGCAATGACAAAGAACCCTACGTTCTTTACGAACTGGATTGGAAATAATGACGTATTGGGCTACGCTACAAATGGTGGTTCGGGTTCTACGTCGGGTATGGGCGGTGCCGATATTACACCGACTCCTGTTTTCCAAAATGCTTATAATACAATCATTAACACCCTAACGGCCAATGGCGCTAAAGGTGTGGTTGCTACGATACCAAACGTTACAGACATTCCGTTCTTTACAACGGTTCCTTACAACCCACTTACTGCATCGGTAATAGGCCTGGGTAATGAGGCTAATGGTGTGGCGCTGATCAATCAACTAAACGCTCAGCTGGTGGGTCCTGTGAAACAGGTGCTTACGGCTTTGGGCCAAGGAGACAGGATCCAGTTGCTTTCTACTACAGAAGGTAACCCGCTGCTTATTAAAGATGAGACGCTAACCAACCTTGCGCCACAACTTACCGGAGCGCTTACTTTGGCAGGTGTACCTGCATTGCAGGCAGGTGCTATCGGGGCAATCTTCGGACAGGCACGCCATGCAAGGCCTACTGACCTTGTATTGCTTACAACAAGGGGTGTTATCGGAACTGCGCCGAGCAGCCCACTGGCTGTAGACCCGTTGAACAAGTATGGTATTACCTATCCGCTTGAAGACCAGCACATCCTTATACCTTCTGAAATTACAGAGGTAAGCAATGCGACTACTACCTTCAATAACATCATTAAAGATGCGGCTGAAGCTAAAGGCCTTGGCGTTGTAGATATGAATGCTATCATGAACCAGTTGGTTTCAGGACTTAGGGTACAGGATGGTACGATCTACACGGCAGATTACTTCAGCACTGCCACATTGAGTACAGTAATGTTCTCTCTTGACGGTGTTCACCCGAATGCAAGGGGTTATGCCCTTATTGCCAACGAGGTGATCAAGGTGATCAACTCGCAGTACAATGCAAAACTTCCGTTTGTAAGCGCAGGAAATTATCCGGGCGCAACAGTTCTGCTACAGAACTAATCAACATAAAATTTGTTTAAAAAGCGCCCTGTTTTGGGGCGCTTTTTGTATTTTTACAGTAATTATTTACAAGATGAAAACGCTTATCAATATCTTCTTTACAACCGTATTTGTAACTATTCTCGCGCACATGCTTCCCGGAGTGCGCGTAAACAGCATTATGACCGCGCTTTTAGTGGCGTTGGTGCTGGGGTTGCTTAATATTTTTGTAAAGCCTTTACTGGTGCTGTTCACGCTTCCGGCAACCATCTTCACGCTGGGGCTTTTCCTTTTGGTTATCAATGCGATAATTATCATGCTTTGTGCCGAACTCGTGCCGGGCTTTAAGGTAGACGGATTCTGGTATGCGCTGCTTTTCAGCCTCGTCCTTTCCTTCTGCCAGTCGTTGGTTTCAGGGTTTACGGGGGAGGAGAAAAAACGTTAAATACATTCTGCCGCTTTCTTTTTTCAATGCCTTGTAATCAATGGCTTAAAAACTTGTTTGAGTTGTAAAAAATCTATAATTTTGCAACCCGATATTTCAATCGTTAAACACAAGAGATAATGAATATTACAAGAGAGAATAAAGATGCATTGAACGCGGTGGTTACCGTTTCTGTTACAAAAGAAGATTACAAACAAAAAGTAGACAAAGTACTTGCAGATTATAGGAAAAACGCTTCCATTCCGGGATTCAGGAAAGGGGCTGTACCAATGAGCCTTATCCTGAAACAATACGGAAAAGCAGTGCTTCTTGACGAAGTAAACAAATTGCTGCAATCATCGCTTAACGATTACCTTGCTGAAGAGAAGCTTGACATTCTGGGCAACCCGCTTCCGAAAGTAACGGAAGATTTCAACTGGGATGCTGACGATTTTTCTTTTGAATTCGAACTTGGACTTGCTCCTGAATTCTCAGTAGACCTTAATGCTAATAATAAAGTGACGAAATATACTATCGTTGCTGACGATAAAATGCTTGACGAGCAGGTGGAGCGTATCCAGAAGCAGTACGGCAAGCTTGTTTCTAAAGATACTGTTGAAGAAGGTGACGATATCGTAGGTACTTTTACCAACGAGGAGAAAGGTATCAGCAATACCGCTACTATTACTACAGAAATATTCAAAGATAAGAAAACGGCTAAGAAATTCATCGGAAAGAACGTAGGCGATGTGGTTACTGTTGGTACTAAAGGCCTTTTTGACGATGACCACAAACTTATGGACTACCTGAAAGTAGGGCATGACGATGTGCACGGCCTTGATATCGAAGTGAACTTCACTATCGAAGAGATCAATACACATGAGAAGACGGAACTTAACCAGGAGCTTTTCGACAAACTTTTCGGTGAAGGTAATGTGTCATCTGTAGAAGAGCTTAAAGGAAAGATCAAGGAAGATGCCGAGCAGCAATTCGCGCAACAGGCTGACCAGAAATTCCTGAACGATGTAACTGAGTCGCTTATCGAGAACACTAAATTCGACCTTCCGTCTGAATTCCTTGTAAAATGGCTTCAGACAGCAGGTGAGAACCAGCTTACGCCGGAGCAGGCAGAAGAAGAGTACAAGAGGTCTGAGAACGGGCTTCGCTACCAGCTTATCGAAGGTAAAGTGGTTACAGAGAACAACCTGAACCTTACTTTTGAAGACCTGAAAGCCTATACTGCTGAAGTGATCAAAAAACAAATGGCACAGTTTGGACAGCTTAACCCATCTGACGAGGATGTAGACGGAATCGTAGCAAGGGTGCTTTCAAACAAAGATGAGGTAAAACGCCTTTCGGAGCAGGTAATGAGCGAAAAAATGCTGAACCTGTATAAGGAAAAAGTACAATACACAACCAAAGAAGTTACTTATCAGGACTTTATCAAGGAGATGTACGGAGAATAATATCTCGCGAAAAATGAGTATATTTGAACGTCAGACCATAACGGCCTGACGTTTTTCGTTCTCTAATACAAACTAAAAAATTTTTAAAAAGTACTATGGATTACGGTAAAGAATTTAAGAAATACGCTACCAAACACCACGGCGTAAACAATTTATACTATGACAAGATCGTTGGCCGTGTAACGCCGATGAACCTTACTCCTTATATCATGGAAGAGCGCCAGATGAACGTTGCCCAGATCGACGTTTTTTCCCGCCTTATGATGGACAGGATCATCTTCCTGGGCACAGGTATCGATGACCAGGTGGCAAACATCGTTCAGGCACAGCTATTGTTCCTCGAAAGCGCCGATGCGTCAAAAGATATTCAGATCTATATTAACTCTCCGGGCGGAAGCGTATACGCGGGCCTTGGGATGTACGACACGATGCAGTATATTAAGCCTGATGTGGCTACAATCTGTACCGGTATGGCGGCATCTATGGGCGCTGTATTGCTTTGTGCAGGCGCGGAAGGCAAACGTTCGGCATTACCGCATTCAAGGGTTATGATCCACCAGCCATCGGGCGGCGCACAGGGTGTTGCTACTGATATGGAGATCAACCTGCGCGAAATGCTGAAACTGAAGGAAGAGTTGTACCATATCATTGCGAAGCATTCGGGCCAGAGCTTTGATAAGGTACACAAAGACAGCGAAAGGGATTACTGGATGAAAGCCCCTGAAGCGAAAGAGTATGGCATGATTGATGAAGTATTGATTAGGGAATCAAAATAAATTTGCACGTTATAGCAACCTAAGGCGCTGATTTGGCGTCTTAGGTTATATAACAACTTAGAAAATGGCTAAAGAAGTATTAGAATGTTCCTTTTGCGGCAGGAAGAAGCCGGAAACCAACCTGCTTATAGCGGGTATCAGCGCGCATATCTGCGACCGCTGTATTGAGCAGGCGCATGGCATTGTGCTGGAAGAGCTGCGCCAAAGCGGGAATACCGCCATGGCTGCTGAACTGGAACTTAAGAAACCAAAAGAAATAAGGGCCTTCCTCGACCAGTATGTGATCGGGCAGGACCAGACCAAGAAAGTATTGTCTGTTGCGGTATACAACCACTATAAGAGGCTGATGCAGCAACAGGGTGAAGATGAAGTGGAGATCGAAAAGAGCAACATCCTGATGGTAGGGCAAACGGGTACCGGTAAGACATTAGTAGCAAAAACTATCGCCCGTATGCTGAATGTACCGCTTACTATTGTGGATGCTACTGTATTGACTGAAGCCGGCTATGTAGGCGAGGATGTGGAAAGCATCCTGACGCGACTGCTGCAGGCGGCCGACTACGACGTAAAGAAGGCAGAGCGCGGTATCGTTTTTATTGATGAGATCGACAAGATTGCCCGCAAAAGCGACAACCCATCCATTACGCGAGACGTATCGGGTGAGGGGGTACAGCAGGCGATGCTGAAACTGCTTGAAGGTACAGTGGTTAACGTTCCGCCGAAAGGGGGAAGGAAGCACCCGGACCAGAAGTTCATCGAGGTCAATACGCAGAATATCCTGTTCATTGCCGGAGGCGCGTTCGACGGTATCGAGCGCATCATATCCAAAAGGCTGGGCCGCCAGGCGGTAGGCTACAGCAGCGCGAAAAATATGGATGCCATTGACAAGGACAACCTGCTGCAGTACATCATCCCGAAGGATGTGAAGGACTTTGGGCTTATCCCCGAGATCATCGGGCGTATGCCGGTGCTCACGCACATGGACCCGCTTGACCGTGAAACCCTGCGTGCCATCCTTACCGAGCCTAAGAATGCCCTGGTAAAGCAGTATCAAAAATTATTCGCAATGGACGATGTGGCGCTAACTGTTGAAGATGATGCTCTCGACTATATTGTGGAAAAAGCATTGGAATACAAACTCGGTGCAAGGGGCTTGCGTTCGCTTTGTGAGGCCATCCTTACCGAAGCAATGTACGAACTGCCGGGATCGGACGATAAGGAACTGCATATCGATCGCGAGTATGTGGAGCATCACCTGAACCGCACGTTGCTGAAAAGGTTGAAAACGGCTTCGTAAGGAACTGTTCTCGACTGCGCCCGAACTGACACAGCAATTATCATGTTTTATGGTATTATATTATTTCCGTTGTCACATCGAGTGCAGTCTAGATGAAATAAATGATCAATAAAAAATTGGACATAACCAAAAAGCCACCTTAAACGGTGGCTTTTGTTTTTTTCGTGGTGGCCTCATTAGGCACCGGTATCTTTTTGTCTGTTCTTTCATTTTCTACAAGGCAACGGCGTTTGTTACAGCCGTAACGGTGTAGTTTTGGCCCGCAGGAAGTTAGCAATAATAATCCGGCAGCAGCAAGTGTTAAGAGTGTTTTCCTTTTCATTATATCATTTTCATATACAATTGCAAAGGTAGTGCCAAAATATAATTTGCTGTAAATCTTTGTGTTAAAGTTTATTCTCTGTTATTCCTTCTCCGGGATGAGGGCCTGCTTCCAAAGCTGCTTAGCATAAGCTTATAAAATTTGTGGGGCATTGGTAAAAGCGGTATCAAATGTATATTGACCACCGTAATAGCTTTTATTTCCTTTCTCGTCAACTCCCTGCACTATTTTTTCGGTTCCCCGCATGGCATGCTTTTTCCCATTTTCATACATGATGAGTTTCATGTTTGCCGGGCTTACATCGCCGTGGCAAACTGTTTTATAGATCAGCCATATTTCGGCAAGGCCATCGTTGTCCAGATCGGTAATGTTTGGGGGGCCTGATACAAAATTGGCCTGTATATCAACAGGGCAGTCCGATATGTAGTCGTACATCTTCCATGTTAGTACGGGTTTGCCACCCTTAATGATATAGTGGTAGGCAAACAATTCAGCGTCAGCTCCATAACTTTCATGCTTGAATTTCTTACTTACATAAATACCAGTTTCGGTAGTGATTAGAATGTTATCGCCATTGGCATCTTTCCACTTCAAAGCTGACTTTACTGTCCCTTCATATTCAGCCCCTTTCGGTAATTGACTTGCATTGAGTTTTGACAGTGACAGCTTTTCCTGTGCAACACATATAGAAATATTTATAAGTACTAATAACAGTGTAGCGTTACGTTTGGTTATGATAAATGAAAAATTAAGCCATTGATCCGTCCTCAACCTGCATCGCCTTTAATTGTTCCAGATAATGCCTTTCATTCGAAAGCCTCGGTATCTTGTGCTGTCCGCCCAGCTTGTCCTGTTCCTTCAGCCAGTCGTAGAAAAGCTTTGGCCGTGCTACGTTCAGGACCAGCGGGTTCAGCGTCATGTTATTGTAGCGCTTGGCCTCATAGTCCGAATTGAGCGATTGCAGCGACTCGTCGAGTATCCGGCGGTACTGCTCCACATCATCCGGGATGCTTTTGAATTCGATAATCCATTCGTGGGCGCCTTTCTCTCGTCCCTCCATGAAAACCGGGGCTACAGTATAGTCGATCACCTCGGTACCTGTTGCGGCACAGGCTTTGGCGATGGCCTGGTCGGTATTCTCTACCATAAGCTCCTCGCCGAATACGTTAATATGGTGCTTGGTACGCCCCGTGATCCGGATGCGGTACGGATTTATAGAAGTGAAGCGCACCGTGTCGCCGATCATGTAGCGCCACAGTCCGGCATTAGTAGTTATTATAATAGCGTAATTCTTATTCGGCTCAACATCAGCCAGGCGGATCACTCTCTGGTTTGGCGTTCCAAAAGTATCCATCGGTATGAATTCGTAGAAGATGCCGTAGTCGAGCATCAGCAGGAGTTCGTTGCTCTCATTGGAATCCTGTATCGCGAAGAACCCTTCAGACGCGTTATAGATCTCGTAGTACTGGAAATCGCTCTTCGGCAGTATCTTTTTATACTGGGCTCGGTAGGGCTCAAAACTCACCCCTCCGTGAAAGTACACTTCAAGGTTGGGCCATATCTCGAGCAGGCTGCCTTTTCCGGTTTCTTCGAGTACTCGGTTCATCAGTACCAGCATCCAGGAGGGTACGCCCGCAAAACTCGTTACGTTCTCCTGCACGGTTTCCTTCACTATGGCATCCAACTTGGTCTCCCATTCACTCATTAGCGACACTTTATTACTCGGCGTACTGCTGAATTCTGCCCAGATCGGCATGTTATCGATAAGTATGGCCGAGAGGTCGCCAAAAAAGGTGTTGTTGTCTTCATACAACTGCTTGCTGCCCCCCAGGCGAAGGCTTTTACCGGTAAACAGTTGCGAGTCTTCGTTGTTGTTCAGGTAGAGGCACAGCAGGTCTTTTCCGGCCTTATAGTGGCAGTCTTCAAGTGCCTCACTGCTTACGGGTATAAATTTCGACTTGGCATTTGTTGTACCGCTCGACTTTGCAAACCACTTGATCTGCGTTGGCCAGAATACATTTTGCGCACCGGTACGGGTCTGCTCAATCAGCGGCTCCAGGTCTTCGTAGGTGGAAACCGGCACCCTTTCGGCGAATGCCCGGTAATTGCGTACCGACGAAAAGTCGTATTGCCGCCCGAGGGCAGTATACTCCGCGGTGCGGATAAGGTTCATAAGCAGTTCTTCCTGTACCTCGTTCGGGTATTTCATGAACAATTCTATCTGGTGGATACGTTTTTTCAGTATCCAGGAAGCAATCGAATTGATGATAGGCAACGCCATATTTAGTATCTTTATGCCCATAAAAATACTAAATTTTCCCATGGAATACGAAGGCGTACTCACAAAAATGCAGACCGAGGCCGGCAGCCCCATTCAATATTATATCGTGTTCGAAAACAGCTTTTTGAACGTGAACCAGTTACTGGGCAAGGACTTCGAGATCAGTTTTTTAGGCTACAGCTGCCTTCATTGTTCCAAAAAGAAGAAAATATACCGCACGGGCTTTTGCTACGATTGCTTTTACAGCAGCGCTTCGGCGGGTGACTGGATCATGCGCCCGGAGCTGAGTACGGCGCACCTAGACATCGCCGACCGTGACCTGGAGTATGAAAAAAGGGCACAGCTGCAGCCGCATATCGTATACCTTGCCGCCGCATCGGACATGAAAGTGGGAGTAACGCGCAAGACCCAGGTGCCTACCCGATGGATCGACCAGGGGGCGTCATGGGCTATCCCTCTGGTGGAAGTACCCAACCGCTACCTTGCCGGGATAACGGAAGTTGCGCTGAAAAACCACTGCTCCGATAAGATCAACTGGAAGAAGATGCTTTGCAATGAGGTGAACCCGATCGACCTTATCCTGCGACGTAATGAATTTCGCGAACACCTGCCCGATGAAGTCAAAGATTATTTTGGCACTACAACCGAACAATTATATACACTTGAGTATCCTGTTCTGGAATACCCCACAAAGATTAAAAGCCTCAATATTGCTACCACGCCTAATTATTCCGGAACGCTTACAGGCATCAAAGGGCAATACTTATTGTTCCGCGATGGGACCGTATTTAACGTGCGGTCGTATGAAGGTTTTGTGGTTCGGATAAGTGTGTAGTTTTAGTGAACTGAAAAATGCGACTGCGACTGAAAACTAATTCCCCTTCAACCTTTCAAAAATCCCTTTCAGCAGTGCCTTGCCGTCCCGTTTTGCTTTCGGGACTTCCTGTGCTTTTAAGGTACCATTATGTTCCTCAAACACATAGCTGAAGGCAAATTGTGGATGCTCCGGGTCGGTATTGAGCAAGCCGAAACGCAGGTCATTAAAATAGTAGCGGCCATTATTTTGGGTGACAATAAACCAGCCTTCGCTGACGTGCTTCAGGGTTTCGAAGTCGGCATTTCCTTTCAGGGCTATCTCTGCTTCCGTATTCTTTTCATACCGCTTAAACGAAACGGGTTGGCTGTCAAACAGCGAATAATCTCCTAAAAGGTAACCTCCCTTTACCGCCACATTGGCGTTCCACAAAATACAATTGAATGCCGTGGGCTTTACGATAAGTTCTTTATAAGCAATATGCTGTTCGTGCAATGCATTTTCAAACTGACGCAGCGCATAGAGCTTGAGGCTGCACGTGAGCAACAGGTAGGCCGAGCTTATATACAGGCCGCGCAATACGTATATCCTGCGTAGTGGAAAAGCTTTTTTCCTCCAGGCGATGATAAGGCAAACAAGCAAGGGCAGCGTATAGAGCGGGTCGACTACAAAGATGGTTTTCAGGGCTACGCGATAGGGCAGGGGCCAGAAGATTTGCGTGCCCCATGAGGTAAACAGGTCCAGCAGCACATGCGTGAGCAGGCACCAAAAAACCAACGTTGATGCGTTTGGCAAACTGATCCGGCCTTTCTCAATCCTGTAAATGAGCCTGCCGAGCAGCGGTGAAATAGCCATAAAAAGAAACAGCGAGTGGCTTATACCCCGGTGTATCGCCACGCCTTTTACCGGATCGAGGAACATTCCCACCACCACATCCAAATCGGGCAGCGTACCCAAAACGGCGCCATAAACGAAAGTCCTGCGCCCAAGCGTATTGCCCGCGCAAAGCTCGGCGGTGGCTATCCCTAAAACGATCTGGGTAAAAGAATCCATGCGGCAAAGGTAAGTGAAATCACCATCCGGTTTTTTCCATCTCTCAGGGAATGTGGTTGAGTTTTTCACGCAAAGCCGCCAAATCGCAAAGCCTCAATCAGAAAACAATGCGTTTAAGCAGCTAAATATTGCAACACAATATTGTCTGCTATCCTTTGCGTCTTAGCGCCTTTGCGTTAGCATATTCAATAGATTTTTCATTGTGTGTAGCTGCTCCCCTCTCCTTGGGAGAGGAGTTGGGGGTGAGGTCAGTTGATGCCTGGTATCCGGAAACACAAAATGCAAAACACCCGCAGGATATACTTCCGCGGGTGTTTTTATAATGCATTTCGACTGCGCTCAATGTGACAGCTGGGTGCTGTAAACTGCGACTGAAAACTACTCGTCTTTCTTCTCCTTCTTCTTAAACAGGTCTTTTACTACATTTTTTACGCCGTCTTTGGCTTTGTCTTCCACCTGTTTTTTAATTTCTTCGTTGGTCTTTGGCTTGGTAGTCCCGGTCGTATCTTTCGCAGTACCGCCTGTATTCTTGTTGCCGCCAAGCAGGTTGCCCAGTACATCTTTACCTTTGTCCGTAGCCTTGTTAATCAGGTTATCCTTCTGCTGCTGGATCAGCTGGTTGGTAAGGCTCGAAACCGATTTGGTAAGGTCGGTACTCACTTTCGGGTTTTTGAATGTCCCGGTGATCACGGCATTTACCGGCACGCTGATCTTATTGCCGTCGGTCTTTAGCGTTGCCAGTAATTTATTGACTTCCGGTCCCAGGTATTTTGCCGGAACATCAAAGCCCACATTGTAGCTCATTGTCTGGTCAAAGCCATGCTGGCCCGCAATATTGACGGCGATGTCCTGGTACTTCAATACGAACGGCTTTATGTTTACTTTGCCATCGTCAAAGGTAAGCCCGATCTTTTGGTTCAGGTTCAGCTTTTTCAGGTCGAGGAACTTCAGGTTTTGGCTAACAGCCGTAAGCACCTGTGATTTTTCAGGATTCACCGAAGTGGAGAGCAGCTGCCCCATAAGATCGCCGCTGAGCGTCTTGAGGTTCGGTGTCATTTCTTTGGCATCGAGTGTTCCCTTCAGCTTAATTGTCGAGTTGAGTTTCCCCGTAATAATATCGGCAATCGGCGCGATCGATTTCAGCATTTCCAGCTGCGTGAACGATTGTGTAATGTCCAGAGTGTTCAGCGAGAGGTCCATATCAAATGTCGGCGTTGCAGCCTTTGTCGATACGTTTCCGCTAACACCGATTACTCCCCCGAAAATAGAGGTCTTCAGGTTCTGCAGCGCTACCGCTTCATCTTTAATGATAAGTTTGCCCGAAACATCTTTCAGGTTGAGGTTGTCGTATACTACGGTATTGGCTTTGGCTGTAATAGTACAATCCAGAAAGCCCGGGATCTTCACCGCATCCGATGCTTTGGTGGTTTTCTTTACCGTCTCTCCATCTTTTTTCGTAGTGGTCGTTTTGGTTTCCGGGGCCATAAAGTCGGACACCTGCAGCTTGTTGGAATTCATGTTGAAATTCCCCTTCAGGACCTGGTCTTTAAAGATAAATCCGTAAAAGTTGTCCAGCGTACCGTTTACCGAAATATCAGAGCCGCCCGTTGTGGCATCAAGCCTGCTCAGGGTTATGCGGCTTGGGTTAAACGCAACATCAGCCTGCTTAATCACCACAGGTTTTGCCATGCCGTCACCGGAATAGTTAAAGCCGCTCAGGCTGATCGTACCGTTATTCTGTATTTTTTCATACTCGCTTTTCTCCACCGCCTGCATATCAAATTTCGTCTCTACATTGGCCTTCAGCATACCCGATAGCGGCATGTCGAGCTTTACGGGGTACGCTTTCCCGAAGTTCGTCAGGTTGATCGTACCTTTCAGTTTAGCATCTACCAATGGGTTTACGACAATATTTTTAATGCTCGCGCTGGCATCGAAAACGTCCTGGTCGATACGGAACGACAGTTTGTCAAGATTTACATAAGTGTCATTCATCACGCCAGTCTCGTTGATGATTTTAGTGTCAATTACAATATTCTCTACTGCTTTCGGCAGGTCGGGATATTTGAACATCGCATTGTTGGATGCTATGGCAATGTTGAATTTCGGTATGCTGTTGTCACCGTTCAGGCCGTTCACTTTTCCGTTGATGGTAAAATCCCCTTCCGTCTTTACGTTGGCCAGGTTTCCGGAATAGGCTTCCGGTATCAGTCCAAGGAAGTTCTTGAACGATGAGGTAGGCGTTTTGAAGGTAAGGTCGAATTGCTGTCCGGCCTCCACCATGGCGAGGCTTCCGTCAAACTCCAAAGGCAGCTGGTTGATGAGCGCCTTGTTGTTCTTAAAGGTATAAATGCTCTTATCGAGATCGAGTCCCAATACGGCGTCAAGGCTTAGTGTCACGTTGCGCATGTAGTTGGTCTTATCCATGTCCATCGTGAGCTTTGCCGTGGTTTTGGTGTCAAGGTCAAGCTTGTTGGCCGCGAAGTTTCCTTTCCCTTCATGGTTCAGGCTGTCGATAACCATATTGATCTTTGAGCGCTCGTCAAAATAACGGAAACGCAGGTTCTCAATTTTGTACTCCTGCACGTTCAGGGCAAACGGCTTGCTTTCGCTGCCATCGTCCGCTTTTGGCTTATCGTCTTTCAGTGCGATGTCGAAGTTGCCCACGCCATCTTTATTGAAAAGTATATTGATGATCCCGTCTTTCGTGCTGAGTGATTCCACATTCATGGCCTCACCGTCTCCTTTAAAGAGTTCTTTTACCGACATGTTCAGGTTCAGCTGGCCCATGTATACCAGTGTATCGCCGGCAAAGGGCGCTTTGTTTACAATGCTCAGCTTATCTACCGTAACACTTGCTTTCGGAAAATTGCTGAACAGGCTCAGGCTCACGTCTTCAAAAGCTACCGTGGCATCCACCTGCTCATTGATGGCTTTTGTCACCATCGACTTGATCTTGTCTTTGAAAAGGAAAGGCGCTGCCGCCAGTAAAATGATGAGGACCAGTAGGATGATACCCGTCCATTTCAGGATCTTTTTTACCATGTTTTGTAATATTTGCCTTAAAGATAATGTAACTTGAGTAGTATTCAAAAATAATTAACCACACAGTCCCATCGTGTTAAGCGGATGTTTCTGTGTGGTTAAGTGTGTATAACCTTTTATAATAACGGCGTTACCGCAGGTTTATTTTAAAAAGCCGTCACTATTTGATCGTGATCTCATACGGCATAATTGCCTGTACGCCCCTTAGCTGGCTTGCCCTGCGCAGGCGCTCGATCACCATATAGTTCTGCTCGCCAACTTCTTCCTTAATGAATTCTTCTTTAGACTGCGCAAACGGCATTCCGGTAAGTCCGCGGAACATCTTCTCGAATGTCATTTCATATTCCGGGAAGTTTACGGTGTTGTAGGTCTTTATTTTGGCAAGCTTGGCAGCGTGTTTTATTGCAGCGTCCATTCCGCCGAGTTCGTCTACCAGGCCATTCTTTAAGGCTTCTGTACCGGTCCACACTCGGCCCTGGCCTAACGCGTCTACCTGCTCTACGGTCATTTTACGTCCGGCAGCAACACGGCTTACGAATGTAGCATATATCCTTTCAATGCTTTGCTGTATCACATCGCGGGTAGCAGGCTGTAGCGGCGTAAACACGCTGTAGCCCGATGCGTTGCTGTGCGTACTCACCTGTTCTGTATGCACACCAATACGGTTAGAAAGTTCCGAGAAGTTCGGCAGCATGCCAAATACACCTATCGATCCTGTTATCGTCCCCGGCTCGGCAAAGATCCTGTTGGCATTACATGATATGTAATACCCACCCGATGCGGCATAGTTGCCCATGGATACTACGATCGGCTTTTTCTTTTTAGCAAGCTCAATCTCCCTCCAGATCAGTTCCGAAGTCAGCGCGCTGCCCCCCGGCGAGTTCACACGGAGTACAATCGCCTTGATGTTGTCGTCTTCAATCGCTGCCTTGAAAGATTCCCTCATCGGGTCTTCGCCAATAGTGGTCAGGCCGCCCTCGCCGCCGGTAATTTCACCCTGTGCGTAGATAATAGCAATATCGCCGTCGCTGTTTGTGGTAAAACTGTCCATAGATGTTGCCTTAGCGTAATCGAGGATGCTCACAGTGTTGTATTCTTCCGATTTCTTCACTTTAAGCGCTTTGCGGATGCCGCTATGGTATTCGTCTTCGTAAGCGATTTTGTCGATAAGCTTGTTTTCTTTTGCCATTTCCGGCGTACGGCCTTTCAGGTTCTCGGCAATGTCATTTACGTTTGCCACGGAGATCTTGCGGCTTTTGGCGATATCGTCCGCTATAGAAGACCAGATGCTGTTGAGCATAGAGGTGATTTGCTCCCTGTTTTCCGGGCTCATCTCATTGTTCAGGAAAGGTTCAACCGCGCTTTTATATTTACCATGGCGGATCACTTCCATTTTGATGCCTGCTTTTTCCTGAAGGTCTTTAAAGAACATTACTTCAGAAGAAAGTCCCCTAAAATCCACTTCACCTACAGGGTTCAGGTAGATGGTATCGGCTACCGAGTTGAGGTAGTAGTCGCTTTGGCTGTATATATCTGAATAGGACACAACAAATTTCTTCGCGGTCTTAAAGTCTTCCAACTGGTCACGTAGTGCCTTCATTTGCGCTATGCCTAATCCGGCCGTGCTGTTGGTTATGGTAATACCTTTTATACGGTCGTCTTTCTTGGCGGCTTCAATGGCTTTCAGTACATCCGAAAGGCCTTCCTGCGGCTCGGAATTCATAAAACTGAATTCATCATTATAAAAGATACCCGAGTAGTCTTCGGTCACATCGGCAAGGTCCAGTTCGATAACCGAATTATCCTTTACATCCACAACGCCCTTATCGCTGCCGCTTCCGGCAATGACACCTATGAAAATGATGAAGATAAAGAAAAGGAAACAGAAAAGAAACAGGCCTGTAAGTGTAGCCAGAAGCATTTTCAGGAAAGAAGGGCCGCTTTTTTGCGGAGGTACCGGGTAAGGGTATTTTTCAATATTGTTCATATAGAATGGCTATTTATTTTTTAAATAAGTAGCAAAAGTACGCAATATGTTACACCCTGTAGTGAATTTAATATTGCCGAATAACTTATCAACATCGCGGGCGTGTCTCTGAAATCTTTACTTACTTTGCATCCTATGAAATTCCAGAATACCGCCATTTTATCGCTTGGCAGCAACATGGAGAACCGAATGGAGCACCTTCAGTCGGCCATAAGCCTCATACATAATAATGTAGCTACCGTGGTGGCCGTTTCAGGCATTTATGAAACCCCCGCGTTCGGTTTCGAAGGTGACGATTTTTACAACTGTGCCGTGTTGGTACATACCTGCAAATCGGCATACCAACTGTTGGAGGGCATTATGCAGGCAGAGCAGGAAGGCGGCAGGATACGCAGCACAACCGAACGCTACAGTTCGCGCACCATAGACATCGATATCATCTCGTTCAACAATGAAATCATTGCAGAGGAGCACTTGCAGGTCCCGCATCCGCGGATGCAGGACCGCAACTTTGTATTGTATCCGCTGCGCGACATTGCGCCACACTGGGAACATCCGGTACTGCACAAAAATGTGAGTGCCCTTATCGCGCAAAACAGCGAAAGCCCCTGCGGTTTCGTTATGAAGCTTCCCGCCCCGCTGGCAGTCCTGGAACCACACCGTTTCAATTACATTGCCATTGAAGGGAATATTGGTGCAGGCAAGACCACCCTTGCCGGTAAGATATCAGAAGACTTCAATGCCAAGCTGGTGTTAGAGCGCTTCGCCGATAACCCCTTCCTGCCGAAATTTTATAAAGACCAGGCACGGTATGCCTTTTCGCTCGAAATGTCGTTCCTGGCCGACCGCTACCAGCAGCTTACGGACGACCTGTCGCAATTCGACCTGTTCCGTGATTTTGTGGTGGCCGACTACCATATCTTTAAATCCCTTATCTTTTCGAAAGTTACGCTTAGTGAAGATGAGTACCGCCTTTACCGCAAGCTATTCGATATTATGTATAAAGAAATGCGCAAGCCGGGGCTGTATATTTACCTGTACCAAAGCACCGACAGGCTGCTGGAACATATCCGGAAGCGCGGGCGCAGCTATGAGCAGGAGATCAGGGCAGAATACCTTGAGAACATTAACCGTGGCTACCTCGAGTACATCAAGTCGCAAACCGGCCTAAACGTACTTATCATCGATGTAACCGACCGTGACTTTGTTAACCGCCAGGAAGACTATATGTGGCTGCTCGACCAGATCAATACCAAAGCGGTATAGTTTTTAGTTACCCGCAAATCTATAAGCATTCACGTTGTTTTCATAACTGCATTCTGTATGCGGGGGAGTACCTTCGTAAAACTCACCAACAAAAACAACTGTTATGAAAAAACTATTTTACTTCATTGCCGCCCTTACCGGCACCATGGCTTCTGCACAGCCGCAAAACCTCAATTTTGAAAACTGGACCAGCTTTATCAGTCCCGATCATATGTTCAGGGCGAGCCCGAACAACTGGGTTTGTTACAACCGGTGGTATGGCACGGAACAGGCAGAGGAGAGCCCGACGTATTATATGCCGATGGCCGAACCGCAAAACGGCAACTATGCCCTGAGGCTGATGACATGGTACAACTATTTAAAGGATTCTGCCGTGCAAACCGCGCCGATAAGCAACAGGCCTGCACAGCTTACCGGGCACTACAAATATGAAGAAAACCTTATATTCAACGGGACGCAAACCATTGTTGATACCGCCCAGGTAGTAGTAGTGCTGACTAAATGGAACGCGGCAACGTCTGTAAACGAGACCATAGGCAGCGGTGTGTTCAGTACCCATACGATGACTTCGGTTTACCAGAATTTCGAAGTGAATATTGAATATTTTTCAGCTGCTACACCCGATTCGATTACGATCCTGCTCGATCCTTCTATTATTGGCAGGGATCCGGAAAGTAATTTCATAAATCTCCCGGGCGGCGGCAATTCAATATTTACGCTGGATAACCTTGCGTTAGTAGGCCAGGTACTAGGTACGGGCGATGTTCCGCGCCCCTCCGTTACCCTATACCCCAATCCCGTTACCGATATCCTGCGATTTGATGGCATAACCGGTAAGGTATCGGTTTATGATGTTGCTGGTAAAAAGATACAACACGCAACGATGGTAAATGATGGTGCTATTGATGTAAGCCGCCTGGCTTCAGGTACCTATCTCCTGAAGATAGAAGGTGAAGGATACGTACATCATGAAAAATTTATAAAGAAATAGGTAGTAGGTTTACGTTTATTTTTCACGAAGCCCCCGGTGTAAGCCGGGGGCTTTTTTGTTTGTTTCCATTCAGTGCAACTTTAACTCCCTGCTAAGACTAATTAACGTTACCCTACCAGTCGTTTAATACCGGGTGCAGTACCTTTATGTTAAACCTAAAATACTTATATTATGGATATTAGAAACGACCGTACAGAAGGCAAAACAGCTAAAGCAATTGAAAAGCAAACCGCAAAAATCCCGTCCGATGTATTTCTTTGGGCCGCATTAGGGTCTATGGCCGTTAGCGCCGGGCTTAAAGTGGCAGGCAGGGATAAAACAGCCTTGTTCGTAGGCCAGTGGGCGGCGCCATTCCTGCTGTTGGGAGTCTACAACAAAATCGTGAAAGTGGAAGGCAGCGATAAAGAAGACAAAAAGTAAAAAAGGAGCGGTTTTAAACCACTCCTTTTTTATATTCTATTGGCAAGTTTAGCCACTTTCCAGTATCGTATAATATCTGTAAACAGGGTCTTATAATCCCGGTAGTCATTCGGCTTTTTAAAATAACCCTGTATAGACTGCTCATACGATCTCCGCATAAAATCTTCATTATCACCCGCAGTCGTCAGAAAAACATAGGGGACACATTTTTCGCGCATCGAGGGGTTGTCGAAAATTCGCTGCCGAATCTCAAAGCCGTCAATTCGGGGCATGTTGATGTCAGACATGATAAGAAAGGGTGATGCGGGGGTATCCTTAAGGAAATCCAGCACGTCCTCACCATTATTAAATGTCAATATCTCATTTGTGTAATCATTCTCCTGAAGCACCTCATTCATTACTTCTGTAATGATGTCAATGTCTTCATCATCATCATCTATGATGACTATCTGTCCATTTAAATTCATATACACTTATTTTTGTAAAGATAGGTATAATGTATCTAATCAAGCCACTATATAATACAGGAAAGTATTAAGATTGTATATTGCGGGCATCAACACAAATTGTAGTAAATAAAAAAACCCCGACATATGTCAGGGTCTGTACTTTTGTACTCAAGGTGGGACTTGAACCCACACGGGCATTACTGCCCACTGGATTTTAAGTCCAGCGTGTCTACCGATTCCACCACTCGAGCTTAAAAAAATGGAGCGAAAAACGGGATTCGAACCCGCGACCTCCACCTTGGCAAGGTGGCGCTCTACCAACTGAGCTATTTTCGCATTATTTCAAACCGCTTTGATTAGTTCATCATTGCGGATGCAAATGTAGTACATAATTTCAATTTCACAAGGACTTTTTGAAAAAAAATTCAGACCGGAACATAACCTTCTGATAACGTTTTGCTTAAAATGCAAAGTTTTTTTGAACAGCATTCTTTTGACAGCAGATTGAGTGGAGGTGTCGCTGCCCCTTTCCCGGCAGTATTCCGATAGTGTTGGAAGGGGTGAGGTCTATTTCACCAGCATCCGTTTGATCTCATTCAGTTTCATTAGCGCTTCCACCGGTGTAAGCGTATTGATATCGGTATTCAGTATCTCTTCTTTGATCTCTTCGAGCAGCGGGTCGTCGAGATTAAAGAAGCTAAGCTGCATTTCTTCTTTTGCGGCTGCCTTTATGCCGCCCAGTGCTTCACCCGAATGGTCTTTTTCCAGCTTTTTAAGTAGTTTTTGGGCTTTCTGTATCACTGTTTGCGGCATCCCGGCCATCTTCGCCACGTGAATGCCAAAGCTGTGTGCCGAGCCGCCTTTTACAAGTTTACGGATGAACAATACCGTGTCCTTCAGTTCTTTTACCGATACGTTGTAATTCTGTATCCTGTCGAAGATATCCTGCATCTCGTTCAGCTCGTGGTAGTGTGTGGCAAAAAGCGTTTTGGGCTGTGCGGGATGCTCGTGGAGGAATTCGGCAATGGCCCACGCGATCGAAATACCATCATATGTACTTGTACCGCGCCCAATCTCGTCGAGCAGTATAAGGCTGCGGTCCGAAAGGTTGTTCAGGATGCTTGCTGTTTCATTCATCTCGACCATAAAGGTCGATTCGCCCATCGAAATGTTGTCCGATGCGCCCACACGGGTAAAGATCTTGTCGACAATGCCCATACGCACGCTCTCCGCAGGCACGAAGCTGCCCATTTGTGCGAGCAGTACGATCAGCGCTGTCTGGCGCAGAATGGCCGATTTACCCGACATGTTTGGCCCTGTGATCATTATGATCTGCTGCTGCGAGCGGTCCAGGTAAACGTCATTAGTTATATAAGGCGTACCTACGGGCAGTTGTTTTTCGATCACCGGGTGGCGTCCTTCTTTAATTTCGAGGTCGTAGCTGTCGTCAATCTCCGGGCAAACGTATTTGTTCTCGATAGCCAATTGCGCGAAGGAGGAAAGGCAGTCTACCTGCGCCACAAGGCTCGCGTTGAGCTGTACGGGTTTAATGTAAGTGGCGATCCACACTACGAGTTGCTCAAACAATTGCGTTTCGAGCTGGTGGATATTTTCTTCCGCACCGAGTATCTTGGTTTCGTATTCTTTCAGTTCTTCGGTAATATAGCGCTCGGCGTTTACCAATGTCTGCTTACGGATCCATTCGGCGGGTACTTTGTCTTTGTGCGTGTTGCGCACCTCTATATAATACCCGAATACGTTGTTGAAGGAGATCTTTAGTGATGTTATGCCTGTCTGCTCCGATTCCCGCTTCTCGATTCCCTCCAGGTATTCCTTGCCGGAATAGGCTATGGCACGAAGCTCATCCAGTTCGGGATGGATACCCTGCGCTATCGCATTACCCTTGCTTATCGCTACAGGCGCTTCGGGATGCAGCGTAGTCTTTATCTTTTCACGAAGCAGGTCGCACGCGTGCAGGCTGTCGCCAATGGCTTTCAGCGCTTCGTTGTTGCTTTCGAGGGCAATGTTCTTTATCGGTACAATGGCATCGAGCGAGTCTTTCAGGTAAATCACTTCGCGCGGTGATACCTTGCCGGTGGCTATTTTCGAGATAAGGCGCTCCAGGTCGGAGATTTGCTTTACCTGCTGCTGTATTTTCTGGAGTGTGTTGTTGTTTTCTTTCAGGTAGGCTACCACCTCATGGCGTGCACGCACTTTGTTGGCATCCTTTAGCGGCAATGCCAGCCAGCGCTTCAGCAAACGGCTTCCCATGGGCGAAAGCGTTCTGTCGATCACGTCAAGCAGTGTTACGGCATTCACGTTCGGGCTTTGGTAGAGCTCGAGGTTGCGGATGGTAAAACGGTCCATCCATACATAAGCGTCTTCGGCAATACGCTGGATGTGTGTAATGTGCTGTACCCTGTTGTGCTGTGTTTCCGAAAGGTAGTACAGTACTGCCCCCGAGGCTATGATGCCTTCCTGTAATTCCTCCACGCCAAAACCTTTCAGCGAGTTGGTGCCGAAGTGTCCCGTAAGGCTCTCGAAGGCATAATCTTCTTTATATACCCAGTCTTCCAGGAAGAAAGTATGGTAGTCGTCGCCGAAAGTATCACGGAAATTACCCTTGTTGTTCTTGGGTACCAACACTTCGCTAGGGCTGAAGTTTTGCAATAGCTTATCGATGTATTCCTCGTTGCCCTGGGCGGTGAGGAATTCCCCTGTAGACACATCCAGAAAAGATACGCCCAGTGTTTTTTTACCGAAATACACCGATGCCAAAAAGTTATTGCTTTTGGAATTGAGTACTTCGTCGTTCATCGAAACACCCGGGGTCACCAGTTCTGTCACGCCGCGCTTTACGATGGTCTTCGTCATTTTCGGGTCCTCGAGCTGGTCGCATATCGCTACACGCAGCCCGGCCTTCACCAGTTTTGGGAGGTAGGTGTTCAGCGAGTGATGCGGGAATCCGGCCAGTGCTGTTTCCGTTTCACTGCCTGCTCCGCGTTTGGTCAGCACAATACCCAGTATGCCTGCAGCCCGTATGGCATCCTCACCAAAGGTTTCATAAAAATCGCCCACGCGAAAAAGCAGGCAGGCATCAGGATACTTGGCCTTGATGCTGTTGTACTGCTTCATCAACGGGGTTTCTTTCGCTGGTTTTTCTTTTGTGGCTGCCAAAGGATAGGGATCTAAATGGTTAGGAGGCGAATTTACTCAAATTCCGAAAAAGTAGCGCCATGGTGTTTGTAAATGGTGGATAACTTAGCAGGTTTAATGTTTCAGATTGTAGGTGACTCCTCTACCGCGCCTCCTATTCACGTCAAGTTATCGTTAAGGACGTATCTTCGATCATAGCTGTAAATGTAACGGGCGGTTTTTTTCGTTATATTTACAGTAACCAACATAAAAAAGCCATGGAAGAACTTAAACCCGACGGATATTCAGAATCCGGAAGCCCTATTTACAAATATGAACCGCAGGACCGCGACATTGAGCCGGTATCGGGCGATCCCAATACGATCAGTCATATCGATGAACATCTCGACCGGTTTTTTGCCGATGAAGATATAAGTGTTTTCCACGAGATTATCTCCGATAAGGTACACATCGATATCTATATGATAAAAGCCAATGAGCAGCGCCCTTACAATATATTGATGACTTCCGGACTAAGCAGCCTCCCTATGAATGTGCCCGAAGGGCTTGAAGGATTTGCATACGCTGAGATCTATACCATCCTTCCGGCAGACTGGCCACTTACTCAGGATGCTTTTGATAATGAAGACAACTACTGGCCTATCCGCCAGCTAAAGACACTTGCACGATTCCCACACCTTTACAGTACCTGGATAGGCGAGGGGCATACCATTGCGAACGGCAACCCGCCGGAGCCTATGTCGCCCAATTGTGCCTTTGAAGGCGTGATATTACTGTCGGGTTTTACCCTGCCGGAAGGATTCGCCTTTATCGAAACAGGCGACAAAGTAATAAGCGTGCTCTCAATGATTCCGCTTTATGCCGAAGAGATGGACTACAAACTAAAAAAAGGTACGGATGCCCTGCTTGAGAAATTCGACAAATACAATATCTCCGAGATAATCGATGTCAACAGGAAGAATACCTGCAAGAAAAAGTTCGGCTTCTTTTAAAATAGACTATTTAAAAAAACAAGAGACGCAATATTGCGTCTCTTGTTTTTTTATCTGAACCTATCGTATCAGGCTAAAATGCCCCCTGATTTCCGGCGTGGCAGCATCTATTTTTATTATGTACCAATAATCGGTAGCCGGTAGCGGTGTGCCGTTATGCGTGCCGTCCCACTCGCGGTTGCGGCTGCTGAGCTGCGTGATAAGCTTGCCGTAACGGTCAAAGATATCTACCGTGGCATTCGGGAAAGCGTAGAAACCGGCAAGGGTAAATACATCGTTGATACTGTCACCGTTCGGGGTAAAGAATCTCGGTACAAGGCGCACCTGGAAATTATAAAAATCCTCCCCGCAGCCGCTGCGTGAAAGCGCGGAAGCCGTATGGTAGCCGCTTGGCAGGTTGGTAAACTGGTTTGAATCCTGGTACGGCCCGCCATCAATAGAGAACCTGTAGTTTTCCGGATCATTATTTTCCATTAGGATTGTTACGGTGCCTGAACTCACCAAAACCTTGTCGATTTCCGGGGCGTCTATGGTTGTGGCGGTAAATGTCCTTATCGCGGTACACCCTTCTGGCGAGGTCACTTCTACCGTATAAATTCCCGCCTCCTCAATGTTGATGATTTGCGTGGTTTGGCCTGTAGACCATAAATAGGTAACGCCTGTTATGTCTGCATCCAGGTCGGTGTCACCATTTTCGCAGAAAACAACATCTTCATCCGGCGCAACAGCAGGCAGCTCGTGATGGATTACGGAAACCGCTTCACGGGTTACAGAGGGACATCCATTGTTAACGGCTTCTGCATAAAATACAGTGTCGGCAGTAATAGCAGGGCTTTGTATGCTGTTCCCCGTACCGATAAGATTGCCGCCTGTTGGGGCATCGTACCATTCAATAGTCCCGTCTGAGGGTGTTCCTTCCAGCGTAGCTGTGCCCTGTCCGCACGCGTGTGCCGTAGCTGTAACGGTTACGGTTGGGAATGGCAGTACAATAACTTCCGCGGCAGTGCGCCCGTCGGAAATACATCCGCCTATATAGCCTATAGCTTCTGCGTAATATGTTGTGTCAGTATTGAGTACAGGTGTGGTGAAACTGGGCCCGGTATACAAAAGGGTACCGCCGCTTGGAGCATCATACCACTTAATTATGGCACCTGAAGCTGTATTTACTGTAAGGGTTGCCGACTGACCGTTACAAACCGATACCGGTAAAATCAGGTTGATCACAGGTACTTCATTTACAGTAACTGTTACGGCCTGCCTCGCGGCCGAAGCACATCCGTTATCTGCAACTTCCGCATAATAGGTTGTAGTCTGCGTAAGTAGGGATGTAGTGTAGGTGTTTCCTGTGGCTATAGCAGTACCTCCTGTATCGGAAGTATACCAGGTAACAATTCCCGCAGAAGGTGTTGCCTGAAGTGTTACAATGCCCTCATCGCAAAGCGTTGGGGGAGTAAGAATGGTTACAGTCGGTTGTGGCGCTGTCGTAATTGCAATTGCCACACGGGCAGCTGACGGGCAGCCCTCCGGTGAAAAGGCTTCGGCATAGTATGTGGTATTGGCCGTAATCGCCGGAGTGGTAAAGGTAGTGCCTGAACTAATGGGTGTGCCTCCTGTTGCCACGGTATACCACCTGACGTTACCGGATGAAGGCGTTGCCTCCAGTGTAGCGGTAGTACCCTGGCAGATGTTTACTATCGGTGTGGCGGTGGTTATGGTAGGTAACGGGTTCACGGTAGCAATTACCGCTGTACGCTGTGCAGTAGTACAGCTGCTGTCATAAGCCGATACATAATAGGTTGTTGTTGTAGTGAGGATTGGCGTAGTGAAGCTCGTTCCGCCGGCGATCTCTGTACCACCTGTAGCAGCAGTATACCAGTAGGGTGTGCCAAAATCGGCAACGGCAGTAAGTGTTACCGTACCATCACCGCAACGTGTGGCAGGGGTAGAGGATGTTATCCTTCCCATATTGATCATGGTGCTTGCGGATATCTGCAATACAGGGTCGCCCGGCATCCCGCCGTATTCCGCAATGTAGCCCATTGGCGCATAATCGCCCCCGCTGCCGGCATTGGGCAGGTCATTCCATGATCCCGGGACACCTACGCCCGGGGCGGTAATGTGGGCATAATCTTCTTCACCAGAGTTGTTGGGCTCGCCGTTGTTCCAGAATGCAAAGTTGGGTGTAGAGCCATTGGCGGCGCCGTTCCAGAAAATGGTGCCTGCTTCGGGGCCCGTCATCCAGCGCCAAACGCCTTCTACCTGCGAGTCGCTTCCGCCAATCCAGCCTGTTCCGGTAGCCTGCTCACCGCAAAGTTGTGCCTCTTCTGCCGAAAGCAATGTGGCAAGGTAGCCCTGCAGGCCATAGTAATTGCTGGCCTGTGCTGCTGTACGTGCGCTGGTCCAGGTTATGCCGGGCTGAGAGATAAACCGGTAATAATGACCCGTAGACGGCAGGTAGTTGGCCTCGCCCACGGTTATCGAAAAGGTACGGGAGCCTGTTGGGTTGGCCGCGGTGCTGTTATATCTTACATTCATTACAGCATTGATCAGCGTAGTATAGGGAAGCTCCTGACCGCTGATACCACGTATAATAAGCTTCGCCGATGTTGGATTCCATGTAGTGGTTACATTGGGTATTGCGGGTGTAAGGGTAAGGAAGTCCTGGCCGTTTACATATCCTTCGGAGATCTGGATGTAAATAGCATCGGTGCCTGTATCATCCGGGTCGGTAATATTAAAGGCTGTTACGATCGGCATGGGGCTGCCCGGGCAATACAGCTGATTTCCTGTTGCGGTAACTACCGGAGGCTGGTCCTGCGCGGTTAATGCAAAAGGAAACAGTACAAGCAGGAACAGGGAAAACGATTTCGATAATTGGGTATTTGTATTCAGTATTGGTAATAGATGCTTCATTCAGTAAATGTATAAAATTAACCTAGGGGGTACCTGTTGTATAGTTTTTGTGAAACAAATCCCACACTACAATACCGGCGCTTACCGAAATGTTGAGGGAATGTTTAGTGCCGAGCTGCGGGATTTCGATGCAGCCATCGCATTGCTGTATGGCTTCCTGCGATACACCTTTCACTTCATTGCCAAAAATGAGCGCGTATTTTTGGCCTGCTTCCGGTTGGAAATCGTTGAGGTAAACGGCATTCTCCACTTGCTCTACAGCCCATACCTGTACGTCTTCTTCCTTTAATAGGGCTACAACATCCAGTACATTTTTATGGTATTCCCAGGCTACGGTATCTGTGGCTCCCAGGGCGGTTTTGTGTATCTCTTTATTGGGTGGGGTTGCCGTAATACCGCACAAATAGATTTTTTCCACAAGGAAAGCATCGGCAGTACGGAATACCGAACCGATGTTATGGAGGCTGCGTATGTCGTCGAGTATGAGGATGAGCGGTGTTTTTTCCGCCTGTTTAAAAGCGTCAATAGTTATCCGCCCAAGCTCACTGTTTGCCAGTTTTCGCATGGAGTTTTAGAATAGATAGAAGCAAAAGTAAGATAAATAAGGGATTTTAGTAAACTTTAACATTCTTCTGACCGGTTTTACTGCCAGATTTTCAGGCAGTAAAATGCAAATTCACTAAACAAATAGCCAGACATTTCCCTTTTCAGTATCTACATTGTCAAAGAAGGAACCGGGATTGGTATTGGTCAGTGTCCTGAAATCTTTTATAAAGTGCGACTGGTCATAAAAAAGGTTTCCGTAAGACAGGTCGGTCAGGTTGTTGCTTTTTCCGTATTCTGTAATCGCGTTCCTGAAGCGGAATATCTTCCTGTATTCCGAAGGGGTTTTGCCAACATGCTTCAAAAACATTCTGCGTATTGATTGCCGTGCCAGGCCGTGCTTTTCGGCGATGTCCTCAATCTTCAGCCCGGTTTCCACATCTGCTACGATCTGTGCTATTACAGACAGATCCCTCTTTTGCAACTTCGACAGCAGGTAGTGCTCTAATTGCCTGATCTGCTCTTTGCGTTCCGGCTGTTCAAAAATGGCCTTCATTGTGTCCCTGAAGTCGGGAAACGGTAAAAAATTAACGACCGTCTTTTCGCTAAATATATCGGTATTGTCAATAAAATGGTTCAGTCCCAAGGGCTTAAAGTAGATCGTGACTTCATTAACGGCCTGTTCATAAATGATCTCCAAGGGCGAGGTATAGCTGCACACCAGTTCGGAGGTAATTTTCCCATCGCCGGATAATGATACTATAAAACGATTCCTTTCTACGTGAACAGTGGTGCTCTGGTTTACCGACAGTATCTTGTAATTGTTGGGAAAGGTAAAGTACTGTATCTTTTTAGGGATTTTTTCTTCACGGATAAAGTAATATCCTTCTATGAAATCCTTTAAAATTTCGCTTTCAGGTGTGTAAAATTGTAATTCCATAGTCTGCGGGAGGTTGTAGTATAATTCCCAAAAATAGCAGAATAATGGATTGACCATACCCGTTGCGTGTTAAAAGACGGAAATACGGTGCTCTTACAGGCTAACGCAATTCTTTTTTCATCATAATGTCGGTTTGCTCATCGTCACCCATCCGAAAAATATGTTTGTCAAATGCTGTAAAACCATTCTTTTCATAAAACCGCAGGGCGCGGAAATTTTTTTCCCACACACCCAGCCAGATAAACGATTTGTTTAGCTCTCCGGCTACTTCCAATGCTTTGTTGTACAAGAGCTGGCCCACATTCCTGCCGTGATACTGCTGTAAGACATAAATGCGCTCAATTTCCAGAGCGCCTGCTTCTTGTGGTTCTGTTTGCGACATGCCTGTATTCAGCTTCAGGTAGGCTATGGGTGTGGCGCCGTCCCATGCAAGAAAGAAAAATGAGTCCGGATTCATAACCTCACTTTTTAACTTCTGCGTATCAAAGTTCTTCTCGAGATAATCCCGCATATTTTCAGCAGTGTTGCTTTCGGCGAACGTTTCATAAAAAGTCTCCCGTCCAATATTTTGCAGCACCTGGATATTTTCTATACCTGACTGCGTTATTGTAATATCTTCCATGCTTTGATTGTGTACTGCCAAAGTTAAGATATATCCCCTTAATTTGAAATGGATGTGTTTGTTTTAAATATGCACTGTTGATTCGGTTAACAAATTTTAACACACTTATTTTTATATATTGTTTACTAACCCGGCATAAATTGCTAACTTGAAATTTAAATTACTTTACTATGCCCAAATCAATAAAAATACTAATCTTCTTTGTTACAGTCTGCGTATTGTCCTCCTGTAATAACGCGAAAGAAAAAGAGCTCCAGGCCCGCGAGCAGCAACTTGTCCTGAAAGAAAAGGAATTTTCTGAAAAGGAAGAAGATTATAAAAGCTTATTGATGTTGAGGGACAGTCTTCAGGAAGCGGACTCCCTTAAGGAAACGGTATCAGACACTATTATAAGTGCGTGGCCAGACAGCCTTGCCGGCACTTGGAACAGCAGGCTGGTGTGCAGGGAATCGTCATGCAATACCTACGTAATTGGCGACCAGCGTACCGAAAAATGGATTTTAGCAAACGATAGCCTGGGGCCGGTAGTAAGGGTGATGGATAACAACAGGCTGAAGCGCGTACTCAAGGCACAATATCGGCCGGGAAAAGCGATGTTGAGCTTTCAGCCGGACAGCCTTTCGCAGGGAGGTATTAAAATTAATGCTGTTCTCGACGACTTCAATAAAAAAGTGATAAAAGGCACACAAACGCTAACCGGCCAGGATGGCTGCACCGTACGTTTTTCGATCGAACTTTCCCCCACCCCTAAAAAGTAGAGCATGTTTTTAAGCATACAGCATATTACCTTCCCAATTGAGGACCCGTTACTGAAATTTCTCCTTGAGCTTATTATTATCCTCTGCATTCCCCTCCTCCTAAATAAAATAAAAGTACCTCATTTGCTGGGACTTCTTATTGCCGGAGCGGCTATTGGACCTAACGGGTTTCATCTCCTGGCACGTGACAGCAGTATCGTGGTAACCGGCACTACAGGGCTATTGTATATTATGTTCCTGGCGGGCCTTGAGATCGACATGGGTGATTTTAAAAAGAACAAATGGAAAAGCATTACTTTTTCTGTTTACACTTTTGCATTGCCTTTTGTTTTGGGACTGGCCGGCGGGTATGTACTGGGTTTCAATTTGCTTACTTCTGTACTGTTCGCGAGCCTCTTCTCGTCGCATACCCTTATTGTGTACCCCATGGTAAGCGCAATGGGCATTACCCGAAATCTTGCAGTTAATATCACTGTTGGCGGCACAATGATAACAGATGTGCTGTCGCTTCTTGTTTTGGCAGTGGTTGTAGGGATGTCGCAGGGCGAGGTGGGTACGGCCTTTTGGGTACGGCTTTCAGTCTCTATGCTGCTTTTTGGTGTTATCGTGCTGGTATTGTTCCCCATTATCGGGCGGTGGTTCTTTAAAACCGTTCAGGATAAGATATCGCAATACATATTTGTGTTGGTAATGATCTACATGGCGTCATTGCTGGCAGAGCTGGCGGGTATAGAGGCCATTATCGGGGCCTTTTTTGCAGGCCTTGCCCTCAACAAACTGATACCCCACAGCTCCTCACTTATGAACCGGGTAGAATTTGTGGGGAATGCCATATTTATCCCATTCTTCCTTATCAGTGTGGGTATGCTTATTGATTTTAGCGCCTTCTTTAAAAGTTGGGAAACCCTTGGTGTAGCGTCCATAATGCTTATAGCCTCTATCGGGGGTAAATACCTGGCTGCGATCGCTACGCAGAAAACGTTCCGGTTTACCAACGACGAGGGCAAGCTTATCTTTGGTATGAGTGCCGCCTCCGCCGCTGCTACGCTGGCATCTGTTATGGTAGGTTACAACATTATCCTTACGGAAAATGAGGCAGGCGAACCCGTGAGGTTGCTGAATGAGCATGTGCTGAACGGAAGTATCCTGCTTATCCTGGTATCCTGTACAATTTCTTCATTCGTGTCAATGGCTTCCGCCCAACGCATCGCGGAAAAAGAAAAAGAGAATACAGTGTCGGGTGAAAGTGAAGACAAGGAAAAGATACTGCTGGCCATGAATCATGAAAGTACTGTTGAGCCTATGGTAAACTTAGGCCTGCTCATAAAAACGAAGGCAAACAGGGATCGTGTTGTCGCGCTGAATGTAATCAGTGAAGAAACGAATGAATCATCGGCAAAAAATGCTGAAAAGCTGTTAGGTTCGGCAGTAAAGCTGGGTGCCGCGGCCGATACAAAGATCACTCCCATCACCCGCCATGACAGCAATGCGGTTGCGGGAGTCAATAATGTTATAAAAGAGCAGGGAATATCCGACCTGGTAATCGGACTGGAAAGCAAGAAAGGTTTTTCGGGATCTTTTATCTACAATTTGTACCGGGGTTATCTTCAAAACAGGCAGGCGAACTTGCTGGTCTACCATGCCGCACAGCCAATAGCGACCGTAAAAAGTTATACCGTACTGATACCGGCCGATGCCGAACAGGAGGCCGGTTTCTTCCATTCCCTGCTGAAGGTTTGGAATATCAGCAAAAACTCGGGCGCGAAAATGGTATTTTACGCCAATGCAAATACGATAAAGATATTAAAGCGCATCAATACCAAAAACAATATAGACGCCAGGTTTAATGAAGTAGTTTCATGGAAACAGGCCGAAGATGCGGCAGGGACAATTAGCGAAAATGAAGGGTTGATAGTACTGATGGCAGACAGGGGTGTGAGTTCTTATTTTGAGCGGATGCGGGAGGTACCGGAATTCCTCAACAAAAATCTCAGTAAGAACAATTACATCCTGATATACCCATCTACGCATGTAAGCGAAGCAGAAGTGGAGAAACGATCTGTAAGCAACCATGATGACTTTGCTGAGATCGGTAAGATTATTGGGAGTGTGTTTAAGTAAAATACGACAGGATTGCGATGTGATGGACCGGGCTATATTTCATACTGTTTGTTTGTATATATTTGCTCGTGTTTGTAACGTTAACCAATCAATTCTATAATAATGAAAGCCATTTTAAGTATTGCGGTATTTATCTGCTGCTTTACCGTTTATCCACAGGAGAAAGCGCCACTCCTTTCCGGTAAAGTAATCATTTCGGTTACACAGGGTACCTTTGAGTGTGACCTGACGCTTAGCGACCTACCCCCGGTAAAAGAATATTTCCTTCGCCTGAACAGGGGAATGAACGTGCTAAATTTCAAGGATATGGAACAGGGCGGCCACATGATAGGCTATGACATATCACACGACGACAAAAAATCATTCGGAGAGTCAAGCGCCTATTATTTTCCTGGCAATGCGCGTGGGAGTAAATTTCTCCCAAAGTCTATTAGTGTAAAATATATGGGTAAGTATCCTGTAGTTAAAGATACTCTCGACAATAACCACAGCCGTAGCGACTGGAAGGGTAATATAGCGTTTAACGGATATTCGGTTCGGACCGATGGCAGGCAGACGGCGTGGTTTCCGCTATTGTATGATGTAGAGAACGACAAGGTATATGAAAATATGCGCTACGACCTGCAGATTGAATGCGCGGATTGCAATACCCTGTATATAAACGGGCATGCTGCGGTAAAAGCTACCGCTTATCATTTTAAAAGTGATGTACCGTATGAGCTTACCCTTTATTGCGGGAACTTTACTTCTACCGACATTGGCGGCACTTATATACTGAATTCTGACCTGACCCCTGCGCAGGAAAAAGAATTTAGCGCCATTATCAACAGCTATAAAAAGTATTATACCGAAAAGCTTAAGATACCGTATAGCTTCCCTGTTACGTTTATCAATACGACTCCTACCTCACCCAAAAGCAGCTGGATGTTTGTATCGTATCCTACCATTTTCACTATAGGATATGGCGATAACGGACTCAAAAGCCTGTTTGCTCCGAAAATACAAAACTGGTACAGGCCTTTTATGGCGCACGAACTGGGCCACTACTACTTTGGCACATATAAGGTTTTCAACTCCGGGTTGGGCGACATGATGAGTGAGGGTTTCACCGAATTTATGGCGATGAAGCTTACCAAAGAAGTAATTGGCACAGACGTATACGATTCCAAATTGAAAGGAAAGCTGCAGAATCTGCAGGATGATGAATTTAACCCGAAGCCATTTGCAGCCATAACAGATGCAAAGGAGTATGAAGACCGCGAACTATATGTTTACTATTACGCACCGGTTATCTTTATGGCGATAGAGAAAGAAATAGGCGAGAAAAAGATGATGGATTGGCTCGTAACAGTGCTAAAGTCTAAAACGGAATTAACCGATTATAAGTTCCTGGTTTCCACCCTGAGCCAGTCACTTAAAAATGAAAAGCAGGTTCAGCTGATAAGATCAAAATATTTTGAAAGCAATGATGCTCTGGTCAATGCGATTAAAACATTAGAGAGTAAACCATCCAACAAATAGACTATTATTCTATGGACAAAAAAGAATTGTCTGCCCTGACAGACATTGAGCTGCAGGATGCAGCAAAAAAAATGAAGACAGCATCCATCGTTAATGCTGTACTGGTTGGTTTTTTGGCCGGGGTTATATTTTACAGCGTTATAAACAACACCTGGGGTTTAGTGACACTGGTGCCTTTGTTTCTTATTTATAAACTGGTTAATAATGCAGATTATAAAAAGGGCGATGTTGAGCAGGAACTGAAAAGGAGAAACTTAGGGTAAACTGTTTGTCCCTTTGTCTGTCAGAGGAGCCCCTTCGAAATTGAATTCCTGTACCATCATTAAATGAAGGTTAGCTGTAGTTTTATGTCGTTTCGGTTTTGTATAGTACACACGTTTTAAGTCGGTCATTGTTTGTCAATAAAGAATGTTCAAATTCATATTGTTTTTTCAGTCCGATTTTCGTCATAATGTGCTCCGATTTTGTGTTGACTTTTGGTGCAACAGAATATATTTTTTCAAGTTTTAGTACGTTCACAGCATAGTCAAGACATTTTTTTGCTCCTTCTGATGCAAAGCCTTTATTCCATTCGCTATTTTTTATTCGCCAACCAATGTCCACACAAGGAGTGAAGTCGGCTTTGTAAGTCTGTTCTGAAATTCCGATAAAACCAATAAATTCATTGTCTTCAAGTTTGTCAACAGCGAAATAGCAAAATCCCTTGTCTCTGAATTGCTTTTTCATTCGTTCAACAAATTCAGTTGTTTGTTCTTTTGTCGGAATAGTTGGAAAAAACTCCATCACTTTTTCATCAGAATTTATCTCGTGCATCTTGTCAATGTCGGTTAAATCCCAATTTCTAAATCCCAGTCGGTCTGATGTAAATAGGTATGTCGTCTTGTTGTTCATTTTTGTTGGTATCAGCCTGATATGATTGCTAATGATTTTACCCACTGTTTCATAGCGAATATCTAACGGTCATCGGTATATATTGGATAAGTAATCAGGCAAAAGTTTCTACAATAGTACATAAAAACAAAACATTGCATTAATGTAAATGAAATATATTTTGAGATACTAATAATTGTCAAGTATCTTAAAAACAAAAAAACTCTTCAGTTTCCTGAAGAGTTTGTAAGTGGTGGGCGATGAGGGATTCGAACCCCCGACCCTCTCGGTGTAAACGAGATGCTCTGAACCAACTGAGCTAATCGCCCCAATATGTTTCGCAATCCTTGTGCCGTATTGCGAGTGCAAATATAGCCCTGTTTTTTATATCTGCAAATTTTAATTTAAAAAATTATAAAATTTCTGCTACCACAAACGTACTCCCGCCAATGTATATGAAGTCATTTTCGGAAGAATCTTCAAGAGCCTTGTTGTAAGCGGCTGTTACGGAGGGGTATATGTTGCCTTCCAGGCCATGTGGTGCTGCGGCTGTTATTAGAGCTTCCACGTCAAGGCCGCGCGGAACATCCGGTTTGCAGAAATAGTATTCGGCATTTTTCGGGAAAAGCGGCAGTATGCTGTCTAAATCTTTATCGTTTACTACGCCCAAAACAATGCGCAAGGTGTCGAATTCATGCTTTTGCAGCTGTGCCATCACGATCTTCAGGCCGTGGCTATTGTGGGCCGTGTCGGCAATGGCAATAGGTTTGGTATGTACCGTTTGCCAGCGCCCTTTAAAGCCGGTGTTATGGGCGGCATTCAGCAGTCCCTGTTCCATGTGCTGTTGTGTTACCGGAAATTGCTCCTGCAGCACCGCAATAGCTTTCAGTACGGTCTTTTTATTCTGTTCCTGGTAATCGCCAATGAGATCGGAAGGGTAGGTTTCGGTCACTTCATCTGAAGCAAAGTAAATGGGGGAGGATAATTCAGCAGCTTTAGCTAGGAATACCGGCTTTGTTTCGGCAGTATATTCCCCGATCACTACCGGTATTCCAGGCTTGATGATACCTGCTTTTTCGCCCGCAATTTCTTCTATAGTATTGCCAAGGAACTGCGTATGGTCCATGCCGATATTGGTAATTACCGAGACCAGCGGGGTGATGATGTTGGTCGAATCGAGCCTGCCGCCCATGCCGACCTCTATAATGGCAATATCTACCTTTTCCTGCCGGAAGTAATCAAACGCCAGCCCTACTGTCATCTCGAAGAAACTGAGTTCCTGCTCTTCAAAAAAGGGCTTGTTGTTTGCGATAAAATCTACTACAAACTCCTGTGGGACGTCCTGCCCGTTTATTTTGATGCGTTCCCGGAAATCCTTAAGGTGCGGCGAGGTATACAGCCCCGTCTTGTAACCGGCTTCCTGTAATATCGAAGCCAGCATATTGGAGACAGATCCCTTTCCGTTGGTGCCTGCAACGTGTATGGCTTTTATGTCTTTTTCGGGGTTGCCCAGGTGTAAAGAAAGCAGCAGGGTATTGGTAAGGTCTTTTTTGTATGCCGAAGCGCCCTGCATCTGGTACATGGGCAGGCGGCCGAACATCCAGTCGAGTGTTTGCTTGTAATCCATAAATTAAAAAATGGCAGGTGTTGCCTGCCATTAAAGTTACAATAATATTATATTATACCAATTGCTTCAGCGCTATCTCAAATGCCGAGGCGCTTATGCCGGTCTTGCTGCTGTTCTTCGCGTGTACATTTTCAATGGCTTTGCGGATGATAGCCGATGTGTCATTAAATATGGCTTCGTCGGTCATACTCACTTTTTTCTCCATGAAGTAAGCAAAAACCCTTGCCATGCCACAGTTAGATATAAAGTCAGGGATCAGGCTTACCTTGCTGTCAGTCGCTTCCATAATAGGCCCGAAGAAGATCTCCTTATCAGCAAATGGTACGTTTGCACCACACGATATTACTTCAAGCCCCGCAGCGATCATGCTGTCGATCTGCTCCCGCGTTACCAGCCTCGAGGCCGCGCACGGAGTGAATATTTCCGCGCCAACGTTCCATATCTCACGGTTGATCTCCTCAAAAGGGATCATGTTGTCTGCCACCAGCTTGTTGCCGTCTTTGTTCAGGAAAAGCTGTTTTATTTCTTCAAAAGAGAAGCCTTCTTTATTGATCAGGCCACCGTCACGGTCGATGATGCCCACGATCTTCACGCCCATTTCCGCAAGGTAGAATGCCGCTGCCGAACCTACGTTTCCGAAGCCCTGAACTATAGCTTTTTTACCTTTTACATCGCCGCCATAGATAGCATAGAAATTGCGCACTGCCTCGGCAACGCCATAGCCGGTTATCATGTCGGCAACAGTATATTTACGATTTACGTCGGGGGAGAATGAAGGGTTTTCGATCACCTTTACCACACCTTGGCGCAACTGGCCAATGCGGTTGATCTTGTCGGCTTCCGTCGGCTTAAAGTGTCCGTTGAAAACGCCCTCCTGCGGATGCCAGACACCGCATTCTTCCGTCATCGGGATCACCTCGTGTATTTCGTCCACATTCAGGTCGCCGCCTGTTCCGTAATAGCTTTTAAGCAGTGGGGAAACCGCTTTGTACCAACGCTGCAGTACACCTTTTTTGCGTGGGTCGTTCGGGTCAAAATTAATACCCGACTTGGCGCCGCCTATCGCCGGGCCTGATACGGTAAACTTAACTTCCATCGTTTTGGCAAGCGAAAGCACCTCGTTCATGTCGAGCCCTTTTCGCATACGCGTACCGCCGCCGGCAGCGCCGCCACGTAGGGAATTGATCACCGTCCAGCCTTCGGCATCGGTTTCTGTATCTTTCCAGTTAAAAACTATTTCCGGTTGTTTATTTTCGTATTTACTCAGTAAATCTTTCATTTTGTTGTGTTTTTGTAAGTCGGCACAAATATATAAAACAAATATTTGTGAATTTTTAATTTTTAAGATTTATGCCGCCGGAAAGGATGCTTCGACCTGTGTGCCTTTTCCGGGTTCGGAAGTAATGGTTAAAACCCCATTCAGGAAATCGGTCCTTTTCTTTAGATTTTTGAGTCCGATGCCGCCTTTTGCTTTTTCAGTATCGAATCCTGCTCCGTCATCTTTAACAGTTAAGGTAAGCCTGTTATTCTCCAGCTGGCGTATTGTGACGGCTGTATGGGAAGCATTGGAATATTTGTTTACATTCTGCAGCGCTTCCTGTATAATGCGGTAAATATTCACCTTATAGGTGTTGGGCATAGTGTCCCAGTCGATTGAAGGGTCAATATCCGCATGAAAGTCAGTGTTGAAACTGTTTTTCTGTGAGGTAATCATAAACGCGAGGATGGCGTCAAAATCCTGTCCCTGGTTGAAGATGGCATTCCTGCTCAGTTCATGCGATACCGACCGTATCTCGCTCTCTACGTTCTGCAGCTCCTTAATATATTCCTTTCGCCGCTGGATCGATTCGTCGTCGCCTTTTTTATTTATGAACTCGAGGTTAAGGCGCACGGCATATATATTATTGAGTATACCGTCGTGCAGTTCCATGGCAATGCGCGATTTTTCCTCATTCCTGGCCGATTCTATATTGGTCTGTTGCTCAAACATCAGTTGGTAGATCTCTTCATTCGCTCTTTGCTGTTCCTGTATCAGGAGGAGTTCTTTGTTTCGGGAGTTCAGGTAGTAGATGATAAAGATAGCCGCTACAAAAAGCAATACGATAACCGATATACCTATTATGAAGGTATTTTTTCGTGCGAGCTGTGCTTTTTCGTCCTGCAGTTTATCGGTTTCATATTCTATGCGGGCAAATTTTTCCCGGTTGGCCTTAGCCGCATTTTGCATTTTTATGCTGAGGTCGATATACTTTTCGGCATAAAAGGAGCCGTCTACGGGGTCTGTATCCGACAACAATTTCGCGCTGGTAAGGATGTCGTCGAGGTTTTTTAACTGGACCGCACCTTCATAAGCTTTTTTCAGGTGCGATACGGCACGGGTTGTATCACCCCGGGCCGCAAAATATTCCCCCAGATTTATATTGCTTGCAATAATACCCGGCTGGTCTTTTATGCTATCCCTTATCTTCATCGACCTGTAAAACATTGCGGGAAGGCCTTTGTTACTGCCCGACTTAAACCTTGCATGAGCCAGGTTATTGAGCAATTTGGCATAAAGTTCCGGGCCAATGGTTTTAATATCTTCGCCTGCCAACGCTTCCTGGTAAATATTTATGGCATCGGGATAATCTTCCTGTTTTACATATACGTGCCCCAGATTGTTATAGCTGGCTGCCCGGAAACTGGAAATGACCGATTCGGGATACCCCTCTTTTCTTAGATTGCCCAGCTGTTCAAGGGCATTGCGATAATATTTTACGGCCTCATTATAATTACCCTGCCCCAAAAGTGCGCTGCCGATAAGGTTGTTGCATTTGTAAATATCAACCGTACTCTGTTTTACTTCCAGTTGGCGAAGGGCCTTTATGGCCTCACTTTCGCATTGTACATATTCACCTATATTGTGGTAAATGTAGGCTTTGTACAGACCAATCTCTCCCAGAAGGCTTTTGTCATTCAGGTCTATAAAGAGTTTTTCTGCCTGGGCATAATAGAAGAAAGCACTGTCACTATGGTTTTTCTCTGAGTGGGATATGCCGGAGAAATAAGACGCTTTTGCCATGGTAACCGAATCTCCCGCTTCGCGTCCCATTTCAAATACTTTGTGGCTTGCACGGATGGATTTGTCGTATTGGTCGAGATCATAGTAGGCTACTGTTGCCCTGCGGAAGTAGAATCGTGTTATGGAGTCGTTATCATATTTGGAAAAGATAGAGTAGGCCGAGTCAATGCTCGTTTCCCGGACCTTCTTTTCGAGGGAACTGTTTTCACCACGCTCAAAAAGCATTTCGATCGTGCTCTGTGATTCAACGCCTTCAGAAGCCTTGTCACATGAAAACACACTCATTAAAAATAGTGCAAGGAGCGTATATGATAGGTGTTTACACAAAATTTTTGAGGCAATAGTGTTTGACTATTGCCTCAAAAATAATATTTTTTATTTTATAATTCCAATTATGGTTTTGGAGTTGTTGGCTTTGGAAGCGCGATATCGCCGTTACCTATAGTAAGGTTATCTGCTGAAGCATCAAGTGCGCTGTCATCAGTTGAACAAGATACAGTTGAAAGGCCAAGTACTGCTATAAGACCAAGGATAAGGAAAGATTTTTTCATGGTGGTAATTTTTATAGATGTTTTTTAGTATAAATTTTGTTTTCTTACTAACCGCTCACCGATTAATTCTGACACAAAAGTAACCGTTAAAAAAGTATTACCGATATGATTTACAGTGGGTTTAGTGGAATGCGTCCGGATGTGAGTAACTCGACCGATTTGAAGGGTAACTGACGGATTTTATAAATACTCCGGCGCGATCTTGCGGATAATGGTATCAATATTATCCTTAAAAGTTTTGGAAAAAGAAATAGATAAATCGCTGTTGTTCATATAACAAAGCGATTTTCCGGTATTTATCCTGGAAATATAATTGCTGTTTACGATGTAGCTGTTGTGAATCCTGAAGAAGAAAAACGGCAGATTCGACTCGTAATGCTTAAGCGTTTTATAGGCAGTAACCTTCCGGCCATTCTGCAGGAAGAAGTCAGTGGTGTTATTGTCTGCCTTAAGGTACACAATGTCATGCAGCGAAATAAACTGATAATCACCATATGAGCGGATGCATATTGTACTGTTGGCTGCGGCAGGATTTGTTTTCCGGAACTTCAGCAGGCTTTTCCGGAGCTCATACGTGCTCGTCGGTTTCAAAAGGTAATCGGATACTCCGGCCTTTATCGCTTCGAAGGCAAATTTCGGCGTTGTAGTGTTCGCGATAAAATACGGCAGGGTGTCGATAAACTGGTAAAGTTCCGTTATCAGTGATAGCGAAAGGTCACTTTTTTTGCTTTTCGGGCTGATTTCGAGGATTACGATCTGCGGTTGGAGATCCAGTATTTTATTGATTCCTTCCTCACGGGTAGTAGCCGTGCCAACGCAAAAATATTCCGGGAAGTCTTCAAAACGGCGAAGTACTTCCGAAACATTATCAATGTCATCGTCTATTATCAGGTAAGAATATTGCACAAAAAAAACGTTAAAAAAAAAGTGGTGCAATATAAATATTTTTAAATTCACAGGTTCACAATAAACGTAATTTTAGTTAAATTTGTTGATATTTTCGTCTTATATATGCCCAAAAATCTTAATATACTGATTGTTGATGACCATCCGATGACAGTGAATGGCTACATCAATGTTCTTTCGGAAGAGAATTTCGAAGGTTATAAACTTACCTTTACGAAGGCTCTCGATTGTGAGTCGGCGTATAACCTCATTACCGATGCCAATAACAATGGCAACCCGTTCGATATTGCCTATCTCGATCTCAGTTTGCCGCCTTATCCCGAGAAGAGTATTTTCTCGGGTATGGATCTTGGTATAATGCTGCGGAATACCACGCCGGATTGTACTGTTATTATACTTACAATGCATAGCGAGTCATCATTGATCGACCGCCTCATCAGGGAAATCAACCCGCAGGGTATCCTGTGTAAAAGCGATATTGATATTGATGAGTTTGTCAATGCGTTTAAGATCATAGTGTTTTCCGGGGATACCTACCTGAGTAATAAGATCGTAAAATCACTGAAAGAGAAAGTCTTTAACAACTATAATTTCGATAACTACGACAAGCAGATACTCATGAGGCTCGCCGAGGGCATTAAGACTGCAAATATCCCTAATTATATCCCACTATCGCTGGAGGATATCGAAAAGAGGAAGGCACGTATGATGAACGTACTCCTGCAGGGAAAAGTCGCGGATGATGATAAATTGATAGAAGCCATCAAAAAAATCGGGATACTCTAAGCCGTATATATTTTTCCAGAACTATGATCGTGTACCGCTCCGGTTACACTCGCCAGGGTATTTACTTCTCTGCGGAGTTTAAGGACTCCCAGAAGTGCAAATACCAATGCTTCCTTAAATTGTATCGTTTTGTCGTCGGGTACAACTATTAATGTTTCAGGAAGTTGCTCCTGAAGCAGCCGTATCAGGAATGTATTGTAAGCCCCTCCGCCTGTTGCCAGTACATTACCGGCACCTGTTTTGTTTATAACGGCAGCCAGTTGTTCGGAAATGTGGTGCGTAAATGTACACAACTTGTCTTCGATGGGTAGCGTATGCTTTTCGATAAGCGGAAAGACAATGTCCTTAACGTACTCAAATCCCAGTGATTTGGGGTGAGGCAAACTGTAAAACTCCAATGCATTCAGTTCGTTTAGCAAAGCCTGGCTGCAATTTCCGGAAGCTGCGATTTTCCCTCCTGCATCATACTCAAGGCCGAGCTGGTTGGAGTAAAAATTAAGCACCGTATTTACAGGACAAATATCAAAAGCAATCCTTTGGCTATTGTCTTCAAAAGAAATGTTGGAAAAACCGCCCAGGTTCAGGCAGCAGTCGTATCCGGCAAAAAGCAGCCTGTCTCCAATGGGTACAAGGGGTGCACCCTGTCCGCCCAATTCAACATCCTGCACCCGGAAATCACATACTACTATTTGCCCCGTGTTCAGGGCTATCTCCGGCAGGTTGCCTATTTGTAGTGTAAAGCCGTTTTGCGGCTGGTGCAGTATGGTGTGCCCATGAGAGCATACAGCATCCAGGCCGGTTATAGCATTGTCTGATATAAAGTTGTTTATAACAGCGCTAAGCAGCAGGGTATAATCTTTGTTGAGAATAGTTAGCTCTGCCTGACTGGAATCTACAGCATTTTTAAGGAGCCCTATCCATTCTTCGGTGTAGGGTACGGTTGCAGTTTCCTTTATTTCATAGTGCCATTTGCCATTGGTGAAACTTAAAAAAATATGGGCCAGGTCGATGCCGTCAAGAGATGTGCCCGACATCACTCCTATAACGTTATAGTTTTCTTTTGTCATTGGTCTAAAATTAAGCAATGATTGTGAGAAATTCACATTAAATAATTACATTTGGGCACAAATAAAACAAAAAAGGCAAAACAATTAATTATAAATTATGGATTTTAAACTTACTGAAGAGCATCTTATGATCCAGAAGGCAGCACGTGATTTTGCACAGGCAGAGCTACTTCCGGGTGTTATAGAAAGAGACGAAGAGCAAAAGTTCCCGAAAGAGCAGATAAAAATGATGGGTGAACTGGGCTTTTTGGGTATGATGGTAGACCCTAAGTATGGTGGAAGCGGCCTGGATACAATCTCTTATGTGCTGGCTATGGAAGAGATTTCCAAAATAGATGCTTCTGCTTCGGTGGTTATGTCTGTAAATAATTCTTTGGTGTGCTGGGGCCTACAGACTTTCGGTTCTGAAGAGCAAAAGCAAAAATACCTTACACGCCTGGCAACGGGCGAAATCATCGGCGCATTCTGCCTTTCGGAGCCGGAAGCCGGGAGTGACGCTACCTCACAAAGAACAACAGCGATAGATAAAGGCGACCACTACCTGCTGAACGGTACCAAAAACTGGATCACCAACGGCAGTACTGCGGATGTTTACCTTGTTATCGCGCAAACCGATATCGAAAAAAGGCACAAAGGCATAAATGCCCTTATTGTGGAGAAAGGTATGCCGGGCTTTGAGATCGGTGCTAAAGAGCAGAAGCTTGGTATCCGCGGAAGCGATACGCATTCGCTAATGTTTACCGATGTGAAAGTACCTAAAGAAAACAGGATCGGTGAGGAAGGCTTCGGATTTAAATTTGCCATGAAAACACTTGCCGGCGGAAGGATCGGTATTGCCTCACAGGCACTGGGTATTGCTTCCGGCGCTTACGAACTGGCGCTTAAATATTCCAAAGAGCGTAAAGCGTTCGGTACCGAAATATGCAACCACCAGGCGATTGCCTTTAAGCTGGCCGATATGGCAGTACAAATTGAGGCCGCGCGCCACCTTTGCATGAAGGCTGCATGGGATAAAGATAACGGACACAATTACGACCTGAGTGGCGCTATGGCAAAATTATATGCTTCACAGGTAGCTATGGATACTGCTATTGAAGCAGTACAGATACATGGCGGCAACGGATATGTAAAAGAGTACCATGTGGAAAGGCTGATGCGTGACGCGAAAATCACCCAGATATACGAAGGGACCTCGGAGATACAAAAGATCGTGATTTCCAGATCAATTATTGCAGGATAAAAAAGAGCCGCTGTTTAATGGCTTTTTGTTAATAATACCCCGCTTTCTCAGCAATGAAGAGCGGGGATTTTTTATTTATAGATTGACTAGTTAATAAATAGCTATATATTTATTTTTTATTTATCATTTCAACGGTAAAAGCCTGCATTATATCGAAAAAACGACTGTGTTCTTTTTATGTTGGCTGTACTTGCCTATTTTTAATCAAAATTACTAAACACAAACTATTTCAGGGTAATAGGAGTTGAAATACGGTTTAATGTCACCCCTTATGTTTTAAATTTCCGGAGACTTATTGTGTCGCATAAAATGGCTTTTACAAGTCTGGAAGAAGAATGTGTTGTAGTTACATTTTGAATATCACCACAAATAGTATTAAATTACCTTGCTATGAATATTATAGGAGAACGCATCAAGAAGATCAGGGAAGATAAAGGTATTACACAGGAAGCAATGGCGCACCAACTTGATGTAACCCAAAGCAACTATGGGCGTCTTGAAAAAGACGACAGGAGGCTTAATGTAGTAAAGTTGTTGAAGATCGTAAGGATACTGGATGTGAACATCAACTACCTGTTTACGGAAGTGCTGGATGCGGAAGGGGACGTTGTTTTCGGGACGGCCAACAAAGAGGTCTATGATATTCTCGTGGATAGTTTAAGGGCCGAAATACAGCATCTTAAAGATGAGGTCAGTTTCCTTAGGATGATCGTGAAGAGCTAATACACTTTTAGCACGCTATTGTACGTTTTATACCGATAAATTCGGTAAATTTATATAATGGTACAAAAGCCAAAGGCTGTAAAATACAAGGTTGTTGCAGGATATTTACTGCTTTTTGCCGCGGCGGTTGTTTCGGTATGGTTTTTTTATAATGAAATACTCAGGATCGCCATACCTGCAAAAAGCGGGGAAGACAATTCCAAAATAATAAAGGTAAGCAACGTTATTACCGACCTCTATGCCTCAGAGGCGGTGGGCCGAAGCGCCATACTCACAGGGTCTGTCGACGAATATCTTCTTTATAACCGAATGATCGACAGTATCACTACCAAGATTGATACGATAAAAAATAGTGTCGAAGAGCGGCAGGTGGCTAAATTTGACTCCATACGGATGCTTCTTGGCCGCAAAAAGAAAAGCATTTCCGATATTTTTATTTACCGTAAAAAGTATACGGCAAAGGATATCGGCAGCAGCGCCAAGGAGAAAATATACTACACCAAAGATTCCCTGTGGGATGCCGCAAAGCCGGTACGATCTACCAAAACCTATTCGGCAAGGCCGTTAGTACATTCTGCCCTTACCCCGAAACTGCTGGATTCCCTGAGCAAACTCGAGCTTTCCGGCGATTCACTTACCATCGCCTATAATAAAGCGCTTGATATCCTGAGACGGAAAGATGAGCGGCTGCGTATAAACCTGTTGCGCCAGGAGCAGAGGCTTCTTGACGAGAATCGCATTATATCCGACCAGCTAAGGGGTATATTGGCTTCTGTTGAAGAAGAGTTCCTGCAAAAGTCGTATGCCAAGATCGACGAGTCGCGTACCGCTATATCCGAAACAGTACGGAAAATGGCATGGATAGGGGCGATAACCCTGTTTTTTATGATCGTTTTCGCATGGTTTATCATACGCGACCTTACCACAAACCAGAATTACAGAAAACAGCTCGAAATACTCAACCGCGAAAATGAAAACCTGCTGCGGAGCAAGAGTATGCTTATGGCTACCGTTACCCACGATCTTCAAACCCCGTTGGGGAGTATTATAGGTTTTCATGACCTGATGAAAGATTCGGGAATAACACGCCAACAGGGCGTGTATCTCGGTAATATCCGCCAGTCGGCCGACTATATTCTTAAGCTTGTAAACGACCTGCTCGATTTTTCGAGGCTCGAAAACAACAGGATCACGATAGAGATGGCTCCTTTTAATGTAAAGAGCCTTATCGAGAGTACCTGTATGGCACTTGAGCCTATGGCATTAAAGAAAGGCATTGAGCTTAATTGGGATATTGAGGAAAAACTGGACGGCAATTATGTATCCGACCCCTACAGGATAAAGCAGGTGCTCACCAACCTTGCGAGCAATGCGATCAAGTTTACTAACGAAGGTTCTGTAGAAGTGACTGCCCGCATCCAGGGATTCGATATTTATATCTCGGTACTGGATACCGGTATTGGTATTGCCGAAGACAAGCATGATGAGGTTTTCCGGGAGTTCACACAGGCGCATGAAGGTATCGAAAAGAAATTTGGAGGTACAGGCCTCGGCCTTACCATATCCAAAAAGATACTGGAACTTCTGGATGGGCATATTTCTCTGGAAAGTAAAGAAGGGCAGGGGTCTATCTTTACCATTGTTATTCCGTGTATTGCCTCAAAGATAAAAGACGCCGGACCGCAAGTAATGGAGCAGGTGCCATCGGTAAGGAACAGGACCTTAAAAAATAAAAAGATACTGGTGGTGGATGATGATGCCACACAGTTAGCGCTGATGCGGGAACTGCTTTCCGGGTATGCAGGCGACGTGCGTACGGAGATAAATCCTGCCGCGGTTATAGCTTTGCTCGAGGAGGAACAGTTTGATATGGTGCTAACCGATATACAAATGCCCGGCCTCGACGGTTTCGGCCTCGTGAACCTGATACGGCAGCACCATGATACAAAAATAGCACTGCTTCCGGTTATCGCCCTTTCGGGTAAAAGAGACCTGACGCCCGAAGATTACCTCGAAAAAGGATTTAGCGCCAATCATCCAAAGCCGGTACAGTTTGAGCAATTATTGCTGCTGATGGCTTCCGTTTTTGAAGGAAAAACAGATGTGTCGGATCAGGCACCGCAAATCATAATGCCCAATTCTGATGACCTGTACAGCCTGAAGAGCCTTTCGCAGTTTACAAATGATGATAAGGATTCCCTGAACACTATATTAAAGACGTTTATCGAAAGCGCGAAAGACAATTGCAGCCAATTGGTAAAGGCTTCAGGTAACAGGGATCTTCAGCAGCTTTCGGAAATTGCCCATAAGATGATCCCGATGCTAAAGCAAATGGAAGTGCACAGCATTGTGAAGCTTCTCATTCCGTTGGAAGACAAGCCAGATACGCTGGATTGGGAAATGATTGATGAGTATGTAACTTCGATCTGTAAGAAGGCAGGAGTTCTCTGTGAAGCTCTCGAAACTGAAATGGCCTAAAGGTCGATGTTGTAAAGCTTAAGTTTGTTGTAGAGTGTTTTTCGGTCAATGTTCAGTAATACTGCGGCTTTCGATTTGTTGTAGTTTGCTTTTTCAAGAGCCTGCTTTATAGCTTCTTCCTCATTGCCTTTGGAATATCCCGAAAAAGGCCCTTCACTGCCGGCAGCATCTTTCATTTCAGTGGGCAGTACGTCAATATGGATGATGTTGGACTTTTCCAGTAAAACCGAGCGCTTAATGATGTTTCGCATCTCCCTGAGATTACCCGGCCAGCTGTAATTCCTGAATAGTGTAATTACTTCTTCATCAAATCCTTCGGCTTCTTTTTCCAGGTCTTCATTGGCCTGTGCCAGAAAGTAGTTGGCAAAAAGCATAATGTCCTGTTTCCTTTCAGAGAGCTTAGGCACTTTAATGCAGAATTCATTGAGCCTGTGGTACAGGTCTTCCCTGAAATCTCCGCGTTTCACGGCCTCTGCAAGATCTTCATTCGTTGCAGCCACCACACGGATGTTTACATTTACTTCGTTGTTGCTGCCTACGGGTTTAATTTTTCGTTCCTGTAGTGCCCTTAGTAGTTGTACCTGTACATCGTAACTAAGGTTGCCCACTTCATCCAGAAAAAGCGTACCGCCGTTGGCTGCTTCAAAATGCCCGGTTTTATCTGTAACCGCTCCTGTGAACGATCCCTTTATGTGTCCGAAAAATTCGCTGGAGGCCAATTCTTTCGGGATAGCACCGCAATCTACCGCTATAAAAGGCTCTTCAGCCCTTTTGCTTTGTGAATGTATCGACTGTGCTATATATTCTTTGCCGGTACCGCTGTCGCCGATGATGAGTACCGACATATTGGTGGGTGCTACCAGGCTAATGTGTTCCTGCAGTTGTTGGGCGCTGCTGCTTATGCCTTTTACGTAAGGAAAAGAAACGGTCTGTGCTGCTTTTTTGCTTTTTGGTGCTGCTTCAGCCGCTTCGGGCTTTTTGCTGAGCGCCTGCTTCAGCATATGCAGGATCTCGTCGGGATTGATAGGTTTGCCTACATAGTCGAAGGCGCCGGATTTCATAGCATTTACCGCGGTCTTTATATCGGTGTAGCCTGTCATTAGTATTACCTGTGTATCCCGGGAGGTTTCTTTTGCGAGCCTGAGGATATCCAGCCCATCGCTGTCCGGAAGGCGGATGTCTGTTATTACCACATCAAATACCTGCTTCCTGATCTCAATGCCTGCTTCCTGTGCGGTAAAGGCATTCAATACCTCATAGCCTTTTTTTTGCAGGAATGTCTTCAGCATCACGCAAAAGGCGGTATCGTCGTCAACAACCAGGATCTTGGAATTCATTTATTAATGGTATATCTGCAAATGTAGGGCATTTGGTAGTTTTAATATGTTAATAAAAACAAAAGGAGACGTGATCGTCTCCTTTCATCGAAGAATAAATTCTTCAAATCACCTTACTATATTTTTACTTTTTCATTTCGTCTTTTATAAAATGCGCTGTACTGCTGTAATACGCAATAATGTGTTTCCTGTCTTTTGCCAGTACCAGTTTAAAGGTTCCTTCTTCAGACCGGTAGGCCAGTGTGAGCAGAAATCCGCTGTACTTCGTGCTGGCTTCCCTGAGAATTTCCAGAGGCACCTGTAAAACTTCAATCTTGGTGTAACAAGTACTTTTTACTTTTGAATTTATACCTGCAGGTGCCGCATTTAAAGTTAGGGTTAGTACAAATGCGGCTGCTACAAATATCTTCTTCATATTAAATGGTTCCTCGGTTATAGTGATGAAATAACCGTGCCAATACAGTTTTGGGAGGTGTTTTGGGCTAAATCTCCAGGTTTTATTGGCCTTTTAAGTATTTGCTGAAAAATACAGAGTTGTGTAAAAGTTGGTTATTCTACAATAATAGTGTGGAATTCCACACGTTGAAGGGCGTTATACCTGGATTGAATGCGAAAGGTTATAAAGCAAAAAAGCCCTTCGCAATGCGAAAGGCTCTTTGATACTTTTACTGGTCTGATTCTTAGTGAGCAGCAGGTGCAGCTGGAGTAGCAGCAGTAGTGTCAGCAGCAGCAGGAGCTACAGCAGTGTCAGCTGGAGTTTCAGCTGGAGTCTCAGTAGTCTCAGTTTCAGTAGTAGTAGTTTCTGTAGTCTCTGTAGTTTCTTTTTCAGTTTCTTTACATGATACGAAAGAAACACTCATCATAGCAACTAGAGCTAGGCTTAAAACAACTTTTTTCATCTTACTAAATTATAAAGGTTAATTATTAATTCGGAGCAAAGATATAAATTTTTTGATATCTCAAAATATTTATCGATAAATTTTTTTCAGCGTTATTTTCTTTGAAATTCAGCGTGTTATATACATCGATTGCGCTTTTAAATCTCCCTTTTTTACGGTTTATGTTTTTTGCAAAACTTATTCCGCTTATTTGATTAAAAAACTGCCTTCCGTAACAGCGTTTCTTACTTCTTTTTTCCCTTCGGATTTACGATCTTCATCTCCTCTATCAGGTGCTTCGCGCCGGCATATTTATCGATGATAAACAACACGAAACGCATGTCTACCATAATGTTCCTGCAAATTGACGGATCGTAATGAATGTCGCTCATGGTGCCTTCCCATACACGGTCGAAATTGAGTCCGATCAGGTTTCCTTTTGCATCTATGGCCGGGCTGCCGGAATTGCCTCCCGTAGTGTGGTTGGTACCGATGAAATTAACCGGCATTTTACCGTTCTCACCATAGGGTCCGTAATCCTTCTTGTTGTACAGGTCGATAAGCTTCGCCGGTACATCAAATTCATAATCGCCGGGAATATATTTTTCCATAACGCCTTCAAGGTACGTTACAGGTTCATAGTAAGTAGCGTCTTTCGGTGCATAGCCGTCTACTTTTCCGTAGGTAACCCTTAGTGTGCTGTTGGCATCCGGGAAAATACGTGCATCTTTAGGGCTCAGTTCCAATATGCCTTTCATGTAGGAGCGCTGTAATGCGGCTATCCTGAGGTTGATCTCTTCATACTTTGGCGCTGCTTTGGTTCCGTACTCGTCAGCCATGGCTTTTATAAGCTGGTAGCCCTTGTCCTGGTTAAGTTTTGCAATAACGGTTTTTGCATCGCCTTCGAGCAATTGTTTTACGCCTTCATAAGAAGTAAGCTTCGATGTGCTGTATACAGAAGCTGTCATCGCTTTGTAATCGGCGCCGATCACTTCCTGCGGGAGGAATTGCTTAGGAGTCTTGGTAGCGTAGAGCGCAATGAGCTGCTCGAATACTTTTTCATCTACTACCTTGCTAAAGTCTTTAAACACGCCTTCAAGCGCTGCAATAGTATTGGCCTTCCTGTCGTTGAATGACTGCTCGCCACGGGTGTTATAGGCCTGCTCCAGCTGATACAGCCTGTAACCTGTAGTTAGAAGTTCGGTGTTGCGAAGCGCCACTTCGGTAAAATAGTCGCGCGCTAATGCATACGGTTCAATTTCTTTGTAGTTCTTTTCAAATTCGGCAAACAGGTTACCGTAGTCTGCCTGTTTTCCTGCTTTGGCTACCCTTGCCATAAAGTCTTTCTCGAAAGCTTTCTTTATCGCTACGGCATTACTCTTTTTAAGTCCCTGCGTCTCGCCAATCCATTTCTTCCAGTAGTTGGCAATGCTGGCATACTTGGCGGCATACTGTATTTTTATTGCCTGGTCCTTACGCATAAAGCCGTCTGCCACTTTCAGGGCGGCATCCCTCACTTCAATTTTGGCAGGGTTCAGTACATTCACGATCTGCTCCACGGCAACGGCAGGCAGGTACTCTGTGGTGCGGCCCGGGTATCCGAAGACCATTGTAAAATCATTCTCCTGCACACCTCCTATAGATACAGGGAAGAAGTGCTTCGGGGTATAGGGCACATTGTCTTTAGAATATTCCGCGGGCTTGTTGTCTTTTCCTGCATAGATGCGGAAAAGTGAAAAGTCACCAGTGTGCCTTGGCCATACCCAATTGTCCGTATCCGACCCAAATTTACCGATGGAAGAAGGCGGTGCGCCCACAAGGCGTACGTCTTTAAATGTTTCGGTAACAAAAAGCATATACTGGTTGCCTTCATAGAATGTACGGATGCTGTTCTCCTGCCATGATTCCTTTGGCAGCGATTTGGTAAGTGAGGCAATGTTTTCCTGTATTTTCTTCTGCCTCTCTTTTTCCGAAGCCATAGCCTGTGTGCCTTCCAGTACTTTGTTGGTTACATCTTCTATGCGTACTATAAAAGTAGCGGCCATATCGGGGTTGGGCAGCTCTTCAGCAAGGCTCATGGCCCAGAAGCCGTTTGTAAGGTAATCATGGTCTAAAGTGGAGTGTGCCTGTATCTCACCATAGCCGCAGTGGTGGTTGGTAAGCAGCAGCCCTTTCGGGGATATCACTTCCGATGTACATCCACCGTTGAAGTGCGGTACAGCATCTTTCATGCTCGAATGGTTTACGGCATAAATGTCGTCGGCAGACATTTTCATGCCCAAGCTTTTCATTTCTTTTTCATTCATCCCCTTCAAAAGTGACGGTATCCACATGCCGCCCTGCTGTGCAAAGGCCGGAAATACAAGCAAAAGGAGTAATAAGCGTACTAGTTTCATAGTTTGTTTCGTTTGGGATGCAAGTTAAATAATTATTACCGATAACTATTCCCGGCCATGGTGTTAAAACGAATATGCATTGAATCGCAACGAATATTTTTTTACCGCCGCCGAACATTCATTGCCCAAAAATCCTCCATAAGTTAACACTACTTTTGACCTGTGTTTAATAGTAACCAATAACTCAATCATAAAATTATAAGTCATGAAAAACAAAAAAGTATTCTTATTGAGTGCCCTTGCGGCCCTTGCATTTACAACATACAGCTGTAAAGGAGACAAAGTTGCGGAGGCAAAAGACGGTGAAGCCCCAACAACAGAAGCTGCCGCACCGGAAGAAAAAGCATTGGTTTTTGCTGAGTTTACCGACCTCGACCTGAGTTCAGCAGGTTTCCCTATGACCATAAAAGCGCCAAAGGATGCTAAGGTGACAAAAGGGGAGATTGAAGGAGAGATATATGTATACGGCGGCAAAAGGTTTAAGCTTTCTATAAAGGAAATGTCCGGTTCGGCAGAAACCGCCGTTGGTGCTATGAAAGAACTTCAGGCAGACGCAGAAATGAACCCAAGCTTTGACAAACTGGTAGAAGACCAGCCAACGTATTACCTGAAAGCAAATAAAGATGGAGCACTCTCATTTGTATATGCGCTTAATATAAACGAGGAATATTGTATGATGGTAACAGAAGGCGTTCCGTTTGACCAGTCGCCCGACCAGTTTACAGATTACAGCGCGGATGATGTTAAGCTAATGCTGGAAGCCGCAAAAACACTTAAATCGAAATAAATTAAAATAATAAAGGGGTAAAAACAGCAGCTTTCGGGCTGCTTTTTTAGTTTTAAGGCGTTGTGATGAAATGTTGTGTTGCGTCTCCACAAGAATTTACTTTTATTTCTAATGAATTGACTGTTGGTTTTGTAATCTGTAATTTTAATTATTACTTTTTTGTAATTTCGTAAATCGGCATTGATAGGTTTTTTTGCGAAATCGTTAACAATGGAATTCCTATTTTTGCCTTTAGCCTTGTTCCCAAAGTATGAAATTGCTTATAGTAGAAGACGAACCCAATTTGTTATCCGTTATCCGTAAAGGACTCTCGGAACGCAACCACGATGTGAGCGCCGCTCTCGATGGTGTCACCGCATTGCAAATGCTGGAGGAAAACAGCTTTGATGTTGTGGTGCTCGACGTTATGCTGCCGGATGTAAACGGTATCGAAATATGCCGCCGCCTTCGGGCTGCAGGTAATTTTGTGCCTATCCTGATGCTTACAGCGCTGGATAGCAGCGAGAATATTGTGGCGGGCCTTAACTCGGGCGCAGACGACTACATGCCAAAACCGTTTAAGTTCACCGAACTCGAGGCACGTATCAACGCATTGGCCAGAAGGGCAGGGCAGGGGCACCGCCAGCCGGAATCTATAGTGGTGGAGGACCTGGTGATCGATGTGAACTCTAAAAAAGTGTCCCGCTCCGGCGACGCGATACAACTAACGGCCAAAGAGTTCCTGCTACTGTATTACTTAGCCAAAAATTCGGGTATTATCCTTTCCCGCGAAAAGATACTGGATAATGTCTGGAACATCAATTTCGATATGAATACCAACGTAGTGGATGTATACATCAACTACCTTCGTAAAAAAATAGACAAGCCCTATGAGAATAAGCTCATCCATACCATAAAAGGACTGGGCTATGTAATAAAGCCATAATATGCAGATACGGAAGAAAATAACCATTACCTATGTGGCGCTTTCTGTTTTCAGTACTTTGCTGTTATGTATCATAATGTTTTTCCTGTTCCAGCAGAACAATAGTTATTATTTCCTGAAGAGGCTACAGGACCGTGCCAAGATCGTGGCATCCATCCACTACCAGCATGACCCGCAAAAAGCAGAATATTTCAGGGAATTCAAAGCGAACGGCCTGGAAGAAATGATCAATGAAAAGGATTATGTGCTACGGGTAAATGGCACAAACTCCTTTGAATATAATACCGACCTGCATCTGTCTTCCGATTTCTATAGCAACGTTATGAAGAACGGCTCCGGGTGGGAGCAGGAAGGGCACCAGTATTACTATGCCCAGATTTTTAACGAAGGCCGAAACCAGTATATGGTAATTGTTACGGCACGCGACAGGCGCGGCAATACCACAAGCCTTTACCTGACCCGTATTATGATCTTTGGCGGGCTGGCATTTGTAATACTTGCTTTCTTTCTCGGAAGGTTCCTTGCCCGCCGGGTTATCAATCCGGTATCGCGTATTACCAAAGAAGTAAACCGCATCAGCGCTTCCAACCTGCACAACCGCCTCCCGCTTGACGGTACTGAAGATTCTGATGAGATCGCCGACCTTACGCGCACTTTCAACGATATGCTCGACAGGCTGGAAACATCATTTGAGATTCAGGCCAACTTTATCAATAATGCCTCGCACGAGCTTAAGACACCCATTACTACCATAATGGCGGAAACCGAGATCGCACTGTTAAAGGAGCGTACCGTCGAAGAGTACAGTGCGTCGCTCGAAAGTATCGGCAGGCAGGCTGCACGCTTGTCCAGCCTTACCGAAAGCCTCCTGAAGCTGACGCAAACGGGATACGATGGCAAGAAGCAGGTTCAGGACGTGACACGTATAGACGAACTGCTCATGGATGTGAAATGCGACCTCGACAGGCTCTACCCCGGTAACCGTATCAGTATTATAATGGGCGAACTGCCGGAAGATGAGTCACTACTGATACTTCCGTGCAACAAGCCATTGCTGGAACTGGCAATAGGAAACATTATTGCTAATGGGGTGAAATATTCCGATAACAACGAGGTATTCGTTTCGCTTTCGGTAGACGGCCAGGATATTAAAGTGGTTATTACCGATATTGGTATCGGCATCCCTCCCGAAGATATTCCGTATCTGTATGAACCTTTCTTCAGGGGTAAAAAGGCATCACGCTACACCGGTTACGGCCTTGGGCTGCCATTGGCCATGAAGATCATCCGTATGCATAATGGTGAGCTTATCATCCAGTCGGAACCCGACAAAGGCACTGTTGTAACAATAGTATTCAACAGGGATGGCATTAAAAAGTCTAATTTAAAATCTTAGGATATTCTAATTTTAATCTAAACCTCTTCTAATGTTGGAGTGGTTGCTTTGCATATATAATCTTAAATGATAGTAGTATGAAAAGCATCCTAATACCAACTGTACTGGAAAATGATACGTTGTTTGCTGTAGATATGGCAATACAGCATGCAAAAGGCAAAAACTGCGGTATTGTACTGCTGATGCTTACAGAAGCGCCGGATGCCTGCTCGGGAGCCGAATTCCTGAGAAGGGGAAGGAAACCGCTTACTCCCGCACAATGTGAAGTGCTTGAAGAATGCCGCGATAAAGTAAATGCCTCCGGCAACTGTACGCTCGATATTCATCATCAGTATGGCATATCAGCCGCTATACTAAGAAACCTCCTTGATTATCTGGTAACCGACATTATTATCCTTTCCCCGTCCTATAAGGCCGAAAGGAGGAGGTTACATACAGAACTCTGCAAGCTGGTGGGTACGTGCAAAAAACCTATCCTGCATCTTGAAAAAACTACCGACTGCCGCGAATTTACCAAAGCATTATATATAGAGCGCAATGATACCCAAATGGATATACGTGAACTGCAGCAATTGGTAAACACACAGTTCGGTTTTAAGATCGTAAGTCAGGCTACAATTGCCAATGAACAAAATCCGGAAGAAATGCCTTTCCTCAGTGAAACGATAAGCAGGAACAATATCGACTTGCTCGTAGAAACCCGTAAGCCTAAAACAAAATTGGGTAAAATCCCGAAAAGCGAAACATTCGGGCTGCCGGTACTCTCGATACATGAAGAAGCTGTAAAGCTGTAGTTGAATTCTAAATGAAACGATTATGCTGTTAAAGAAAAGAATACCAATGAAATATGTGTTGGGTAAAATAAGGGTGGAACTCGCCCTTGTAATCACCTACACCGTGATCTTTGAGGTCATACATCATTTTTACCATGCGATTTCGATCAACATACCTATCGCGGTACCAACGATTATAGGTACTATCATATCCTTGCTGCTGGCTTTTAAATCGAACCAGGCGTATGACAGATGGTGGGAAGCCCGGATCGTTTGGGGTTCAATCGTAAACGATTCCCGTACGCTGATACGCCAGATCATCGCTTTTTACAAGGACCCGGATTTTTCGGTAGAGGCCAACGATTTTAAAGAGCGTTTTGCTAAAAGGCAGTCGGCATGGTGTTACGCACTGGCGCAGTCGCTTCGCGGAAAAGACCCGATAAAGCCGATCGCAGGGCTGCTGGATGATGAAGAGCTGGCTTTTGTAAAAAAGCATAAGCATGTGCCTAATGCGATCCTGATGCTTCATGCCAAGGAACTAAAAAGGGCGAAGGAAGGTGGAAAGATGAATACCTACCAACAGGTAGAGATAGACAATACCCTTACAAGGCTGTGCGACGCTATGGGTAAGTGCGAGCGTATCAAGAATACCATCTTCCCTACCACCTACAGCCTGTACATCAGGTTTACGCTGTGCCTGTTTATCCTGCTGCTGCCTTTCGGGCTTACCGATTACCTGGGCTGGATGCAGATCCCGATCGTTGCCACGATAGGTGCCGCGTGTTTCCTTATCGAGAAAATGGCGATACACCTGCAGGACCCGTTCGATAACAGGCCTACCGATACGCCGATGATCACGATATCGGCCAATATTGAGAACAACCTCATGCAAATGGTATACGAATACCGCGATGAGTTTGAAACAACTCCATTAGAATCGTCTGTGCACAACATACAGCCGCTCAAGAATGCCTACTTCGTGTTATAGTGTCCAACATAGTGTAATTTTAGTTTGGGAACCCGTCTGCAAAGGCGGGTTTTTTTATGGGTAAAAAATGCTACCTTCACGGATGTAATAAATACCTATGTTTTCAGCGCTAATCGCCCACATGCAAAAGCACATCAGCCTTTCCCCTGAAGAGGAGGAAGTGCTTGCAGCTGCGATTACATTGCAGCCGGTAAAGAAAAAAGAGCATCTGCTCCGGGCGGGTGAAGTGTGCAATCACAATTATTTTATCGTAAAGGGCTGCTTTCGGATGTATCTTATTACCAATAAGGGAGTGGAGCAGGTAATACAGTTTGGCATCGAAAATTGGTGGATAACCGAATACAACAGCTTTAAGAGCGGCCTGCCGTCGGGCTTTTACATACAGGCTACAGAACCATCAGAAGTAGTGGCGATAAGCCGCAAAGCACAGGGTGAGCTCTATCAAAAGCTGCCTCAGCTGGAGAAGTATTTCCGTTTGGTGGCAGAAAAAGCGTATGCGGCACAGCTGACGCGTATCCATTACATATTTAACCTTACAGGCGAGGAGCAATACCGTATGATGGCGAAGAAATATCCCGAATTCGTGCAGCGCATACCGCAGTATATGCTGGCATCGTTTCTGGGCATCACACCTGAATTCCTGAGTATGCTAAGGGCAAAAAAGGAATAACGTCATTTCTTAAACTACTTTAAGTTTTTTGCGGTGCTGTTGGCGGAACTTTGTCTTGTCTAACAGTAAAACGTAATACTCATGAAAACAAGAATGAATTTATTCGCGGTAGTACCGGAAGGTTACAACGCTATGATGTCTTTTGAAAAATACATGGCAACAACCGGCCTTACCAATACCCACAAAGAGCTTATCAAGATACGCGCCTCACAAATAAACGGCTGTGCTTTCTGTTTGGATATGCATACAAAAGATGCCCGTAAATATGGCGAGACCGAACAGCGCATCTATACGGTAAGCGCTTGGAGGGACACTCCGTTTTTCACCAAAGAAGAGCAGGCCATTTTAGCGCTTACCGAACAGGTAACGCTTATTTCGGGCCATGTATCGGATGAAGTGTATGAAAATGCGGTAGCTGTCCTTGGCGAAAAATATGTTGCCGAAGTAATTATGGCGATTATAGTTATCAACGGCTGGAACCGTATCGCTATTACCACAGGTATGCAGCCAAAATAATTATTTGCGAATTCATGCCTCTCCTTCGAAACCGCAATAGCAATCGTGGGAGGGGGGATTCTCTATTTCAGGGTCAATTTCATCAATCCCCTGTTGTGCAGCTCGTATCCGGCCGACAGGTATAGTTTCTGCGCCAGGGTATTATGTCCTTCCACTTCCAGGTAAATAATCTTTATGGAATGAAGCTTTGCCTGTTCCGTCAAAAAGGAGACGGCCTGTTTCCCGATGCCTTTACCACGTGTCCCGGGAGAAAGGTACAGTTCGTCGAGGAAAGCGATCCGTCCTTTATATTCAAAAGAAAAAACAAAAGTGAGTATGGCATAGCCTGCAATTTCACCGTCTATGGTAATAGTCCATCCTTTGCCAAGGCTGTCATTTTCGATAAATTCAAGGTACAGCCCTTTGGAGACAGCCACGTCCATGGGATAATTATCAATGGCGTAAAAATCCCGCATCATGCCCACTACGATATCGGCATCCTGCATTTCGAAGGGCTTAAAGGCTGCTGTGCTCATTTTTTATATAATTGATTATAATGCCCACCGCGCCCCGGTTCATGCTCACAAATGTTCCGGCAATGTGGCCTTTTTCCCAACGCACGTCTTCATTAAAGATAAGTGTTGAGAGTGTGTCTTCCATTTCCTGTTTGTTGTTTACTACTACACAGCCACCCATTTGTACCAACGCCACCGCTTCAGGGAATTTCTGGTGTATCGGCCCGATAATGATCGGCACGCCAAAAGCAGCAGGCTCCAGTATATTATGCAGTCCCGAAGTGCCAAAACCGCCGCCAACATACGCCACATCGGCATAGCTGTATATTTTGCCCAGTATCCCGATGGTATCAATAATAAACACATCATACTCCGTAAGGTTTTTGCCTTCTTTCTCGGAAAAGAATACCAGGGGTTTTCTGATACTGTCACGCAGTTCCTTCATATGGCTTTCGCCGAAGGTATGCGGGGCGATGATGAATTTGGTGTCAACCGAAGCATTGATAAAATCGAAGGCAAGGTTTTCGTCTTTCGGCCAGGAACTGCCAAAAACTACGGTAGTTTTCCCGTTAATGAACTCTTCAACAAAAGGCAGGCTATTATCGCGCTCCAGTATCCTGCTCACCCTGTCGTAGCGGGTATCACCACTGATTGTTACATTATTGAATCCAATCCCTTGCAGTAATTTCTTAGAACTTTCATACTGCACAAAGAAATGGCTGAATGTTTTAAAAGCATTCCTGTAGAAGCCGCCATACCATTTAAAAAAGGCCTGGTTTTCCCGGAAAAGCCCCGATATCAAATACGTTGGGGTATTGTGTTTTTTCAGTTCGTTCAGGTAATTCGGCCAAAACTCATATTTAATGAAGAAGGCCATATCGGGATGGACGAGTTTTACAAATCGTTTCGAATTTGCAATGGTATCAAGCGGAAGGTAAACCACAACATCCGCGGCGGCGGTATTCTTCCGTATCTCATAACCGGAGGGCGAGAAGAATGTCAGTACGATCTTATGGTTAGGATATAGCCGGCGTACTTCCTCCATTATGGGCAGCCCCTGCTCGTATTCACCCAGTGATGCGGCATGGAACCAAATGGTCTTATCGCCCGGGGCAATTTGTTGCGCGAGTGTCTCAAAAACCGTTTTCCTGCCCTGCACGAACAGCTTCATTTTCGGGCTGAAAAGCGCTACTATTTTTACGATGCCAGAGGCAATTATGGTAAGCAGGTTGTATAGGAAAAGCATACGGCAAATATTGATGCGCTAAATTACATATTTTCATTGGCAGGCAGTCATTTAATTAGTAGTTTTGCGTGATTTAATACTTCAGTCAGAATGAAAAAAATACAAATGGTCGACCTGAAAAGCCAGTACGACCGTATAAAAGATACCGTGAATGCTTCTATCCAGGAAGTACTTGATACTACTGCTTACATCAACGGCCCGCAGGTGCACAGCTTCCAGAAAAATCTTGAAGAATATCTTGGCGCAAAGCACGTTATACCGTGTGCAAATGGTACCGACGCACTCCAGATAGCCATGATGGGCCTTGACCTGAAACCCGGCGATGAGGTAATTACGGCCGACTTTACTTTTGCCGCAACGGTAGAGGTTATTGCCCTGCTGCAGCTTACACCGGTTTTGGTAGATGTTGAAGCGGATACTTTCAATATTTCTATCGAAGCGATAAAAAAAGCGATAACACCGAAAACAAAAGCCATTGTGCCGGTACACCTTTTCGGGCAGGCTGCCAATATGGAAGCCATTATGGAACTCGCGGCAGAGCACAACCTTTTTGTAATAGAAGACAACGCGCAGGCAATTGGCGCCAACTATAAATATGCCAACGGTTCTAAAAGGAAAGCAGGCGTAATTGGCCATGTGGCTTCAACGTCGTTCTTCCCTTCTAAAAATTTGGGATGCTATGGTGACGGTGGTGCCATATTTACCAACGATGATGCCCTTGCCCACACACTTCGCGGTATCGTAAACCACGGCATGTATGTGCGCTACCATCATGATGTGGTAGGTGTCAACTCAAGGCTGGACAGCATACAGGCGGCAGTGCTTAATGCAAAATTGCCCCTGTTGGACAGCTATAACGATGCAAGGCAAACTACTGCCGAAAAATACAGCGCTGCTTTTGCGGACCACGCTAACATCATTACACCAATTGTTACAGGCGACAGGGACAGCCACGTGTTCCACCAATACACATTGAGGATTGTTGATGCCGACCGCTATGCCCTGATGCAGCACCTGCTGGACAAAGGTATTCCGTGCGCCATCTATTACCCGATAGCCCTGCACAAGCAAAAGGCATATGCCGATGAGCGCTACAACGAAGCCGATTTCCCTGTAACCAACCAGCTGGTGAAAGAAGTGCTTTCACTGCCTATGCATACCGAGCTCGACGATGAGCAGATACAATTCATAACGAACAGCGTACTGGAGTTTTTAAAATAGTAAAATGACAGAACTGGCAGTTTTTTTAGCATTTCAAATCCTGATCAACCTGTTGGTTAAATTTTTTCTGTCTATTAACCAGCAATCTGTTTTTAGAGGTGCCGCCTATTTGTTTGTTTTGCTTATATTGGCTTATCCTTACATGGTCATAAATTTTTATTACGATAATTTTTATGATGAGGGTGATATAAAATGTGGCAATGTTTATATCGGTTTAGTACTATTTCTTTGGATAATTGGAACTCCTTTGGTTTTCCTGATCCAGTTGTTATTCAATAAATTTCTTTTCAGGCAGGCTGCTGCCACAATACAAAATAAATAATGAAAATACTCGTAACAGGCGGTTTGGGTTTTATTGGCTCGCATACCGTAGTAGAGCTTCAGAACGAAGGCTTTGATGTAGTAGTTATAGACGACCTTTCCAACGCATCTGAAAATGTTGTGGATGGTATTGCGGCTATAACCGGTAAGAAGCCGGAATTTGAAAAGATCGACCTTCGTGATAAATCCTCGGTACAGCAATTCTTCAAAAAATACCAGGACGTATCGGGAGTTATACACTTTGCGGCCTCAAAAGCTGTAGGCGAAAGTGTAGCAAACCCATTGCTTTACTATGAAAACAACTTAGGTTCTGTAGTATACCTGTTGCAGGAACTTCAGAAAAAGGACAATGCCCAGTTTATTTTCAGCTCTTCCTGTACGGTCTATGGCCAGGCGGAAAAGATGCCAATATCTGAAGATTCACCTGTACAGCCTGCAATGTCGCCCTATGGCAATACAAAGCAGATAGGCGAGGAGATTATCAATGATGTGGCAAAAGTGAGTGGCATTAGCGCTATACTGCTGCGTTATTTTAACCCCGTAGGGGCGCATGAGTCGGCCCAAATCGGAGAGCTTCCACTAGGCGTGCCACAAAACCTGGTGCCTTTCATTACGCAAACGGCTATTGGCCTGAGGGAACAATTGTCTGTTTTCGGGGATGATTATCCAACATCGGACGGAACCTGCGTACGTGATTACATTCATGTGGTTGATCTTGCGAAAGCACACGTTACCGCTTTAAAGCGCCTTGTAGATCAGAAAAATACCGAGAAAGTAGAAACGTTCAACCTTGGTACCGGTAAAGGCAGCAGCGTATTGGAAGTGATTGCCGCGTTTGAGAAAGCATCAGGCCAAAAGCTAAACTATAAGATCGTACCGAAAAGGCCGGGCGATGTAACCGAAGCGTATGCCGATACCACAAAAGCCAACACTGTTTTGGGCTGGAAAGCAGAACTTACCCTCGAAGAGGCGCTTGCTTCCGCATGGAAATGGGAACAGAAGGTGAGAGGTAAATAGTTTATAATCAAATTCAATTATAAATAAAATCCCGGACTTTTTCGAGTCCGGGATTTTTGTTTACGTTAAAATTTAAATGGCAGCCTGTACAAAATGTCAAAACTGATAATGTGCTGGTAATCGTTTCCGGAAGCCATGTTCAATAACGGTAACACTGTCAGAAGCATTCAGAATAATCCTTTTGCCGTAATAAAAACGCTTTTGGTTGTTCAGGTCTGCCACATACCCTATAGGAGCGCCAATAAGGAATGCCATGTTTCCGTAAATAAATGCCGGCCTTAACGATGCTTTTACCGTAAAATCTTTTCGCAGCTTGTCGCCTATCAGGGTTACTTTCAGGTCTTCTTTAGAGCGTTTTACCATAACATCTGCAGGGAGCGTGTAGATACTGTCGTTAATCTCGGCCTTCCTGTTCTTCTCATAAGAGATTACTCTTACATTATATTCCTTATCTGAAAACAAAGTCGCACAGGACGTGAAGCTCATTGCAAGCAGCAATAAGAATACTTTTTTCATAGTGGTCGGTTTCTTACAAGATAGAAAAATCCTGATAAGGTTGCTTTGCGGCATTATATTTAATAGAAATCCCCACACTCTTCAGAATATGGGGATTGGATTATCCTTTTTTGGCCAGCGACTGTTTACGCTCCTGCAGTCTCCGCATCTTTATTGATTTTCTTCACAAGGCCCTGCAGTACGTTGCCGGGACCCACTTCAGTGAAGAGTGTAGCACCGTCGGCGATCATGTTCTGTACGCTTTGTGTCCATTTTACAGGAGCGGTAAGCTGTATGATCAGGTTAGCTTTTATTTCTTCCGGATCGGTTACCGAAGTTGCAGGAACATTCTGGTATACCGGGCAAACCGGTTTTGTAAAAGTTGTTTTTTGTATAGCTGCCGCCAGCTCTTCGCGTGCGGGCTCCATCATCGGGGAGTGGAATGCACCTCCTACAGGCAGTATCAGTGCCCTTTTAGCACCTGCTGCCTTCATGGCTTCACAGGCTCTTTCTACCGCTGTAGTCTCTCCTGAAATTACCAGCTGGCCCGGACAGTTATAATTGGCAGGAACCACGATGCCTTCAACACCTTCACAAACTTCTTCCACTACATTATCTTCAAGGCCCAGTACAGCTGCCATTGTAGATGGCGTGATCTCACAGGCTTTCTGCATGGCAAGGGCACGTTGTGCTACCAGCTTAAGGCCATCTTCAAAAGTCATCGCGCCGGCTGCTACAAGGGCTGAGAATTCACCAAGGGAATGTCCGGCAACCATCTCTGGCTTAAAATCAGCGCCAAGGGTTTTCGCTTTTATTACCGAGTGCAGGAATACCGCGGGCTGTGTAACTTTCGTTTCCTTCAGTTGGTCGGCCGTACCTTCAAACATTATGTCGGTAATGCGGAACCCCAGTATTTCATTGGCTTTCTCAAAAAGATCTTTTGCCTCAGCCGAAGTATCGTACAGGTCTTTGCCCATTCCGGTAAACTGGGCACCCTGGCCCGGGAATACGTATGCTTTCATATCTTTTGTTTCTGTTAGTTCGTTGCAGCAAAAATACTGTTTTTTTCAGCAGTGCCAACTTTTCGCAGGTATCCTGTAACTTTCTCGGCAATATTCCTACTAATACCTAAAACCTAAACAATGAAAAAACTTAGATTACTGGTACCCATCCTTCTGCTCGGCGCCTTTATTTTTTACCTTGCAATGCCGGTTATAAGCTATGGCTTTATTGGGTTTGCCCTAATACTCCTTTTCCTTATCATTATCGCACTTTTCACTACAGGCCTCGGAATGTCGGGCAAGAAAGCGGTCTTTACTTTTGGCAAACTGCAAAAAGCGCTTTTGGGAATCGGGATACTTTTGTTCTGTTACATCACTATTGTTCCGCTGGTATCAAGCGCTACAATGTTTTATACGGATGATTACCGCAACCTGATAGGCAAGGTGCATAGCGGTAAAGAAATAGCCAACCACATTGCGCCGATCTCCATCAATAAAGTACGGGTAGTGGATGAAGAGCTGGCGCACCTTTTGGGTGAAAAGATATTGGGATCCGACCCGGCATTGGGAAGTAAGTCGGAACTTGGGGAATTCTTCATTCAAAAAGTAGGGGACGACCTGTACTGGGTAGCGCCGTTGCTGCATTCAGGCTTCTTTAAATGGCTCAACAACCCTGAAGGTACCGAAGGCTATGTAATGGTTTCGGCAACCAACGAACGCGATGTAAAACTCGTGCAGACACTCAACGGTAAAGACCTGAAAATAAAATACCAGCCGGAGGCCTACTTCGGGAGTTATATGAAACGCAAGCTGTACTTTAGTGGCTATGCGACAACCGGGCTGACGGATTTCAGTTTTGAGATCGATGACAGCGGAAAGCCATATTGGGTAGCTACCAAATATGATAAGAAGATAGGCTTTGGCGGAAATGACGCGACTGGGGTGGTGCTTCTTGATGCGCAAACCGGGGATATTAAGGAATATTCCGTTGCAGACGCGCCGAAGTGGGTGGAGAGGATCCAGCCGATATCATTTGTGATCGAGCAGCTTTCCGACTGGGGTGAATATGTGCAGGGCTACTGGAACTTCTCCAACGAAAACAAGCTAATGATTACCGAAGACCTTACGCTGGTGTATGGCGATGATGGAAGGTCGTACTGGTATACCGGTGTATCCTCGGTAGGTAAGGAAGAGTCTGCGGTAGGTTTCGTGTTAGTAGATACACGCACCAAGGAAGCAACAATGTACAACCAAAGTGGTGCAACCGAATATGCCGCGCAGAGCTCCGCAGAAGGTAAGGTGCAGGAAAAAGGATACCGTGCGTCTTTGCCCGTGCCGTATAATATCAATGGCATCCCTACGTATGTAATGACATTAAAAGACGGCGGCGGATTGGTAAAAATGTATGCTATGGTAGCTATAGGAGACTATACAATAGTAGGCGTAGGCAATACGATGCGCGAAACGCTTATGTCGTTCAAGAACGTGTATAATATGGCGGGCAACAGGATAAACCCCGATGCAGCCGATACGAGGAAAAATATCAAAGGTGTCGTAAAACGTATACAATCGGATATCAAGAACGGCAACAGCTTTTATTACTTTACAGTTGACAGTTACCCTAAGATATTTATCGGTTCATCACAATTGTCTAATGAACTGCCTGTAACGGTGGTAGGTGACAGTATCAGTATTTCTTTTGATGAGGATAATGAGGAAGTGATCGATGCGTCTACTTTTGATAACCTTATTATAGGAAAGAAAAAGTAATAGTCACTCCGTATAAAATATAGAAATCCTTCCGCCTCTTTGGTTTGGGAGGATTTTTATTTTGCCGGAACGTACTGGTTTATTTTAATGTCAAAATAATCAGTATTATACATTGGTGTCATGGAATAAAAAAAATCCTTCCTGGCTTTGGCTTCCGCGGGAAGTGTAACGCAATGCAGGTCTTTCTCAAGTATCTGCCATATCAGCTCGGTGCAGAAAAGCTCGTTGCAGTCGTCAAAATTTCCGTTATGGTCGAATGGGACTTCTTTTTTGAGATACGATTCGGCAAGCATTGCAATCTTGCGGCGTGTTTCGGGCGGGCAGTTCTTTGATCGGGTAATGATGATCTTTCCTGGCGCGGAATACTTCAGGAACTCGTCCAGCGTCTGTATTTGCAGGCCATCGATATTAGTTACATCCGAGGATAGGGAATGGATAACATGCAATACCCCGTCGCGGCGCACAATAATGCCGGCGTGTGTAACATCAATTAGGCTGTCGTTGAGGTTCTTGGAGATGTAATCGCTAAAAAAGCCGAACCCCCTGCGGAGGATAAAGTCGCCTTCCTCGATAACAGCTATTTCATCGGGCGTAAGGCGCGTAATGTGGATGTTCTCTGCAATTTCTTTTTCTTCAGATTTATGGTCAAAGTAAAAGAAGGCTTTGTAGGCTAAGAAGAGTAAACAAAAAAGCATCGCTATGCTAAAAATTATAAATTTTATGCGGCGATGCTTTTTCATAATCAGTAAATGACCACCGTTACCGGCGGAAAGAGGTTATTATTTCTGGCCCTCTTTGTTCATGGTAACTTTCCACTCACCATCGATTTTTTTAAGGTCAAGATCTTTTTCGATTGGCTCTTCACCTTCTGCCATAAGCTTGTATTTTACTTTTGCAGTGTCGTCTTTTTCTTCAGAAGAAATGATCTCAACTTTTACTTCTTTTTTCTTTGCTTCTTCTTTTTGCTCAGGTGTCATCATACCTTCAGCCATGCCCATCATTGCGCCTGTAGTTTCATCGCAATATTTCTTAGCCTCACCGAATTCACCTTTTGTAGAGCTTACAAGGAATTTTTCTGCAACACCTTCAGGTCCGTTGCCTTTTCCACAAGATACGAATAATGCCATTGACAATATTGCCAACATCGCAACTAATTTTTTCATAATGTAATAGGTTGTTAAATTTCTGTAAAAGTATACTTTTTGCCGAAAAAAAATAACCGGCGGAGTATTATTTATTAACAATGACCAAACCAGCTGCTTCTTTCGCTTTTTCAACTGCTTTTTCCACAGGCGTATCCAAGGTATCGCTTACGAGAGCCACACCCATACGGCGGTAGGGGCGCGTTGTGGGCTTGCCGAATATCCTGAAGTCGGTATTGGGCAAGGCTGCTATTTTTTCGATGCCGGAGAATGTAGGGTTGTTGCTGTTTTCCGTTGCCAGTATCACGGCGCTGGCTCCTGCCTTTTCGAGCGTGATCCCTGCAAGCGGCAAGCTGAGGATCGCACGCAGGTGCAATTCAAATTCATTAAAATTCTGCGTACCGGCAAGGGTAACCATTCCGGTATCATGCGGCCTTGGCGAAAGTTCCGAGAAATACACACCTTCGTCTGCCAGGAAAAACTCCACGCCAAACAGGCCTGCCCCGCCAAGCGCTTCGGTAACTTTACGCGCCATATCCTGTGCTTCGGCAAGGTCTTTATCCGTAACATTCGCGGGCTGCCAGCTTTCCTGGTAATCGCCGCGTTCCTGCCTGTGGCCTATGGGCGGGCAGAAAAGGGTAGCGCCGTTGTTCTGGGTAACAGTGAGCAGTGTAATTTCCGAATTGAATTTTACAAACGCCTCCACGATCACTTCTACTACATCGCCGCGGGAACCTTCCACCGCATAGTTCCATGCCTTTTCAATATCGCTTTCCGATTTAATGGTGCTTTGCCCTTTCCCGGAAGAAGACATTAGCGGCTTTACCACACATGGCATGCCTACTTCGGCGACTGCTTTTTGCAATTCTTCGGCTGAGGTAGCATAGCGGTAGTCAGCCGTGCGGAGGCCCAGTTCTTTTGCCGCCAGGTCACGGATGGCTTTCCGGTTCATGGTAAAGTTGGCAGCCTTAGCGGAAGGCACAACAGTTATACCCTGTTTCTCATAGTCGTAAAACCTTTCGGTCCGTATAGCTTCTATCTCCGGCACTATAAAATCGGGTTGGTGCTTAGCTACTATTGCATCAAGCGCATCACCGTCGAGCATATTGATAACCTCATATCCGTGGGCAACCTGCATGGCCGGCGCGCCTTCATAACTGTCTACGGCAATTACTTTTTGCCCGATCCGCTGGGCGGCAATTACAAATTCTTTTCCGAGCTCTCCCGACCCGAGGAGTAAAATCTTTTTTTGCATTGTGTTGTTGTTTAGTTTTTTGGAACAAAAAAGCCCCCGTTTGTGGCGGGGGCAGTATGGTTTTAAGCTAAAGCTTCTTTTATTCTTTTCAGTGCTTCGGTCAGCTGGTCTTCGCTGGTGGCGTAAGAGAAGCGGATACAGTCAGGGTTGCCAAATGCGTCTCCGGTTACCGTTGCCACGTTAGCGTGCTCCAGCAGGTACATACTCAGGTCGTCGGCATTATTTATCGTGATACCATTTAGTGTCTTGCCAAAGAACGACGACACATCAGGGAAAACATAGAACGCGCCTTCCGGAACATTTATCTTAATGCCCGGTATCTCTTTAAGCAACCCTACCACAAGGTCTCTCCTGCTGTGGAATGCCGCAACCATGTCCTTTAATACAGACGGATCTGCATCCACCGCGGTAATAGTGGCGCGCTGTGCGATACTGTTGGCTCCGCTGGTTACCTGGCCCTGCATCTTAGTACACGCCTTCGCAATAAATTCCGGTGCGCCAATGTAGCCGATCCTCCATCCTGTCATGGCAAAGGCCTTTGCTACGCCATTTACCGTGATAGTACGGTCGAATAATCCCGGTATCGATGCTACGCTGCAGAAATTTCCGGAGAAATTGATGTGCTCATAGATCTCATCGGAAACAATATAAATGTTCGGGTGTTTCTCCAATATTTTCGCGATAGCGGTAAGCTCTTCGCGATTGTATACCGACCCGCTTGGATTGCAAGGCGAACTGAACCACATCATTTTTGTTTTTGGCGTAATGGCCGCTTCCAGTTGCTCAGGGGTAATCTTAAAATCATTTTCAACAGAAGTCGGAACTTCTACCGGAACACCGCCCGAAAGCTTTATAATCTCATAGTAACTTACCCAATACGGGGCGGGCAGGATCACTTCATCACCATCATTCAGCATTACCTGTGCAATGTTGTACAGCGATTGCTTGGCGCCGGTAGATACAACGATTTGCGAAGGTTTGTAATCAAGGTTATTGTCCCTTGTAAACTTCCTGCAAATGGCTTCTTTTAGTTCGGCATATCCGTCTACAGGCGAGTAGGTGCTGTAATTATCATGGATAGCCTGTATCGCGGCTTCTTTTATGAAATCAGGAGTGTTGAAATCGGGTTCGCCAAGGCTAAGGCTGATAATGTCTTTTCCCTGGGCTTTCAGTTCCCTGGCTTTTGCGGCCATGGCAAGTGTTTGCGAAGTAGATAAGTTGTTGATTCTGTCAGAAAGCGGGTTCATTGTGTGTTGTTATTGATCGTTAAAAATTAATTAACTCATTGCGGGCTTCATTCCCAGTTCTTTCAAATGCCTGAAGTGTGCCGCTACAGCCTCTCTCATTGTGCCGAATTCGTGGTACGGCAGGTTGTGCTCTTTGGCTGTCTGCTTTACTATTTCGGCAATTTTGCCATAATGGATGTGGCTTATGTTCGGGAAGATGTGGTGCTCTATCTGGTGGTTAAGCCCACCAGTAAACCAGTTGATGATCTTGTTTTTCGGTGCAAAGTTGGCAGTGGTGTACAGTTGGTGTACCGCCCATGTATTTTCCATTTCACCATTTTCATTTGGTACAGGGTTATCGGTTTCCTCTACTACATGTGCCAGCTGGAACACGATGCTCAGGATAAGGCCCGCTACATAGTGCATTACAAAAAAGCCGACAAGCACTTTCCACCACGTGATGCCGAGTATAATTGGTATCACCAGCCACACGGTAGCATAAATAATCTTTGTGACTACCAATATGGTCCACTGCTTTATCGGGCTCTGGAAATTACCGTAAGACAGGCCTCTTTTGATATAGCGCCTCATTTGCTTAATATCTGTTGTAATGGCCCAGTTGAAGGTTAGGAGTCCGTAAAGGAAAATCGAATAATAGTGTTGAAATTTATGGAACCAGTTCCATTTTGCATTCTGTGTAAAGCGGATTACACGGCCAGCCTCAAGGTCTTCGTCATGCCCGTGGATGTTGGTATAGGTATGGTGCAGCACATTGTGCTGTATCTGCCAGTTGTTTACATTTCCGGCAAGGATATAAAGGCTTCCACCCATAATCTTGTTGAGCCATGATTTGGAAGAATAAGATCCGTGGTTGCCATCGTGCATTACATTCATTCCTATTCCTGCCATTCCTATGCCCATTACGACGGTAAGAAGCAGGTGTGCCCATAACGGAATGTCCAGCGTAAGGATGATGAAATAAGGAGCGAAAAACATCGAAAACATTACTATTGCCTTAATATGCAGTTTCCAGTTACCGGTTTTTTTAATGTTATTTTCTTTAAAATAATCGTTAACGCGCTTATTTAGTGTTCTGAAGAATTTTATAGAGTCGTTTTTTGAAAAAACGGGTGTTGTTATACTCATAGTATGATTTAAATATAAGGTTCAAAGGTAATTATAATAAAAGGGCAAACCAAAAATACATATCCAATTTCGGGCCAAATACTTATTTTTGCATAAATTAAAATTTGATGCAGGATATAATTAAGTATTTTCCGGACCTTACACAAAGGCAACTTGAACAGTTTGAAAAGCTTGGCGAAGTGTACCGGGAATGGAATGCAAAAATCAACGTGATCTCAAGGAAGGATATCGACGAATTATATACCAGGCATGTGCTGCACTCGCTGGGTATCGCAAAAGTTATGGAGTTTAAGCCCGGTGCCAACGTGCTCGATGTTGGTACTGGCGGCGGTTTCCCGGGGATACCGCTGGCGATATTATTTCCGGAAACAAAATTCTATCTTATTGATATTATTGCCAAGAAAATAAAAGTGGTGCAGGAGGCTGCCGCCGCGCTTGGGCTTGAGAATGTAAAAGCCGAGCAAAAACGCGCGGAAACTGTACAGGAAGATTTTGACTTTATCGTAAGCCGTGCGGTAACCAATATGCCCGATTTTGTAAAGTGGGTAAAAGACAGGGTGAAGAAAAAGCAGGAGCACGAACTTAAAAACGGTATCCTGTACCTGAAAGGCGGTGATCTTTCGGAAGAGCTGAAAGACTTTCCAAAAGCAACCGAGTACAACCTTTCCGATTATTTTGCCGGTGAATTTTTCGAAACCAAAAAAGTGGTACACCTGCCCCTTAAGTATAAAGGATAAAAAAAATGCCGCTCAGCTGAGCGGCATTTTTAGTATGGTTAGGAGTGATTACAGTTCCTCAAAATCCTGAGTGACATTCAATCCTGCCTGCCTGACGTTGACGGCGTTGCCATTTTGGTCGAGTACAAATGCTACAATCTCAACGTTGTTGGCATTGGCTACATTTGACGGTACCGGAATGCTGAACGTACGTGTGTATACATTGTTAACTACTGTTTCACTTCCACTGATAGGCTCGCCCAAAATAGGGGTAAGTACAGCCCTTAACACGTGGTTGTGCGGAAAGTTCTGGAGGATGTCCACCCCGCCGTAGTAGGTAGTATAATTATGCTGTTCATACAGCAGGCCATTTTCAAGAACATATACTACAAGCTTCAGGTTACTGAAATCTTGGCTGAACTTTACATTCACGTCTATATCCAGGGTGTTGCCGTTCTTTATGGTTTCCATAGCCAGGTCAAGCTTAGGGTTTTCTCCCTGTGTAAGGCTTATTACCTGTGCAATATTTTCCGGCTCCGGGAAATTCCACTGTGTCCTGCGGTTCAGGAAGCCTTTAGGATATCCTTCTGCATCCAGCGTGTTCTCCAGTTCGGTGGCGTCATAATTATATGGATCGTATACCGGGCTCGAAGGGGTAGAACTTGGCCTGTGGATGGCTACTGCCACATAATCGTGCGTCTGTTCCTTTACAAGCTCTATACCATAGGCTACCCTTGGGCAATAGCCGCACCAGGTTCCTGTATAGTCTTCAATAAGTACGCGCTTTACAAAGTTGGTTTCCGAACCATCATGAAACCTTACGGTTAATGGGTCTGAATTTATTCCCAGATACCTTGCTTTTACTTCAAAGTTTCCTGTTTCTTCCGATGTAAAGGTGTTGCCGTCCAGTTCTTCTCCATTAACGTATAATACCGCGTCTGTAAGCTCTACGCCGGTATTATCTTTAACGGTGAAGGTAATGGTTTCTCCAACCGCCTTTATCGATTTGTCTGCCTTAAGGATAACGGCATCAATAGAGCGTTTGATCTCATATTCTGGCTGGCAGGAAGACAGTAGTATGGCGGAAAGGAAAAGCAGCAGGAAATTCTTTTTCATTATAGTTCAGTTGCAGCCTGGGCTGAGTGATTAATTTTTTACGATCCTTATTTGGGAACTCTTGTTTTCTGAATTGGTAAAACGGGCAAAATATACGCCGGCAGCCAGTCCGGAAAGATCTGTCGCCTGTGTGCCGGTTTTAATCTCAGCTGTTTTTACGGTTTGCCCTGTTGTGCTAAAAAGCTCCAGTTTGGCGCTTTGGCTGGCTTCCATTTCGAGCACATTGTTAACCACTGTATTTTTCAGGCTGATGCCCATATTCTGCAAAGCCGTAAAATCTGTCGTGCCTGCAGTAGGAGAGTATCGGTAAGAGAAAGTTACCAAAGGATCGCCGATCTGTACGCCTGCACTGTCAAATTGTACAAAAGAAAGGGTTACAGACACGTCGCCTCCTGTTCCGGGATTGAAGTTCCAGAAATGGTCGTCATTGCCGTTTGATGCTCCCGGAGCTAATGTCATTCCATCAGGTCCCTGGTTTGTGGGTACAACCTTACCGGCATTTATATTAAAAAAGCATTGCGATCCGAAACAAAACTGCACATTCTGTCCGTTTGTATTTTGCATTGATTCTATCCTTAGTTTAAGGTTAATCGGCGCATCAGATGTATTGGTAACATGAAGAGGAAGCTCTGCAGCGCTTTGAGGGGTTAATACATTTGTTACAAACTCATAACCATTGTTGATAACCTGCCCGTTATGGCCTGTTACCGTAATTTGTGCCTGTGCAATCCCGCATATAAAAAGCCCGGCCATCAAGATAATTTTTTTCATTTTTTTGAAATTTAAATAGTTGTATGTTGTTAAGCAAAAAGCTACCGGGGATATTTCCCCGATAGCAATTTATAATGTAAACCGTTTAGGTTATTCAATTACAATTTTCTCTGTTTTTTCAGAATTCAGGCCTTTTACTTTCGCGATATACATACCCCTCTGCAGGTTGCCAAGGTTTATGCTTTCGCCATTGTTGATGCCTTTAGCGGTATATACTACTTTTCCTGTAGTGTCAAAAACCATAACATCTACCGGCTCTGCCGTGGTAAAGTTAAGTACGCCTTTAGTAGGGTTCGGATATAGTGCAAATACTTCACTTTCCACTTCTTCATTACCCATTGTACCCATCGCCCTTAATGCCTTTGTATTGTTCATTGAGGAGCCAAAGTTGCCAACGTTTGTCCTTTCAAACACAAGCTGGCCGTTGCTGAAAATTTGTATTCCTCCGCCAGTCCATCCGTCGTTCGCGCTATCCCTCAATACCACGCTCAGGCAGTCAGGATCTGTAAGGTTCAGGTTTACGGTATGTATTTTTGTGGTATTAGCGTCAGCTCCGCCAGCGCCAAACTGGCCCGGGCCTGCCTGGTATCCGCCGCCTGAGGCAACGATCTGTCCGTTGGTCCCGCTCTTAATTTCCCAAGACATTTCCGCCGGATAATTGTCTGTTTGTACCCTTACTTCAATTTCGTTTGCTGTTGGCTGTGCAATAGCGAAGTTGATTGGCGAAACGCTAAGGTTGGGGTTTGTTGTAGCAACACCGTTTATTGCGGTAAGTTCCATTCTATAGGTCGAGCCATTGTTAAACGCTACATTAGCGAAGTTTACCGTTCCCGGAGTCGCGAATTGAGCAAGGTTACCATTGTAGTTTTGCGTAGCGATTACGTTGCCGTTCTCTTTAAGAACTATAGTTGCATTTGTAATGTTGTTGTTTCCGAAGTTTTTAACCTTACCCTGAATGTTTGCGGTCTCACCATTTTGGCAAAGCCTGATCATGGCGTTGGTTACATCTATACGGCCATGGTTAGGTATGCCGTTAAGTGTCTGGCAATCGTTAATGGCATTTCTCAAATCTGCGGCAGGAAATTGGTCTGCAGATAATGTAGTGTAAGTGCCTTGGCAAATTACATACATTGTCGGGAAATATTCAACGTCATATTTATTAGCAGCCCCAAGGTTCAGGGCATTAGTATCTTCGATGATAGGATACGGGCTTCCTAAAGTCCAGTTGCCCTGGCTTGGAGATATAGGCCCCTGCTCACCGAAAAGATTTGCAGTTGTGGTATTGGCAATGTCGCCTTCCACAAAGATCACCATAGCTTCATCAGAACCATCCGGGCCATAAGCCTCATAAAAATCCGCCATGGCATGTGATTTATGATAATTCCAGCACGGAGCGCACCAGGTAGCCGAAAAGTCGATCACTACACTTTTACCCTGATCAAGATAATCAGCATATAGCGAGTGCATATTGCCATAAATATCCGGAGCTGTAAAATCCGGAGCAATGGACCCGTCTGCAAGAGGCAAACCATCTTGCGCTTTCGCGGACATACCCGCTAGTACGAGCATTCCAAAAAGTAAAGTTTTCTTCATGTAAATCAGTTTAATAGTTAAGTGTTTTCCTTTCAGGTGAGCCGAAATTATATAAAAAAAATGTCACCTGAAAAATTTTCAGCTAAAATCTTTAAAAAAACGATGATGTGCATTAATTTTCTGAATAATGTGTTGTAAAACTTTGTTTTTGGGGTAAAAACTGTGATTTTTATAAATCTATAAGCCCTATAGAGTGATAATTTTCGCTAAAAACAGGCTTTGCAAATTAAAATTTTTTTAATATTGCCGGCACACAACTATTTCTAAACAAATCTGAAAAATGAAACGAATTTTCCTCTTATTCCTTCTTGTCTCTGCGGCCACGTACGCGCAAAAAGAAATGCCAAATGTGTCTCTTAAATCAGACGGCAACAAAACCTTTAATGTTAAGAACGATTTTGCCAAAAAAGACAAGATCTATGTATTTACATTCTGGGCAACATGGTGTGTTCCGTGCATCAATGAACTCGATGCGATCAATGAGCACTATGCGGACTGGTCTAAGGAAATCGATATGGAAGTTGTGGCGGTATCGATTGATGATACCCGTACCCAAAAACGCGTAAAACCATTGCTTAACGGAAAAAAATGGCCTTATACTATATTGCTGGATACTAACCAGGACCTTAAGAGGGCACTTGGTATTGCGAATGTTCCTTACACGGTAGTGGTGAAGAATAAGAAAGTAGTATATGTACACAACGGTTACAGCCAGGGTGCGGAGAAAGAGCTGTATAACAAACTGAAGCAGCTCTGATTTGATGAAAAAACTACTCTTTCCGATACTGGCACTTACCAGTGGCAGCCTGTTTGCGCAGGAAACGGACACCATAACACAACAAACGGATTCTGTATATGTTCCGGAAAAGACGGAACTTAGGGTATATGGCGGTTTTGAATCGAATGTACAATGGTACCTGAACGATAAAGAACGTAACCTACAGCATCCGGAAGATCCTTTGCGTTCCAATAATTACTACCTGCTCAATTATAATTACGGGCGATGGACAGGCGGTATGCAGCTGGAGGTCTATGAGAAGAATGCGCTCCTCAATTACAACCCCGGTTTTAAAGGCGGCGGATTGGGCATTTATTACCTGAATTATAAGTCGGATAGGATTGATGCTACCATCGGCCATTTTTATGAGCAGTTTGGCAGCGGCCTTTTGCTAAGGGCATGGGAAGACCGGGCGCTTGGTATCAACACGGCGTTGCGTGGCGCAAGGATAATATTCAGGCCTTCGGATAATATAAGGCTTACGGCCCTGTATGGCCGCCAGCGTACCGGTTTCAACGTTGCGCATGGTGATATTTACGGCTTTGATTCCGACTTCAGCCTCAGCAGCCTGCTTGGTTTTGAGACGTCCGACCTTTCCTTCGGTGCCAGTTACGTTGGCCGTTATGAAAAGATCGATATGCCCGATCCGCCGGTTAATGAACTGACAAATACTTTTGCCGGGCGTATCAGCTTTAGCCATAACTCTTTTTATGCTTCGGGCGAATACAATTACAAGCAGAAAGATGTGTTGCTGAATGCGCTGAATACGCTTAATTACAATTTTATAAAGCCGGGCAGCGCTTTACTGCTCAACTTCGGTTATACAAAGGAAGGACTTGGTATAGACCTTACCCTTAGACGCATGGAAAATATGGGCTTCCTTTCTGAAAGGACTCCTACCAGCGTGGGTGATAATATTTCTACCAGCCTTAACTTTAATGATAAGATAATCAATTTCACGCCGGCGCTTACCAAGCAGCACCATTCCAACCTGGCCAATATCTACGTATACCAGGCGCAGAGCCGCGTGAGTTTTGTAGATCCTACGATAATGATGTCGGGTGAAACCGGCGGGCAGATAGACGTGTTCTATGATTTCGCGAAGGGAACAACGCTTGGAGGTAAATACGGTACCAAGATTGCTTTAAACGCGTCGAGTTGGTATAACCTTCCCGGGCAATACCGTTTTAATCCATCAGAATATGATACCAATTTCTTTGGTGTAGGAAAAAATTACTTTACGGATGTAAATGCCGAAATTAAGAAACGTTTATCGGAAAGCTGGCTTACAGCATTCTACTACATCAGGCAGTATTATAACAAGGAGTGGCTTCAGGGAGGCGAAGCGGTAAAAACACATATTGTAACTGCGGAGGCAACCTATAATTTCTCCCCATCCAAGTCCATTCGTTTTGAAGGCGAGCACATGTTTGCCGATGCCGATTTTAAGAACTGGGCCGGCGGTACGGTAGAGCTTAACCTGAACGATAAATATTCGATATACGTTTGGGATATTGTAAATTACGGCAACGATGATAAGAACAGGCGTGTACATTATTATAACTTCGGAGGCGCTTACCGTATTGGCGCTACACGTGTAGCCATGAATTACGGAAGGCAGCGTGGCGGACTTGTATGTGTGGGCGGTGTATGCCGATTTGTGCCTGAAAGTACAGGGTTTTCTTTATCTGTAAGTACAGCATTTTAGTATAATCGTAAATAGTATAAAGGCTTCAGTGAATTGCCCGTAAAAAGTTAGACACTATTTGGGGCAGTTCACTGAAGAAGCCTTTTGCTTTTATATTGTTTCTTATCCTAAGAACGGATACCTGTAATCTGTCGGCGGAACGAAAGTTTCTTTGATCGTTCTTGGCGATACCCAACGCAGCAGGTTCAGGATAGAACCGGCTTTATCGTTAGTTCCCGAAGCCCTTGCGCCTCCGAAAGGCTGCTGGCCTACTACAGCGCCTGTCGGCTTGTCGTTGATGTAGAAGTTACCCGCGCTGTTCTCCAAAGCTTTGGTAGCTTCCGCGATAGCGTAACGGTCCTGGCTGAAAATTGCCCCCGTAAGCGCGTATGGTGATGTTTCGTCAACCAGTTTCAGGGTTTCTGCCCATTGGCTGTCTTCATAAACATATATGGTAAGTACCGGCCCGAAAAGCTCGGCGCACAATGTATCGTACTTACTGTTTGTCGTAACGATAACAGTCGGCTCTATAAACCACCCTTTAGATTTATCATAAGTACCACCGGCGATAACCTCGGCATCCGAAGCATTTTTGGCGGCATCAATATATTTGGCAAGTTTGTCAAACGAAGTTTCGTGGATCACGGCTGATACAAAGTTGGACGGATCTTCCGGCGAACCCATTTTAAAAGAAGCCATATCCGCAAGCAAATGCTCTTTTACTTTTGTCCAGATCGACTGCGGGATATACGCCCTCGATGCCGCCGAACATTTCTGCCCCTGGTATTCAAAAGCACCCCTGGACAATGCGGTAGCCACTTCAGCAGGAATAGAAGACGGATGCGCCAGCACAAAGTCTTTACCACCGGTCTCTCCTACGATCCTCGGGTAGGTTTTGTACTTGCTGATGTTCTGTCCGATCTTCGTCCAGATATCGTTGAATACTCCTGTAGAGCCCGTAAAGTGTACCCCTGCAAAATCAGGGCTGGAAATAAGCACATCGCTTATCATCGACGCGCTGCCGTGTACCATATTGATAACACCATCCGGCAGTCCGGCCAGTTTGAATACTTCCATGATCACGTTAGCGCTATACACCTGCGCGGCGCTCGGCTTCCAAACCACTACGTTACCCATAAGGGCCGGTGATGCGGGAAGGTTACCCGCGATAGCCGTAAAGTTGAATGGTGTAACGGCATATACAAATCCTTCCAGCGGACGGTGCTCCATGCGGTTCCATATCCCTTCCGATGATATTGGCTGCTCGGCATAGATCTGCGTCATGAACTCCACATTGAAACGAAGGAAATCGATAAACTCACAAGCAGCATCAATTTCTGCCTGGTGTACCGTTTTTGCCTGCGCTATCATAGTAGCCGCATTAATCTTTGCACGGTATGGGCCTGCCAGAAGCTCTGCGGCCTTTAAAAATATAGAAGCTCTGTGCTCCCAAGGCAGTGAAGCCCATTGTTTCCTTGCTTCAAGAGCCGCGGTAATAGCCTGCTCTACATGGTGCCTTTCGGCTTCGTGATACTGTCCAACCGTTTTCTGGTGATCGAATGGCGGGTTTATGCTTTTGGTCTTACCGGTACGGATCTCTTCGCCGCCTATATACAAAGGCACGTCTACACTGGCATTGTACATTTCTTTAAAAGTGGCAAGTACCTGCTCCCTTTCTTTACTTCCGGGGGCGTAAGACTTAACGGGCTCGTTTACAGCCTTTGGTACATTGTAAATTCCTTTTGGCATAAGTATGTGTTTTTAAAGGATTTAAATTTAAGTATTGCAAATATACAAGAAATTATCCATCGCCAATTTGCAAAAACGGCAACAAAAAATATAAATTCCTGAATATAATGTTAGTTTAGCGCAAACGGTGCGCTCAGCCTGAAGGTAGGCACGATAACTTTAAAAGTGCGTGTACTGGTAAAGTTTACCATATTGAAATATCCGCGCATGGCACCAAATGGCGAGGCCAGCAGGCAGCCGGAACTGTAGGTATGCTTTTCACCCGGTTTGAGCACCGGTTTTTTGCCGATAACCCCTTCACCATCCACGATTTCCATATCATTAAGCGAATCGAAAATTTCCCAGTGGCGGGTGTTGAGCTGCACGGAGTCTTTACTGTGGTTCTCTATTGTAATCTCGTAGCTAAAAGCAAACTGTATTTTGTAGTTCTTGAAGTACGTGCCTTCAAAACTTGTAGATACTGATATTTTTATGCCTCTTGTAATTTGTGATACCATCCCTCTCCGCTATTGTGCATTAGCCTGTCAAAAGTACAAATTTATGGCCTGTGACATTAAAATGCAAGTATTAAATTAACCTCAACTAATTTTTAACTCTTTGAAATTTAGTTGATAATGTTTTCAGAATTAGCCGAACCGCGGCCTATTACCCTGTCATAACGCTGATTGTTCTCCCTGTAGTATACAAAGATATTATAATCGTTTTCTGTTTGGTAGAAGTTGCCGTCTACAGCATTCTTACCATCTACAACGCCTTTTTTGTCGGCAGTGATATACATAAAGTTGTTAAAACCCTGCTTAATCATAATAGCCTTTTCATACATGGAGGTTTTTTCATTGTACTCCATCTTGTATTCATCGGTCTTGGCATAGTTGTTAAACATCCCTCCCACATATATATCTTTCTTCTCGAAAAATGCCGGCGCGCTCAGGGAAAAATAGACCCATGTATAATCCGATTCCAAATGAGGATTCTCCACACTCGGGTTGATATTGCGGGTTATAAAATTACCGTTTACATCAGGATAGAAAGTATACGGCACATTAGCCCTTGCCTGATTGGTATAAAGTATCGTGCTGTAAATTTCTCCTGCCGAAATACGCAGAACGTTATTTACGGCATTCCGTACATCTTTGTTCTCAAAATAAAGGTACTCGTTTCCTGCCCAGAACTGGGTTTCCTTATCATACTTATATATCAGGTCATTCCCTATGGTATACTGCGGTTTAACATTATAAACAGCATTATCAAAACGGCCGTTCTGGAAAAGTACTACCTTGATGTTTTGCAATGGGTTCTGGAATATGAACGCATTTGTTTTTATAGAAAAATCCATGTTATGCTTCTCCTGCAATACATCCGCGCCGCGCGCCCTTTTTACCTGAAGCGGAACGGAAACCTGGTCTTCGTATACAATAAACCTTCGTGAGAATACCACTTCACGGTCTTCATTAAGTATCTTCAGGACATAATTGCCGCTGAGCTTTATCGAGGTAAATTTATTAGGGAAAGCCAGCATGTACCGTGAATAGATCTGGAGCGTATTGAACGAATTGCGATACTCCTGTATACGCTGGGAATCAAAGCCCTGCAGGTAATCGTTTATCGTAAGCTGCGAAGAAGGCGTCCAGTCGTAATTACAATGCTGAAGGGAATAATAATAGTTGGCCTCGTTACCGTAAAGGTCGTCGAACTCAAACTGGAATCCTTCACCCAGGCGAAAATACGGATAAACGTTTTCACCGCTTCTCCTGAAAGAGACGGTCTTAATATTATAGGGAGGCGCAATTTCGTACTGTACCTGCGCGGCGAGTATTGAAGTAAAAAGCAGGAATGCTGCAACAAAAAGCCGCGTAATGGCATTGTTCATTGTAAGGTATTTTAATTCGTGAACGTAAAGATACTAAATATATTATAACCCGTACTTTAAGGTTGGGTTATCGGTAAAAATGCCTGAACATCGGATTATGTGTTAAAAAAAATACAATAAAAGCTATATTTTGTAGTTTTAACCGGAACCAATTTATAAACAACAAAAACCATGAAGAACTTCAGATTATGGATGTTCCTTGTCGCTGTGCCGCTTTCAGGCTTTGCACAGGACCTTAAAGGAGATTCACCAATCCCGTTTGACCCGGCTGTAAAGACCGGTAAACTTAAGAACGGACTTACGTATTACATCCGGAAAAATGCCAAACCCGAAAACAAGGTAGACCTCAGGCTTGTTATCAATGCCGGCTCTATTCTTGAAGAAGATGACCAGCAGGGCCTTGCTCACTTTATGGAGCACATGTGCTTTAACGGCACCAAGCGTTTCCCTAAGAACGCTCTTGTAGATTACCTGCAAAGCATCGGCGTAAAATTCGGGCAGCACCTTAATGCCTATACAAGCTTTGACGAAACCGTATACTTCCTCCCTATCCCGAGCGACAGCCCTGAAAAAGTGGAAAAAGGTTTCCAGATATTGGAAGACTGGGCTTTTAACGCCGTACTTACACCCGAAGAGATCGACAAAGAGCGGGGTGTTGTACTTGAGGAGTACCGCCTTGGCCTTGGCGCCGACGACAGGATGACCAAGCGCTTTATGCCGAAAATGATGTACCAGTCGCACTATGCGAACCGTCTTCCAATCGGTCAGAAAGAGATCCTTGAAAACTTCAGGTATGAAAAGCTAATCAAGTTCTACAAAGACTGGTACCGCCCTAACCTGATGGCAGTTATTGTAGTAGGCGACATCGATGTGGCCGAAATGGAAAAAAAGATCAAAGACCACTTTGGATCTTACCAGAACCCTAAAAACGAAAGGCCACGTAAAATTTATGATGTGCCAAACCACAAAGAAACTTTTGTAGCCGTAGAAAGCGACAAAGAAGCTTCTTACGCGCAGGTTCAGCTTTTATACAAAGACTACACTACACCAAAGAAAATGGTGACTGTAAACGACATGAAGTCGTATATAGCAAAGGGACTATTCTCAACCATGCTGAACAACAGGCTTCAGGAACTGACCAATTCTCCTACACCTCCGTTTACGTATGGTTACACATACCATGGCGAAACATGGGCACGCACCAAGGAAGCCTACCAGTCGTTTGCCATGACACAGGACAACAAACAGCTTGATGCCCTTAAGGTACTTGTGGAAGAGAACGAACGTGTTAAGAAATTCGGCTTTACACAGGGAGAACTTGAGCGCGCTAAAACAGAGTGGCTTGCCGGAATGGAAAGCTCTTACAAGGACAGGAATAAAACTGAATCGGAGCGTTTTGTAAGCGAATACCAAAGCCACTTCCTTCAGCAGGAACCAACACCGGGTATTGAGTGGACATTTACCGCCATGCAGAAATTACTGCCTGAGGTAAAGCTTACAGAGATAAACGGCCTTGTGAAAGACTACATTAAGAACGATAACAGGGTAGTAATCTTTACCGGCCCTGAAAAAGAAGGCCTTGTGAAGCCTACCGAGGCAGAAGTTATTGCCGTACTGAACAAAGGCGGCGAGAATGTTACAGCCTATGAAGATGTTGCTGTAGCAAAAAGCCTTTTGAGAAACGAAGTAAAACCGGGCAAGATCACCAAAAAAGAAACTAACGCAAAGCTTGGTACAACTACACTTACACTAAGCAATGGCGCTAAAGTGATCTATAAGAAAACCGACTTCAAAAACGACGAGGTTATGATGGAAGCCATCAGCTTTGGCGGAAGCAACCTTTTTAGCAACGAAGACCAGAAGAAAATACAGTTTGCACAAGGTGCACTTACAGAAGCAGGTTTTTCCGGACTGAAAGTGAACGACATAAATAAGTTTATGACCGGTAAGATCGCCAATGTAAGGCCGTACATAGGAGGCATTAACGAAGGCCTTCGCGGAAGCGCTACACCAAAAGACATGGAATATATGTTCCAGATGGTATATGCCTACTTTACCGACCTGAACATGGATAAGGATGCTTACGAAGGCTACAAGCAAAAACAGTCGGCTTTCTATGCCAACATGGCTTCTGAACCTTCTTATTACTTCCAGCAGGAATTCTACGGATATCTTTACAAAGACAACCCACGTTTCAACGGATTTATCCCTACAGAAAAATCATGGGCTCAAACCGACTACCAACTGGCCTATAACAAATACAAAGAGCGTTTTGCCAATGCAGGTGACTTCGAGTTTTACTTTGTAGGTAATATTGACGATAAGGCTATCGAGGAATATTCAGCAAAATACATTGCATCGCTTCCATCAACAGGTAAAAAAGAAACTGCAAAAGACCTTGGCTACCGTATGCTGAAGGGCGAACACAAGAAAGTAGTTAATAAAGGGACAGACCCTAAGAGCTCTGTAACGATAATGTACTATGGCGATACGGAATATTCTCCGAAAGAAGCGCTTGCCATGCAGGCCCTTGGAGAGATCCTTACCATTAAGCTTGTAGAAGAGCTAAGGGAAAACGAAAGCGGCGTTTATGGCGTGAATGCCTACGGTTCTATCGGGAAAGTTCCCTACGGATCCTATAGCTTCAACATTTCGTTCCCATGCGGCCCGGACAACGCGGAAAAACTTACTGCATCTGCCCTGAAAGAAGTTGAAAAGATCATAGCGAACGGGCCTGAAGCAAAAGACCTTACTAAGTTTAAGGAAGGCGAGCTTCTTGACTATAAGAAAGACATGAAAGAAAACAGGTTCTGGCTGAGCTACTTCACAAGGTCGTTCAACAACGGCACTAACCCTGAAGAGATATTTAAGGTAGAGGAAAAAGTGAATGCACTTACCGCAAAAGAGATCCAGGATGTAGCTAAGAAGTACTTAACAAGAGATAAAGTTATCGGTATGCACATGCCGGAGAACTAAACCTCCTGTTACTGATTAAATACAAAAGCCCCGTTGTGTTGCAGCGGGGCTTTACTTATTATAGACGAATTAATCTTTGTAACAAACCGGGATAATCTCGCCTTTGGCAAGGCAATAACGCTCTGACATTTCAGCATCCAGTTTTTTGGTATAGTCTTCCTCTACTACCCTGAAACCAATACTCCGCAGCTTATCGAAGTAATCGCGGCCATATACCCTTACGTGATCGTATTGCCCAAATATCCTGGCGCGCTCTTTAGGATCGGTAATAGAATCATCCTCAAAAGTGCTCTCCCGCGACAGGTCCTGCGGTATCTGGAAAATACCCATGCCGCCCGGCTTCATTACCCGGTACAATTCCTCCATGGCTTTGGTATCATCAGGGATGTGCTCCAGTACGTGGTTGCACAATATCAGGTCGTAGGCGTTGTCTGCAAACGGAAGGTTACAGATATCTGCCTTTACATCTGCCAGTGGCGAATATAAGTCGGTCGTGGTGTAGTCCAGGTTAGCCTGTTTGCGGAAACGCTTATAGAAAGCTTGTTCCGGCGCAAAATGCAGTACTTTTTTAGGGGCAGTAAAGAAATCGGTTTCATTCTTAAGATACAGCCATAGCAAGCGATGCCTTTCTAATGAAAGTGTACTTGGCGAAAGCACGTTATTTCGTTGGTGCCCATAACCATAAGGCAGAAAGCTGCGGAAGCTTTCCCCATCTATAGGATCGGTATAGCGGCTGCCTTTCAGCCCGAAAGCCAGCACGGGGCGTATAACATAGCTAAGCCGTATCAGTATCGGCCTCGGAATGGCATTAAGGATAAATTTGAAAAGTTTCTTCATTATATGTAGTATAGCACGGAATCATTAACGTTACACAACCAAAGGCTGTTTCCTGAATTCCTCTTCCTCGTCGCTCTCGATTCCTAAAGCTTTGTAGATGTATTTAAACGTTGAAAGCAATTCCGGCTTACCGTCTACCAATGCCACATTGTGTTCAAAGTGGGCACTTGGCTTACCGTCGCGGGTAACGATAGTCCAGCCGTCTTTAAGCGTCCTTATATTTTTAGTACCCATATTTATCATAGGCTCAATAGCCACAACCATACCTTCAACAAAAAGCTTTCCGCGACCGCGTTTGCCATAGTTTGGCATATTAGGCTCCTCATGCATTTTCCTCCCAAGGCCATGGCCCACGAGTTCGCGCACAACACCGTAGCCCTGATCTTCGGTATATTTCTGGATGGCATTACCCACGTCTTCCACGCGGTTGCCCGACCTGAATTCGCGAATACCAATATAAAGGGATTCCTTTGTTACCTGCAGCAGCTTTCGCGTAGCCTCCTCTACTTCGCCAATTTCAAAAGTATAGGCATGATCACCGTAAAACTCGTTCATGATCGCGCCGCAATCTACCGATACCACATCGCCTTCTTCTATAGGGCGGGTGGTTGGGAGGCCGTGCACTACCTGGTCGTTGACACTCGTAAGCAGGGTTGACGGGCAGCCATAGAGGCCTTTAAACCCCGGAACGGCGCCATTATCACGGATAAATTCTTCCGCCATCCTGTCGAGCTCAAGCGTGGTTACACCCGGTTTTATTTCGGTGGCTATCATACCCAGCGTTTTCGAAACGATGAGGGCACTCTGGCGCATCAGTTCTATCTCTTCCCTTGTTTTCTGAATGATCATTGTTGTATTCTTTTTGAGCCGACAAAAATACAATATTATATGGATTTATGAATAACGCCGTGAGCCGCAAAAAAATAAGGCAGCCGTTTTTGTCATGTTCAATTTCGACTGCAATAAAAGGAGAAACCCAATTAACAATTTGAGATTTCTCCCTCCGGCTGAAATGGAAGAGAATTAAGATACCAGCGAATTCCTGTCCATTATCGCAGGTTTCTCAATTCCCATCATATCAAGGATGGTTGGTGCGATATCACCAAGTATGCCGTCTTTTACGTGCTTTATATCTTTATCCACTACAATTATCGGCACCGGGTTGGTGGTATGCGCGGTGTTAGGGCTTCCGTCAGGATTTATCATCGTCTCGCAGTTACCGTGGTCGGCAATTACAATAGTAGAATAACCATTCTCTAAGGCCGTTTCAATAACTTCTCTGGCGCACGCGTCTACAGCTTCACAGGCTTTAATGGCGGCTTCCATTACACCGGTATGGCCTACCATGTCGCCGTTCGCAAAGTTGAGGCATACAAAGTCTACTTCACCTTTCTTAAGTTCAGGTACCAGTGCATCTTTCAGGTCGTATGCGCTCATCTCCGGCTTCAGGTCGTAAGTGGCTACTTTTGGTGAAGGGCAAAGCAGGCGCTTTTCTCCTTCAAAAGGTTCTTCACGGCCTCCGGAAAAGAAAAACGTTACGTGCGGATACTTCTCGGTTTCAGCAATGCGTATCTGCTTTTTGCCATTGCGCGATACGATCTCCCCAAGTGTTTCCGTCAGGTTGTCTTTGCCGTAAATAATGTGTACATCTTTATAATTATCATCATAATTCGTCATCGTTACGTAATACAGCTTCAGCTTGTGCATATTTTGCTCATGGAAATCCATTTGGCACAATGCCTCAGTAAGCTGCCTTCCGCGGTCGGTACGGAAATTGAAGAAGATTACAACGTCGTCCGCTTCAATCTTGGCAATTGGGTTCAGGCCGTCTTCAGTCATCATTATAGGCAGGATAAACTCGTCTGTTACGCCCTCATTATAACTTTCCTGTATACTCTCAATCGCATTGGTTGACGGGTGCCCAAGCCCGTTCACTATGAGGTCGTAGGCAAGCTTTACCCTCTCCCAGCGCTTGTCACGATCCATAGCATAGTAACGGCCTATTACCGAAGCCAGCCGGGCATGTGTCCCCTTCATGTGTTGCTGGATCTCTGCGATAAAACGGATGCCCGATTTCGGGTCTACATCGCGGCCATCTGTAAAGGCATGTACAAATACTTTGTCGAGGCCGTAGGCTTCTGCGGCATCTACAAGTCCTTTAAGGTGGTTGATGTGCGAGTGAACCCCGCCATCAGAAACCAGTCCTAAAAAGTGTACTTTTTTATTGTTCTGTTTGGCGTACTCAAAGGCATCGGTTAGCGATTTTTCCTTTGGCAGTGTGCTGTTCTGTACCGCCAGGTTTATTTTTTCGAGGTCCTGGTATATAATACGCCCCGCCCCAAGATTCATGTGTCCTACCTCGCTGTTTCCCATCTGTCCATCGGGTAAACCTACGTTAAGTCCGTCGGTTCTGAGGGAGGCATTAGGATAATTTTTGTAAAGGCTGTCAATAAAAGGAGTATTGGCATTGTCTACGGCAGATACCTTCGGATCGGGCGATTTACCCCAGCCATCCAGTATCATCAGGATAACTTTTTTGTTCATTTTCAAAGGATTAGATGTTTTTGGCACGGTTTTGGAATAATAACCGGCGTACCAAGGGATAAATTTACTACTTATTGTTTTACGAACATATACAGTAGGTTAACTTTCCACCACTGCCCTGAAAAATTATATATTTTTTAATAGTACGGGCAATAATCCAGCCAATATAGGCGTTCTTGTGGTAATTATTGATGAAGTTTGAAAGGCTCCGGCCGAATGAGATAAATGTTAAATAATTGATTTTAACACTGTTGCTATTTTGATTTTTAGATTTCTTTAACTTATTTAGCGACCTGTTAAAAACACACAACTACTAAATTACAATGATTTACAATTTTTTCACGTCAGTTTTCTTTTTGTTCTTTACAATTTCCGGTTCAACACCAAAAACAAATGAAACTCCCGCCAAAACTGTAAATGCCCTTTCCGCGGCTGAAATGCTGTACAATGATATCAGGGTAAATTCCGACAGTGTACCGGCGATGGAATGTTTCAGTAAAGCCTTTAGTGGATTTAGCCTGCTAAAAGCCCAGGGCAAGATTAAAAAAGACTACCTTACCGTTATTGATTTCAGCCAGTCATCCAATACTAAAAGGCTTTGGATTATCGATATGGCTGCCAAAAAAGTACTTTATAATACGCTTGTAGCCCACGGCAGGAACAGTGGTGATGAGTTTGCGACCAACTTCTCAAATGTTGGCAGCTCTAACTGCAGCAGCCTTGGTTTTTATGCTACAGGCGAAATATACATGGGGAAGCATGGAGAGTCTATGCGTCTTGACGGCCTGGAGAATGGCATTAACAGCAATGCACGCAACAGGGCTGTAGTGGTACACGCGGCAGACTACGTAAGCGAGAACTTTATCAGGCAGCACCACAGGCTGGGAAGAAGCCAGGGATGCCCTGCCTTGCCCAACCACTTAAATAAAGAGATCATTAAGTTGATAGAAGGTAAATCATGCCTTTTCATCTACCATCCTTCACAAAAATATGTATCTGCTTCAAAGTTACTTTCGTAATTTGTCATACAGCACTTTGTCGAGGTTATAGATATCATTTCGAAATTGCATCCCATCCTTATCCATCCATGCGGTCCAGTACAGCTGGTGGATAAGGGTGGTTTTTTTTAGGCCTACAGGCTGCGTATCACCTTTGGCTACCATCTCATCCAGTTTTACACGGGTTATGCCATCCTGATCCTGTAAAACGTATTCTGCCAGGCGGAAAGGGTCTTCTACACGCACACAGCCCGAACTTAGTGCCCGGTAACCTTTTTTAAAGTATTCCCTATGGTTGGTGTCGTGCAGGTAAACAAAAAAACCATTCCGGAAATTGAACTTTATACGCCCCAGTGAATTATGGCTTCCCGGGCTTTGCACATAGACATAATGGTCGGCTTTTACCGAATCCCACTGCGCAACAGGAATCTCCTCATTCTTATAAAGAATCTTAATGTTGAGGTTTTTAAAGTGTGCTGTGTCTTTTCGGGCTGCCGGTGTCAGGTCTTTTTTAAGGTAAGTAGGGGGAATGGTCCATGTTGGATTGATGACCAGTTGGTTAATAGCTGAATATAGCACGGGAGTCCTCCTGTCCGGTTTGCCCACGATAACTTTGTATGTGTCTATGGTATCGTTGTTGTTTTCCACTACAGCGAGTTCATAAGTAGGAATGTTAACAATGATTGCTTTTTTGCCAAAATCGTACGGAAACCAGCGCCAGCGTTCCAGGTTGGCTATTACCTGCTGCCTGCGCGCCTCGCGGCTGATGTTTAAAAGCTCAATGGTTTTCGCGCCAGCATTGCCATCAGCATTCAGCCCGTGCCTTTTCTGGAATTTCTTTATTGCCCTTGCGGTAGCCTTGTCATAAATGCTGTCGTTGGCGTTTTGCTTATCCAGGTCGCCCCAATATACCAACCGCTGTTTTATAGCAGCCACAGTTGTGCCGGAGTCTTTTAGTACCACAGGCTTTTTAGCGTATATTTTTTCCAGTTTTGAATCGTCTCCCAGCCCGTTGAGGTATTTAAGGCTTTTCCGAAGCCCGGCATACACAGGGTGTTTGGGGCGGCAACGGTTCAGTACGTCTTTTACATTGTGTTTTTCAATGGCTTCTGTCAAAAGCAGGTTGGTGTCGAGCTTCTTGGGGGCGAGTGCCCAGTCATGGTAAACGTCAGATGGTTTCAGCCTTCCCTTAAACAGGTGTGCAGCCAGCTTTGTGAACGATTCCGTGAGCAGGATATCGTAGCGCATACACTCTTCGGCAGTAATCGTTTTCAGCGCTTCAAACTGTTCGAGTACTTCTATATTATATGTTTTGGGATCCAATCCGTCAGAAGAAGCATCTTTTATAGCTCCAAGCAATGCTTTACGGTTTGCTTCATGTGTCCATAGTGTTTCCATGCCGTTTTCGGCATAGTAGTGCTTTACCGGTTCAGTGGATTCTTTCAGAAGTGACTCATGGATGGAGGCAGGGGTGTTTTTAAGATAGGATGTGTCGGCAACTACAGGCAATTTTTCGTTACCCCCTGCCGCATTTTTGCACGCAGGGAACAAAACCATTAAAAATAGCGCTATAATGATACTTTTAAACATCAGCAAGCCGTTTTGTTCCATTTAAAGATACAAAAAAGATGTTGAGCGTAAACGTTTTAGGTGTGATTATTTTGTTAAAACCATGCGCGCATAGTTTTTGAAAGTAAAATCTCTCAAAGCTATTAGAGGTTTGGAAATGAAAAATTTATTGACGGACTAATAATGTTGTAACCCTTTTTAATCCAATTTAATAACACTCTCTTGAGGTTGATCGGAAAGTTTTCTATTAAAATTTTCACTGAAAAGCTTGCATTGAAGAAAAGTTATTCTTTATATTTGCACCCACAAAAGCGGAAGTAGCTCAGTTGGTAGAGCTCCAGCCTTCCAAGCTGGTTGTCGCGAGTTCGAGCCTCGTCTTCCGCTCCAAAAGAAAACCCAGACAGAAATGTTTGGGTTTTTTGTTTTTAAGCGAATGGTAATTCCATTTCGACAAAGCAGAAATCTCTTTGTTGGAATTTCTCACTCCGCAAGCTGCGTTCGAAATGCTATTTCAATCCGGATAAATCACTTCCGGTTTCGAGTTCTTCCGGTTCTTTTCTCTGACGGAACAACCTTGCCGGCAGGTCACCTTTGAGTAGTACTGTATTTCCTTTTACGTCCAGCCAGCTTCCTTCGCGCAGGCCCAGTACCGGCTGCGAATTGAAGTGATGAAACTCCTTTATCCTTGTTTCGCGTGTTTCTCCCATGTGGGTCGAATCCGGCAGCGGATCGAGATAATGCGGGTTCAGGTTAAAGGGTATCGCGCCAAGCGTTTTAAAACTTGGCGGATAAATGATCGGCATATCGTTGGTGGTCTGCATTGTAAGTCCGCAGATGTTGCTTCCGGCACTGCTGCCCAGGTAGGGCGTGCCATTTTCTATAGCATCTTTCAGGGCAGTCATTACACCGGTTTTGTATAGTTGCGTTACCAGCAGGAAGGTATTTCCGCCCCCGGTAAATAAAGCTTCCGCTTTAGAAACAGCTTCGGCGGGGTTATCAAATTCATGTACTCCTTTTACAGAAATATCAACCTGGCCGAAGAAACCGGCTACTTTTGTAGTATACTCGTCATGGCTTATCCCGCCCGGGCGTGCGTACGGAATAAAGAGCAGTGAGCTGCATCCGGCAAAGTGTTCCCCGAGTGCGGGTTTCAGGTATTCCAGGTAATTTCCGCCGTGTAGCGTAGAGGTGCTTGCAATAATTAGTTTTTTCATTCGTTAAAGTGTAAGAAAAGGTAAAGTTACAAAGATTTTCATGCAGCGGCCTTATGTTGTGTAACGTGCTCCTCCGGCAACCTTTCCGAATCATCAATCACCTAAACTGTTATTATTGAAAAATTTCTTTTTTCATGCGCTGTTGCTGCTCATAACATTCATTGCCGCGGGGCAGGGCAGGCAGCCGCTAAAAGGCAAAGTCATGTCGCATTTTGACGACCTTGAAGGGATCCATGTCATTAACAGGGCGACGGAAGCTGCCGTACTCACTTCCCGCGGAGGCTATTTCACTATAGCGGCACAGCCCAACGATACGATCGTATTTTCATCACTGCAATTTGAGGCAAAGGAGGTGGCGGTAACCGAAAAAGATTTTAGTGAAAACCTGTTTTTCGTTTCGCTGAATGTACATACCCGCAATCTCGACGAACTCATTATTACCGATTACAGCTATATTAATGCCGTAACCCTGGGGCTGGTTAAAAAAGACCAGGTACAGTATACTCCTGCAGAGAAAAAACTGGCTACCGCGTCGAAGTGGAGGATGAACCCGCTGGGGCTCGACCCGCTTATCAATATGTTTTCCGGTCGGACGAAGATGCTGCAAAAAGCGGCCGAGACCGAGAAGAAGGAACAGTTTATGGAAAAGATTGGCTATATTTATACTGAAGACGATATCGTGATGAAGCTTAAAATACCACAGGAATATGTAAAAGGCTTTGTTTTTTACGCGGTGGAAAACAAGTATTTTGTGAAAGCACTGAAGGAAAAGAATATTGAAATGGCAAAGTTCCTGCTGAATGGGCTTGCGATAAAGTACAACAAACTGATAAAGGATGAAAATTAAACTGATATGCTTTTTACTTATGATTCCTTTGCTGGCCCTTTCGCAGGAACGTAAGACGCTTACGGGCCGTGTGTTGGCTGATGGTATTGGCATAGGCGATGTATTCATCATAAATAAGGCTACGGGCATCGAGAAAAAATCGGATGCGCAGGGCAACTTTGTAATAGAGGCCAGGGCGGGGGATGCGATTACAGCCTATAGTACCAAAACGGTTGTGCGCGACTTTGCCATCACCGAGGCATCCTTTCAGGAGCAGCCGTACATTATAAGCGTGAACGTGCAGGCCTATGAATTGGATGAGGTAATTATTGAAAACCGCATAACATCCGAATCGCTCGGGCTGGTGCCAAAAGACCAGAAACAGTATACCCACGCGGAGAAAAAGCTTTTTGCCGCCACAAGCGGTTTCGGAATCGACGGCCTGATCAATGCCATAAACGGAAAAACTAAAATGCTGAAGCGTGCCGTGGAAACCGAGAAAAAGGAAATGCTGCTGGATAAGATCAATTATGTGGCCACCAAGGAGGAACTCATGATAGAATATAAGATACCCGAAGAATATATCAATGGATTCGTTTTTTACCTTGTGGAAGATGCTGAGTTTGCCAAAGCCATCAATACGGGCAATGATAAGCTTGCACGATTTTTAATGACGGGACTTTCTGTAAAATACCTAAAACTGATCGGCAATGAAAAATAACCTGCTGTACTTATTGTTACTGGTTTGTAGTGTGGCGATCGCCCAGGACCGGAAACCGCTGAAAGGAAAAGTGGTAATGGGAGACCTTCCCTTATCGGGAATATTTGTAATCAATAACAAGACCGGCGACGAAACCAAAACCGATACGAATGGCGAATTCACCATAAATGCGAAACGGGGTGACGGACTTGCCGTATACAGCGATAAGACAGATGTGCGGGAATTTACGGTAACAGAAAGCAATTTTAAAAACCAGCCTGTGGTGTTTGCGGTCGAATTTAAAAGCTATCAGCTGAACGAGGTAGTGGTAGAAGATGAGTTTAAAATGCCCAAAAGCATTCCGCAGCCGGAAGCTATGACTCCTGCTGAGAAAAAAGCCGCGGCAGAAGTAACGCTCATTCCGAAACCTGACCCTAATGTACAGGGATTTGCCATTAACACCGATGCGGTAATCAATGTTTTTACCGGAAAGAGAAAAGCCATGAAGCGCGCTCTTGAGACCGAAAGGAAAGAACGCCGGATTGAAACATTGAGAGGTATTTATACACAGGACGAAATTGTAAACGAGCTTAACATTCCTGCCGCAGAAATAGACGGCTACCTCTTCTATTGTGCCGGTAACAGAAAAATAGAAAAAGCTATAAAGGCGGGCGACCTGCAACTGGCAAAAGAGCAGATGGCACGGCTGGCAGTAGAGTATGCTGAAACCCTGAAAGATGATAAATAAGCTTGCTTATATTTTCCTGTTGTTTTCTGCGCTTGCTTTTTCGCAGGAGCGAAAACCGTTGCAGGGAAAAATCATATCGGGCGACATGGCACTTCCGGGCGTATTCGTTATCAATAGTAAAACAGGTGAGGAGGTAAAGACGGATACGAAAGGTATGTTCAATATCTTGGCTAAACCAGGGGATAGACTGGCAGTTTACAGTGACAGGACCGAGGTACGTGAATTTGCCGTTACGGAAAAGACATTTGCCGAAGTGCCATATGAAATGAGCGTAAGCTTTAAGGCATATGAACTGAAGGAAGTCGAAATCGACAAGTACAACCATATCAATTCTGAGGCATTGGGGCTGGTGCCGAAAGACCAGCGGCGATATACCCACATGGAGCGGAAGCTATATACGGCAGGCGACTTTAAACCCATTATGCTCCTCGGGATTATCGGGGGAGGCCTTCCCATTGATCCCATTATTAACGCGATCAACGGAAAAACAAAAATGCTGAAAAAAGCCGTGGTGACCGAGCGTAAAGAATTGCTTATACAGAAGATAAACGGCATTTATACTTCAGACGAGATCGTATCCGGATACAATATACCCGAAGAATATGTAGATGGTTTTGTGTTTTATATTGTTGAGGACAGGGATTTTGCACAGGCAATGAAGGAAAAGAATCATGATCAGGCAAAATTTCTTATGGCGGCGCTGGCAGAGAAATACCTTAAACTCATAAAGAATGAATAAGCTTATTGCTATAGTATGCCTGCTTATAACCACGCCTGTTTTGGGGCAGGAACGCCAGCTGCTGAAGGGAAAGATCATCACCGATGAATTGAAGGTAGAAAACCACACGATCGAGAATGTTACCGCGGGCACCTCCCATGTGTCTGACGCTATTGGAGGTTTTCGGATATATGCACGCCCTGGAGACCGGCTTAATTTTACTTCAGTCGAATTTAAACCGCTAACTGTAACACTTACCCAAAAAGATTTTGATGATGAATTATTCATTGTAAAGGTAGAGCCTCAAGTTACTTTCCTCAAGGAAATGGTGCTGCACGGCCTTTCAGGAAACCTTGCGGTTGAAAGTAAAAAGCTGAAAACCATGCAGGTGAACAGCCTGTTTGACGCCGCGGAAATCAACAAAGATATTATGGTGCAAACCGGTATAGGCGGTGCCAACTGGATTACCGGGATTGCACAACTGTTTAAAAAGGCGCCCAAGCCTAAACGTGCCACAAGTTATGTACAGCCCCAGAAAAAGCAGCGACGTTTTTCGGAAATTGTGCGGGAATCCTATCCGGAAAAGTTTTTTACCGAAACTCTTGCCGTTCCATTAGTTCACCTTGGCGCTTTCCTCGTATTTTGCGATGACAGGGCCGACACCAGGCTGTTGCAGCAGCAGTATGAACCGGAGCTCATTGCTTTCCTCAAAGTCCAAAGCGCAGAATTCTTAAAACGGAACCCCGATGCGAAATAAGCTGCTGTACCTGTTGCTTTTTATATGTTCCCTCCCGGCTTTCGCACAGACAGAGCCGCGCGAGATACTGCACGGCAGGGTAGTGGCCGACTCGATGAAGGTAGATAATGTTACGGTGCGCAACCTCACTTCCAACATAAAAGCCATAACCGATGATAAGGGCTTCTTTACGCTTTATGCCCGCCCAAAAGACACTTTGCTTTTTGAAAGCATAACCTTCCGTTCCGCGCAACTGGTATTGCGGGAAGAGCACTTCAACCTGAAACAGCTTATAGTGCGCCTGGATGTAAACGTAACCATGCTCGATGAGGTAGTGATACGGCCATCGGTGCTGTTGGGTAACCTGGAGGCCGATACTAAAAATCTCAAAACGATGACAACCACTTCGGGCCTCGATTCAAGGCAGCTGATCCTCACGGCGCCACCCGAACCGCAGTCACCTCTCAATGAGAAACGCTATCCCACCGAGAGTGTACTCAAAGGGTTCGACTTCGTAAAGATATATGACCTGTATTTTCGGAAATCCAGGAAAAAAAATAAAGGGGAAATATATGCCGCAACCCCTGCCAGGTCCTTTACTGAGTCGGTAAAAGAACGCTATACCTACCATTTCTTTACGGAACAGCTCAAAATACCGCATAATGAGATCGGGCTTTTCCTTACCTTTTGTGACCAGGGGGACGAAACACGAGGCCTTCTCACTCCGAAGAAAGAGTTTGAACTTACCGACTACCTTGTTACAAAAAGCATTGAATATCTTAAAAAAGAAAGGTAAACTGCATAAGTTTACTAAATTTGGCAAATGAGCAGGTTTTTCAGGTATGTTTTGCCGGTATTTCTTTTAGTCGTATTATCGTCATTCACGGTACATAAATATTACGTATCGGTTTTTCAGGTGGATTACATACCGCATAAGAAAATCCTTCAAATGACTTCCCGCATTTTTGTAGACGACCTTGAAGCGGCTTTCCAAAAGAAATATGGCAAAAAATTCTATCTCAGCGAAAAACGTGAACTACCCGAAGCAGGGGACTATATAGCAAAATACATTTCAGAAAAAGTACAGGTAAAGGTGAATGGCAAAGCCCAGGCGATAAAATTCCTTGGAAAAGAGATGGAAGACGATGTTCTGGTTTGCTATTACACTATCTCCGCCGAAGAGAAGATAACCCGTTTCGAGATGACAAATACCACGCTGTTTGAAATGTTTGACGAACAGCAAAATATCATCCATATAAAAACAGGCAGTAACAAAAAAAGCTTATTGCTTACTAATGATGAACGATCGGGCGTTTTAGCGTTCTAAATTATTACTATGAAAAAAGCATTCTATATATTTTCCCTTTGCGCGTCGGTAATGGCATCCGCACAGGAGAAAACCATACAGCCGCGTGAAGGCGGGCACAAGGACACGAATAAGATGAGCCAGATGTACGACCTGATGGCGACTCCCAATATGTTCCGTACCGCTTCGGGCGCGCCGGGGCCGGCCTATTACCAACAGCAGGCCGATTACAAGATGGACATCGAGCTCGACGATAAGAATACAAAACTATATGGTAAGGAAACAATAACCTACCATAACAATTCGCCGGAGGCACTGGAATACCTCTGGGTACAGCTCGACCAGAACATTAATGCGCGTGACACAAAGTCGAGGCTTATTGAAAGCCAGAAGATGGATCCGGCGTACAAGCCCGATGCTTTTTCACGCCGTTACTATGAGGAAGGATTCGACGGGGGATTTAAAATTGAATATGTAAACGACGCTTCGGGCAAGCCGATGAAATATACGATCAACCAAACCATGATGCGTATCGACCTCCCAAAACCATTGAAATCGGGAGAGAAGCTTACGTTCTCGATCAAGTGGTGGTACAATATTAATAATTACCAGGTTGTGGGCGGGCGCTCTGGTTATGAGCATTTTGCCAAAGACGGCAATAACCTGTATGTTATCGCGCAGTTTTATCCGAGGATGGCGGTATACAACGACGTGGAAGGCTGGCAGAATATGCAGTTTTGGGGAGCGGGAGAATTTGCGCTTCCGTTTGGCAACTTCGAGGTGAATATCACCGTACCCGCCGATCATATTGTAGACGGAACGGGCGACCTTACCAACAGGAAAGACGTATTGAATGCCACACAGCTGAAACGTTATGAGCAGGCTACAAAATCTTTTGACAACCCTGTTGTGATCGTAACACAGCAGGAGGCAGAGGCTGCATCCAAAGGTTTTTCCGATAAAAAGAAAACGTGGAAGTTTAATGCCAAGAATGTAAGGGACTTCGGGTTTTCATCTTCAAGAAAATTTATTTATGATGGCATGGCCGTAAAACTGGGTAACAGAACGGTAATGGCGCTTTCTCTTTACCCGCCGGAAGCCAACCCGATGTGGGGTGAGACTTCTACAAGGGTAGTGGCGCATACATTAAAGACATATTCTAAATATACTTTTGATTATCCGTACCCTAAAGCCATTTCGGTATCTGCCGAAGACCAGGGCATGGAATACCCGATGATCTGCTGGAACTACGGCCGCCCTGATGAGAAAGGTTATGTTCCGGACAGGATAAAATATGGCAATATCGGTGTGATCATACACGAGGTAGGCCACAACTTTTTCCCAATGATCGTGAATTCTGACGAAAGGCAGTGGACCTGGATGGATGAAGGACTAAACACGTTTCTGCAATACCTTACGGAGCAGGAGCTGATGGAGAACTTTCCTTCTAACCGAGGGCCGGCTGCCAAGATCGTTCCTTATATGAGCGGTGACCAGAAATTTCTTGAGCCTATAATGACTAACTCGGAAGCGATACACCAATTCGGGTCTAACGCCTACGGAAAGCCGGCGACAGGATTGAATATTTTGCGTGAGGTGATAATGGGGCATGAACTGTTCGACCATGCGTTTAAGACCTATGCCAACCGCTGGAAATTCAAGCACCCTACACCGGAAGACTTTTTCCGAACTATGGAAGATGCCTCTGCAGTAGATCTCGACTGGTTCTGGAGGGGATGGTTCTATACTACGGACTATGTAGACCTGGGCATACAAGACGTGAAGCAGTACTACGTGACCGACACGCAGCCTGCCGCTATGAAAGATTATAAGGTGAAAAGAGGCCGTTTTAATGAGGACGATGGCCCATTTGTATACATGGTTGCCGATGGCCCCGATGCTGCGAAAGAGAGTAAAAAACCATTGAATACTTCGAATGTGAAACTTCTTGACGACTATATCCGTGAAAACTTTTCGGCTCAGGAAAGAGCAAAGCTTAAAGCGCCGAAATATTTTTATGAAGTGACGTTCAACAAACCCGGCGATATGCTGATGCCAATACTTGTAAAATTGTCTTTTGAAGATGATACCAGCGAAAGCCATACCTTCCCGGTACAGATATGGAGGAAAAACCACCAGGCGGTATCAAGGGTATTTGCTACCGAAAAGCCTGTGAAGAAAATAACGCTTGATCCTGAATTGCTGACGGCTGATATTGATGTAAGCAATAATATATGGCCTAAAGGAGAAGCACAGGATAAATTTAACCGATTCGAAAAAAAGAAATAATTACGTTCGGGATAAATTCCTACATTTGAAAAAAAACCAACTTATATGAAAAAAACATTACTATTCGCATCACTGCTACTGTCTTTAAACGCCGTAGCGCAATCGCCTATCCAGTCTTTCTACAGTATAAATCCTATTATGGAAGAAGATAATACCACCCATTATGTATTAGTTACTCCCTCATCGCCACTTGAGCACGGAGACGGCGGCCAGGATGTGGTGTGGAATTTTGATAACCTTAGTGTTGTAACTACAACTTCTACGACTGTGCTTTCTCCGAACAATGAGGCTCTTACTAATTATCCCGGCACGACAATGGTAGTTGAAACCATCACTGAAGGCGGTAATCCTACCTTCTACTATTTATCTGATACGGGTCAGGGCACCAATATTAAAGGATTTGAGACTTCTCAAATGAGTTTGAAATATACTACCGGCGGTTTAATCGGGGATTTCCCGATGAATTTAGGCGGGCAATTTATGGGTTCTGTTACAGGTACATATAATGCTAACGGCCTTGAAGGTACGTTTATAGGAACGGCAGGCAGTACCGTGGATGCCTATGGAACCCTGACAGTAAACCAGGGTTTTCCAGGAACTAAAAATGTAACGAGGCTTACAACCTATCAATATCTGACGCTTCGATATATGGGCGCGGACATAGGAACTCTACAGCAGACGATATACGGTTATTATAGTGCCGACCTTACAGTTGGCCCGGTAATGAGGAGCATTACTACACAAATGGTTATTCCTTCTGCGGGTATAAACCAGACGCAGACCACCATTGAAATATATGATGAGGCGACAAACGGAATTAATAGCCACAATGCCCTTGCTAAAATTGCAATAGCGCCAAACCCGGTGCAGGATGTTTTGCATATTGCCGGAGATGCTGAAATTGACGAGATTACCATTACCGATACAATGGGCAGGGTAGCTTTAAAGTCAAAAGGCACCAATGTTGATGTAAGCCATTTGGCAAAAGGTATATATATGGTAACCGCAAGTTCTCAAAGCGGTATTAAAACCCTTAAAATGGTTAAACAATAATACTGTTAGGTTAAAATTGCCCCGTATATATTCCTATCGGGGCAACTTTACGTAACTTTGTGCCTTAAATTACTTGAATATGTTTGGAATAGGCGGCGGGGAATTTTTCCTTATCATAGTGGTGGTGCTAATGCTTTTCGGATCGGATAAGATCCCGGAGATCGCACGTACACTTGGTAGGGGCATGCAACAGCTAAAGAATGCAACAAATGATATTAAAAGCGAGATACACAGAAGCGCCGAGATAGAGGACATTAAAAAAACCTTTACCGATATTGGCAACGACGTAGTTGGCGACCTTAATAGTGATAATGTTGCAAACCAGATAACCGGCGAGATAAATAAGGTAAAAGAAGATATTGAAGATATGTCGGGCCCGATAAAACGTATACGATAATAATATGCTTGAAAAACTGCTGGAAATCGACAGGGAAGTTTTTATCTGGCTCAATTCTTTCGGGTCGGAAACATGGGATTCGTTTTGGCTTGCCATTACCCAGATGTACAGCTGGATTCCTGTTTTTGCTATTATCTTATTTCTCACCTTCAAACGTCTCGGGTGGCGCCACGCGTTGCTAATAATAGGTATGATCACCGTGCTATTGCTGCTAACCGATCAAACCACGAATTTCATTAAAAACACGTTCCAGCGCCTGCGTCCGGGCAGTGATCCGGAACTTGAAGGCCTTATGAGGGCTGTAAAGACGAGAAAATCCTTCAGTTTTATATCCGGGCATGCTTCCAACTCCATGGCAGTAGCCTTTTTCCTGTACAGGGTGCTTCACCCTTATATCAAATACATGGGCTTTTTCTTTATATGGCCATTGATATTCGCGTATAGCCGTATCTATTTAGGGCTGCATTATCCGGGAGACATACTGGTAGGTTATCTGTATGGCATTTTTACCGGCTGGCTGGTGCTGAAACTGTACATATACCTGCGTGACCGTTTCTTTCCGGAACACGAAAAACTAGATAACCCGACTAACAGTGAGCCCGTCACGAATGGGTAATAATACCGTTTCTACCCTCGGGTCATCCTTCAGCAGCTTGTTATAATCCAAAAGTACTTTGGTGCTTTTGTCATTTGGCTTAACGGGTTCCAGTACTTTTCCACTCCACAGCACATTATCCGACAGGATTACACCACCTTTATTCATCATTGGTACCACCATTTCGAAGTAGTTGGGGTAATTTTCTTTGTCGGCATCAATAAAAACCAGGTCGAATTTTTTTCCCAGGCCGGGGATAATATCCAATGCATTACCCAAATGTTGATGGATATTGTTTTTCCATTCCGATCGGTCAAAATATTTCTTCTGGAAATCGTACAATTCCTCATTATTATCTACTGTATCCAGCGTTCCCTCGTCCTGCAGTCCCTCCGCAAGGCATAGTGTGGCATAGCCGGTATAGGTGCCTATTTCAAGAATATGCTTTGGCCTGATGAGCTTAGACAGCAGGCTGAGTACACGCCCCTGGAAATGGCCGCTGAGCATACGGGGCTGCAATACCTTCTGGTGGGTTTCGCGATTGAGTTCTTCCAGCAGTGCAGGTTCGTTTTCGCTATGGAAAGCGGCATAGTCTTCTAGTGCTTCGGATATGAAATGCATGGGTGATTTTTTGCGAAGTTACAAAAGGGCTTCGTTAAAATTTAGAATACTTTTAAATCGTAATATTAAATATTACAAAAAGGCTTTATTTTTACGGCCTAAACTAAACTAATATGAAACTGAAATTTACTTTTTTACTGATGCTGCTCGTGAGCATTGGCTACGGCCAGGTAACCAATGAAGGGAAGCCGCAGAGCTGGAAGTCTAAAGGCCTGGAAGAGGTAAAGCCTAAAGTGATGCCTAAATTCGACCTGAAAGCATTGCAGGCAGAAGATAAAGCAAACGAGAACAGAAAAGACATTCCGTGGCGATTTGGCACCGAATTTTTGGTAGACCATAATCTGCAGAACAGCGGAAAGTGGCATACCCTGCCAAACGGCGACAGGATATGGAGGATACGCTACAGATCGGCCGGAGCCAAAACGATGAACTTCGTCTTTAGCGATTTTTATATGCCTAAAGGAGGCAGGGTATATTTGTATAATAATGACCACAGCGACCTGGTTGGAGCCTACGATGAAACCCAGAACAATGATGCCCGCGAACTGGGTACATGGCTCGTGCAGGGTGAAGATATCTGGATTGAGTATTATGAGCCGCTTGCATCGGCAGGGCAGGGAAAGCTTGAGATATTTAAAGTGGTGCACGGTTACCGCACATCAGACAAAATGCTTAAAGCGGTAGATGATGGCCTTAATGGATCGGGCAATTGCAACTATGATGTAGAATGTTTTATGGGCGATATTGATGGAATGAAAGATATCAACAAAAAAGCGGTGGCCCTGCTTATCACAAATGGCGATAGCTTCTGTTCCGGTGCTTTGGTGAACAATACCAGCAATAACGGTACACCATATCTTCTTACTGCTAACCATTGTTATGACAACAGCCCGGGATTATGGGCCTTCCGGTTCAACTGGATAAGCCCGAACCCTGTATGCGCGGGAACACAGGCCAGTACGACCAATGCGCCTAACTTTTACCAAACTGCCAGCGGTGCCGTACTAAGGGCAAGGCGTGCGCAAAGTGATTTCTGTCTTGTTGAAATTACTGCCAGCCTGCCTTCTTCGTGGGATTTGGTGTGGGCCGGTTGGGACCGCAGCGACGTTGCCCCGGCTTCTACATTTGGTATTCACCACCCGGCAGGCGATATTATGAAAGCGTGCCGCGACCTGCAGGCTCCTACAGCAGAGATAGACAATGACGGTGCTAACCTATGGGTTGTTGGCAATTGGGAACTGGGTGTTACAGAAGGAGGTTCTTCGGGTTCTCCCTTGTTTGATAATAACGGAAGAATAATAGGCCAGCTTTTTTATGGAGGCGCCGCGTGCAACGGTACAGAGAACAATGGCGAGTATGATGCCTATGGACGTTTTGGTATATCCTGGGCAACCGGAACTACTTCTGCCCAAAGGCTGAAGGAATGGCTGGACCCTACAAATACCGGGGCAATGACTGTAAATGCATGGCCCGAGCAGCAAACATTGGCTATCAATGGAAAGATCCTGGTTTCCGGTCTTGGACTCGAAGATTGCAGTACATCTCTAACACCGGAGATACAGCTTATCAATAAAGGTACACAACCATTGGTTTCCGCACTGTTGAATTATACACTAAACAATGGTACCCCGGCCGTATACAGCTGGACGGGCAACTTAGGCCTAAACCAGGCAACAACAATTACCCTTCCTTCATTTAATGCTTCTGCCGGACAGAATGTCTTTAATGTATCGTTGCTTCAGCCGAATGGGGAAACCGATGGAAATACCTTTGATAACCACGTATCGGCTACATTTGTTCCCAGGGTATTTGATATTACCACTGTTACCCTCCAGATAAATACCGACTTTTTTGGAAATGAAACAACATGGGAGCTGGCTAATGAAGCAGGTACTACACTCTATAGCGGTGGCGGTGACTACGAAATGTTCAATAGTTATACCGAAACATTTGCACTTACAGCGGAAGGATGCTACACCTTCACAATTTTTGATTCTCAAAATGATGGCATGTGCTGTGATTGGGGTCCTGGAAGCTACAGTCTTACAACAGCCGGCGGACTCGTATTCGCGGAAGGCGGGTCTTTTGGCGATTCCGAATCGGTAAGCTTCAGGCTTCAGGATACAGCAGGCGTGGGTGAAGGATCACTAAAAGCATCCGTTAAAGTATATCCAAACCCTTCAACAGGCATATTTAATGTTGATGGTACCGGAGTATCAATGAAGTTTGAAGTATACAACGTACTGGGCCAGCAAGTTAAAGCAGGAGAGTTTGCTTCGGGCTCAGGCGTGCTGGATATTTCATCGGCAGCCAACGGAATCTACATCCTTAAACTTTCTGATGTTTCAGGAAAGCAGGCCAGCTACAAATTGGCTAAAGAATAGCCTTTTGATATAATAATGTTAGAAAAGTCCGTGATATTCACGGACTTTTTATTTTTGGAATACCCGTATCATCTGCGTTCCTTCCCATCTAATTTCAATATTCGCAAATAGTTAGTACCTTTGCGCCATGCAAACGGAAAAGAAAGACATAAGGGCGCTTACAAAAGAACAGCTTCGCGATTTTTTTGTGGCAAATGGAGACAAGGCATTCCGGGGCAACCAGGTATACGAATGGCTGTGGAGCAAGCGTGCGCACAGTTTTGAGGATATGACCAATGTTGCCAAGCCTACACGGCAGATGCTGGAGGATAATTTCGTGATCAACCACATCCATGTGGATGAGATGCAGCAAAGCAGCGATGGTACTGTGAAAAATGCGGTGCGCCTGCATGACGGCCTGGTTGTTGAATCTGTTTTAATACCTACAGAAACCCGTACCACCGCCTGTGTGTCAAGCCAGGTGGGCTGCAGCCTCGACTGTAACTTTTGCGCGACCGCAAGGCTTAAGCGTATGCGAAACCTCAATCCGGATGAAATATACGACCAGGTGGCAGCGATAGACAGTGAAAGCCGCCTGTACCATAATCGCCCGCTTTCCAATATTGTTTTTATGGGAATGGGTGAGCCGCTTATGAACTACAACAACGTACTGAAGGCTATCGAGAAGATCACTTCGCCGGAAGGCCTTGGTATGTCGGCAAAGCGCATTACCGTTTCTACATCGGGCATACCAAAGATGATAAAGAAAATGGCGGACGACGGCGTAAAGTTTAAGCTTGCCGTGTCGCTGCATTCCGCAATAGATGAGGTGCGTTTAAAAATCATGCCGTTTACGGCAAACTTCCCCCTGAAGGATTTGCGTGAGGCACTGGAACACTGGTACAAGCTTACCAAAAGCCGCGTTACGTATGAGTATGTGGTGTGGAAAGGCATTAACGACAGGAAACAGGACATCGATGCGCTTGTAAAATTTTGCCGCCATGTGCCGTGCAAGGTGAATCTCATCGAATACAATCCTATTGATGATGGCGAATTCCAGCAGGCTGATCCTCAGGCTATACAAGCGTATATAAGGGCTCTGGAGAACGACGGGGTGGTAGTAAAAGTGCGCCGCAGCCGTGGTAAGGATATTGATGCGGCTTGTGGGCAGCTTGCCAATAAAAATGAGGCTTCGGCCAATGTGTAATTTTTATTGTCCTGCCGGCAAACTATCTACTAATTGTTTCGTAAGATATCAATAGTGTAAACCGGAAAGATCTATCTCATACCCGACGGCATCAATATTCGGTCACAAGGTTAACATCTTAGCGGCTATGCTTTCTTGAGAAAAAGTTCGGATTTTACACAAATCCCTGGTTCTTAAATATTCCCTCGTTTACGCCATCGATAAATTCCAATACCTGGTCACGGCCTGTGCCTTCGGTAGAGGAGGTTACAAAATACTGCGGCATCTCCTCCCAGTTGTTGGCCAAAAGCTGTTTACGATACGCTGCAACGTGCTGGTCTACTTTACCACGGCTTATTTTGTCGGCTTTGGTAAAGATGATACAAAATGGCACTCCCGACTCGCCAAGGTAGTTGATAAACTCCAGGTCGATCTTTTGGGCCTCAAGGCGGATGTCGATAAGCACGAACGCGCATACCAGCTGCTCGCGGCGTTCAAAATAGTCGGTAATAAATTTCTGGAAGGTTTCCTTTGTTGATTTGGAAACGCGCGCGTAACCATACCCCGGAAGGTCGACAAGGTACCAGTTGCCATTGATCTTAAAGTGATTGATAAGCTGCGTTTTACCGGGCCTGCCCGAAGTCTTCGCAAGGCTGTTGCGGCCGGTAAGCATATTGATTAGCGACGACTTGCCCACGTTACTCCTGCCAATAAAGGCGTATTCCGGTAAGGGTTCGTTGGGACATTTGCTCACATCGGAATTACTGATAATGAATTCGGCAGTATTGATCTTCATGGCATTGGATTTGTTGCAAAGGTAGGATTATATCCGGCGAATGCCAAATCGGTTTAATTTGATACGCATTAACCCAACAAAAGAGGCGTCCCCTTCCGGAAACGCCTCTTTTTCAAAAGTACAAAACTAACCCTTAACTCTTAATTGAAATCAAATCTCATGCCAAGACTTAAATTATTGGAATCAACATCGTTATTTGCGAACAACGGCTGTAAATCATATTTGGCGTAAAAGCTCACCTCACCATAACCTACATAAGCGCTAACCCCGTATATAAAGTCGTTCACGTTAAAATCGCCTTTTTGTTTCTCCTTCACATCATGGCCATTATCACTATATCTTAATATCTGTTTTTCCTTTACGTTGAAGCCTGTGTAGCCTCCCACGCCCAAACGGAAACTCTTATGTGAAGGGAAATAAGTCTTGTCGCCATTGGTCCTTTTCTTCGTAAGGTCTAACTCCAGGTGTACCGGTACCACAAGGTTTACAAAGCGCAGGCGGGACATATCAAGGTCGCGTCCGGAATCCTGCAGGAAGGTCTTTCCATTTTCGGTTACGAACATCATATTGTTGTCCGGGCGAAGATTGTTGTACTGTAGTGACAGTCCGTACTTGGCATGCAGCAGGTTGTTGTTTTTAAAGATCCTCGTGTTCCACGCCACACCCCACTCATAAAAGTCGGAACGCCACTTGAAATTGTCGGTGTCTACCTTATCCTCGGTTACCAGGCGGTTTACCCCGAAGGCAAATACAAACTGCGATGTAGTTCTCCTGTAGCTCAGTTCCTTTGTAATTGTAGTATCCTTGCTTTTGTCACCGAAAGAAAAACGGAACTTCTCCCTCTTTACTTTTCCGTCTACTTTATCCTTTATCAACTGGCTAAGGTTTTCTTCTTCCACCGCCACGCGGGTTTCAATATTTTTTGCGCGTTTTTCGGCAAGTTCCTGCTTCCTTTCATTAGCTTCGGCTGTAGTAATAGAGTTGTTTTCCAACTGGTTGTTTACGGCTTCTACTTCGGCCTTTAGCGAGTCTTTCTCCTGCTTGGTAATACTCTCTATCCTTTTGGCAATTTCGCCTGCCCTTTCTTCAAAACTCTGGGCTGATACTTTGGTAGCGATAAGGCATAGCAGTGCCGCTACATAAAAAGTGATTGTTTTCATGTTACTTTGTTTTCTGTTTTTGTTATTGTGTTTATTACTGGTAGTTCCTGTTGGCAACCGAAGATTTTACAGCATTAAAATTCCGTATTACTCCCTGAAAAGCTTTGTCCCTGAAGCTCTCGTCGAGCTCACCTTCTACAGACGACAGGAGTGAGTTGGCATCCACTTTTACCGAAGCCTTCTTTTTTGGTGATGGGGAAGAAGCAGCCAAAAGCTTTTCAGCCTCATTAGGGTCAATTGTATTCTCCTTAAAGCCTTCGTGTGTTACTGCTGCTACATCCTGCTTATTGGCGGGAAGTATAAAGTCATTCGCAGCTGTACTTTTTTGGGAGGCAGCAGCTTTTACGGTAACGGTCCCTTTTGCCTGTTTGCCTGTACCCTGCGTGGCAGCTACTGCATCCTGCTGCATTTCAGGAGCAGTAAGGTCATTAGTTTCTGACAGCGTGCCTGATGTGGTTGCAGCATTACCGTTTGTGTTCTGCTGTACCGGATTTTCGGTAGTTACTACAGAAGAACCTTTATCCCCTTCAATACTTTCTTTTTCCCTTGTAAGGAAGAAAGCGCCTATCGTAGCGAAAAGTACAAAGCTCGCGGCCATGTACATCCACGACCTGTTTGGCTTCTTCTTTTCCAGAAGCACTACAACCTGTTCTTCCTTCTCCTCATTTACAGAGAGCATGGCATCGAGCCTGTCCCAAGCCATTTTTGATGGCTGTATGGTGCGCTGCTCCAGCTTGTCCCTAAATTGTTCTTCTAATCTATTCGGTTCCATTTACGTAATTCTTTTGCTTGTTAATTTGTTCCTGCAGCATTCTTCGTGCATGCGACAGCTGCGATTTTGATGTCCCTTCACTTATCCCGAGCATTTTTCCTATTTCCTGGTGCTTAAAACCTTCAATCGCATAAAGGTTAAAAACCATTTTGTATCCGTCCGGCAGGCTGTCTATCAGCGACTGTATGTCTTCTACCGAAAAGTGGCTTTCTATATTATTGAACGTATCCTCCACATAAAACTCATCTTCCAGAAACCCTGTCTTCTTCTGCACCCTCAGGTACGAAATGCACTCGTTTACCATGATCCGCCGTATCCATCCTTCAAAACTGCCTTTGTGCTCAAAGTTCTTCAGGTTTGTAAACACCTTCATAAAAGCGGTTATCATTATGTCTTCAGCCTGGTGCAGGTCCTTTATATACTGCCTGCATATCCCCAGCATTTTTGGGGAATGCTTTGAGTAGATCTTCTGCTGGGCGTGCCGGTTATTTTCGGCGGCCAGAAGGATGATCTCCTTTTCTTCCTGATGTAAGGCAATTACTTTCAAAATCTGTTCTATTGGTTGGTTTGGTTACCGGCATTCATTTCAAATTACTAACCGACTTCTATTAGCATAGACGTGTAGCATTTCCAAATGGTTGCATGGAAGGTGAAATTTTTTTACAAAAATATGTAAATGGTTGATTTGTTGGTGTATTTATACATGCATTCAGTGTAAATCTCTTTACATTCTGCCACAGAAATCGAAATGACACGTATTTAATATGCCTAAAATACTTTTCCTTTTTTGATTTTCACTTTCTTAGGCTTACTGCCTTTGAGAAGTGTAAGGGTTATTTCATCGGAAGTTTCCAAAAGGCACGAAAATTCCTCCCAGCATCCGCAAAAATCATCGCAGGCGATAGCTATGCCATTAATGGCTGTAACTGTATCGCCCGTACGCAGGCCAAGTGTTTCGGCAGGCGTTCCTGCTACTACGCCATCAATAGTGCATTTGCCCTCTTCGTAGTGGAGGGTAAAGCCGAAACTCTCCCATCCTTTTGAAACCGGCTTGTTGCCAATCTTTTTAAAATACATTTCACCCATGGAGAAATTGAGGGTCACGATATAATCTTTAATGACCGGGCTGCCGAACAGCGTATGGCCCGAACCCTTTCTGTAATACGCGGGAGTAGCTTCGAATACAAGGTCTTCTATGGCGCAGTCGGCCCGGAAAACATTAATAGTGTCTGATACCCGCCCGTGATGTGTCTCTACCGACCCGCCAATAATACTGGTATGTGCTATAGCGGCATTGGCAAATCCGTTGGCGGCGTCCTTATCACCCATCCATAGCAGCGACGAGCATCCGGTGTCAAACATCAGCCAGTGGTGCCGGCCATTGATGCGCGACATAAAATAAGGCTGCAGGTAGCCGTTCAGGTAGACCGGTATTCGGGTAGCGCCCTCCATCTCAGGCAGTTTTTCCATTTTATCGGTAATGATGATCTTCCTGTTAAGGTAATCGATCTGCCAGATATGGTTCTGGAGGATAGCCGAGCCGATAATCCCCCCATTGGCCATGCATTTTAGCTTGGGGGAACCGACAAGGTCGATACAATAGGCAGGTACACCATAAAATTCGAGCCCCCCGATAGTAAATCCATCTGTTTTTACAATATCTGCTTCTTTCGCGATACCGTTTGTGCTACCCAACAGCATTCTTCCCAGCAGGTAGAAATCATTGTCCTGCTGCACCTCGCTGCTTATCATGGTATAGCCTCCGGTGTCGAGGATAAAGTCATACGCTTTGCCACCCACTTCTGCCTTCAGGATAATACCGCCATTATACTCAAAAGGTATCTCAAGGTAGAAGTCGGTTGCAGCGGGGCCCACATCATTCACGATTTTACGCATGTCCTCCGCGGTTTGCGAATTGGCACACGTAAAAATAAGGCAGGCCAGGGCTGCAAGACGCAGGTTCCGTTTCATAGTAAGGCGGTTGGTACAATTATAACGCAGTTTTTACCGGTCAGGTATGTATATAAAAAAATAACCGGCCCTGTAAAGGGCCGGCTAAGGAAATAACTAAACAATAAAAAACTATTCTTTTATAAATCTTTGCGATGTCAATTGTCCGTTTACTACAATGTTAGCAATGTATACACCTTTTTGCAGGTTAGAGACGTTAACTTGTGCAGTATTGGCGCCGGGAGCCGTTTTGCCTACTTCCTGGCCCAGCATATTGTATAGTGCTATACTATCAATTGTACCTTTGCAATTAAGGGAAAGTACATCTTTTACCGGGTTCGGGAACATACTGATCTTAAGTTCAGAAGGCTTTCCTGCAGACATAGTTTGAGTACCGAAAACAATATTGTCAAAATACACATCAAAATCATCTTCCCTTGACTGGAAATCAGGGAAAATAACAATTTGGTTGTATACATTTCCTGCCGGCATATTCGGGTGGTCGATTACATCGGTAAAATCGAAGGTAAGCTCTTCCCACTGGTTTATTGTAGTGTTCGAAACTTTTTTCTCAGGCCTGGCATCGTCATTCGGCATAACAAGCTTAATGCCTACATCGCCAACACTTTTCTTATAGATCATTATTTTTATGATAGCATTGTCGGCATTAAGAGTCCAGTTGCCCATTCCCGGACCACCTTCCCACGGATTGTTTCCCGGCTGCTGTGTCTCGCAGCCTGCCCACGGCTGGCCCGTAGACAACACCTTGAACTTAGCAACATTGCCCGAAGTATTAGGTCCTGATGGGTTCGGATTCGCTACAAATTCCAATGGGGGGTTGGTGTCGTTTTCAAATACGTTCCAGGCATAGTTGGTACCATAGCCTCCCGGTTCAAAATTCATATTGTTCTGTGCATTGCAAAATGCCACAGTACCTATTGATAATAATGTAAAGTAGATTTTTCTCATGGTCATCTTTTTTGGGTTGTTTTTTGTAAACGTAATAATTAATCTAAAAAAAAATTATAAAATCTTTAACAAAAAACTATACCGTGATAATCAAAAAAGCATAAAAACAAATAGGTCAACAAAACCAGGGGTTTACAATCTACAACGATGTAGTTGTTGTGGTGTAAAAATAAAATGTTGTAGTGGTAATGTATAGGGGATTTATATGAAACACTGCGAAAACGTTGGAGTGGGCAGCGGCATAAAATCAGATTTTTCGTTCGATGACGTAGTTTACCATCAGGACAAGTGCATCCTTGTATGCGGACGATGGATAGCCGTCAAGTAATAAAAGAGCCTCTTCACGAAACTGTACCATTCTATTTTCGGCATACTCGAGACCGCCCTTTTCTTTTACGAAAGCGATCACCTCTTTTACGCGTTTTTTATCCTTGTTGTGGTTCTTAACGGAATTAATGAGCCAGCGCTTTTCTTCTTTAGAACAATTATTAAGGGTGTATATTAAAGGCAACGTCATTTTTTGCTCTTTAATATCGATGCCTGTAGGCTTGCCAATGGCATCATCGGTGTAATCGAAAAGGTCATCTTTAATCTGGAACGCCATACCGATCAGCTCGCCGAACCTGCGCATTTTTTCGACGCTTTCATCCTCCGGTGCCACCGAACAGGCGCCGAGAGAACAGCATGCGGCGATAAGCGTTGCAGTCTTTTGACGAATGATCTCATAATAAATCTCTTCGGTAATGTCCAGCCTGCGGGCTTTTTCAATTTGCAGTAATTCGCCCTCGCTCATTTCCCGCACCGCAACCGATATGATACGGAGCAGGTCGAAATCGCCATTGTCTATGGAAAGCAGTAATCCTTTTGAAAGTAAAAAATCACCAACCAATACGGCAATCTTATTTTTCCACAGGGCATTAATGGAGAAAAAGCCACGGCGGCGGTTGCTGTCATCTACCACGTCGTCATGTACCAGGGTCGCGGTGTGTATCAGCTCTATAACAGCCGCGCCGCGATAGGTGCGCTCATTTACGGTACCCCCGCTTACCATCTTGGCAGTAAGGAATACAAACATGGGGCGCATTTGCTTGCCCTTGCGGTTTACGATATAATAGGTGATGCGGTTAAGCAGTGAAACCCTTGAAGACATCGAATCACGGAACTTTTCTTCGAAAAGTTCCATTTCTTCTGCTATTGGCTGCTTAATCTGCTCTGTGATTTTCATGGAGCAACAAAGATAAGAAAAACCCAGTAAAAATGCGTAACCCGCAGATTACGCATTTTACTAAGTTTTAGTATTATGATTTTTTCAATTCAAGTTTTTCGGCGAAATAGTCACAGAAATCTTTCATGGTATCAGACATTTTCTTGTCACCGGTAGCCCTTTCAAAGGTATCAGACATCGAAACCAGTGTCTGGTGAAAAAAGGTCTTCATTTCGTCTACAGGCATGTCTTTGGTCCACAAGTCGATACGCATACTTTCCTGTGCAGTGCTGTCCCATACTGAAAGCATTATGGCTTTGGCAGGCTCATTTGCCACGCCGCCATCGCGCGCCGTCCAGCTCAATTTTTCCGGTACACGGTTCTCATCAAGCTCTACGGTTACTTTTATTTCTGATTTTAAGTTAGTTGCCATTATTTTTTGGGTTTGTATTTAGAATTATCAAATAGGGTCTTGGCATCCATAGCCAACAGCGACTGAAGCTGTACTTTAGGGTTATTGGCGACATACGACCTTACGATTTGCCAGCCCAGCCATTGTCCCAGCCTGCCCGGCGATTCGTTATCGAGTTCAAGGTAGAACTTGGAGAACGGGGCCGGATTGATAAAGCGCGGCGCCAGTTTCGGGTCGGTATCATATAGTATTTTTCGGTCTATAAAGTAGCGCCATATCTCGGCTTCATTTGCCTTGGCCCAGTCCAGCTGCTCCTTGGTGTAGCCCATTTTGGCTTCATCCGTCGATTCCGGAATCAATATATCCTTAAGGTACAGCTCTTTGCCGTAGTAGATCATCAGCGATAGCAGTGTCCTGTCTTGTGGCGGGGCTATTTTGCCCATAGAAAAGGCCGAAACCACATCGGGCATGATCTGGGACTGTTCGAAAAGGGCGCTCTGGTACTTAGGGAAGTCTACATAATATTTATGCTCCTTGCCAAGGTAAAGGTCAAGCGAAACCAACAGCAGCGTATCGGCATAGATTATCCGGTTCTCGTAATCCATCTCCGAAATCAGCGTAACCACCTTGGGCTGCCTGAAGTTAGGGTAGTAGTATTTGGCGTGCTGGAAGAAAGCCTGAAGGTCTTTTTCCAACGATGAAGTGTTGGGGAAGGTCTTCTCCACCTCACCGTGAAGCTCCTGCAGCAGCGGTTCTTTCATTTTATTTATCCACACCGCATCTTCGTTGCCGGCAGGAAAAAAATAAGGATATTGTGCCTTAAGTGCAGCAAGGCCTTCGGGGCCCGCATCATAAAACTGCTTGTCAAAGCGCTCGATATTCACTTTTCCAACGGGTATAGCTGCCACTTTTTCTTCCACTTTATTCTCCTCCTTGCAGGCAAAAAGTGTGAGGATAAAGGCTATTGCCAGTATGTGTTTCTTCATTTTTAGGTATTTATTAGGAAATTCCTGTATTAAGTTTCTTTAATTTTGCACAAATATACGATTCACCCATAAAATTCTGAAGCATTATGCCGCATAACCCGAATTTCCAGGCCGAAGCAATTAGCAACCATATCGTTAAATGGCTAAGTGATTATGCAGCTAACGCCAAAGTTAAGGGTTTTGTTGTGGGGATTTCAGGAGGTATCGATTCTGCGCTTACCTCTACATTGTGCGCGCTTACAGGGTTGCCTACCCTTTGCGTAGAAATGCCTATACATCAGGCAGACAGCCATGTAACCCGTGGGCGTGAGCATATAAAATCGCTCAAAAATAGATTTGGCCATGTGTCCTCTGTAGAAGCTGACCTCACCCCGGTATTTGAAGCATTCCGCAAACAGGTGCCCGGGACCGATAATTCTCATATACAGGATCTCACATTAGCCAATACACGTGCAAGGCTCAGGATGACAACACTGTACTATTTTGCGGGTTTGCAGAGTTCACTTGTGGCCGGAACGGGGAATAAAGTGGAAGATTTCGGGGTAGGATTCTTTACCAAGTACGGAGACGGGGGTGTGGATATCAGTCCGATAGCCGACCTTACCAAGAGTGAAGTGAAACTTTTGGCAAAGCATCTGGAGGTGACCGAAAGTATATTGGTGGCTAAGCCTACCGATGGACTTTTTGGCGATGACAGGAGTGATGAAGACCAGCTGGGTGCCAGTTATGAGGAATTGGAATGGGCCATGAACGAGACCGAAAACGGAAAGACCAACAACGATTTTGAAGGCAGGCAGAAAGAGGTTTTTGAGATATATAGTCGCCTGAACAGAATTAATCAGCATAAAATGAACCCGATACCGGTTTGCGAAATTCCGCCAAATTTGAAATAAAATTCTTTCATTCACAATACTTTAAGATATTAATCCATAACTTTACTTAGGTATAACCCAAAAAGAAGCAATTATGATCAAACTATGCCTCGCGGATAATCACCCGGTGGTGCACTACGGGATGAAATCGTTTTTTAGCGATAATCCGCAAATTAGTTTTGTAGGTGTTGTAAACAACCTTGACAGCCTGCTCGATATATTGGGTAAAAAAACGGTAGATGCTGCTATAATAGACCTCGAACTCGAAGGGCTTACAAGCATCAGTTCTGTAAAGTCGCTTGTGAGGGAATTTCCCGATACCAAGATTATTGTTTTTACCAATCTTGCTGAGCAGATATATGCTCCAAATGCCCTCAAGGCGGGTGTTTCTGCTTATATCCACAAGAGCGCGAAAATGGAGGAGCTGGAGAATGCCATTAAGAAAGTCAATGATGGCGAAGTGGTTTTCAGCGATGCCGTGAAGAAAAACCTTGCCCTGCTAAACAAAGGCAAGAAATCCGAAAGGCTGTACCGCAAGCTCTCGTCAAGGGAGATCGAAGTGTTGCGTTACCTTAGTGAAGGTAAAAAGAACAAAGAGATCGCCAAACTTCTCGACCTGAACGAAAAGACCATCAGTACGTACAAGCTGCGCCTCCTTACCAAACTGCATGTAACGAATCTTGTAGATTTGGTAAATAAGGCCAAAACGCTTGATATCGTATAATTACATTATCCCCTACAGGGCAAACTAAAACACTAAAGAACATCCGGTTTACGTTTTTAGCACCAAAAACGCCTTACCAAAAGAAAACAAACGCTTCCGCAAGGGAGCGTTTCTGTTTAGAAGAATTTACTGCGGATCCTGCTGAGCTTGCGTGAAAGATAGTTGACAAGGGTATTGTAGTCATTCACGGCCATGAGAATCTCCATGTTGTCGGCTTCGGGGCTTACCTGCATCTTCAGGTCTTCTATCAGCCTTCCCAGGAGCAGCCAGCGCAGGTCCATTATATGTTCGTTGGCATAGGCAGCTACTGACATATTCTTGTCTTTCACAGGAATCTGCTTTTTTTCTTCCCATTCATGCAGCACATACTTTTCGTCCTGCATAAATATATCCGTGGCAACATATTGCAATTCGGGTTCCAGTGCATTCAGGAAGGTTTCCACATTCAGTGAATGATGGGTGAGGTAATGGTCTATGATATGCTTGTAGAGGTCTTTGAAGGCGGGGTTGGTAAACTGTATCTCATCTTCCTGCAAATTGAGGTAGATGCGCTCGTAAACCTTGTATTCCTTGCGCTCGGTATGTTCAAATTCTTTACCGAATTCATCATATTTTATATAAACATCTTCAAAGTCCTGTTCAGTACCTCCATACAACAGCAGGATCTCGATGATACGCCTTTCCAGGCTGTCGAGTATATTTATCTTTTGCTGTTGGTAAGGCTGCCCGTCTTCAACAGGCTTCATTACAGCGGCTTTCTGCTCTTCCTTAAATTTCTTTCCCGCGTCTGCAATATCCTTTTGCACCAATTGTGCCAGTGTGCTTACAAGTACCTGTTCCGAAATATCCATAATGCGGCCCACTTCTTGGATATAGATTTCCCGCTGAATACGGTCCGGTATCTTAGCAATGCTACTCACCATATCCCGTATCAATCCGGCTTTCTTTACAGGGTCATCTTTAGCTTCATCCATCAATAAGCCTGCCTTGAACTGGATAAAGTCTTTCGCATTGGTGTTTAAATATTCAATAAGCCGGTCGTGAGGCGTATTTTTGGCAAAGCTGTCGGGGTCTTCGCCTTCGGGAAAAGTACAGACCTTTACATTCATCCCTTCTTCCAGGATAAGGTCGATACCTCTTACAGATGCCCGTAGTCCCGCCGCATCACCATCAAAAAGTACTGTAATGTTTTTGGTCAGCCTGCTTATGAGTCGTATCTGGTCGGGCGTAAGCGCCGTTCCCGATGAGGCCACAACGTTCTCTATTCCCGCCTGGTGCATTTGTATCACGTCTGTATAGCCTTCCACCAGAAAACAGTTATCCTGCTTGGCGATGGCCTGCTTGGCATGAAAGATGCCGTAAAGTACTTTACTCTTGTGGTAAATGTCACTTTCGGGTGAATTAAGGTACTTGGCTGCTTTTTTATCGTTGCCCAATATACGTCCGCCAAAACCAAGCACACGCCCGGACATGCTTTGTATGGGGAACATTACGCGGCCACGAAAGCGGTCTGCTGTCCTGCCGTCTTCACGGACAATGGTAAGCCCAGTCTTTTCCAGGAATTCCAGCTTATAGCCTTTGCCCAGCGCTTCTTTGCTAAAGGCATCCCATTCTTCGGGAGAGTACCCCAGTCCGAATTTTTTTATCGTATCGCCGGTAAAGCCACGTTCTTTAAAATAAGAGTAACCGATAGCCTGCCCTTCGTCGGTATTCATCATCGTGTTATGGAAGTACTTCTGCGCAAATTCCGATACCAGGTACATGCTTTCCTTTTCGTTAGCGGCTTCCTTGTCTTCTTCGGTCTGCTCCGTTTCCTCGATCTCGATGTTGTATTTTTTTGCCAGGTAGCGAATGGCTTCGGGGTAGGTAAAATGCTCGTGTTCCATCAGGAAAGCCACGCTGTTTCCGCCTTTGCCCGAGCTGAAGTCTTTCCATATCTGCTTTACGGGCGATACCATAAAGGATGGCGACTTTTCATTACTGAAAGGGCTGAGGCCTTTCAGGTTGCTCCCAGACCGCTTTAGCACCACAAAATCACCGATAACCTCCTCAACACGGGCGGTTTCAAATACGGTATCTATGGTGTTTTTGGATATCAAGGCGATTACAGTTGCAAAGTCGCTAAGTTACTAAGTTTTTCCCTGATGGCAACAGGCTTTATAACCATTGCTGCATAGATTAGGAAACGGTTTAGGTTTAGGTATAGCAATAGTGCCTCGTCTATTTGTATGCGGGGTTATTCCGGTAAGGCAGATATTAAATTCTTAAAGGTCTTCTGTAAGAAGGTGGTGTGCCGTGTCGAGTTTTTTAAGCCATTCGTGCATCAGGCGGTTAAACTCATTCGGGTGTTCCATCATCGCCGCATGGCCGCATTTGTCTATCCATGAAAGGGTAGAGTTTGGCAGCAGTTTGTGGAATTCTTCCGCTACATCCGGCGGGGTTACGCCATCGTTCCTTCCCCAGATAATGCAGGTGGGTACGTGCATTTTAGGGAGGTCTTTTGCCATGTTGTGGCGTATGGCGCTCTTCGCGATGGTAAGTGTTTTAATAAGCTTTATACGATCGTTAGCCATCGCATACACCTCCTCTATGATCTCATCGGTGGCTATTGCGGGATCATAAAATACATCCTGCGCTTTCTTCTTAATGTAGTCCCTGTCGCCGCGGCGCGGGTAGCTGTCGCCCATGGCGCTTTCATAAAGGCCGGAGCTTCCGGTAATGATAAGCCCAAGCATTTTTTCCGGGTACATTTTGGTGTGGTAGAGCGCAATATGGCCGCCAAGAGAGTTGCCAAGAAGTATTACGCGGTCAAAACCTTTATAGGTTATAAAGTCTTTTACCCATTTGGCGAAGGCCTTTACGTTGGTTTTTAATATGCTTTGGGTATATATCGGCAGTTCGGGGATTACTACTTTGTATCCCTGCTTAGGGAAGTATTCCGCTACGCCGTCAAAGTTGCTCAATCCGCCCATAAGGCCGTGTAATATGATAATCGGGGTGCCTTCTCCGGCTTCAAAATATTTGTATTTGCCCTCTATATTCGTGCTTTGCATTTTCAGTCTGGTACATTTCCAATGAAGCACAAATATATGACTTTATAGTTTAATGCGAATTTTCATTCCTATTATTTAGATTTTCATTTAGAAAAAGGTTTTCGCGGCAATAAAAGGTTTACTATTGGTCTAAAAAAAATAGATTTTGAACCCTTTCTTACCACCACCTCCCACTTTTTGAAATTTTACAATCTCAATGTTAACTTTTCTTAATTTTTTGCTGTTTTTTAATCTATTTCATGAATTCCGATAAAAATCACTAAGCTTTAATAATGAATGAAGTAGGTGAATTTTCTTTCAAATAGGCGCACAGGGTCAAAACTTATCAACAAAGTGGGAGTTTGTGGTAAGTGGTGGTAAATATTTCTATATATTTGCTCTAAATCAATACAAAACGTAACTCGTTGAAAGCCATAGTAGGAACATATGAATGTAAGGCTGATAACAAAGGCAGGATCATGATCCCTGTCCCTTTGAAGAAGCAGCTTGTGCCTGGGCTTGAGGACGGTTTTGTGTTAAAGCGTTCTGTTTTTCAGCCGTGTCTTGAACTGTATCCGATGGAGGAGTGGAACAAGATGATGGCAAAGATCAACAAGCTGAACCGCTTTGTAAAAAAGAACAATGACTTTATCCGCAGGTTTACGGCCGGGGTGAAAATGGTGGAAATAGATAGTGCCGGAAGGCTGCTGATCCCTAAGGATCTGGTGGTTTTCGCGGGAATTGACAATAATATTGTGCTTTCTTCGGCGGTGAACATCGTTGAGATTTGGGACAAAGATAAGTACGAACAGTCAATCGACGATACGGCGCTTGATTTTGCTGACCTTGCCGAGGATGTAATGGGTAACCTAAATGATGACGTAGATGGAATATCATAACCCTGTACTGCTGAAAGAAACGGTTGACGGGCTTAATATTAAGCCGGATGGCGTGTATGTAGATGTGACCTTTGGTGGTGGCGGGCATTCTCGCGAGATCATGAAAAGGCTCGGGCCGGAAGGTAGGCTGTTTGGTTTTGACCAGGATGAGGACGCGCAGGCGAATGTGATAGATGATGCGAGGTTTACGCTGATTCCTGAAAACTTCAGGTTCATCAAAAGGTATCTCAGGTTTTTTAATATCCGTGAGGTGGATGGTATACTTGGAGACCTTGGTGTTTCGTCGCATCAGTTTGATGTCGCCGAGCGCGGTTTTTCGACACGTTTTGAGTCGGAACTCGATATGCGTATGAGTAAGAAGAACGAGCTGAACGCGTACAAGGTTATTAATGATTATGAAGAGCAGGACCTGCGAAGGGTGTTCCAGGAATACGGCGAGCTTAAGAACGGAGGTTCGATGGCTTCTGTTATCGTTGCGGCGCGAAAAGAAAATCCGATAAAAAACAGTGAACAGCTGAAGCAGGTGCTTAGCCGTTTTTTGCCTGCGCACAAAAGCAATAAGATACTGGCGCAGATTTATCAGGCTATACGTATAGAGGTAAACCAGGAGATTGAGGTGCTGAAGGAATTTCTGGTGCAGTCGCTTGAGTTGTTGAAGCCGGGCGGCAGGCTTAGTGTGATATCGTATCATTCATTGGAGGACAGGCTGGTAAAGCGTTACATGCGAAACGGTATGTTTGAAGGGGAGCCGGAGCGTGATTTCTTCGGGAATTTCGAGGTGCCCTTTAAAAGTATAGAAAAACTGATAGTGCCAACAGAGGAGGAAATACGTGTCAATAACAGGGCCCGCAGCGCGAAGCTAAGGGTGGCGGAAAAGAAATAATGGTATGAAAGGCGGGGTAATTAACTTATTAAGGGCAAAATATCTTGTAGACCAGGGGTCTATGAGAAATTGGCGCTTTATAGTGTTCCTTATCATCGTGGCAATGCTGATGATTGCCAACGCACACGATTATGAGCGGAAGCTTTACCGGATAACAGCCCTTGAGAGCGAAGTGAAAGAACTTCGTTCGGAATTTGTAGACAGGCGCTCGGAACTGATGGAGCTGAAGATGGAGTCGACAGTTTCGCGTAAGATGGAGGAGCGGGAGATTTATCCGTCGTCTGTACCTCCGAAAAAGATAAAAGTATCAAAAGAAGAAGAAAAGAGTTTTTGGGATAAACTGAAAATATGGGAGTAGAAGACAAAAAAATGACGTACAGGATTTACCTGGTAGCCTTTGCGATTTTCGTGATGGCTATACTCATTTGTGTCAAGCTTACCAATATCCAGTGGGTTGAAGGCGACTACTACCGAGAGCTTGCCAACGAGCGTACGGTTAAGAATTTTACCATTCCGGCCAATCGTGGCAATGTATATTCGGCCGACGGCAGCCTTTTGGCAACCTCGATTCCGAACTACACGATTCGTTTCGACGCACTGGCGCCTACCAAAGAAAACTTTGACAAACACATTGATGCACTGGCAGATTCACTTTCGGTAATGTTGGGCAAACCTGCCAATCACTACCATAGCGAACTTAGGAAAGCGCGTACCCATCATAACAGGTATTTCATGGTGGCGAGAGGCCTTAGCTATACCGAATATTTGCGGATTAAGAGTTTTCCGCTTTTCAGTCTGGGAGCGTATAAAGGCGGTGTTATCACCGAGCAAAAAACGGTGCGGGAACATCCGATCGGGAAGATCGCCGAAAGGACTATTGGCTATGAGAGGCTCGATCATAAGGGGGAGAACCTTGAAGTGGGGATAGAGGGGGCTTTCGCCAAATACCTTAATGGTAAAGACGGCCGCCGCATGATGCAGAAGATCGCCAAGAATCATTGGAAGCCCATCAGCGACAATAACGAAGTGGAGCCTGTAGATGGTTATGATATTGTTTCGACCATAGATGTATACATTCAGGATATTGCCCACCATGCGCTGTTAAAGCAATTGGAATACTACGAGGCCGACCATGGCTGTGTAGTGGTAATGGAAACCAAAACAGGGTATGTGAAAGCGATTTCAAACCTTGGGAGGAATACCGATGGCTCGTATACCGAAACGGTAAACTATGCCGTGTGGGAATCGCAGGAGCCGGGCTCTACATTTAAGCTGCCTGTGCTTGCGGCCCTGCTTGAAGATAAAAAAGTAGATACCAGTAAAGTATATGATACACGTGGTGGTTCCATCCCTTTTCCGGGCGGGAATGTGAAAGATTCAAATGGAAAAGGATACGGGAAAGTGTCGCTTGCCCGCGGATTTGAGCTTTCATCCAATACAGTAATGGCCCTCGCGGTACAGGAGAGCTATAAGGATAACCCCAAAGAATTTGTACAGCGCCTGAACAGTTTTGGCCTGACCGAAAAACTCGACGTTGTACTTAAGGGCGAAGGAAGGCCAAGGATACCGCAACCGGGTGACGGAGTGTGGTCGAGGGCAACGATGCCTCGTATGAGTTTTGGCTACGGTGTGAGTCTGACGCCTTTGCAAACACTGGTTTTTTACAATGCCATTGCCAATAATGGCGAAATGGTGCGTCCTCTTTTTGTGAAGGAAATAAAAGAGTGGGACAGGGTAGTGAAGAAGTTTGATAAAGAAGTGATCAATCCGAAAGTCTGCTCGCAGGAAACCATAAAACAGCTGAAGGCTATTTTGCAGAATGTGGTGAAAAAGGGTACGGGTTCTAAGCTGTACTCGCCAAACTTCTCTATGGCAGGCAAAACCGGTACGGCACAGGTAAACTATGGCGCGGGTAAAGACGGAATGTATTACTCTTCCTCTTTTGCAGGCTATTTTCCTGCGGAGGATCCGCAGTACTCGTGCATTGTCATAATACACAGGCCGAGCACGTCCAAAGGGTATTACGGGGCTGATGTTTCGGGGCCGGTATTTACAAGGATAGCGCAGAAGATCTATACCGATGTGCCAAGTACCAACGAGATTAAAAAACTCGATAAGAAATTAAAGAAACAGGAGCAGCTGTATGCTGCTTATGATGATAAGATCAATAAAGCCAAAAATAACCTGGTGCCAAACATTATTGGCATGAGCGGAATGGATGCCGTAGCCTTGCTGGGCAACATGGGGCTTAAAGTGCAGGTGATCGGAATGGGCAAGGTGAAAAAACAATCACTTTCTCCCGGGCAGGCAATAACTAAGAATCAAACCATAATACTGGAATTGTCGTAATGGTTTTAAGAGATATACTATATAGAGCATCATTAGAAGCCGTAAAAGGGGCTACAGATATCGCTATCGGAAAGATTGAGTTCGATTCGCGTCTTGTAAGCAGTGGCGATGCGTTTGTGGCTATAAAAGGTACGCAGAGCGATGGACATTCTTTTATAGAGAAGGCGATTGCTCTGGGTGCTGTTGCAGTGATTTGCCAGGAACTGCCTGAAAATGCCACCGAAGGTGTTACGTATGTTCAGGTAAAAGATACAGGTGCGGCACTCGCGGCCATGGCGGCCAATTTTTATGGCAATCCTTCGCACAGTCTCAAATTGGTAGGCATTACAGGGACTAACGGCAAGACGACCATTGCTACGTTGCTGTACCAGTTGTTTAAGAATGCCGGATTTAAGGCAGGGCTGCTTTCTACCGTAAAGGTCATGGTGGCGGATACCGAATACAAAGCAACCCATACCACGCCGGATTCCCTTACCATCAACAGGTATTTGAGGGAGATGGTGGATACAGGAGTGGATTACTGCTTTATGGAAGTGAGTTCGCATGGCATACACCAGCACAGGACGGCAGGGCTGGAATTTGCCGGAGGGATATTTACCAACCTGTCGCACGACCACCTGGATTACCATAACAGCTTTGCGGAATACCGCGATGTGAAGAAAAGGTTCTTTGATGAATTGTCGAAAGGTGCTTTTGCACTGGTAAATGTAGACGATAAGAATGGCTTGGTTATGCTGCAGAATACAATGGCTAAAAAGCTTACGTATGCCCTGAAGACTTATGCCGACTACAAAGCGCACATACTGGAAAACCAGCTTTCGGGCCTCTTGCTGAAAATTAACGAGCAGGAAGTATGGGTAAAGCTGATAGGTAAATTTAATGCATACAACCTGCTGGCAATTTACGCCGCGGCAGTAAACCTTGGACTGGAAAGCCAGGAGGTTTTAAGGTTGTTAAGCGAGTTGGAGAGCGTATCGGGCAGGTTCCAGTTTATCGTGAGCGATACTAACGTGACCGCTATTGTTGATTACGCCCACACGCCGGACGCATTGGAAAATGTATTGAAGACGATAGAAAATATACGTACCCGCAATGAGCAACTGATCACGGTAGTAGGATGCGGCGGCGACAGGGACAAGACCAAGCGCCCGGTAATGGCAAATATTGCTTCTGCAATGAGCGACAGGGCCATCTTTACTTCGGATAATCCGCGTAGCGAAGACCCGGTGGATATTATCGAAGATATGGAAAAAGGGGTGGAGCCTCAGAATTATAAGAAAACGGTAGCAATGACAGATCGAAAGCAGGCTATAAAACTTGCCTGTCAGTTGGCGAACCCGAACGACATTATACTCATAGCCGGAAAAGGCCATGAGACGTACCAGGAAATTAAGGGGGTGAAGCATGATTTTGATGACATGGAGATAGTGAAAGAAATTTTAAGGGAACTAAACAAATAGCGATATATGCTGTATTATCTATTCGAATATCTCGACAAGCAGTTGGATGTACCGGGAACAGGGGTGTTTCAGTACATCACGTTTCGTTCCGGCCTGGCAGTGATCCTGTCGCTGTTCATTTCTACCGTGTTCGGTAAAAAGATCATCAATTTCCTGCGCAGGCAGCAGATTGGTGAAACAGTAAGGGAACTCGGCCTTGAAGGGCAGTCTCAAAAAGCAGGTACGCCAACAATGGGTGGGCTTATCATTATTATCTCTACGCTTATTCCGGTGCTTTTGCTGGCCAAGCTGGACAACATTTATGTAATGCTGCTTATTGTTACCACCTTATGGATGGGGACGATCGGGTTTATAGACGATTACATCAAGATATTCAAAAAGGATAAGGAAGGCCTTAAAGGCAAGTTTAAGGTAGTAGGCCAGGTGGGTTTGGGGTTAATTGTAGGCTATGTACTGTATTTTCACCCGGCAGTAACGGTACGTACCGATACGGCTGGCAACACCTACAGTGTAAGTACAACGGAGCAGACGATAATATCGGCTACACCGAAAGAAGAAAAATCAACGGCTACGACCATTCCGTTCTTTAAAAATAATGAATTCGACTATGCGGAAGTATTGTCTTTTATGGGAGACGATTATAAAGACTACGCGTGGCTGATCTTTATCCCGATCGTGATCTTTATCATCACGGCAGTGTCCAACGGGGCCAACCTTACGGATGGTATCGACGGGCTCGCGGCGGGAACCTCGGCCATAGCGGTACTCACACTCGGTATATTCGCCTTTGTGTCGGGTAACATTATATTCTCGAATTACCTGAATATAATGTACATCCCCAATTCGGGCGAAATGACGGTCTATATCGCCGCATTTGTTGGGGCACTGATCGGTTTTCTCTGGTACAACACCTATCCGGCATCGGTATTTATGGGTGATACGGGAAGCCTTACCATAGGCGGTATTATTGCCGTGCTTGCAATAGCAGTAAGAAAAGAATTATTGATACCGATACTGTGCGGAATCTTCCTGGCGGAGAACCTTTCGGTAGTAATGCAGGTGAGCTATTTTAAGTACACGAAAAAGAAATACGGCGAGGGCCGCAGGATATTCCTGATGTCGCCGCTGCACCATCACTATCAGAAGAAAGGCTATCATGAGAGTAAGATCGTGACCCGCTTCTGGATCGTTGCCATACTGTTAGGGATTTTCTCATTGGTTTCACTAAAACTAAGGTAGACATGACAAAAAGATTAGTGATACTCGGAGGAGGGGAAAGCGGTGTAGGTACCGCAATACTCGGAAAGAAAAAAGGATATGATGTATTTGTGTCTGACTTCGGGAAGATAAAAAGCCATTACAAAGAAGTTCTTGCACTTAATAAGCTGGATTGGGAAGAAGAAAAGCATACGGAGGAACTGGTGCTGAATGCAGATGTGGTTATGAAAAGCCCCGGTATTCCTGATAAATCACCAATAGTGAAGAAAATCAGGGAGAAGGGCATACCCGTAATATCAGAAATGGAGTTTGTTTATCCCTACCTGGATGTAGAGACCATCGGGATAACAGGTAGCAACGGAAAGACTACTACTACCATGCTGACACACCACCTGATAAAGCAGGGTGGGCTCAACTTCGGCCTTGCGGGCAATATTGGTAAAAGCTTTGCCTGGCAGGTAGCCGAGAACAAGCATGAAGGGTATGTTTTGGAGATAAGCAGCTTTCAGCTCGACGGGATTAAAGAGTACAGGCCGCATATAGCCGTGATAACGAATATCAGTCCCGATCACCTGGACCGCTACGAATATAAGTATGAAAACTACATCGCGGCAAAGTTCAGGATTGCGATGAACCAGACGGAGAACGACTACCTGGTGTATGATGCGGATGATGAAATAATAAACAAGTGGCTCGGAGAGCATGATATAAAAGCAAAGAAAGTTCCTTTCTCACTTTCGAAAGCACTAAAAGAGGGAGTATACATAGAAGACAACACAATTATCAGCAATATAACTAACGATCTATTTACCATGCCAATAAACGAACTATCACTTGAAGGGAAACACAATGTAAAAAATGCCATGGCAGCGACCGCGGTTGCACAGCTTATGCGCATCAGGAAGGAGACGATAAGAGAGAGCCTTTCTAATTTTCAGGGTGTGGAGCATCGTTTGGAAAAAGTGCTGAAAATACAGAACGTACAATACATCAACGATAGTAAGGCAACCAATACAAATGCTACCTTCTTCGCGCTGGACAGTATGAATACCCCAACAGTATGGATTGTGGGCGGTGTAGATAAAGGCAATGACTATGATGAGCTGATGTCGTTGGTCCGTGAGAAGGTAAAAGGTATTATAGTACTGGGTGTGGACAACCAGAAAATTATCAATGCGTTTGGTAATGTGGTAGATGTGATCGTGGAAACGACAAGCATGACAGAGGCTGTAAAAATCGCGCAAAAGATGTCGGAGAAAGGAGATACGGTATTATTGTCTCCTGCCTGTGCAAGTTTTGACCTGTTTGAGAATTATGAGGAACGCGGCAAGCAATTTAAGGCTGCGGTAATGAATTTGTAAAGTACAGTCCTGTTCCGGCTGAAAATAAAGAGTAGATTTCTATCTTCGGTCGAAACAGAACAAGAATAGATTATAGAAAATGAAAGAACTCATCAATAACCTGAAAGGAGATAAAGGGATCTGGTCCTTCGTGATGCTGCTCGCCCTTATTTCGTTCATGCCGGTATTCAGCGCAAGTTCCAACCTTGTGTATGTTATCGGTAAGGGCTCTACTATCGGTTACCTGGTGAAGCATTTAGTACATATTTTTATAGGTTTCGGACTTATTTATTTTGTACACAAAGTGCCATATCATTATTACAGGGGGCTATCACAGATCATCCTCCCGGTGGTGGCGCTGCTGTTGGTGTATACCTTTCTGCAGGGCACGGTGATTGACGGGGCGAATGCCAGCCGCTGGATTCAGATTCCCTTTGTGGGTGTAACGTTCCAGACATCGTCTTTAGCTTCAATAGTGCTGATGATCTATGTGGCGCGCTACCTGGCAAAAATTGAGGATAAGCCTGTTACTTTCAAATTGTCGTTCTTTGAGTTGTGGGTTCCGGTGTTTATTATACTGGCGCTTATATTGCCGGCTAACTTCTCTACCGCGGCACTCATCTTCTCGATGGTGTGTATGCTGGTATTTATTGGCCGCTACCCACTTCGTTACCTGGGAATGATAATAGGGATGGGGGTGAGCATGCTGGTGTTGTTCGTGCTGTTTGCAAAAGCATTTCCGGACGCCCTGCCAAACAGGGTAGATACATGGCTGGGTCGAATTGAGCGATTTACCTCCGATGAGCCGAATGAAGATGATTACCAGATTGAAAAAGCCAAAATTGCAATAGCAACCGGTGGTATATACGGTGTTGGACCGGGCAAGAGCGTTCAGAAGAACTTCCTGCCACAGTCGTCGTCCGACTTTATCTTCGCTATTATTGTAGAGGAGTATGGTCTTGCCGGCGGGCTTGCGGTACTCTTCCTGTACATGATGCTGTTCTTCCGGTTTTTGGTCACGGCACACAAGGCAAAGTCGCTTTTTGGGAAGCTGCTTATAGTCGGGCTCGGTTTTCCTATCATATTCCAGGCACTCATTAATATGGGTGTGGCGGTGGAACTGCTTCCGGTAACGGGACAGACATTACCACTCATCAGTAGCGGAGGGAGCTCGATATGGATGACCTGTATTGCGTTAGGTATCATTATAAGCGTAACGAAGAAAGAAGAAGAAATAGCTCAGGAAATAGCGGAGAAAGAAGAAAGGGAGCAAACCCTGCAGCGAATGATAGATGAACACATCCTGAGGGAGAAGCAAAGAGAAGAAGCCGAAGCGGCAGGCCTTACAGAGCCCGCAGCCTATTCGATAGAAGATGCATCCAACCCGATGCGGGCGGTGATGGGAAAGTAGCTCTTTAGGCCTGGAGATGATAGATAAGAGATAATAGACAATACAAATTGTAACATCCCTGGCTCCGCTCTACAAATGAGAGGTTCGGGGGTGAGGTAAAAGAGAAAACAAACTAATTTGAACGTCCCGTCTCCCCCTCCTCGGGAGGGGGTCGGGGGGAGGACAAACGGATAATAGAAAATAACAATGGCAAACCCAAAATTCATATTAAGCGGCGGCGGTACAGGAGGGCATATCTATCCTGCCATTGCTATTGCCAATGAATTGAAGGCGCGCTTCCCGGAGAGCGAAATACTTTTTGTAGGTGCCAGCGATAAGATGGAGATGCAGAAGGTGCCGCAGGCGGGATACAATATAAAGGGGCTTTGGATTGCGGGTATACAGCGAAAGCTTACCCTCGACAATGCCATACTTCCCTTAAAGATGATGAGCAGCCTTTGGAAATCACGGGCCATCGTTAAGAGTTTTAAACCGGATGTGGTGATCGGTACCGGAGGATTTGCAAGCGGCCCGTTATTAAAAGCGGCATCGGCTTCAGGTGTGCCAACCGTGATACAGGAGCAAAATTCCTACGCCGGCATAACTAACAAATGGCTTTCAAAAAAAGCGGATAAGATTTGTGTCGCGTATGACGGTATGGAGCGCTTTTTTCCGGCATCAAAGATCGTGTTCACCGGTAACCCGGTGCGACAGGACCTTATTCATACTGAAGATAACAGGGCAGAAGCACTGAAAAAATATGGGCTGGACCGTTCGAAAAAAACATTGTTGGTACTGGGAGGTAGCCTTGGTTCGAGGCGTATTAACCAGCTTATAGCGAAAGAGCTTACATGGCTTATGGCTCAGGATGTGCAGGTACTGTGGCAGTGCGGAAAATTCTACTTTGAAGAATACAAACACTACAGTGATCAGGATAATGTACAGGTGCTATCGTTTATCGACAGGATGGATCTGGCTTATGCCGCGGCAGATGTAGTAGTGTCAAGATCGGGCGCTTCATCGGTTTCGGAACTGTGCATCGTTGGCAAGCCGGTAATTTTTATACCGTCGCCCAACGTAGCGGAAGACCACCAGACAAAGAATGCGCAGGCCGTTGTAGATAAGGATGGCGCGATAATGCTGAAAGAAGTGCAGCTGGATACACAATTTCAGCCGGTGTTTGAAGACCTGCTAAGCAATACGGAGAAGCAGCAGCGCTTAGGGAACAATATAAAAAAACTGGCAAAAGTAAATGCCACGAATGATATAGTTGAGGAGATCATAAAATTGATAAGGAAATAAAACCTATGGACTTAAATCAAATACATAACGTGTATTTTATCGGAATCGGCGGCATCGGTATGAGTGCCCTTGCCCGTTATTTCCGTTTCATAGGTAAAAATGTAGCGGGCTACGATCGTACCCCGACGCACCTGACCGATGAGTTAAAAGCCGAGGGCATACACATCCATTTTGATGATATGCTGGAATTGATAGCGCTGCCATTCCTTAACAAAGAAAATACACTAGTGGTTGTAACACCCGCGGTTCCCAAACACCATATTCAATGGAATTATTTCCTTGATAATGGGTTTGTGGTAAAGAAACGCGCCGAGGTATTAGGCATCATTACTAAAGACACCTACTGCTTTGCGGTAGCGGGTACTCACGGGAAGACCACTACATCGAGCATACTCGGCCATGTACTCTATGAAAGCGGGGTAGATGTAACAGCTTTTCTGGGCGGTATTGTAGAAAATTATAACAGCAACCTGATAGGTAGCGGCAAGACAGTTACGGTTGTGGAAGCAGATGAGTTTGATCGCTCGTTCCTTCACCTGTACCCGGATATGGCCTGCATCACATCGATGGATGCCGACCATCTCGATATCTATGGGGATTCGGATGCGATCGAGGCTACTTTCAGGGAATTTGCCGATAAGGTGGAAGATAAAAACCACTTGTTCATAACCAAAGGCCTTCCGCTTGAAGGTATAACGGTTGGAGTTAACGGAGGCGATTTTTCTGCCCTGAATATAAGGATAGAAAACGGTTGGTATGTGTTTGACGTAAAAACGCCACATGAAACGATAACAGGGTTAAGGTTTGCGCTCCCTGGGCATCACAATCTTACGAATGCCTTGCTGGCGCTTGCGATGGCTAATACATACGGAGTGGCATCAGAAGACATCGCAAAGGCCTTAGAAAGTTTTAAAGGGGTAAAGAGAAGGTTTTCTTACCAGATAAAAAAACCGGGACTGGTGTATATTGACGATTACGCGCACCACCCGACAGAAATAAACGCGGTACATCAGGCAATTACGGAACTGTACCCGGATGAGAAGGTACTGGCTATATTCCAGCCGCACCTTTTTAGCCGTACGCGCGATTTTGCAGACGGATTTGCCAAAAGCCTGTCGGCGTTTGAAAATATAGTACTGCTGGATATTTATCCGGCAAGGGAGCTGCCCATAGAAGGTATAACCTCGAAATGGCTATTGGATATGATGGAGAACCCGAATAAGAAGCTGCTCGCGAAGGCTGACCTGGTGCCGTTCCTGAAAATGACGGATGCCACGGTGATTGTGACAATTGGGGCAGGTGATATCGGGGAAATGGTGCCTGAAATTAAAAAGACGCTCGATGAAAAAAATTAAGTGGACAGACGTTCGGCTTGTATTGATACTGGGAACACTGGTGTTTCTGTACTCTTTTGCGTCAAAACGTAATGAAAACAGGAAGTTCACTAAGGCTGAAATAAAATTTGCTGATACTGAAGAGTTTATAACACGTGATAAAGTTAATAAGTTGTTGATACAAAATTATGGCAGTGTTACGGGTATAATGAAATCTAAATTAGATTTGAATAACGTGGAAAAACGACTCCGTTTGGATCCTATGATCGACAACGCAGAGGTTTACGCCACGGTAGATGGTAAACTGGAAGCTGTTATTACGCAGCGAAAGCCGGTTGCACGCATTTACAAAGGGGGAAATTCGTATTATTTAGATTATAAGGGCAGGGAAATGCCACTCTCAGAAACCTACACTGCCAGGGTACCGCTCGTTTCGGGTGTTATCGACAGTGCGGGGCAGGTGAAAATGCATAAGCTGCTGCGGTATATACATGATGATGATTTTTTAACGAAGAATATTATCGGTATGGAAGTATATCCGTCGGGGGGCGTAGAAATGCGGTGCAGGAATTATGATTACACGATCGTGTTTGGCCGCCCGATAAATATTGAGAAAAAGTTTAATAACTATAAAGCTTTCCTGCAGGATGCGGCAAAGGATACGCTGATAGAAAAGTATAAGACAATTAATCTGAAATTTACACAACAGGTTGTGTGCACCAAAAAATAGAATATGGAAAAAGACAGCATCGCAGTAGGTTTAGACATCGGTACGACGAAGATCGTGGCGATGATAGGCAGAAAGAATGAGTATGGAAAACTGGAGATCCTGGGTGTGGGAAAATCCAAAAGCCTTGGTGTGGCCAGAGGAGTTGTAAACAACATCACACAGACCATACAGTCTATCCAGCAGGCTGTTCAGGAAGCCGAAGCCGATTCCGGCTACAAGATCAACGACGTGGTGGTGGGCATTGCCGGCCAACACATCCGCAGTATCCAGCACAGCGACTATATTTCCCGGAACAATCCGGAAGAAGTAATAGGCGACGCGGATATCGATCTGCTGATCAACCAGGTGCACAAGCTTGCCATGCTGCCGGGCGAGGAGATCATCCATGTCCTGCCGCAGGAATTTAAAATTGACGGACAAAACGAAATAAAAGAGCCTATCGGTATGTATGGTGGCAGGCTGGAAAGCAGCTTCCATGTGGTAGTGGGCCAGGCTTCATCCATACGTAATGTAGGCCGCTGCATCAAAAGTTCAGGGCTGGACCTTTCGGGCCTTACACTGGAGCCGTTGGCGTCTGCCGATGCGGTGCTTAGCCAGGAAGAAAAGGAAGCTGGTGTTGCGCTTATAGACATAGGCGGCGGCACGACCGACCTTGCTATATTCAAGGATGGTATCATTCGCCATACGGCAGTTATTCCTTTCGGCGGAAATGTAATTACCGACGATATCAAGGAAGGCTGTTCGATCATAGAAAAACAGGCAGAACTGCTGAAGGTGAAATTCGGTTCGGCCTGGCCGGGTGAGAACAAGGATAACGAGATCGTATCGATCCCGGGCCTTCGCGGACGTGAGCCAAAAGAAATATCGCTTAAAAACCTTTCGAAGATCATACATGCCCGTGTGGTAGAGATCATCGAGCAGGTATTTGCCGAAATAAAAGCATACGGGCATGAAGATCCCCGTAAAAAACTGATTGCAGGTATCGTGCTTACTGGTGGTGGTGCCAACCTTCAGCATATTAAGCAATTAGTGGAATATATTACCGGTATGGATACCCGTATTGGTTATCCTAATGAGCATCTGGCAGGAAACAGCGACGGTGAGATTTCGAGTCCGCTTTATGCTACGGCGGTTGGCCTTGTAATGAACAGCCTTCGTAATAATACCTGCAGTGCAACACCTTTGGCAGAGCTGCATAAGCCTGTAGAGCAGCCGGTGTTGAGGCAGCAGCCTGTTATAAATACTGTAGTGGCGCCGGAACCGGTTTATCAGGAAGAAGAAAGGATACTGGAGACTGTAGCCGTAGAAAAGGAGCCTGTTGCCGAGAGTACCGAGAAGAAGGTAAAAAGGTCATTTTTTGACAAGTATATAGACAAGATTAAAGATTTTTTAGATAACGCAGAATAAAAACCCGACTGATATGATGAGCAACTCAGAATTTGGAAGCATTTCGTTTGATTTACCAAAAAATCAATCGAACGTGATCAAGGTAATTGGTGTTGGCGGTGGCGGTAGCAACGCGATAAACCACATGTTTAAGCAAGGGATAAAGGGTGTGGATTTTATTGTGTGCAATACCGATTCGCAGGCATTACAAAACAGCCCTGTTCCTAATAAGATACAGTTGGGTGTCGGGCTTACCGAAGGCCTTGGCGCCGGGGCAAACCCCGAAGTAGGCCAGCAGTCGGCTTTGGAAAGCATTGACGATATTGAGAAAATGCTCGATACCAATACCAAGATGATATTCATTACAGCGGGTATGGGTGGTGGTACCGGTACAGGTGCCGCACCGGTTATCGCTCAACTGGCTAAGGAGAGGGATATCCTTACCGTGGGTATCGTTACCATTCCGTTCCAGTTTGAAGGTAAAGTAAGGTCAGACCAGGCTTTGGCAGGTGTTGAAAGGCTCCGCAGGCAGGTGGATTCCCTTATCGTGATCAATAACAATAAGCTTCGTGAAGTGTACGGAAACCTTGGCTTTAAGGCCGGATTCTCTAAGGCGGATGAAGTTTTGGCAACGGCCTCCAGGGGTATTGCCGAAGTAATTACACACCACTATACACAGAATATTGACCTTAAGGATGCCAAAACCGTTCTGTCTGACAGCGGTACGGCAATAATGGGATCTTCCATGGCATCGGGTGATAACCGTGCAAAAGATGCTATTGTAGACGCGTTGGATTCACCATTACTGAATGATAATAAGATTACCGGTGCGAAAAACGTACTGTTGCTGATTGTTTCCGGCACCAGCGAGATCACTATTGATGAGATAGGCGAGATCAACGACCATATTCAGTCGGAGGCGGGGTATAATGCCAACATCATTATGGGTGTAGGTGAAGACGAGTCTCTTGGCGATGCCATTGCCGTTACTATTATTGCCACAGGCTTTAATGTAGAGCAGCAGAATGAGATCGTGAATACAGAGCCTAAAAAGATCATCCACGCGCTGGAGGAAGACCAAAAGCTTGTGCGTGACCTTACACAGAAACCTATTGTACCGTCATTCGACTTTTCGGCGCCGGCAGCAGCAGAGCCAAAACAGGAACTGAAAGCTGAACCTGTAGCTGAAGAGAAGATCGTGTTCGAACTTGAGGAGGAAGTTATTGAAGAAAAAAAGCCAGTAGCTGAAGTTGTTGTGGCGGAAGCGCTTCCAACTTCAGAGTATATTAATAACCTTGATGTTTTCTTTGAGATCGTTTCTCCTGTAAAAGAAGAGCCAAAGCAGTTTCAAATAAAAGATGTAAGGGAGATCGAGGTAATAGAACCTGAATTTGTAATTGTAGAGAAGAAAGAAGAGCAGTTTGCATTTTCATTCGACCTTTCGGTAAACAATGCCAAAAGCGAGGAGAAGCTTCTTTTTAGCCTGAACGACGAAACACGCAATATTAAAGTTAATGAGCCGGTACAGGTAGTACCGATGACCGAACTGAACGAAACAGGCATCATCCGCTATTCGCTTGAGGAATACCTTGAGAAGGAAACGGAATTGCTGGACTCCAGGCCGGCTGCAAAAGTTGAGGAGCCTGTAGCGCCGGAACTGAACCTTACAATGAAGACAGCGGTACAGGTACAGCCTGAGCCTGCTAAGTTTGCCGCTTCAAATGATGATATTTCTCCTGTAGAAATGACCATTGAAGAGACATTGAGGCTAAGGGCAGAGGAAAGAAGAAGGAAAATGAAGGAGTTTAATTATAAATTCCATAACAGTCCTTCAAAAATAGACGAATTTGAAAGGGAACCGGCCTATAAAAGGATGGGTATAGACCTGCACGATTCCCGTACAGACAATAGCAAATCCAGATTATCGCTGGGTACGGACAGTAACGACGACCTACAGTTGCGTTCCAACAATTCGTTCCTGCACGACAACGTGGATTAAACTAACCCAAATGTGAATCCTGACCCGAAAATAATCCGTTATTTTCGGGTTATTTTTTTATCTTCGCAGGCACATTAAAAAATGGAGGTTATGAGTTTACAAAACCAGATCATGGACGATATGAAAGCGGCCATGAAAGCAAAAGATACCGTAGCGTTGGAGTCGCTTCGTGCCATCAAGTCGGCCATACTTTTGGCACAGACAGAAACAGGTGCGGGCACAGAGCTTTCGCAGGAAGATGAAATAAAACTGCTTCAGAAGCTTGTAAAACAGCGTAAGGACAGCGCTGCCATCTACATAGAGCAGGGGCGCCAGGATCTTGCCGATCCGGAACTCGCACAGTCTGCTGTGATCGAGAAATTCCTTCCGGCGCAATTGTCTGAAGAAGAAGTGGAAGCCGTGGTGAAAAAGATAATCGCTGACAACGGTTTTTCAGGAATGGCCGATATGGGCAAGGTTATGGGTATTGCTTCCAAAGAACTTGCAGGCCAGGCAGACGGCAAAGCGATATCGAACGCGGTTAAAAAAGCGTTGGCCTAGCGATATGTTTAGAGTTTCAGGTTTAAAATCTTCAGGTTGTGTAATGTAACTTAAGCTTTAAACCTGGGGCTAAATAATCCGGCTCCATAGTTCAATGGATAGAATTTCAGATTCCGGTTCTGAAGATTTGGGTTCGAATCCCGATGGAGTCACAATAGTTAATGTATTTAAAGTCCAACTTTCTTTATTTTAGATTGTTGGACTTTTTTTGTGCCATGATGTCACTATAGCTCAATGTTTAAAGAAAAAACTTTCGGACATGGCTGCCCGTTTTATAATGGAGAGCATTTACGTCTTAATCTTATAGTAAAGTTTTGATACAAAAAAATCCCCAAATGGGGATTCTTTGATTTTGTTCGTGTCGATAGGTTATTAGCAAGGAAGCTACGGCCTTCTGCCAACAGCAAGCCTGTAAAGGATTCCTATAATAGCCAACACTAGTAAGATGTGGATAAGGCTGCCTACAGATTCTGCAAATCCAAAGTACCCAACAAGCCATCCTATTATAAGGATAACAACGATTAACCAGATTAAATCTCTCATGACTGTAATTTTTTAAAAGTTAGTAGATTAAAATTACCTAATAATAGTCAGGGGTGTTAACTAATTAAGAATCCTTTAATAGTCAAAGTTTTCTTAATAATTTAAACTGTGGAAATTAAAACGGTAAAATCAGTATGCTCCTGTATTAAATGCCTATTTTTGTAATTCATTTGATTTTTTATGTAATGCAAACTCCCTTGAAAATTGCTATTGTCGGTTCAGGCCTTGTAGGATCTTTACTTGCGATATATCTTAAAAGAGCCGGACACACCCTTCATGTTTACGACAGAAGTCCGGATATCAGAACGGTACAGTTTTCGGGGCGCTCTATCAACCTTGCGCTGTCCCATCGCGGCTGGCGGGCGCTCGATGATGTAAATCTCGGCGATCCGATAAGGGAAATAGCGATTGCAATGGACAAGCGTGCGATTCATGGGTCTGACAGTGCCCTTAATTATCAGTATTACGGTAAAGACGGCGAAAGTATTTATTCCCTGTCGCGCGGTGTGCTGAACCGTAAGATGGTAGACCTGGCTGAAGCAGAGGGTGTGGAATTCTTTTTTAATACCCATGTATGGGATGTTACCATGGCTACTGCCACACTGCACATTGGTGAGACGGAGCAGGGCGCATGGAAACCCCTTCAGTACGATATGGTTTTTGGGGCAGACGGCGCCTTTTCAAGGGTACGCCACAGGATGCAGCGCCAGAATATGTTCAACTATTCACAGGAGTTTCTTTCTCTTGGTTATAAGGAACTGCACATACCGGCCAATGCCGACGGCAGCCACAAACTCGACAAAAATTCTTTTCACATCTGGCCCAGGAGTGAATTTATGCTGATAGCAATGCCGAATATCGACGGGACATTTACCTGTACGCTTTTTATGCCATTTACAGGAGATAATTCTTTCGAATCATTAAGCGACAAAGAAACCCTTGAGGCTTTTTTTGCTGCCTATTTCCCTTCAGCGGAAGATGTAATACCCAACCTTGTGGAGGATTTTTTCAAAAATCCAACGAGCAGCCTTGTAACGATGAAATGTTATCCGTGGACATTTGAGGATAAAGTAGCCCTGATAGGTGATGCCTGCCATGCTATTGTTCCGTTCTACGGTCACGGTATGAATGCCGGATTTGAGGATATCACCATACTCAATCAATTAATGCAGCAGCATGGCGATGACTGGAAAGCCATTTTCAGGGAATACCAGGAGAGCCGTAAGCCTAATGCGGATGCTATCGCTGAGCTTTCCTACCGAAACTTTATGGAAATGAGTTCTGATACGGCAGATGCTAATTTCCTGCTGCGTAAAAAGATTGAGAAGCATTTCTCCGACAGGCATCCGGATAAATGGCTGCCGTTGTACAGCCGTGTTACTTTTAGCGACAGGCCCTACAGCGAGGCACTTGCTATCGGCGACCATCAAAAGGCGATTATGGATGAAGTGATGCTGGTGGATAATATCGCCGAAAAATGGGATAGCCCTGAAGTAGAGGCAAGGATGCTGGAGCTTATCGGCTAGTAAAAGTTATTCTTCCCGGTTTACCTTTTCTATCGCAAAGGCGGGTGTGCAGACTGAGATATACTCACATTCCTCATCAAATGGGTTGGAATACTGCACCCTTACATTCCGGTTGATCTTTATCGACTGCCCGGCTGAGAGTATAACGGTATCGCTTTCAATAATAAATTGTTTTTTACCCCTTATTATATAGGTGTACTCGTCAAACTCCGGGTTTTGAAAAGGTTCGCTCCATCCGGGCGGCGCTACCATGTGGGCAATAGAAATGCCGGAATTACCGTTGGTGGCATTCCCGAAATGTTCTTCGATCAGTTTACCGTCTGTTGTCGGAACGATAAAGGGACTGGTTTGAAGAATATAATTTTTCATTTTTTGAAGATGAAATAGACTGCGAGAACCAAAAATACAAAACCTACAGCATGGTTCCAACGGAAAGTTTCGTTCTTGAAAAATAAAAGCATGAAAACGGTAAACACAACAAGGGTGATCACTTCCTGAATCACTTTAAGCTGTAAAAGCGTAAAAGGCCCTCCGTTTTCTTCATACCCCATCTTGTTTGCCGGCACCTGGAAGAAGTACTCAAACAGCGCCAGTCCCCAGCTGATCAGGATAATGGATATCAGGCCCAGATTTTCAAACCATTTCAATTCTTTGAACTTCAAATGGCCATACCAGGCCAGTGTCATAAAAATATTAGACAGTACCAGCAGCCCGACCGTATAAAAACCTTTCATTTTTAGTTATTTTTTGGATTAATCCTGATTTTTATTGATTACCTTGTAGTACTAATTGTACTATACACCTTTCCCGGATGTGAATTTACATCAATTTTATTTCGTTTGGTAAAAACTACCATGCATGCACAATAAAAAATTCGTATTTGTGTTATTTATACTTAATCTATATTAATATCTAATAATTTTTAAGGAAAAGTAGTTTTAAGTTGTCAAAATTAGTTTTTGTATAATCAAACGTTTTCAAAGCGTGTTTAACGCATTTTTATAATTACAATAATTTATTGTTAAGAATTGAGAAAACAACCCAATTTGTTTTTTTTTAAGTTCTAAAAATATAAATTTGCCAGTCTTATTCAAAGAACTAAATAAACAATAAGAACTATTATTAAGAATCAAAAAACTAAATTTTAAAAAGAAATGGCAAACGCATCTATTCAGAAGGTTGAAAAAAGCAGTGGTTCTTCAGCAGGATCTAACGTATTCGCAGCATTGACTATCGTTTTATGTTTGATAGTTGGCGCCCTTGTATGGAAATTCATCATGGGTCACCCATCAAACTTCCAGGACGGTAATCCGGAAGGCGAACCTATTGAAGGTAACTACCTGGCAATGGTTTATAAGGGAGGGTACGTTGTACCGGTACTTATGGGTCTTTTGCTTATGACTGTTGTATTTTCAATTGAGCGTCTATTCGTTATCAGCAAAGCGGCAGGAAAAGGCAACGTTGATTCTTTCGTAAGGAAAGTACAGGGGCAGATCGCTGCAGGTAACATCAATGAGGCTATGGCTGAGTGCGACAAGCAGCAAGGTACTGTTGCTAACGTTGTAAAAGCAGGTCTTCTTAAATATGAAGAAGTAAAAAGGGAAGGTTTCGACAGCGAAAGGGCTGAAGCAGCTATCCAGCAGGAAATAGAAGAGGCAACTTCTCTTGAAATGCCAATGCTTGAGAAAAACCTTGTAATCATCTCTACCCTTGTATCGATCGGTACGCTAATGGGACTTCTTGGAACGGTAACAGGTATGATCAAGGCGTTCTCGGCTCTTGGTGCAGGTTCTACTCCTGACTCTTCGCAGCTTGCTAACGGTATCTCTGAAGCACTTATTAACACGGCTACAGGTATCTCAACGTCAACTATCGCGATTATCGCTTACAACGCGTTTACATCTAAAATTGATAAGCTTACTTACTCTATTGATGAGGCTGGTTTCGCCATTACCCAAACCTACAGAAGGTTTAGGGCTCGTGCAAACAACTAATCAATTATTGTAAAACATAAAAGCAGGGTGGTACAGGTATGCTGTACTCCCCATGCTTTATAAGCTAATAGTATAAAAAATGGCGAAAATAAAAGTATCAAAGAAGAGCACCAGGATAGACATGACCGCAATGTGCGACGTGGCATTCCTTTTGCTTTCATTCTTTATTATGACTGCCACGGCAAAGCAGCCTGAGCCTAAGCCGGTAGATACACCGCAGTCTACAGTGATCGAAAAGCTTCCGGATGAGGGAGTAGCCACGATTACTATAGGCCAGAAGCAGGTGTTCTTCCTTATGCCTAAGAATATCAGGAGGGCTACGCTGGAGCGTATGTCGGAGCTGCGTAACGTGAAGTTTACAGAAGAAGAGTATGCTGAGTTTGAAAAGCTTGAAGGGTTTGGTGTTAAGATGAGTGAGCTGAAATCATTACTTAAGCTTTCTCCGGGCGAGAGGGTAAAAGAAAATGTTCAGAAAGGTATTCCTTACGACTCAATCAACAACCAGCTTTTTGACTGGGTAAAACAGGCAAGGGAGTCGCAGAGGGCTTTCTACGACGAGAAATTCCAGGCAGGTGAAATCACCGCTGAAGAATATGGTGTAAAAGGTGACCTTCAGATCGCTATCAAAGGTGATGCTAAAGAAGAATACCCTACCATCAAACGAGTAATGGATATCCTGCAGGAACAGAAGAAGAACAAGTTCTATCTGGTAACTGGCTTAAGGGACGAAGATTTTTAATATTATAAAGACGATAATATAAAATGGCAGAATTAAATACTGGCGGCGATGGTGGCAAAGGCAAAAAGGTAAGAAGTAAGAAGTCCAACCCCGGGGTAGACCTTACCGCGATGGTGGATCTTGCGTTTCTTCTTATCACTTTCTTCATGCTTACCACAACGCTTTCGAAGCCGCAGGCGATGCCGCTTCCGATGCCGGATAAAGAGCAACCTGATAGGCCTGATAAGACAAAAATCCCTGAAGAAAGGATGATGACTATCCTTATAGGAAGTAACAACAGGATATTGTGGTATATGGGTAAATTTGATAATCCTAGCATTCCACCAACTGAAGCTGCTTTTGGCAAGAACGGTATCAGGAAAGACCTTTTGAAAAATGTGGAGCTGGGCAAAGCCTACGCGAAGCAGGAGGGCAAGCCGCAACAGGGGCTGGTAGTGAATATCAAGGCAAGCGACAAGGCTAACTACAGGAATCTTGTAGATATCCTTGATGAAATGGCGATCACGAAGCCGCAGCTTTTTGCGATTGGCGACATGACTGCCGGGGAACTGGATCTGTTAAAGCAATCAGGCTTGTACTAAGCCCGGCTTTTAACCAAAAAACGAAAAATTATGTCAAAAATAGGTTTATTTAAGAAAGAGTGGATCGACATGGTGTTTGAAGGCCGTAACAAACAGTACGGAGCTTACAAACTCAGGTCGGAAAGCCCTGTTACGACTTCGATAGCCCTTGCTATCGGTATCGTGCTGTTTACCGGAGCGGTACTTTCTTACCACCTTCCTGCCCTAATTGGCGGAATGATGAAGGAGGACGAGAAGAAAGAAGAGGTAAAGCTTGTGGAGATCGCAGATCTTCCGCCGCCGCCTGAGGAGATCCTTCCTCCTGAGCCGCCAAAAGTGGAGCAGATGCAGGCGCCTAAGTCTATCGTGGAAGAGATTAAGTTCAAACCGCTTGAGGCTGCCAAGAAAGAAGATGTGCCGGAAGAAATTCCGGATACAAAAGACTTTAAGGATGCTACGCCAAGCGACAAGAGCGCTGAGGCCAGCCCTGAGGGTGAAGTGAACATTGATAAGCCTTCGGGAGACCTGAAAAAAGGTGTGGAAGTGGAAGATACAGGTATCTACAACTCCGCGGGCCTTCAGGTACAGCCGGAATATCCGGGTGGTATTGATGCTTTCTACAAGTATGTGAACAGCAACTTCAGGATCCCTGAAATCGACCAGAACATGACAGCGAGGATACACGTATCTTTCGTTGTGGAAAAAGACGGTTCGATGAGCGCCATTAAAGTGGTAAGGGACCCGGGTTACGGATTAGGTAAAGAAGCCGAGCGTGTATTGAAGTCCATGAAGAAAAAATGGTCTCCAGGTATACAGAACGGTAAGCCTGTAAGGGCATCGTACAACCTTCCTATCACGATCAACATCAAATCATCATAAGGAATAAGGGATGCTATCACAAAGAAAGTCCCGTTCAGAACAACAGAAATCGCCTGTAAAGCGATTTCTGTTCGTTTTAGGTATGGCGTTCTTCCTGCTGTACCTGGTGCTTGGGCTCATGGTTATCTTCTGGAAGCAGCTGCCGCTGGCAATTAACCAAACCGGCCGCCTGGCCTTTGGCATATTGCTTATCGTGTATGCTTTTTTCAGGTTCGTGAGGCTTATACAGAATTATAACAGGCAGGACAATGAGTAAGCGCTTTAGTATTATAGCCATGCTGCTTTTTTGTGTTTCGGCTTCTTACGGGCAAATCGTTCCCCCGATGGCAGGCAAATCGCCTGAGACTGACACTGAAAACCAGGTTTATGCAGCGCAGGGTGTAGAAGTTAAGCCGGAATATCCCGGAGGCATGAAAGCTTTTTATAAACTTGTGTCTTCGAATATGAAAATGCCGGATGTAGAATCTGCGACGGATATTGTATTAAAAGTATATGTGTCGTTCGTTATAGAAAAAGACGGCAGCGTATCGGATATCAAAGTTCTCAGGGATCCCGGATACGGACTCGGCAATGAGGCTAAAAGGGTAGTGGCGCTTTCTGAAAAGTGGACACCCGGCAAACAAAATGGAAAAGTGGTCCGGACATCGTATTATTTTCCAATTACTGTAAACATTGATGGTACAGGGGAAACAGAGAAACCCGCAACAAAGGAGTAAATCTGAAGCCAACAAAATCAAGAAGTATAGATGAAAAGTAATTATTTATCCGGGACAAAAAAGATCACACTGCTGCTTGCAGCCTTTATAGGCCTGGTTGCCGTTGTACTGTCCTGCAGGAAAGAAAATGAACCCATAGAGGGGGAATCGCTTACCTATGGCAAGGCAACGATATTGGTGGATAACACGATCCAGCCTATAGTTGAAGACGTATTGGCGGTGTTTCACAGCGTATACAATAATGCGCACATCCATCAGGTGAACCTTCCCGAAAATGAGCTTATGCGTGCGCTCCGCGATACATCCCAGATCGCTGTAATGCCGCGCAGGTTTACAGCTGAGGAAGAAGCGCATTTCCGTAACAGGAAGATCGAACCGAAGGTTACTGAATTTGCTACAGATGCTATTGCGCTGATAACTTCCAGAACGGCTACGGATACCGTGCTTGAACTCGAAGAACTGTACAGGGCGATGAGGGGGAATACCTCTTCTAAAGTTACAAAGCTTGTATTTGATAATGCCAATTCCAGCACCGTAAAGTTCCTGATGCAACAGGCCGGCGTCAAAACATTGCCATCGAAAAACATTTATGCCCTCAAGTCGAATGAAGAAGTTATAAAATTCGTCAGGGCTAACAATGATGCTATCGGTATTGTTGGGGTCAACTGGATGTTGCAGCCACCCAACGAGCTTGTGGAAGATGTAGAAAATGTCAGGGTTCTGGCCTTGGATAATGTTAAAAATGACAAGGCTGGCAAAAAATATTATAAGCCTTCACAAGGCAACATTGCCAGGGGATTATACCCGCTTACCCGCAAGCTTTACGTGTTAAATTACCAGGGTAAAAAAGGTTTGGGCATGGGTTTTGCAACTTACATAAGTGCACCCGAAGGCCAGCGCATTATCCTGAAGTCGGGATTAGTGCCCATAAAGATCCCTCCGCGCGAGGTGGAAGTGCAATAAAATAGAAACTACTAAATAATCATAAAAGGAGAAATTAAAGATGAAAAAGTTTAAGTTCCTCGGTTTATCATTACTTGTATTTGGAGTTGCTTCGGCACAGGATGCCAACGAAGCCAAAAAAGCAATTGATGCTGAGCAGTACCAAAAAGCAAAGAATAGCCTGAAATCGCTAATCGCGTCGAATCCGGATGAAGGAAAAAACTATTTCCTGCTTGGAGACGTATACCTAAAGCAAAGCGAGCAGGATTCGGCTGCCATATACTTCAACAAAGGTAAAGCAGTAAAGAACAATCGTGAATATAATGAAATTGGCCTTGGCCACCTTGACCTTGACAATGGCAACGCTACAGCAGCGCAGGCTAAATTTGCAGCGGTTGAAAAAGAGTTAAGGAAAAAAGATGTAGAACAGCTGGTATATATTGGCCGTGCTTATATCAATTCGGAAAAACCGGACTACAAGAAAGCTATAGAAGTACTTAAAAGAGCGATCGCCAAGGATGCGAACAATGCCCAGGCTTACCTGAGCCTTGGTGATGCTTACTATGGTGAACGTAACCAGAATGAAGCGTATAGTGCTTACCGTAACGCGGTAAGGCTGGACAATACCCTGCTTAGGGCGAAGCTTCAGTTGGGTGTTATCACCAAAAATACAAGAGCCGCTTTCCCGGAAGCCCTTAAGGCATTCAACGAGGTAATTGCTGCCAATCCTAATTATGGCCCTGTTTACAGAGAGCTTGCGGAGACCTATTACATTTGGGCAAATACTGAAGGTGGTAAATACAACGAATACATTAAGCTGGCAATGCAGAATTATGAGAAGTATATGTCGCTTACCGACTACTCTCTTAACTCAAGGATGAGGCATGCCGACTTCCTGGTACTTACACGCGACTGGAAAGCCCTGGAGGCGGAAGCGCTTGCTATGCAGAAGCTGGATAAAGTGAATCCGAAAATATTACGTTACCTTGCCTACTCAGCTTACGAGAATGGTAACTATGCTGAAAGTATCACGGCGATGAAAGACTTCCTTTCTAAAGTGGAGCCGAAGAGGATCATTGCAAGGGATTACCTCTACCTTGGCCTTGCCAAACTGGCATCGACTGTAAGCAAAGACGCTGCGAACAATACTATTGTAACCGACCAGGCACTATTTGATGAGGCTATTGCCGATATCAAAAAAGCTGCTGAAACTGATGTTACCATTACTTCTGAGTTCAATGAGATCGGTAAAAAGCTATTCTCGCAAAAACTATACGGCCCTGCTTCAGTAGTATTTGAGGCAGGTACTTTGAACCCGGATAACAAGAACCTGTTCTACGATAACTTCTACTTAGGCTACGCGATCTACTACGATCACCTTAACAAGCCGGAAGAAGCGCAGAAGCAAAATGCAGCGCAGCTTGCAAAAGGTGTTGCGGCAATGAATAAAGTTATTGAATTGTCACCGACATCTCAGGACGGTTACCTGTTTAAGGCCAGGCTGAACCAAAGGATCGCTACCAACGAGTCGTATGCCGAAATGGCAAAGGCTTATGATGACTATATCAGGGTAGTAAATGAGAAAGGCGCTGAAGAGACATCGAAAGATTCTGTAAAGAAAGCCCTTGCCGAAGCGTATAACAACGCTGCTGCTTACTACAAGGTAACCGATAAGGCAAAAGCAATTGATTACTTTAATAAATCGCTTGCCATTAACCCGGCAGACGAATATCCGAAAAATGAGCTGAAAAGCATCCAGAAATAATAAGTGTCAACGTGATACGGAAAACCGGCGGTAACCCCGCCGGTTTTTTATTTATATACAATTCCGCTGATTAATGCGTATCTTTGCGGACTATTTTGAAAAAAATGCTGAAGAAGGAAGTACAGATAGCAGTTGAAAAAGGGGAAATGCTTCCCCTGATGGAGGAATTCTACACGATACAGGGCGAAGGTTACCACACGGGTACCGCAGCCTATTTTATCCGCGTAGGCGGATGCGACGTGGGTTGCCACTGGTGCGATGTCAAGGAAAGCTGGAATGCCGACCTCCACCCGCCGACAAGTATTGATGCTATTGTAGCACATGCAAAACCATATTGCAAAACTATTGTTATAACAGGCGGCGAACCGCTTACCTGGGATATGGGCCCGCTTACCTCAAAGCTTAGGGCAGAAGGGATGCGTACGCATATTGAGACTTCCGGTGCCTATTCGCTTTCCGGTACCTGGGACTGGATCTGCCTTTCGCCGAAAAAAACAAAATTGCCTACAGTAGATGTTTATGCCCATGCCCACGAACTGAAAGTGATTATCCATAACAGACATGATTTTATTTTCGCGGAAGAACAGGCCGCAAAAGTGAACCCAAATGCGATATTGTTCCTGCAGCCGGAATGGAGTAAAAAAGAAGAAATGACCCCGCTTATCGTAGAGTATGTAATGAATAACCCTAAGTGGAGGGTATCACTACAGACACATAAGTATTTAAATATACCGTAAATCCGGTCTTCAAAAATGCAAATTTTAAATAATCCCCTATTACAGACTAGTGTTTTATTTAAGTTATAATTATTAGGATTTTTTTTATGTTAATTAAGTTTAGATTGTGTTTTGGAAGATGTAATGTTCTATATTTGAGAATCTTCAGTTGAATCCTGTTGATGGGTGAATGGAGTCAATTTTGAATTTTGCAATCAAACCAATATTAACTTTTACAATCAACGTATGAAAAAAATTTCTATCGTTACTTTATTAGTAATTTGCTTTTGGGCATGTACAAATGATTCTGAAAGCATAAATGTTCAGCAGCCCTCTAATACTCATGCAATGAGAGTTGGGGTTGATTTGCAGGATTTATTTGAAGAGATGTTAAAATCTCAAGATTACACTACATTTGATACTTCTCTTATTGAATTTAATAAAAAATTAGGTGAAGATGCAATAGAGCATGAATTTGTTAACGAAACTGAAATGTTAGACTGGATAGGAAATAATTTATCTAAGACTTCATTTAATTCAAAGAACCATGCAATTTCTGAATGGGAGGTTGTTAAAAAAGATTTTGAACTGGTACTTGATAGTAATAGTGCTTTAGTTAATGGTAAATGGGATGAGAACGATGGGAATAATATCACTTTGCCTGAAGATAAAGAATGGAATGAAGATTATGAATCATATAGTGATGATCCTTGTGTCTTTGGATGTATAAACGCCGCGGAAAGTGCAAGAAAAGCTGCTGAAAGAGCATATTTATCACGTATGCAATTATCTATAAATATGGCTGTAATTTACCGTGATATAGTTGGCGCAGCATTAGTAGCTACAATTGCAACTCAATCATACCAAATGGATCAGTCAAGGATTAAAAGGAAATTGAGATCATGTAGCTGTGGATGTAATCCAATATTTTGTTAGTTAAATGAAAACTTTTCTCGTATTTCTATTAATTTTGATTTCTTGCTCTGTAGTTCACAAAACTCAGGCACAGGATGAATATAAGCATATTGCTAAAATGACTTTAGACTTCGAACGAATAAATGGAATTAAAGAAGTGCTTTCTTGGGATTTAATGGAAGTTGAAAAAGAAGGTTTTGCCAAAGCATATGATTCAGTAATAAATCTATATATATCCCATTTTGAAGGTTTTTACAGAGATAAGTATAGTAAAGATGAAATAAGGGAATTACTTAATTTTTATAAGAAGCCAACTGGTAAGAAGCTCTGTAAAGACTTGGGTAAGTTTTATCAAAGCAATCTTTTAAGTCCATCACTCAATGAAAGGATTTTAAAAATTAAGGATAATTACAGGAATGGGATTTTTTCAAGTTCTTTTACATCTCACTCAAACAAACTTGATCCAGATGTTTTGAAACTGTTTCAACTAATTAGTGTAAACGAATATATTTTAGCTTTAAAAAAATATGAGTTCAGCAGGGAAGTCGATCAAGGTTTAGTTTCGGCTTTTGATATTATGTCTGTTGAATATCTTTTTGATTTAGGAGAATATTTTCAAGCGAATTTAACTTCAGATGATAGGAAGGAATTACTGATTTTTTATGAAACACAGCTAGGTAAGAAGGTCGCTAAGAATTCAGTTGCCTTGATACAAACTACCATTAAAGCTAATGATATATGGGCTGATGATATTAAAAATCTTATGAAAGATATTAATATAGGAAAATTTCAGCATAAAAATTAGAAACTAAACCCGGACATTGCTCCGGGTTTTATTTTGCGGTAAGCCGTGCCAGATAATCGTAGTGTTCGCCTTCTGTAACCAATTCGCAATTCAGCCCATTCGCCTGTGCGGCGTTTTGCAGTGTATTATAGTCGATATACAGCCAGTCGAAGGTATTTTCCGTCTCACCTTTATAGCGTAGGGTAAATTCGACTTCCCCATAGTAGTCCTTATCAGTAGTGATCCAGCGCCCGCCGTCTTCATCCTCATCAAACATATAAATGATATCGGAAGAATCGATAAGCACCTGCCCGCCGGGATTCAGTAATAATCTGAGCTTTTGCAGGTAGGCTGATATATTTTTCAACTTGCCGAAAATACCGGTGCCGTTCATCAAAAGCAAAATGGTATCAAATTTTTCGCCTTCCAAGTCCAGTACATTAACGCAAGCCGTATTTTTTATATCCCTGAGCTTACAGGCTTCAATAGCATTGGGGGAAATATCTACGGCCAGTACGTCGAGCTTCTTTTCGCTTTGCAGGTACAGGGCGTGGCTGCCCGCACCACAACCCACATCGAGTACGCGTCCTTTTGAGAGCGAAAGGGCTTTCTTTTCCAGTGCAGGCATTTCTTTATACGACCGGAACAGGTAGGCTATGCTCATTTCATCCTCTTCGGAAATGGAGGTTTCAGTAACAATGTCTTCCGGTGCGTTGCCGGTTTGATAGTCTAATATCGCTTTCCCGAAAAGGTCTTTCATTTTTTTATACTTTTGCCGCGGACAGATAAATGACTGCGGAATGGAGAATTTTTTAAAACAATTGCCGAAGCTTGCCAAAGATAAGCATAACGAGAATAAAAAGTTTTTTGACAAGCTCAAAAAGAAAACACCCAAAAACCTCGATTATGTAATGCAGGAGCTGCATGACCGGGAGTTTGCGAAAGACTATTGCCTGAGCTGTGCCAATTGCTGCAAGACCACCGGGCCATTGTTTACTTCTGCCGATATTGAGCGTATAGCAAAACACCTCCGCCTCAAGCCACAGCAGTTTATTGATCAGTACCTCCGTGTGGATGAAGACAGGGATTATGTCCTGCAAAGTGTTCCGTGTACTTTTCTTGATAATGAGAATTACTGCATGATCTATGATGTGCGTCCCAAAGCCTGCCGCGAATTCCCGCATACCGACAGAAAGAAATTCCAACAGATAGCAAACCTGACGATTAAAAATGTTGAAATTTGTCCCGCAGCCTACAATATAGTTGAAGAGATGAAAAAGAAACTGACGATATAAAATCAGGGTTATTATTCATTTGTTTTTCCCGGGCACAATAAAAAGTATTTTGTGTAGCTTTACATAAAAGTTCACATGGCAAAGTTCACATCCCTAAAGCCAACGCTGTATACCAAAGACCTGAAAGGCACCGTTGATTTTTATACCGGTATTTTTGGTTTTGAATGCAGCGCCTGCGAGGAAAGCCAGGGATGGGCAGCTGTAGCAAGGGACGGGCTTGAGATCATGTTTTCGCTCCCCAATGAACACATTCCTTTTGAAAAGCCTGTGTTTACCGGATCATTTTACATCAGCACCGATAAAGTAGACGCGATGTGGGAACAATTGAAAGGCAAGTGCCGTGTATGTTACGAACCGGAAACGTTCGGTTATGGTATGCGTGAATTTGCTGTTTATGATAATAATGGTTACCTGATACAATTTGGGCAGCCTGTAAACTAAAGAGATATGAAACTTCTACGTGTTGTACTGATTTTTGCAGTTCTTTCATTTGCCCTTGCCGGGCTGTTCTATTATCTTACTGATAATGTCATTGTATCTTCATGGAGCGCGAAGATGGCAGAAATAGGCACTATCGCCATTATCATTTTTATCATCATGATGATATTATATGTTATTGCCAGGGCAACGGTAAAAGGCGCGACCAAGGGGGCTTCGGCATTGCGCAAAAAAAAGCCTTCCGATCCGGAAGGCCCTAAACCTTAAGCAGCTTCTTCTGTATGTTGCTTTAGTTCTCCTACAAAGCTCTCTACGCTGTGTATCTTATCTTCTATATATTCCAGTAAACCCTCGATTTTATCTCTAAGGTCTTGAAAGAAAGCGATAATGTCGTCTACATATCCTTTTACCTGGTTTACAAAATTCAGGATGTATTCAATAAGACTGTTTAATTTTTCGGTGATATTCATGACAAGTGATGTTTAAAGATTAATACAACTGAAAATTACAAAACACTATTGGTAACCCGAAACACTTTGTCAAAACATTAAGATTTACCTTATCGGTAGATCAGATACTTCTTTCGCATCTTCTTGAAATCTGAAAGGCCGTCTTTCCAGGTGTCTCTTATATCATCTTCACTCATTCCGCCTTCAATCTGTTCCTGCAATTTTTTATTGCCCGCCAGCTTTGTAAAGAATGAAGTAAAGAACTTTGCCTGGTCTTTAGTCGAATCGTATGCTTTTATCAGCCATTTCAGTTCCAGTTTCTTAACTTTCGGTACATCGCTCAGGTCTTCTCCATAACATAATTTGCCTTTCAAAGGCGGTTCTTTGGCACCCTCATTCGGCATGGGTGTAAAGCTGAAACCAGTATCCGGCAGATCGGGCGAACCGTATATCTGGAATTGCTTATCCGTACCGCGCCCTAAACTCACGTTCGTCCCTTCAAAAAAGCAAAGGCTGGCATACAGGTTTATCGCCTGGTCGTTAGGAAGATTTGGCGAAGGCTTTACCGGCAGGTGATAAAACATATTTCTTTTATAATTCAGGCAGGGTATTATAGTAAGGTCGCACTGAACACTGTCTTTTAGCCATTTCTCGCCATTTATCATTTTTCCGTACTCACCTATGGTCATGCCATGCAGTACAGGAATGGAGTGCATACCAATAAAACTGGTGTATTCTTTTTCCAGGATTGGCCCGTCAATAATGCCGCCATTAGGGTTCGGCCTGTCGAGCACCATCAAGGGTATATTCTTCTCGGCGCAGGCTTCCATAATATAATGTAGTGACGATATATAGGTGTAGAAACGTGCCCCCACATCCTGAAGGTCGAATACCAATATATCTATACCGTCAAGCTGTTCGGGTTTGGGCTTTTTGTTATCACCGTAAAGCGAGATGATCGGCAGGCCTGTTTTGGTGTCTTTACCATCTTTGATCAGTTCACCCGCGTCGGCTGTCCCGCGAAACCCATGTTCCGGCGCGTAGATTTTAACAACGTTGATATTATTGTCGATCAAAAAATCTACGATACTCATCAGTCCCTCCGAATCGGCATTGATCTTTCCATTCCGTCCCAGGGTATGCCCTTCTATATAATGTACAATTCCGGTCTGGTTGGTTACCACGCCAACTTTTTTATCTTTCAAAATGGGCAGGTATTCCTCAAAATTATCGGCGCCGGTAATAATTTCTCTTTTATCGTTCTTTACCGTAAGGGGTATATGTTTGGTTTCGGTGGTGTCAATGGACGGTGCGGCAGTCGGCCTCGGAGATTTTCCGCAGGCAACGATAAATAGTATTGAGAATAAAAATGTATTTTTGAACAACGAATTATATACCATACCAATTGAATTTAGAATATTTCATAGCCCGCAGGCTTGTTTCCGCAAAAAACCATAAAAGTAGCATATCCGCACCAATTATAAAAATTGCCATTGTAGCGATTGCCGTTGGCGTGATCATGATGATTATTGCTGTGGCTACAGGTGTAGGGCTGCAGGACAAGATAAGGGAAAAAGTATCGGCATTCAACGGGCATGTAATAATATCGAACTTCGATGATAATCAATCCGAAGTCAGCGTTGAGCCATTATCCATAAAACAGCCCTTTTATCCTGAGTTTACATCGGTGCCGGGGGTACAGCATATACAGGCAGTAGCATCAAAGGCCGGAATTATCCGTACGGAAAAGGCATTTGAAGGGATAATATTTAAAGGAGTAGGGAAAGAATATAAATGGGATGTGCTGGATGAGTATATTACGGAAGGCCGAAAACCCAACCTGATGGCAAGCCTGAATGAGGAAGTGATGCTCTCGGAATACCTGGCAAACAGGCTGGAATTGAAAGTGGGTGATAAATTCAATACCTACTTTATGAAGGAAGGTGGTAATGGTATGCCGAATCTAAGGAATTTTAAGCTTGTGGGGATTTATAATTCCGGTTTCCAGGAATTCGACGCCTCCTATTTAATAGGAGACATCCGCCACGTACAGCGGATGAACAAGTGGAAAGATGGCCAAGTGGGGGCTTTTGAAGTTTTTGTAGATGACTTTGACAAAATAAAGGAAACAGGTGCCGAAATTTATGATGCTATCCCGTCCACGCTCAACAGCCAGACCATAGAAGAGAAATACATGAATATTTTTCAGTGGCTAAAACTATTCGATGTGAATATTATGGTCATAATTATAATCATGGTAGTGGTAGCAACCATAAATATGGTAGTAGCCCTGCTGGTTCTGATATTGGAGCGCACACAAATGGTGGGTATGCTAAAATCCCTGGGCGCGAACAACTGGAGTATCCGGAAGATATTTTTATACAACGCGGCCTACCTTATAATAAAAGGACTATTGTGGGGCAATATAATTAGTATCGGATTGCTGTTGGTGCAGAAATACTTTGGCATTATCACCCTGCCGCCTGAAAATTATTATGTAACGGTTGCCCCGGTAACGATCGATATCCCATCGATACTCCTCATCAATGCGGGAACGATACTGGTTTGTGTAACCCTGCTCTTAATCCCATCCTATATCATTACACGCATTTCTCCTGTAAAAGCACTCCGCTTCGATTAGTTTTTTGTAATGCCATCGCCCTTTCTTTTTTACCATCGCATTTCCCGCCCTCTGCTCTATCCCTTGCTTCGCTGCGGGGATGCCGCTTCGGTCGGGGCTAAGAGCCATCTTTTGGTTGATAGTTTCGGGTTATACATATATATAAGAGTAAGTATGGCCTGTCGGCACATTTCGTCCCCCTCTCCTTTGGAGCCCCGATAGCTATCGGGGGTAGGGGTGAGGCTGTCCTGGCAGCTATCTGTAGCAGTGATAAGAATAAAGGAAAAAAAACTTTTGATTCCAACGTATGGCTTATCAGTGAGTTAAGATAAAGTTAAGAAAAAAGGCAAAAAAAGTTGGTTTAAAAGTTTGGAAAAGCGGAAAAGGTTGCTACTTTTGCACCCGCATTCAAGGCAAAGTTCTTCGACAGACTGAAACGCAAACAACCCTTTAGATACGAAGGATTCTTTATATAATAGAGAGTCGGT